>Ga0209521_10001909_pt1 | contig 17030 bp, 18 predicted proteins | sample Rifsed19ft4_FD_184016 | JGI IMG/M metagenome (GOLD analysis project Ga0209521, IMG submission 184016) | Soil microbial communities from Rifle, Colorado, USA - sediment 19ft 4 (version 2) | ecosystem: Environmental > Terrestrial > Deep subsurface > Rock core/Sediment | place: Rifle, Colorado...
CGGACAACGCTGCGGCCCTCGAGTGTACCTTTACCGGCCCCCGGCTCGAGATGCGCGGCGACGGGGTCATCGCCGTCACGGGCGCCGAGATGCCCGTGAGCATCAACGACCGCGAGGTGCCGCGCTGGACGGCCGTGGCCGTGCAGGACGGCGCCGTCGTGAAGCTCGGTCCCGGGCGCCGTGGCGTGCGGGCCTACCTCGCCTTCGCCGGGGGGGTTGACGTGCCCCTGGCGCTCAGGTCACGCTCGACGTATCTGAGGGGCGCGCTCGGGGGTGTCCAGGGGCGAGCGCTCCGGAAGGGCGACGTGGTTCCCCTGGGGCGGCCGTCGGGGCCATTTCGGGAGCGACTGGTGAAGGCTGCGACGATCCCCGCGTTCGAGGACGAGGTGGAGGCGCGCGTGATCCTGGGTCCCCAGGCGGATCGCTTCACGCGCGAGGGGATCGAGGCGTTCCTGGGCGAGCCCTACGAGATGACGGGCCAAATCGACCGGATGGGCGCCCGGCTCAAGGGGCCGCGAGTCACCCACACGCGGGGACACGACATCATCTCGGACGGAATTCCCCTCGGCGGGATCCAGGTGGTCGGCGAGGGCCAGCCGATCATTCTCCTGGTGGACCGCCAGTCCACGGGCGGCTACACGAAGGTGGCCACGGTCTGCTCCTTCGACATTGGACGAGTGGGCCAGGTCAAACCGGGGAAGCGCCTCCGCTTCAAGGCCATCACGGTGCCTGAATCCCACACCTTGCTGACGCAAGAACGGAAGAAACTGGAGGGCGCAATCCTATGAGCCTTGAGTCGTTCATTCGCGCCTACGAGTCCAAGACGCCGCGCTCCAAGGCCCTCCACGCGAGGGCCCTCAAGGTCATGCCGGGGGGGAACAGCCGCACCACCACGTTCTTCGACCCCTACCCCTTCTACGCCGCGCGGGGCGAGGGCGCGCGGATCTGGGACGTGGACGGCGTCGAGCGGCTGGACTTCAACGGCAACTACACGAGCCTCATCCTGGGCCACGCGCCGCCCGAGGTGGTGAAGGCGATCCAGGAAGCCGCCGCGCTGGGCGCGTCCTTCCCGGCGCCCACCGAGCACGAGGTCCGGCTGGCCGAGATCCTGACCCAGCGCATCCCGTCCGTGGAGGCGGTGCGCTTCGCCAACTCGGGGACCGAGGCCACGCTGAACGCCGTGCGCGCGGCGCGCGCGTTCACCGGCCGGCACAAGATTGCCAAGTTCGAGGGCGCCTACCACGGCACCCACGACTGGGTAATGGTGAGCGTGACGCCGGATCTCAAGCAGGCCGGCTCCCGGAAGCGCCCGAAGCCCGTGGCGGGGTCCGCGGGTATCCCGCCCGCCGTCCTGAAGCACGTGGTGGTCCTGCCCTGGAATGACCCCGAGGCGTGCGAGAAGATACTGGTCCGGGAAGGCGACGTGCTCGCCGCCCTCCTGGTGGATCCGCTCCTCGGGATCGGAGGGGTCCTGCCGCCGGCCCCCGGATTCCTCGAGCGGCTGCGGGACATCACGGCGCGACTCGGCATTCTCATAATCTTCGACGAGGTGATCTCGTTTCGCGTTGCGCCGGGCGGAGCCCAGGAGCGCTTCGGCATCAGGCCCGACCTGACCACGCTCGGCAAGATCATCGGCGGCGGCCTGCCGGTCGGGGCCTTTGGCGGGCGGGCGGACGTGATGGCCGTCTTCGATCCCCGGGGTGGGCGGGGCAGGATCAGCCACGGCGGGACCTTCAACGCCAATCCCCTGACCATGGCGGCGGGCGTCGCCACGCTGGAGGCGCTGATCCCCGAGCGGTATCGCCACCTGGAGGCCCTGGGGGAGCGGCTGCGCTCCGGCGTGACCCGTCTTCTTCGGCGGACCAAGCGCGGCGGTCAGGTGACAGGGGTGGGCTCGCTCTTCTGCCTGCACTGGACGAAGAAGCGGCTCACCGATTACCGTTCCAGCCGCCCCTCGGACCCCGGCGAGCCGGTCAGGGTCTTCATGGGTCTTTTGAACCAGGGCGTTCTCCTCACCCAGCGTGGGCTTGGCTGCTGCTCGGTGGCGATGACCGAGGCCGACGTGGACCGGTTTCTGACCGCCCTCGAAGGGATTCTCGAAAACGACCGGAGGTGAGAGAATAGGAGTACGGCCATGGCCAGGATCATCGACCTCAACTGCGACATGGGGGAGAGCTACGGGCGGTGGACGCTGGGCGCCGACGAGGCGATCATGCCGTTCATCACCTCGGCCAACGTCGCGTGCGGCTATCACGGCGGCGACCCCCACGTGATGAGGAAGACCGTGGCGCTCGCGATCAAGCACAAGGTCGCCATCGGCGCCCACCCCGGGCTGCCCGACCTGATGGGCTTCGGCCGCCGCGTGATGGACGTGAGCCCTCAGGAGATCAAGGACTACATGTGCTACCAGACGGGGGCGCTCCGGGAGTTCGTGAGGGTCGCCGGTGGCGACCTCCAGCACATGAAGCCCCACGGCATTCTCTACACGATGGCGGAGCGGGACGAGGCGCTGGCCCAGGCGATCGGCGAGGCCGCCCTGGAATCGGGCCGCGGACTCATCCTGATGACCCTCGCCTCGGGGAAATACGACGCCACCTGCCGGAAGATCGGCTGCCGCGTCGCGTCGGAGGGCTTCGCCGACCGCGCCTACAACGTTGACGGAACATTGGTCTCACGCAAACTACCGGGATCGCTCATTACCGACCCGGCGAAGGCGGCGCAGCAGGCGGAGAAGATGGCGACGACGGGAAAAGTTCTCACCCTGGACGGGGTGGAGATCGACATCTCCGTGCAGACGATCTGCTGCCACGGCGACACGCCGGGGGCCGAGAAGATCGTCCGCGCCGTGCGCGAGGCGCTGGAGAAGGCCGGCGTCGCGGTCAAGCCGCTGCGCGACTGGCTGCCGGCGCAGTAAACTAGGATGAGGAGCTGTGGAGCCGCGGCGACAGGGTCGCGAGGCTGCAGCACAAGGAGGAGCGGAAATGAAACGCGTGTTGGCAGGGTTGATCGTGATCGCGTTCGGAATTGCGGTCGCGGGCTGCGCCGGGACGCAGCCGACGGTGTACGCCTATCCGGCGAAGGGACAGACCGCCGAGCAGCAGTCGCGCGATATGAATGAGTGCATGGCGTGGGCCAAGCAGCAGACCGGCTTTGATCCCACGACCGACACCGCCAAGGGCGCCGGGATGGGCGTGCTCATCGGCGCGTTGGGCGGTGCGGCTGCGGGCGCGGCGATCGGCGCCGCCGTCGGGAGCCCGGGCACCGGCGCGGCCATCGGCGCCGCGGCCGGCGGCATCGGCGGGGCCGGCATCGGCGGCACCCTCGGGTACACGAAGAACAAGGACGGGTACGACCGGGCCTACGCGGCCTGCATGTCCACCCGGGGCTACACCGTCAAGTAGCCGAGCGTCTTCGACGGCGAGGGGAGCGCGTCTCGGCTCCCTCGCCGTCCAAGGGGCCCCGATGGGCCTCGCCCTTGCCTTCGTCTGGCTCCTGCTGGCCCGCGCGGCCCACGCCGGCGAGGAGTTCCCGCCTTTTCTCCCTGGCGCCAGCGAATTTCCCCCCGACGTCCGCTCCGAGATCATCAGCGTCTGGACCGACTACACCCTGACGCGCGGGGTGGAGGGCCGGCCGGCGCGGGCCCCCCTCGAGATCTACCGCCTCTTCGTCGGTTATCCGGACGTGACCGCCGCCGCCTCCCGTCACCTGGGTCTCACGAAGTACCGGGTCGAGCCCGTCGGCCCCGACCAGTTTGCCGCCGACGACGGCGAAGGGGCGAAGGGAACGTACCGCGTGCTCGTCCAAGATGACCGCCGGCGGATCATGCTCACGCGAGGAAGTCACGAGGGCGCCATCCTCGGCAGGATCGGCGGGGCCTCCCTCACGATCCTCTCCTTCGAGCTCCGCGCCGGGGCCGACGGACCTCCCGAGGTGGCCCAGCGGGTCGAGACCTTCGTGCGCATCGACAACCCGGTGGCGGCGTTCTTGGCCCGGCTCCTGCTGCCGCTCTTTTCCGGCTACGCCGACCGCAAGATCGCGGAGACCTTCAACGTCACCGCGCGGGTGAGCGAGTGGGCCGCGCGCGAGCCCGCCGCCTTCTGCGCGTGGCTGGCGGGCTCCGACGGTCTGCCCGCTCGCCGCGACGCCTTCTCCTCCCTCTGCCGGTGAACGGCTGGGGTCAGGCATGCGTTATTGCGTTGCGAGGAGGTGTTGGATTGCAAGACCTGACCCCCTCGATTAGTATGGGGGGGGTCTTCTGCCGTGATCGTCGGCGTCGTGAAAGAGATCAAGCCCGGCGAGCAGCGCGTGGCGCTCACGCCCGCCGGAGCCTACGCGCTCACCGAGGCCGGGCACCGGCTCCTGATCGAGCGCGGCGCCGGCGCCGGCAGCGGGATCCGGGACGACGACTACGCGAAGGCCGGCGCCTCGGTCGCCGCGGCCGATGGGATCTGGGCCGAGGCCGACCTGATTCTCAAGGTGAAGGAGCCGATCGCCCAGGAGTACGACCGGCTCCGGGCGGGGCAGGCGCTCTTCACGTATCTTCACCTGGCGCCGGCGCCCGAGCTGACGCAGGCGCTCCTCAAGCGGCGCGTGATCGGCATCGCCTACGAGACGGTGCAGCGCGCCGACGGGAGCCTTCCCCTCCTGACGCCGATGAGCGAGGTGGCGGGGCGGCTCGCCGTCCAGGAGGGGGCGTTCTACCTGGGCAAGGCCCACGGCGGCCGGGGGATCCTGCTCTCGGGCGTCCCCGGCGTGCCGCGCGGCAACGTGGTGATCCTCGGCGCCGGGACCGTCGGCCTCAACGCCGCGAAGATAGCGGTGGGGCTCGGGGCGGATGTCTCGATTCTGGACGTCAACCTGGACCGGCTGCGCCACGTGGACGACCTGTTTCGCGGCCAGGTCGTCACCCTGGTCTCCAACAGCTTCAACGTGGCCCAGGTGGTGCAACGCGCGGATCTCTTGATCGGTGCCGTACTTGTGGCGGGAGCCAAGGCGCCCGTGCTGGTCACCGCGGCGATGGTGCAGACCATGAAGGAGGGCGCGGTCGTCGTGGACGTGGCGGTGGACCAGGGCGGGTGTGTGGCGACGACCCACCCCACGACGCTCTTCGAGCCCGTGCACACCCTCTATGGCGTGGTCCACTATGGCGTCGCCAACATGCCCGCCCTCGTGCCGCGCACCTCCACCTTCGCCCTCACCAACGCGACGCTCCCGTTCGTGCTGGAGCTGGCGGCCAAGGGCCTGGCGCGGGCGGTGAAGGAAAATGCCGCGCTGGCGAAGGGCGTCAACGTGTGGAACGGGAAGATCGTCCACCCCGGCGTCGCCGAATCGGTCAACGAGCGGCCGGTGCCCCTGGAGAAATGCCTTGGCTGAGACGCTCAAGCGCACCCCCCTCTATGCCGTCCACGTCAAGGCGGGAGCCCGGATGGTCCCCTTCGGGGGATGGGAGATGCCGGTGCAGTACGCGGGCATCGTGGAGGAGCACCGCACGGTTCGCGGCGCTGTGGGGCTCTTCGACGTCAGCCACATGGGGGAGTTCGAGATCGCGGGGCCGGGTGCCTTCGCGGTCCTCCAGCGCCTCACCACCAACGACGTGGGCGCCCTCGCCGCGGGGCAGGTCCAGTACTCGCTGCTCTGCTATCCCGACGGCGGCATCGTGGACGACCTGACGCTCTACCGCCTCGCCGACGATCGGTTCATGCTGACCGTCAACGCCTCCAACATCGACAAGGACTGGGCCTGGGTCACCGACCACGGCCGCAGCGACGCCCGCTGGAAGAACGTCTCCGCCGAGACGGCGCTCCTGGCGGTGCAGGGGCCGCGGGCCGAAGGGTTGGTGGGACGCCTGGCCGACGTGGATGTGGCCGGCATCGGCTACTACCGATTTGCGAGGGGCAGGGTCGCGGGGGTGCCCGCCATCATCTCGCGCACGGGCTACACGGGCGAAGACGGCTTCGAGCTCTACGTGGACGCCGGCCAGGCCGTCGGCCTCTGGGACGCGCTCATGGACGCGGGCAAGACCGACGGCATCGTGCCCGTGGGGCTGGGGGCGCGGGACACGCTGAGGCTCGAGATGAAGTACGTGCTCTACGGCAACGACATCGACCAGACCACCAATCCGATGGAGGCCGGGCTCGGGTGGGTGGTGAAGCCCGCCAAGGGAGATTTCATCGGCCGGGGCGCCATCGAGAAGGTCAAGAGCGAGGGCCCGCGCCGGAAGCTGGTCGGCTTCGAGATGGTGGACCGGGCGGTGGCGCGGCACGGCTACCGCATCCTGAAGGAGGGCGCCGAGGTCGGCGTCGTGACCTCGGGCTCCTACGGGCCTCAGGTGGACAAATACATCGGGATGGGTTACGTGCCGACTGACTGCTCCAAGGTCGGCGACGAGTTCGAGGTGGAAGTGCGCGGCAAGGGACAGCGGGCCAAGGTGGTCCAGACGCCCTTCTATCCATCCAAGGTCAAGAAGCACTAACCCCCTCACCCTACCCTCTCCCCCACCGGGGGAGAGGATAAAGGTGAGGGGGGAGGCCAGGAGAGGGCATGGGCAATTATCCGGCGGACCTCAAGTATACCAAGGAGCACGAGTGGGCCCGGGTGGAGGCGAACCGGGCGCGTGTGGGGATCACGGCCTACGCCCAGGAGCAGCTGGGGGACGTGGTCTTCGTCGAGCTGCCCAAGGTCGGCACCAAGGTCTCCCAGATGCAGGCGTTCGGCGTCGTCGAATCGGTCAAGGCGGTTTCGGACCTCTTCGCGCCGCTGTCGGGCGAGGTGGTGGAGGTCAACGCCGAGCTCGTCAAGAAGCCCGAGCTCGTCAACCAGGATCCCTACGGGAAGGGCTGGATGCTCGTCATCCAGGTGTCGAGCTCCCAGGAGGCGAGCGCGCTCCTCACCGCCCAGCAGTACGAGGAGTTCCTCGCCAAGGGCGGCCACTGAGATGCGCTATCTCCCCAACACCCCGGCGCAGCAGAAGGAGATGCTCCGCGCCATCGGAGCGTCGAGTATCGAGGATCTCCTCGCTCCGATTCCCTCGAAGGCGCGCCTCAGCCGCCCTCTCAACCTTTCCGCCGCGCTTTCCGAGACGGATCTCATCCGCCACATGCGCGCCCTCGCGGCCCTGAACGCCGACGCGGACCAGTATGCGTGTTTCCTCGGCGGCGGCGTCTACGACCACTACATCCCGAGCCCCATCAACCACCTGATCTCGCGCGGCGAGTTCTTCACCGCCTACACGCCGTACCAGCCGGAGGCGAGCCAGGGGACGCTCCGGACCATCTACGAGTACCAGACCATGATTGCCGAGCTGACGGGGATGGACGTGGCCAACGCCTCGATCTACGACGGCGCCTCGTCGCTGGCCGAGGCGGCGCTGATGGCCCATTCCGCCACCGAGGGGCGAGAGCAGATCGCGATCTCGCGCGGCGTGAATCCCCTCTACCGCGGGGTCGTGGCCACGTACGCGGAAGGGCCGAACCTCAGGGTAAAGGAGATTCCCCTCGGCGACGGGACCACGGACCTGGCCGCGCTCAAAAAGGCCGTTTCGGGGAAGACCGCGGCGGTCGTGGTCCAGTACCCGAACTTCTTCGGGTGCCTGGAGGACGTTCAGGCCGCGGCCGACATCTGCCACGAGGGCGGCGCGCTGCTGATCGTCGCCAGCGACCCCGTTTCCCTCGGTCTCCTGACCCCGCCGGGCGCCCTCGGCGCCGACATCGTCGTAGGCGAGGGGCAGGGGCTGGGCATTCCGCTGTCGTACGGCGGCCCGAACCTCGGAGTCTTCGCGACCAGGACGGACTTGGTCCGCCGCATGCCGGGGCGGCTCGTCGGGGCGACGGTGGACCGTGATGGCAAGCGCGGGTTCGTCCTGACGCTCCAGACGCGCGAGCAGCACATCCGGAGGGAGAAGGCCACGTCCAACATCTGCACCAACGTCGCCCTCTGCGCCCTCATGGCGACGATCCACGTGGCGCTGCTCGGCAAGCACGGCCTGCGCAAGGTCGGCGAGCTGGCGCTGGCCAAGGCCCACTACGCCGCCGGGGCGCTCACCAAGATTCCCGGCGTGCGCCTCCGCTTCGGCGCGCCCTTCTTCAAGGAGTTCGCGCTCCAGCTCCCGAAGTCGCCCGAGCGCGTCGTCAAGCGCCTGGCAAAGGAGAAGATCCTGGCGGGGATCCCGCTCAAGCCGTATGACCGGGCGCTGAAGGACTGTCTGCTCGTGGCAGTGACGGAGAAGCGCACCCGGCAGGAGATCGATGCCTTCGTGCAGGCGCTCTCCCAGGCCGTCGCATGAGGGGACGATAATGACCGGATACGACAAGCTGATCTTCGAGCTCTCCTCTCCCGGCCGAGTCGGCTATTCGCTGCCGGCTCCCGATGTCCCGAACGCCGATCCCAAGGAGCTCCTCCCCGCGAAGCATCTGCGCGCGTCGCCTCCCGAGCTGCCCGAGGTCTCCGAGCTCGACGTGGTCCGCCACTACTCACGCCTCTCCCAGCTGAACTATGGGGTGGATACGCATTTCTATCCCCTCGGCTCGTGCACGATGAAGTACAACCCGAAGCTCAACGAGGACATGGCGCGGCTTGGGGGCTTCGCGGGGCTCCATCCGCTCACCCCGGATGCCCACGCCCAGGGCGCGCTCCAGCTCATGTGGGAGCTCGCCCGGGACCTGGCTGAGATCGCGGGCATGGACGCCGTCTCGCTCCAGCCGGCCGCCGGCGCCCAGGGCGAGCTGGCCGGAGTGCTGATGATCCGGGCCTACCACCTGGCCCGCGGCGAGCGGCGCACCAAGGTGCTGGTGCCGGACTCGGCCCACGGGACCAATCCGGCCTCCACCGCCATCGCCGGCTACCGCGTCGTCCAGTTGAAGTCCGATGCCGAGGGCGGCGTGGACCTCACCGATCTCGAGCGGAACCTCGACGAAGAAGCGGCCGCTCTCATGATCACGGTGCCGAACACTCTCGGCCTCTTCGAGCCGCGGATCCTCGAGATCAGCGAGATGTGCCACGCCAAGGGGGCGCAGGTGTACATGGACGGCGCCAACCTGAACGCGATCCTCGGGATCACGCGCCCCGGCGACCTCGGGTGCGACGTCTGCCACTTCAACCTCCACAAGACCTTCACGACCCCCCACGGCGGCGGCGGCCCGGGCGCCGGGCCCGTGGGCGTGAAGGCGCACCTGGAGCCGTTCCTTCCCACGCCGGTCTTGACGAAGAGCGACGACGGCTACACCCTCGACTGGAACCGCCCCCAGTCCATCGGCAAGCTCCAGGCGTTCTGGGGGAACTTCGGGATGCTCGTCCGCGCCTACACCTACATCCGCACTATGGGGCCCGACGGCCTCCGCGCGGTGGCCGACAACGCGATCCTCAACGCCAACTATCTGATGAAGCGCCTCGAGTCCTCCTATGACCTGCCGCACCCCGGCCCCTGCATGCACGAGTGCGTCTTCTCGGCGCGCCGTCAGAAGAAGCTCGGCATCTCCGCCATGGACGTGGCCAAGCGGCTCCTGGACCTGGGTTTCTACGCTCCCTCCACGTACTTCCCCCTGGTCGTGGAGGAGGCGCTGATGATCGAGCCCACGGAGACCGAGTCCAAGGAGACGCTCGACGCTTTCTGCGACGCGATGATCCAGATCGCGCGGGAGGCCGAGTCCACCCCTCAGGTGATCCACGACGCGCCGGTGACGACGCCGGTGCGCCGTCTCGATCAGACCCTGGCCGCCCGACAGCCCGACCTCCGCTGGAAGCCCCGGCGCGCTCCCGCGGTGTCTGACACCCGTGTCTGACACGCGGTGGCGGCTCCTCGTGACCGAGCCCCTCGACGGGGCCACGAACATGGCCCTGGACGAGGCAATCCTCCAGGCGCGACTCCGGGAGATCGCGCCGCCGACACTCCGCTTCTTCTCCTGGGACCCGCCGACGGTCTCCCTCGGCTACGGCCAGCGCCTGGACGCGGCGATCAACGTGGAAGTCTGTCAACCGCTAGGCGTCGGACTGGTGCGGCGACCAACCGGCGGGAGCGCGATCTACCACGACGCGCTGGAGCGCGAGGTGACCTACAGCGTCGTGGCGCGCGCTGGGGACTTCGAGGGGAGCGGCGACCTGCTGGAGACCTACCGCTGGATTGGCGCGGGGTTGACGGCTGGGCTCAGGCGCCTGGGTGTGCCGGCCGAGATGGTTCCCGTGAAGCCGTCGGAGCCGTCGGCCATGCCGGCCTTCTGCTTCGCGCGCACCGGCTCCTACGAGGTGGAGGTGGCCGGGAAGAAGCTGGTCGGCAGCGCTCAGCGCCGCCAGGGCGGCGCGTTCCTCCAGCACGGCTCCGTCCTCCTCGGGGCCGATGTTGCGCGCCTGCGCCTGCTCTTCCCTCAGGAAGGCGATCCCCTGGCGGGGATGACGACGCTCGAAAAAGTGCTGGGCCGCCGGCTCACATTCGGCGAGGTCGTCGAGGCCCTCGCCGCCGGCTTTCGAGAAACCCACGGCCTCGACCTGACCCCGGGCGGTCTCACCCGCGACGAGGAAGCCCTCATGGACCGCCTCGTCCGGGAGAAGTACGACACCGACGCCTGGACGCTCAACGCCCAGATCGTCACCGACCTGAGTTCCCCCGCCCCCGCCCGGTGAGGCAAAGCCCTCGGCCTGACGATCCCCCGGTCCGTCCTGATCCGTGCCGACCACGTCATCCAGTGAGCCGGACTTGACGAACGCGGGCGCGCTGTCTACATTGTAGACACGATGGCAAAGTACTACGCCCGGCCCGGCCTCATCGCCAAAGACAATCCCGACCTGCCGCTTTCCATGATCGAGGGGATCCTGGAGGCCCGCGAGGAGCTGAAAACTGGGCTGGGGCAGCCCTACCAGTGGGGTGTGCTCCAGGATCCCAGTGCCTGACCCCAAAGACACTCCTTCCTCCCTCATCAGAACTTCTACCGAGATCTCCAGAAGTACTTGGACGCAAGATAGGTGCGGAGCGTTGTGATGTCCGAGTCGCGAGAGTATCCTGAGGCGCCGAGGGTCGGCGTGGGCGCGGTCGTGCTGAAGGACGGCCACGTCCTGCTGGTCCGGCGCGACCGCGCTCCCGCCAAAGGCAAGTGGAGCGTTCCTGGCGGGCTGGTCAACCTCGGCGAGACGACGGAGGCGGCTGCGGCACGCGAGGTGGTGGAGGAGTGCGGCCTGACAGTGCGCCTCCTGGGCCTCGCTGGAGTCGTGGATCGCGTCGTCAGGGATCCGGATGGCCGGATTCGCTACCACTACGTGCTTGTGGACTATGCAGCAGTACCGGTGTCGGGAGATCTGCGACCCGGGAGCGACGCCGCCGATGCCCGCTGGGTGCCCATCGGGGATCTTGGCCGCTACGAGACGACGGAGGGACTGGCATCCATGGTGGAGAAGGCGGTGAACGTGAAGTCGTTCCTCGAACGGAAATGAAGCTGACATTTCAGGCTCGCTCGCTGTCCCAGGCCGAAGGAGATGTTCTCGTCGTTGGCGGCTACGCCGAGGAGCAGCGGCTGCCGTCGCCCGTGGCGGCCCTCGACCGGGCCCTCAAGGGGCTGCTGTCGGAGGTGCTGAGGACCGAGAAGTTCAACGGGAAGCCAGAGCAGATCGCCTATGTCCACACGGCCGGCCGGCTTCCCGCCAAGCGCGTCCTCGTGGTCGGGCTGGGGAGCCGGAAGGAGCTGGACGCCGAGCGGGTGCGTCGTGCCGCCGCCGCCGCCGTCAGGCGGTCCCGCGACCTGGGCGCCAAGGTCGTTTCGACGGCGCTCCTGGGCGACGGCCTCTCCCCGAAGGTCAGCGCCCAGGCGCTGGCCGAGGGCGCCCTCCTCGGGACCTACACCTTCGACCGCTACAAGCGCGAGAAGAACGAGAAAGCTGTCGAGGAACTGCGCGTCGTGGATCCCCAGCGCCGCGAGGGGGCGGCGATCAAGGACGGCCTGAGGCTCGGGGAGCTCTTCGCCGGCGCGGCCTGCTTCGCGCGGGACCTCGTCAATGAGCCGGCTAACCGGGTGACCCCGACGCATCTCGCGAAGGTCGCCGCGGAGATCGCGAAAGACGGGCGGCTCCGGCTCAAGGTCTATGAGCGGGCCGACTGCCAGAAGCTGGGGATGGGCGCCTACCTCGGAGTGGCCCAGGGGAGCCAGGAGCCGCCGAAGTTCATCCATCTGACGTACACGCCCCGCGGGCGGGGGCGCCGGAAGCTTGCCATCGTCGGGAAGGGGATCACCTTCGACTCTGGTGGCCTCGACCTCAAGACCGCCGACGGCATGCGGACCATGAAGGACGACATGTCGGGGGCGGCGGCCGTCCTGGCGATCATGCGCTCGCTCCCTGCCCTCGGGCTGCCGCTGGAGGTCCACGGGCTCATCGCCGCCACAGAGAACATGCCGTCCGGGACCGCCCAGCGTCCCGGCGATATCGTCCGCGCGATGAATGGCACGACCATCGAGATCGGCAACACCGACGCGGAGGGCCGGCTCACGCTGGCCGACGCGCTGGCCTACGCCGTCAAGGAAGTCAAGCCACAGGAGCTCATCGACCTGGCCACGCTGACGGCCGCAGTCGTGGTGGCGCTCGGCAATCTCTGCTCCGGCGTCATGTGGAGCGACAAGCCCCTGGCCGACCGCGTGCTGGCGGCGGCGGAGGCCGCGGGGGAGCGGATGTGGCCGCTCCCGCTCATCGACGAGTACAAGGAGCTGCTCAAGAGCGACGTGGCCGACCTGAACAACGTGGGCCCCCGGGGCGGCGGGGCCCTTACCGCCGGAATCTTCCTCCGGGAATTCGTGGGCTCCACTCCCTGGGTGCATCTGGACATCGCCGGCACGGCCTTCAGCGAGAAGGACCTGCCGCTCGGCCCCAAGGGCGGCACCGGCGTCGGCGTGCGCACGCTGCTGATCTACCTCATGGGGGAGGCGCGGCGCCGGTGAGTGGAGGCGGGGTCGATCTCCACTCCCACACCATCGCGTCCGACGGCGCGCTCTCGCCCCGGGAGCTGGTGAGGGAGGCGGCGCGCCGCGGCGTCCGCATCCTGGCCATCACCGATCACGACTCCACCGAAGCGCTGGCGGAGGCCTTCGACGAGGTGACGAAGCACCCGCCCATGACGCTCGTCCCCGGCATCGAGATCAACTGCGACGTGGACGGGGGCGAGATCCACATCCTGGGCTACTTCCTCGAGTATGAGGCGGAGTGGTTCCAGACCTTCCTGCGCGAGCAGCGCGCCGAGCGGAAGGAGCGCGTGTACCGGATCGCTGCCCGGCTTGCCGAGCTCGGGATGCCCATCGATCCCGAAGAGGTCTTCGCCCTCGTGAAAGAGGGCTCGGCGGGCCGACCGCACATCGCCCAGGTCATGGTGGCCCGCGGGTACGTGAAGAGCTACCGCGAGGCGTTCAACCGCTTCCTCCGCGCCGGCGGTCCGGCCAACGTGCCGAGGAAGAAACTCTCACCCGCTCAGGCGATCGCCATCATCCGGAAGGCCGGAGGGGTGCCGGTCCTGGCGCATCCCGGCCTGGCCGACCTGGACGGGATGATCCCGGATCTCGTGAAGGCGGGGCTCTTGGGGATCGAGTGCTACTACCAGGAGCACTCGGCCGCCCAGACGCGGAACTATCTCCAGATGTGCAAGGACCTCGGGCTGGTGGCGACGGGCGGCTCGGACTTTCACGGGCTCCACATCGGCCGGACCAATCCGATGGGAACTCCCGCCGTCGCGCTTTCCGTCTACGAGGCGCTCCGGACCAAGGCCGGGGAGGCGCGGCACTCTCGCCCTACTTGACGGAGGGGATGGTGGGCATCCTCACGCGCGTCCACATGTTGACCACGAAGAGGGCGGTGCCCAGGAGCTGGCCCAGCCCACCCACGGCCACGAGGACGCGGAGAAACGGCGCTGCGGACCAGCCGGCCGCGAGCTCGGCGGCGCCCCGCAAGGCCGTGGCGACAGTCATCACCCAGTACACGGCCTCGGCCAGCTCCGGCCGGTAGCGCGCGTCGTCCTTCGCCGGCCGCGGGAACATCCATGTCGCCACGCCCATCACCATCATCAGCATGAACCCCACGAGGAGCAGGTGGACGTGGGCGGTCATGACGAGCCGGGGCGGATAGGTTCCGAGGAGGAACTGGCCCACCGTGAGGTAGCCGCCCAGAAGGAGGCCGGCCACCAGGAAGGCGAAGCTCGTCTTGATATAGCGCCGGATCAGCGTGGGCATAGGTTGGGCGTCACGGGACGTGGGTAGGGAAGATCGGGCGGAGACTTTCCGGAGCGTTGGTCTTCAGTAGCTGAGGGATCAACCGCTTCGAGTACACACGGCTCCCGGCGAAGACGATCGCCCCCGACGCCAGGAGCGTGCCGTCGGCGGCCAGGACGGTGGTTTCCGTCCTCCAGAAGTGGCCCTTTTCGTCGGTGACGGCGACACGGTCGCGGGGGCCGACGGCGAGGAGCGGCTCACCGAAGGGATGGGTGGGCCGGTGGAGCGTGACGTGGATGTCGGTGGTGACCCCCGCCTCTCCCGTGGCGAGGGCCCCCAGCCACCAGGCCATCTCGTCGAGGAGCACCGTATAGAGGGCCGTCGAGATCCTGCCGTCGCCCGTGCGGTACGTCTCTGATGGGCGGTATTCCGCCCAGACCCAACGATCGTCGAAGCGCAGCCGGACCCTGAGCCCGACGGGGTTTTCGCTTCCGCAGGCGAGGCAGCCTCTTGCCGTCGGAAAGCCGAGGCTCTTCTCCGGCGGCCCGCTCCAGCCGTTCAGCGGTCGCGTGGCCTCGGTCACGCCCCGCGTCACGCGACAGCGGGCCAGAGGCTTGCCGTCGTCGCCGAGCGTGAGCGCGACCGTCGCGGCTGAGGCTTCGACCGTGAGCGGCAGGGAAGTCTGGAGCGGGATGGTCCTCTGAATCTGGGCTGTCACCGTCCGGGCCGCGTCGGCGGCGTTGATCGCGCGGGCAGCGATCAGGTCAAAAGCCGCGAGCACCCCGCCGCCGTGGGCCGTCTCCGAGAATCCCTGGAGGGTCGCGGCCAGGGTGAGCTGACCCTTCCCCTCGCGCTCCAGGCTGAGGCATTCGGCGAGCACGCGATCGATGGGGATCACAGCCGGAGTCTAGGGGTCGGAGCAGTCGCGGGTATAGCCGCAGCGCGGGCAGACGATCTTGCAGTGGATCTCCCGCATCGGCTCGCCGCAGACGTTGCAGATGTGGGCCGGCTCGGCGTGGCGCGAATCGCTCATGCTATAATGCCTGCGCCATTCTACTGCGGGCCGCCCCGAAAGATCAACGCGCGTGACGCTCCCCCTGTCATCTGTGCTCACCCGGCAGTTCTTCCGCATCACCTCCATGAACTTCTTCTTCTTCGCCAGCGTCAACGCCTTCGTGCTCCTGCCCCTCTACATCCATCGGCTCGGCGGGACCGAGGCCCAGATCGGCGTCGTCATGGGGATGTACAACGCGGCGGGGATCTTCTGCCAGCCGCTGGTGGGGGCCTGGGTCGATCGTGTCGGCCGCCGCCCCTTCATGGTCTTCGGCATCAGCCTCGTGGTGGCCGCCTCGCTCGGCTTCAACCTCTTCGCCTCGCTTGCCCTCTTTGCGGCCCTGAGAGCCTTTCAGGGCATCGGGTTTTCGGCGTTCTTCGTGTCGAACTACACCATGGTCGTGGACCTGGTCCCGCCGGAGCGCCGGGGCTGGGCGCTCGGCATCTTTGGAATCTCAGGTCTCCTTTCCACGGCCCTCTCTCCGCTGGCCGGCGAGCTCGTGATCCGCCGCTTCGGCTTCAGCGCGTTCTTCGCGATGACAACGCTCCTGGCCCTGGCGGCGCTGGCCCTGGCGTTCCGGGTCCGCGAGTCCGCCGGGGCCATGGCGGGGCATGCGCGCGGAGCGCAGGTCATCCGGCAGAGCCTGGCCGAGATCCTGCGCCTGCACATGGCGCTGGCGTTCTTTTTCGGCCTCGGCACCGGGACGATCTTCACCTTCCTGCCGACCTTCGGCGAGCTCCTCGGCGTGTCGAACCTGGCCCTCTTCTACACGGCCTACGCGGGGGCGGCGATGCTCGTTCGTGCCCTCGGAGGCGGGCTCAGCGATACGCTGGGACGCCGGGCGGTCATCGTCCCATCCATGTTCGTCCAGGCTGCGGCGACCAGCATCCTGGCGGCGCTGGCCCTCTTGATCGGAGCCCGCGCCACGATCCCCGTTCTCCCGTTCCTCTTCCTCTCGGGCCTTCTGGCCGGAGGCGCCCACGGCCTTCTCTATCCGGCGCTCGCGGCTCTGCTGATGGACGAGACGGCGGAGGCGCGCCGGGGAAGCGTCGTCGGAATCTTCAGCTCGGTCTTCCTGGCGGGCAGCGCGCTGGGCGCGTTCGTCTTCGGCTACGTCATCCACGGCTGGGGCTACGGGGTCATGTGGAGCGTCCTCACCCTCCTCCTAGTGGCCGGATTTACGGCGAGTTTTCGCCTCCGCGCAAGTTGACATTCCCCGGGGGGAGACCCATACTTTCTCCACGCCGGCGGCGCGTGCGCCGGCGGGATGGGAGGAGTGGGGATGGGCGGCAAGCGATCAATCGCGCTCTTCGGACTCCTGGTGATGGTGCTTCTGACAGGAACGGGGGCGAAGGAACCGAGCCCGGCGCCGGCGCCGAAGGCCACAGGCCCCCAGGAGGCGGAGGTCATCGGGGTCGTGCTCGACCAGCGCACCCAGCAGCCCGTGGTCGTGCTCCAAGGCAAGCGCGATAAGCGCCAGTTCGCCATGGCGATCGGCATCGCCGAGGCCAACGGCATCGCGATCCCGCTTCAGGGCGTGACGCCCCCGCGCCCGCTCACCCACGACCTCTTCCTCACGCTCTTCGGCCGGCTCAAGGTGTCCCTCATGCGGGTGGTGATCACGGATTTCAAGGACGACATCTACTACGCGATCGTCTATCTGTCCGCCAACGGGTCCGACATGACGCTGGACTCGCGCCCCTCCGACGCTATTGCGCTCGCCATCCGCGCGAAGGTGCCGATCCTCGTGGAGGACCGCGTCTTCGACAAGTCCGGCGGCATCGGTCCGCGGCCCGGCCCGAGCCCTCACT
>Ga0209521_10001910_pt1 | contig 17027 bp, 15 predicted proteins | sample Rifsed19ft4_FD_184016 | JGI IMG/M metagenome (GOLD analysis project Ga0209521, IMG submission 184016) | Soil microbial communities from Rifle, Colorado, USA - sediment 19ft 4 (version 2) | ecosystem: Environmental > Terrestrial > Deep subsurface > Rock core/Sediment | place: Rifle, Colorado...
CGGTATCTCACTCTTTTCAGATTTTCTGTGAATTCAGTAAATGAACCGGAAAGGCGCATTGCTTCAACATATTCTATGAATGTCATACAGTCCATCCCTTCAAGGTTTATGACGAAGACTTCCGGAGTGTTTATGTCTCCGATTAATGTTGATTCCTGATATGGTGTGTCAAGGAATTTCTTAGAGATGAAGTCTATACGTTCGCCGATGTCCGAAACTGCAGCGGCTTCATGCATTATTAAATCTAATCGTTCTATTGTCCAGTTACCCAAATGTGTTATCATGCCTATACGGTAGCAGTTGTTGCATTACAGTATCTATTGCTTAGGAAAGTAGTTTATGCTAATTTCCTGTAAAAACACAAGGGCCATGTATTGCATAGTTCTGTTCGCAGTGACATCATAAAGGTATTCACCAGTCGTAACATCTCTATATTGTTGTTCTTAGGATTTTCTTCAGGTCTGCCGTTAGTCTTAACATCCGGCACGCTGCAGGCATGGATGGCTGTGGCCGGCGTTGACCTTCGTGCCATCGGTATCTTCTCCTTAGTCGGTCTCCCGTATACGCTGAAGTTTCTATGGTCTCCTCTTATGGACAGGTATGTTCCACCCCTTTTCGGAAGGCGCAGGGGATGGATAATCCTGACTCAGATCGGCATCATGCTCGGTATAGTATTGATGAGCTTTGGTTCCCCGAATGAAGATTTATTGTTCTTTGGTATAGTAGCGCTTATGGTTGCCTTCATGTCCGCATCTCAGGACATCGTGGCAGATGCATACCGCACTGATATACTCCGTGAACAGGAACGTGGATTAGGTGCGGCTGTATTTGTCACCGGATACCGCATTGCAATGCTTGTCGGCGGTGCGCTGGCGCTTATACTTTCCGACCAGATAGGGTGGCGAAATACATATATCATCATGGCGGGGCTAATGATTATAGGAATTGTCGCTGCCTTCTTTGGTAATGAATCTGATAATAATATTGCCCCACCCAAGTCTCTTCAGGATGCAGTATGGGGACCCCTGCAGAATTTCTTTTCACGCAAAGGCGCTATTGTAATGTTGATCCTCATTGTGCTTTATAAATTGTGTGATGCTTATGCAGGCACTATGACTACGCCGTTTCTCATCAGGGGTGTAGGGTTTACGGCGACTGATGTCGGTACCATCAACAAAGGGTTAGGACTTATCTCAGTGATCTTTGGCGCTATGGCTGGAGGGACGCTGATGGTGCGTCTTGGCCTTTTCCGCTCCCTCCTCATCTTCGGGATATTACAGGCATTGTCTAATTTATCATTTATGGCACTCGCATTGGCTGGGAAAAGCTACGGAATGCTGATCTTTGCTGTAGCATTTGAGAATTTCAGCGGTGGCATGGGGACAGCGTCATTTATTTCCCTGCTCATGGCCTTGTGCAATCAGAGATACAGCGCCACACAATATGCCCTCTTATCTTCTCTGTCTGCACTTGGCAGGACCTTTCTGGCTCCAACATCCGGTTATCTGGTAGAATCAGTTGGATGGGCAGCCTTCTTTATTATTACAGCAGTATCTGCAGTTCCTGGCTTATGGCTTTTATGGAGGTACCGGGATACAATATTACAGATGAAAGAGTCGTTAGCAATGAATAGTGAGCAATGAGTATTTGTCTGGTGGGAAAGGTGATTCATGATAGATAGAGAAATCTGTATTCAGAAGGTCATAGAATATCACGAGCGTACAAAACACTATCCGGACCGTTATGCAAGATCTCCTGCTCATCTTGACTGGGCAAAACAACCGACTCCATTCATTAGATACGATGGCACACCTACTCTTGAGTTCCCTTTTATTGTAAAGGACCCGGAGACCAATTATTTTGGGATTTACGACAGGAGAGGAAATCCATCTAAGGATATTACTTTTGAAAACATAGGTGCATTCCTTGAGCTTTCAGTGGGGCTGTCTGCATGGAAATCAATTTCCGGCGATACATGGGCCCTGCGGATAAATCCGTCAAGCGGGAATCTACATCCCACAGAGGTCCATCTTATCCTGCCGCCGCTGAGTGAATCTGAGAACTGCGGCGGAGTCTATCATTATAATCCATACCGGCATATTGTTGAGTGGCGTGCAACATTTGACAATTCGCTGTGGTCAAAGGTAATGTCGCATTTCAAGACGGATGGCTATTTCGTTGCCCTGAGCAGTATCTACTGGAGAGAGTCATGGAAATACGGGGAGCGTGCTTTCCGGTATTGTAATCATGATGTGGGACATGCAATGGCCTGTCTGAGCTTCTCTGCGAGCCTTCTTGGATGGAAGGTTACATATCTGAATGCCCTTTCGGACGATGAGATTGAAGCTATGCTGGGATTCCATAAAACAGCATGGATAGAGCATGAAAAAGAAGAGGCAGACCTGCTCTGTTTTGTTCACAGGGTTAAGGAAGTAGATATGCCTGGGGATATACCGGAAGAAATTGTCACGATGTTTAAGAAACTCTCCTGCATTGGAGATCCGAACTTCCTGAGTGAAGAGCATGTAGCGTGGGATGTGATTGATGATGTATCCGCAGCAACTGTTAAACCGGCAACGGATAAGAAGGACGGTGTCTATAATAACCATGAATTTCTTGAAAATGAAATAGCGGGAGCTAATGCAGCTAAAATTATACGTCAGAGACGAAGCGGACAATCGTATGATGGAGAGACCTCAATAAGCAGGAAGGATTTTCTTGCCATACTCGATAAGACGATTCCACGTCAGCAATGTGCACCATTTGATGCCTGCATTGGTGCTGTCTCTGTTCACCTCCTTATATTCGTTCATCGTGTGACAGGGCTTGACGCCGGACTATATTTCCTTTTCAGAGATGAAAAGGATGTTGAAGAGTTTAAAGGGAAATGTACGGCTGAATTCTTATGGGAGAGGGTTAATGATGTTCCACACACACTGCCGCTATATTTACTGAAAAAAGGTGATTTCAGGCAGGAGGCAGTTTATATAAGCTGTGAGCAGGACATCGCAGGTGATGGGGCATTTTCCGTAGGAATGATAGCAAGGTTCAGAGATAATATAGAGAATGAACCGCACTCATACAGGCGACTGTTTTGGGAGGCCGGCATGATAGGGCAGGTGCTATATCTTGAGGCCGAGGCGCATTCACTCCGTGGTACAGGTATAGGATGCTACTTTGATGACCTCGTGCATGAGCTGTTGGGATTTACTGATAATACTTATCAGGATATGTATCATTTTACTGTTGGAAAGGCGTTGGAAGATGATAGGATTACGACGCTCGCTCCTTATGGGCATTTGAAGAGGTAGAATGAAGACAATTGACATCCATATGCATGGTATAGGTGGTTTTGATACCAGAACTTCGAATGTGAAAGACATTATTCGGATGGCAGAGATAGAGGCATCCTGTGGTGTCTCAGAAATCATCCCGACGATTTACCCTGATTCAATTCAGGTAATGCGGGAAAATATGATTGCTGTTAAGATGGCGATGGAGATGCAGAAGCCAGATGATAACATATGTGCAACTATACCTGGCGTCCATCTTGAAGGTCCATTCCTGAATCCAGGCAGATGCGGTGCATTGAACTCATCATCATTTGTCGAACCGACTGAATATCATTTAAAAGAACTCCTCGAAGGTTTCGAAGACATGGTAAAGATAATCACTATTGCCCCTGAGCTAAATGGTGCAGCAAAACTTATAAGAAAGATATCTGAAATGGGGATAATTGTAAGCATGGGCCATACAGATGCTACTTATTCTGAGGCTGAGGCCGGCTTCAATGCAGGCGCCAAAGGCATCACTCATCTGTTTAATGCTATGCGCGGCTTTCATCACAGAGAGCCGGGAATAGTAGGTTTTGGCCTTTTAAACAAAGAGGTCTATATCGAGGTAATAGCAGACCCGTATCATCTGAATATCAAAACTCTGGAGCTGATCTTCAGGACAAAGAATCCGGATAGAATAATCCTCATATCAGACTCGGTAAAAGGAACAAAGATTTCAGAACCGGAGAAGGATCATGGCGTTGTGGATGACACCGGGAGGCTTCAGGGCGGCTCTATGAGCATTATGGAGTCATCACGCAGATTAACAGAACTTGGGTTCAATGAGGTGATTATAAATAACTGCATAACAAAAAATCCTGAAACATATCTTTTTGAGTTGACTTGATGATGAAATCAAGCCCTTATCTGTATATCTGTCTCTATACTCACCTTCAACCTGTTTCCCTCGTTTATAAAGCCTTTAAGGATTACTATATTCCCCCTTTTCATCTCCTCAAATGCCTTGTTTAAACCTGACCTGTTCTTATCAAGCCTCACTATTAATCTTCTCCCAATACTGCCGCATACATAAAACTCAATCTTCCCTTTGGAGATCAACGGCTCGCTGACCACCCTGAAGGAATGTTCTCCATGTATGTCTGTTAAGGAAAGGGTATCTTTTCTGATTACAAGGTAGGAATATTTTATGGAATCCTTCCGTAAGCCGGTCAACGCGTCTATAGATTTAATCAGCTCAGGCGGATTCCACGGTATATCTTCATGGCACCAGTCTTTTGGATTCTCAAGCGCAGGACAATCTTTATTAATAAGGCATGGGGAATAAATATGAAAACCTTCTTTCAAGAGCTTGTCTCTTACCTCAAGCATCTCTCTCGAAGTATTACGGAGCGCAGGTTCAATAACAATGCAGCTACCGCTGTCATTTAAGAAGTCTTCAATAAACCTTTTTACGATCGCCCCCCTTTTAGCAATTCTGTCAGGTTCATTATGTGCCACTTCGCTAAGAATATTAGAGAGTATAATAATGTCGAAAGGCCCGGCAGGAAGATTCTTAACCTTCTCTATGCAGGATTTAAAAGTTTTGATTGAACCTTCAACAGAACATTCATTTCTGAATAAATTAAAAAGAGCTTCTGCATCCCTGAGATTTTCTGAGATGTTGTCTATTGCATAAAAATCAAGAAATGGTTTGTATCCGCTTTGGTGAAAGTATTCTGAAATACCCAGAATGGCTGTCCCAGGTCCTGATCCCAAATCAAGAATCCTTAGCCTGTCTGTCATAAAAATGTTTGCCGGATGCAAGGAAAGCTCTCTCAGTGGAATATGTACCTTGTAAAGGTTTGACGGCAGGAAATAAAGTATATATGCCTTCCTGAGATTTTTATCTTTAAGATATTCAGTACGGAGATTAGCCCTGTCCCTGGTAAACAGATTAGAGAGCCTCGATGTGTTTTCAGCAAGGATATTAAGTTCGTCAGGAGAAGGGTGTGCAGCACTTCTGTATAAATAGTTTAAAAGTATCTTCTGGAGAGTCTCGTTGTTAAACATATTGTGGAATTATGGCAGATCAAAAGAATTGTTTCAAATAATTGCAGGTATATTGGGTAAACTGATTTTGCCCAGAACTACTCTATGTCTTGCACCTGTAACAGAAGGGATGTTGCCGGGTTTATTGTTGAGTGTCAAATAACCGAGGACGGCAAAGCTAAAAGCTTCTTTTGCCTGTAATGGGATACCGTAAGTTGAGATTTCTCTTAACGTAATGCTGTCTTTCTTAAAATTCTCATTTATCAATTCCATAAGAAATTTATTTTTTACGCCTCCACCGGTTAATATAATCTCATCCGGTTGAAATTTGATTATAGCGTCATGGACAGTAATGGCTGTAAGATGCGTGAGGGTTGAGACTATAACCTGATGTTCATATTTTTTGCATGTTTTAAAAATGTCTTTTATCATCCCGGCCCCGAAGGTCTCCCTGCCGGTTGATTTCGGCGGCTTTTTCTTAAAATAAGGGTGGGAGAGGAGTTCATTCAGAAGTTTCGGTGCAGGTCTTCCGGATTTTGCAAATGCTCCATCTTTATCGTATGATTTATTTCCTGCTGAAATAAGCAGCATTGCCTCATCTATTAAAGAGTTGCCGGGACCGATGTCGAATGCAATTGTATCATCCATCTTGTCCCGAACGATAGTAACATTTGCAATGCCGCCTATATTTAATACAGCTTTTACTTTACCGGATTCTTTGAAGAGAAGATAGTCTGCCATTGGGACAAGTGGAGCGCCCTGTCCGCCGGCGGCCATGTCAGCGGTCCTGAAATCGGATATGGTTAATATCCCTGTTTGTTCCGCAATTACTGAGGCCTCACCAATTTGAAGAGTTGAACCAGGTTTTTTACCTGATGGCGGGATGTGGTGTATGGTTTGGCCGTGGGAGGCGATGGCATTTATGTCATTTGAAGTAAAGCCTGTATCCTTAAGCAGTGACAAGACGGCCTTTGCAAAAATATCGCCCAGCTTAAAGTTTAGTCGGCAGATGAGTTCTGTGTTGCCGTTGAATGCCATTCTGATCTCATCTCTCAGTTGTTTGCTGTAGGGGATGTGGAGATGCCGGATTAGTTTGATGTTAATTAAAGGGGGATTAAGGGGGATTTCCACCAGTGCAGCATCCACCCCGTCATGCGATGTTCCTGACATGAGGCCGATGATTCTTGTTATCATTCCTGCCGGATGGGGAGGCTTTCTTTCGGGAAGTGTCCCTGAAATGCCTGCTTTTGTGCGGCTCATTTTCCCAGAGCCTTTCTCAGTGACTCGCCGGACCGTTGCAACAATTCCTTTGCTTCCTCACAATTCAACCCCTTCATATACATCAATATGGCTGTCTTTGCATTTCCACCTGATTTATCAAGTAATGTTTCCGCCTCACTGTTCTCACATCCGGTTATCTCCCCGATTATCCTGAGTGCACGTTTCCGTAGTTTTCTATTAGAAGGAATTACATCTACCATATAGCCCTTATATACCTTGCCAAGTTTAATCATGGCAGTAGTAGATATCATGTTAAGGACTATCTTTGTAGCAGTGCCGGCCTTGAGTCTTGTTGATCCTCCAATAACCTCCGGTCCGACAGGGAGACAGATAATCCCGTTGAGGAAATCATACTCCACATCATTACAGGTAAGTAACCAGCATTTGGCCTTTTGCCTTCTCCCTTCTTTAAGTGCAGAGATGGTAAATGGTGTCTTGCCGCTTGCCGCTATCCCGAGCAGCATATCTTTCTCTCTTATACCGGAAACGGCTTTAACACCTGCATCCTCATCGTCCTCAGCGCCTTCTACTGCTTCAGTGATTGCCTTTTCACCACCTGCTATTATGGCCTTTACTACATGAGGGACAACACCAAACGTGGGGGGAATCTCTGACGCGTCCAGTACACCGAGCCTTCCGCTTGTACCGGCGCCTATGTATATAAGGCTGCCGCCGGATCTTATTGCCGTGACCGCATCATTAATGGCTGACGATATGGAATCCTTTGCAGTGTTTATGGTTTTCATGACAAGGAGATTCTCGTAGTTCATAAGATTGATAATCTCATCTACAGGTAAGGCGTCTATAAGTCTGGAACGTGGGTTTATATCTTCGGTGTGCATCACAATATAATATTATCTATTAACCTTGTCTTTCCTATATGTGCTGCAATGGCGATTAATGTACCTTTGCGAACTTCTTTTTCTTCTTCCAGTGTCTCCGGATGGACAATGGCAAGATACTCCAGGTGTGCTGATGGTTCTTCCTGAAATGAGTGTGAGATTATTTCTCTTAATTTCTCCGCACCCTTATTACCGCTTTCAAATAGTGATTGCCCTTTTTTCAGTGTGCGATATAGTATAGTTGCAGCCCTTCGTTCTTCTTTGTCCAGATATTGATTCCTGGAACTCATTGCAAGGCCGTCTGTCTCCCTTATCGTCGGCAGAACGATTATATTCACATCCACATTCAGGTCTTTTACCATTCTTTTTATGATTACTGTTTGTTGAAAGTCTTTCTGTCCAAAGAATGACATGTGTGGTTTTACGATGTTTAATAACTTTAAGACCACCGTGGATACACCACTGAAATGGCCGGGCCTTGTTTTACCGCACATTATTTCAGAGAGCACTGCAACTGATACATATGTTTTGAATCCTTCAGGGTATATCCCGGATGATGTGGGAGTGAAGAGGATATCTACGCCTGCAGATATTGTTTTTTCTGTATCTCCTCCCATGTCCCGTGGGTATTGATTGAAATCTTCCTTTGGACCAAACTGAACGGGGTTTACAAATATGGAAACTATGACTATATCTGTTTCTTTTTTTGCATGCTCCATGAGACTAAGATGGCCTTGATGTAATGAGCCCATAGTGGGGACAAAGCCGATGGTTTTGCCTTCCTGCCGGAGTTGTGTGACGAGATTATGCATTTCTGAAATGTCTTGTATGACTTTCACCCTGCGATTTGCCTCAGCACTCCCTGTACACATCCACTTTATGGGTATCTTTGAGGTTCTGTAACAGGTCTGTAACTGTCTTGTTGAGCGTGGGATGTATTATGTCCGGCGCTATTTCTACGAGAGGTACAAGGACAAATCTTCTCTTATGCATGTTGGGATGTGGGATTACTAATGCATCATCTGCAATACATTCATCGTTATAGAGAAGTATATCGAGGTCTATTGTCCGTGGTCCCCACATCATTGTCCTTGTTCGTCCCATCTTTTCCTCTATGGCCTGGCAGTGATAGAGGAGTTCATGGGGAGGGATGGTAGTTGATATTTCTACTACGCAATTAAGGAACCAGTCCTGGCCGACATATCCGATCGGTTCTGTTACGTATAAAGCAGATGATTTTATTATTTTAACATTTGGCGGATTTTCAAGAAGACGCATAGCTTGCTCAATATGTTTCTTGCGATCGCCAACATTGGTGCCTATACCTATAAATGCCGTTATCAAAGCATCCGCCTGCGCCCACCTCACTAAAATTCAAATTCAGTATCAGCTAACCTTCGCTTGACCTCATTCAATATGCGTTTCTCGTCTGACAGGTCTTTTGCAACAAACGTAGCAGAAAATCTGACGTAGCTCCCCACATCATCCCATGGTACTGATGATATAAGCTTTTCCTTTATCAAAAATTCAGAGAAGTCTTCAGCAGAATTAAAGATTGTTCCTGATTTTGTCCGCTTTGGTATCTTTAGATAGAGATAGAATGATCCCTTCGGCATCCTTGCAGAGAATCCAATTGAGTTAAGTGTCTCAACAAGTGCCTTCAACCGTCTTTCATATTTCCTGTTGATCTCTGTTGTAAGTTCCGGATGTTCAAGTGCATAAGCGCCTGCCTTCTGTATAGCCTTGAACTGTCCGGAGTCATAGTTGTCTTTTACAAACCCGTATGCATTTACAATCATTTCACATCCTGCGACAAAGGCGATGCGCCAGCCTGTCATGTTGAATGCCTTTGACAGGGAGTGTATTTCTATGCCGACATCCTTAGCCCCCGGGATTGACAGAAAGCTCAACGGTTTTCCCTCAAACTTCAATGCCGCATAGGCCGCATCATGTACAACAACAATATTATTCTTTGATGCAAACCTGACAACCATTTCAAAAAAATCCTGTGTGGCTGTGCCGCCGGTAGGGTTGTTGGGATAATTAATATAGAGTAACTTTGCTCTTCGTAATATGGAACTATCAAGTGAATCGAGGTCCGGCAGGAAATTATTTTCTTCTTTCAATGGCAGATTGACAACCTCACCGCCATACCACTTTGTATGTGTTCCCATTACAGGATAACCCGGGACAGTCATAAGTGTAATATCACCAGGATTTATAAATACAGACGGGAGCATGGCAAGCACCGGTTTAGAGCCCATCCCATGAACAATCTCCTTCTCAGGACTCAATCCTTTTACTCCGTAAACATTTTCCATATAACGGGCAGCAGCCTCTCTGAACTCCATAATTCCATTGTCAGCATAACCGCGGTTCTCCCAGAGGGAGCACTCTTTCTGCATTGCATCAACCACGACAGCAGGCGCCATGTCATCCGGTTCTCCTACACCGAGGTCAATCAGTTCTGCGCCAGGGTTAGCCTTCAGGGCTGCGGCCTTTGCCCTCTTAATCTTCTCAAACTTATATATCTTGTCTTCTTTACCGAACTTACTGCCGCCTATACGCTCTGCGAACATCGCCTGAATTACATCTTCCATCAACAACTTTCCTCCAAACAAATAAAATTACCATTAAACATTTCTATTTCTTCAGCCCAAGCACATCCAGCATATCATACATGCCCGGTTTCTGTTTCACTACCCACATTGCCGCCCTGACTGCCCCGCGCGCAAAGTTATCACGGCTTTGCGCCCTGTGGGTTATCTCTATCCTTTCACCTGTCCCGCAAAACATCACCGTATGATCACCTACAATATCTCCGGCCCTGATTGACTGTACGCCTATTTCCTTCCTCTCCCGTTCTCCGATAATGCCATGACGGCTGAACTTGCCTACGACGGAAAGGTCTCTTCCCAGCGCGCCTGCAAGTATATGAGCCATCTTCATCGCTGTTCCGCTGGGTGCATCTTTTTTATGTCTGTGATGCGCCTCGATTATCTCAACGTCATAATCATCACCCAGCACCTTTGCGACATCCTGTATAATCCTGAAAACGAGATTTACCCCTACACTCATGTTGGGTGAAAAGACACAGGGGATTTTTTCTGTCAGCCTTTTAAGTTTGGCTTCTTCATCCTTAGTGAAACCGGTAGATCCGATAACCCATGCCTTGCCTGCAGCAGATACCTTTTCCATGTTAGAGATGGTGGCCTGAGGTGTTGTAAAGTCGAGAACGACATCAGCCCTGTCTAAGATATTTTCAAGATCATATACGATTCTGACCCTCATGGGGCTTAATCCGGCAACTTCTCCTGCATCCTTTCCGAATAACGGATGACCTTCCCGTTCTATAGCGCCAACAATCTCAATGCCGTCAGTCTGATGTATTGCCCGTATTATGCTGCCACCCATACGGCCGGCAGCGCCTGTAACGATTGCCTTGATCATTCTTTACACTAATCCATTATCTATTAACACCTGCCGCAGCTTGGCCTTATTTGCCTCTGCCATAGAGCATAGAGGCAGTCTCATCTCCTCAGTACACTTACCCATCATCGCAAGGGCTGTTTTGACAGGAATTGGATTTGTCTCGATAAACATAATCTGGTGAAGGTCAAAAATCTCGTAGTGAATTTGCCGTGCACGGGCAATATCTCCTGATGCATATGCATCCCACATATCTCCCATCTTTTTTGGGACTATATTGGCAGTTACAGAGATCATACCTTTTCCGCCGGCAGCAAGTATCGGGAAATTTATCGCATCTTCACCGGACAGTATTGAGAGCCTTTCCCCGCAAAGCCTGTATATTTCACATATCTGAGTCATGGAGCCGCTTGCCTCCTTGACTGCGACTATATTATTTATCTCAGCAAGTCTTGCAACTGTTGATGGGAGCATATTTACCCCTGTCCTGCCTGGAACATTATAAGGGATTATTGGTATGTCAACTTCCTCTGCTATTGCCTTGAAGTGCCTGTATAAGCCTTCCTGCGTGGGTTTGTTATAGTAAGGGGTTATGAGTAGGGCTGCATCAGCGCCGCATTCCTTTGCGTATTTTGTAAAATAGATAGCCTCATCAGTACTGTTTGACCCTGTGCCTGCGATTACAGGAACTCTTCCTGCCGCTACTTCTACGGTAAGCCTTACCACCCTGTTGTGTTCATCATTTGACAGAGTAGCAGACTCCCCCGTAGTTCCGCACGGTACGATGCCGTCCGAACCATTGGCGATATGAAACTCGATCAGGTCACCAAATGACTTTTCGTCTATCTTGCCATTTTTGAATGGCGTTATGATTGCTACGATTGAACCATGAAACATTTATCTCTCCTGAATTATATGCAGGGTGGGCATTGCCCACCCTACGGCTACCTGCTACCCAATATAACCTCCCCGCTATATACCTCAACTGCCGGGCCGGTCATATACACATGGTTGTCTTTTTTATCCCAGTTAATATGAAGTTCCCCGCCTGGCAGGTGAACGGTGACGCTCCTGCCTGTTAAGCCGTTCAGGTGTGCTGCGACTGCAGATGCGCATGCACCTGTGCCGCATGCCAGTGTTTCTGCTGCACCGCGCTCCCATACGCGAACAGTTATCTCTTCTTTATTTTCCACCCGGACAAATTCAACGTTTATACGCTTGGGGAAAATGGTATGGTTTTCAATCTTAGGGCCATACTTATCTATGGGGAAGGATTGAATCTCTTCTATGAAAATAACAGCATGAGGATTACCCATAGAAACGCAGGTAATCGAAAAGTCCATGTCTTCTATCCGTAATGGATACCCCATAATCCTGTTTTCCAGGTTAACAGGTATGGAAGGTCCATCGAGTATTGGTTCACCCATGTCCACTTGTATCAGGTCTTCCTTTTTCATCGGCTTGATGATTCCGGCCAGAGTCTCAACAGCAAGTTCACTCTTATCGGAAATGCCTCTGTCCCAGATATATTTTGCAAAACACCTGATGCCGTTGCCGCACATCTCTACCTGTGAACCGTCGGCATTGTATATGTCCATCCTGAAATCTGCTGATCCGGAAGGGTATAGGATAAGTGCCTGGTCAAAACCGATACCGAACCTGCGGTCAGAGTATTTTTTACAGAATGTGCTCAATTGCGGCAAATCCTGATTCCTTGCATCTATCAGAATAAAGTCATTGCCGAGACCGTGCATTTTGGTAAATCTTAGCTTCATCCGAAAATACTCCTAACTGTCCGTCATTCCCCCCGTATCAAATCCTCGTAACTCTCCCTCTTCCTTATAACCGTATACTTATCTCCCTCAACCATGACCTCAGCTACCCGCGGCCTTGAGTTGTAATTGGACGACATGGTAAAGCCATAAGCACCGGCGCTCATTACTGCAAGCAATTCACCCGGCTCAGGTTTCATGACATTCCGGTCTTTTGCCAGGAAATCTCCGGACTCACATATGGGGCCGACGACATCAGCCTTGAAAGACGATCCTTCACGCTTTTCTATAGGTATTATTTCATGGTGTGCCTCGTAGAGGCTTGGCCTTATAAGGTCGTTCATCCCGGCATCCACTATTACAAAGTTCTTTGTCTCTCCTGTTTTAAGATACAGCACCCTGGTCACAAGTATACCTGCATTACCGGCAAGTACCCTGCCGGGTTCAAATATCAGAGTACAGCCGGCATCTTTTATCAGGGGCAGAAGTGCCTTGCCAAGTTCTCCCGGATGGGGAGGTTCTTCATCTTTGTATCTGATGCCAAGTCCGCCGCCGGCATCAATATATTTTATGTCAATGCCGGACTCTTTCAATTTCTTCACAAGATCCAGAATCCTTTCCATTGCTGCTACAAATGGGCTCACCTCTGTTATCTGTGAACCTATATGTTTATGGATACCAACTATCTCAATATTGGGCAGGGTAGAGGCAAGCTGGTATTCTTCAATTGCATTCTTTATGGCAATTCCAAACTTGCTCTTCTTCAGACCTGTAGAAATATATGGATGAGTCTTCGGGTCTATATCAGGATTTACGCGAAGAGCAACCCTTGCCTTAAGTGCGAGATTGCCTGCAACTTCATTGATCTTCTTCAGCTCCAAAGGGGATTCTACATTGAACATAAGAATATTGGATTTTAGTGCAAAGGATATTTCATCCTCTGTCTTTCCGATGCCTGCAAAGACTATCTTCTGCGGGTCAATGCCTGCTTTCAGAGCCCTGAACAGCTCACCGCCGGACACAATATCAGCGCCGCCGCCTTCTGAAGCGAAGAGTTTTAATATCGAAAGGTTTGAGTTTGCCTTCACAGCAAAACAGACTATATGAGGTATCCCGGAAAATGCAGCATCAAAAACCTGATAGTGATTCCGTAATGTGTTGGAGCTGTATATGTATACAGGAGTGCCAACCTCCTGTGCAATCTTCCTTATAGATACCTTCTCGCAATAAAGCTCGTTGCCGATATAAGTAAAATCATGCATGAATCTATATTCTCCATATTTAATACACTTCCTCCGCCGGTATCTCAAATAATAACGGATTTATAAGGCCCGACTGGTTTATCTTCTCAATTGCCTCACTGAACGATGCTCTGAGGTTTGTACACTTTATCTTATAAGGATTCACCTTATCCTTTAACGTGCCGAGGTCAAACAGTGTACTGAGGGCAGCCGGTGTAGTCTTTTTGAGATTCTCAAAATTGATTACTATATCCATCTTTGACTTCTCAACTGCCGCAATTATCCTCTGCTTCAGCTCCGATGCACTTATCTTATCCATAGTGCCGTCGAGTTCAATCAGTAACGCCTGTACCTTCGCACTTTTTCGAACCTTGACATACAGGTCATTCCCAACATTGCTTACCTGTTCAGATACATTACCAATAGTTTCCCGCATAGTGCTGAGTGCATTCGGTATCAGTCCCTCCGTCTCTATTGCCGGAAGTCTTCCCTGAAGGTTTTTCAGTGTCTTTGCAAGCGGGGACAGGCTCCCTTGCGGAACACGCTTTACTATCCTCCTGAATGCATAGTTGACAGCGAGACGTTCTAAAATAAGTTTCTTTCTCGGTACCTTCCAGAAACTTGGAAGTACACGTTTGAATACCGATGGCACTGAGAAAAACTTGCGATACGCCCATAAAAACCCTTCCTGCAGAGTCTCAGGACTCATAAGCTTTGGCTGGAATACCACATGCCTTCCATCATAGTTTTCCCATTTCCTGTCAATGATCCTTCCTTCAGCTTCCATCTGTTTGTGTAAATTGGTTCCAGGCAAAGGGGTAAGTATATTAAACATCGTAAGCTCTATCCTGTTGCTTTCTAAAAACTCTACAGTACGTTCAAATACAGTATCATCGTCGTTATCGAATCCGAATATCATTCCTGTCATGATCTGCATTCCATAGTCATGGAACCTTTTGAATTCCTCTCTGAACTTATCAACCTTGTTAAATCTCTTATTTACTGATGCCAGATTATCTGATGATATAGTTTCAACCCCTATAAAGAGGCCGGTGCAACCGCTCTTTGCCGCAAGCTCAAGGAGTTCAGGATCCCTTGCCATGGTCAGGCTCGCCTGACTTCCCCATGTTATCTTAAGAGGAATCAGGGCCTTAAACAACTGTTTGGCATACGCCTTATGGCCTGCAATATTGTCATCAACGAAGACTACGAACTTTTTGTTCAGTTGTCTCACCTCTTCCACTACCTCATCTACAGGCCTGAGGCGGAACTGGTTGCCGCCAAAGACGGTGACAGTACAGAAGTCACAGTCAAAGGGACATCCCCTGCTGGTCTGTACACAGTTCGTTGTCCAGTAGGCCCCTGGCTTTAATAGATCCCTTCGGGGTGTTTGGAGATGCTCAAGGTTTGAAAGCTCTTTTTCTACATACATGGGTTTCATTTCGCCGCGTCTGAAATCCTCTATCAGCATTGGCCATGTCCTCTCTGCCTCTCCTACGACTACACTGTCTGCATGTTGTCTGGCCTCCTCCGGGCACATGCTGACATGTATCCCTCCGAGGACAACCTTCACACCCCTTGCCCTGAACTTAGCGGCTATCTCATACGCCCTCGTTGAAAGAAATGTCATGACAGATATGCCGACAAGGTCTACGTCTGCGTTAAAATCAATATCCTGCACACATTCATCAACTATTTTCACATCTACGTCGGGCGGTGTATATGCTGCAATAGTCGGCATACTGAGCTTTGGGAACCAGAATGCCTTTACATCTTCCGGTTTGTATGCATAGATTGATTTTTTATTTTCCGGGTTAATTAAGAGAACTTTCATTTATACCTCCATCATTAATAAAATTAAAAATTTAATTCATTCGCGTTAACTATGCCTTCCGGCGGCCTTGGGTCACCCTTCCTGCCGCAGCCTGCAATAGTTATCAGTAAAATAAACACAATTATATTTAACAGGGCAATATACTTCAAAGATTATTGTCTTCTATCTCCCTGATCCGTTTCAAAACCATTTCTGTAGCTGTTCCACCTCCTATGCACCTTATGTTAACACTAGCCTCAGGGGATATGATATCATAAATATCCTTCTCAATCATATCAGAAAATTTTTTCAGCTCTGAGAGGCTGATTGCTCTGATCTCTCTGCCGGATTTTATACAGCGGCTCACGAGTTTGCCGGTAATCTCATGGGCTGTCCTGAAAGGCACCCCTTTTACGACAAGATAGTCTGCAACGTCAGTAGCCCACATATACCCAAGGGAGGCTGCACGGGACGTAACCTCCTTTTTTACAGTCATTCCGGACACCAATTCCGGGAATAACTTCAAGGTAGCCATGATTGTATCAATAGTGTCAAACAGGGGTTCTTTGTCTTCCTGCAAATCCCTGTTATATGTTAATGGGAGACCTTTCATTGTTGTAAGAAGTGAAACAAGGTTCCCATATAGTCGTCCGGTCTTTCCCCTTACAAGCTCCAATATGTCGGGGTTTTTCTTCTGCGGCATCATGCTTGAGCCTGTGCAGAATGCATCAGGGAGTTCTATGAAACTGAACTCCTGAGTGGACCAGATAATCATGTCTTCGCTGAACCTCGACAGGTGCATGCCAAGAACTGCACATGCAGAGAGAAATTCGATAACAAAATCTCTGTCACTGACAGCATCCATACTGTTTTCTGAAATCCTGTCGAAACCCAGTAACTTTGCAACATATTCCCTGTCAAGCGGAAAGGATGTGCCGGCTATGGCCCCTGAGCCCAGCGGCATTGTGTTTACCCTTTTAAGGCAGTCAGCGAATCTTTCCCTGTCCCTTTCAAGCATCTCCCGGTATGCGAGCAGGTAATGGGAAAAGAGGACAGGCTGGGCAGGCTGCATGTGTGTATAGCCGGGCATTACTACACTGATGTTTGTCCGTGCCTTATCTACGAGCGCCTTCTTGACCTCAGATACAGAGGAAGTAATATCACCAATTACATCGCGGAGATAGAGTCTCAGATCCAGGGCTACCTGGTCATTTCTGCTGCGAGCCGTATGGAGTTTTGCGCCCGAAGGACCTATCTTGTCAGTAAGCCTTTTTTCTATATTCATGTGTATGTCTTCCAGACTGATAGAGAATGAAAAAGATCGG
>Ga0209521_10001912_pt1 | contig 17024 bp, 15 predicted proteins | sample Rifsed19ft4_FD_184016 | JGI IMG/M metagenome (GOLD analysis project Ga0209521, IMG submission 184016) | Soil microbial communities from Rifle, Colorado, USA - sediment 19ft 4 (version 2) | ecosystem: Environmental > Terrestrial > Deep subsurface > Rock core/Sediment | place: Rifle, Colorado...
CAGGCCGAGCACGACGCCCTGACGGCGACGCTGCGGGAGCTTGGCGTGACGATCCACGAGCTGGGCGTCGAGACCGCCGACCCGGACCTCTGCTACACCTTCGACGCGTCGCTGGTCACCGACCGCGGCGCCATCCTCCTCCGCTCGGGGAAGGCGAATCGCCGGGGCGAAGAGGCCGCCCACGAGGCCTGGTACCGCGCGCGCGGCATCCCCGTCATCGGCCGCATCGAGGCGCCCGGGACGGTGGACGGCGGCGATACGTTCTGGCTCGACCGCGAGACCTTCTGCATCGGCCGGACGCTGCGCACCAACGGCAGCGGTGCAGCCCAGCTGGCGGAGCTGGTGGGCGGGGACGTGCGCCTGTTCGACGTGCCCTACGGGGAGGGACCGCAGAAGCTGATTCACCTCCTGAGCCTGATCTCGCCAGTGGCCGATGACCTCGCCGTGGTCTACCTGCCGCTCATGCCGGTCGGCCTGTGGGAGCTGCTGACCGAGCGCGGCATCGGCATGGTCGAGGTGCCCGACGAGGAGTTCGAGTCGCTGGGCCCCAACGTCCTCGCCGTGCGCCCGCGCGTGGTCGTCATGGCCGCCGGCAACCCCGTCACCGCCGGACGGCTGCGTGACTGCGGGGTCGAGGTCCACGAGGTGGCGCTGGACGAGGTCGGGGTCAACGGCAGCGGCGGCCCGACCTGCCTGACACGGCCGATCCTGCGCGGCTGATTCGGACGATGGCCGAGCCCAGCCCCCTGGAGCGGCGCCTGGTCGAGGCCATCGACCCGGCCCGCCTGGAAGCGGAACTGCGGGCGGTGGTGGCCATCCCCAGCATCACCGGCGACGAGGGACCGATCCAGGACCTCGTGGCGCGCCTGGTCGAAGAGGCGGGCCTGGAGCTCGAGCGCGTCGAGACCCACCCCGACGAGCTGGCCCGGGACCCGGGCTTCCCGGGCATCGAGATCCCGCGCACGCGGTTGCCGGTCGTGGCCGGGCGGCTGCGTGGCGGACGACCGGGGCCGCGGCTCCTCGTGGTCGGGCACGTGGACGTCGTCCCGCCCGGGGACCCCGCCACGTGGACGACGCCGGCCTTCGAGCCGGCCGTGCGCGACGGCGCGCTCTACGGCCGGGGTGCCTGCGACATGAAGGGCGGCCTGATCTCGGCGCTCGCTGCGGTGCGAGCGCTGGTCGCCGTGGCCGACCCGGCCCGGCTCGCGGGCGAGGCGGCCTTCGTGGCCGTGCCGGCCGAGGAGGACGGGGGCGCGGGCATGCTGGCCGCCATCCGTGCCGGCTACATCGGGGAAATGGCCGTCATCACCGAGCCGACCCGCCTCGACGTGGTCGTGACGCAGGCGGGGGCCATCACCTTCCGCCTGACCGTGCCGGGCAAGGCGGCCCATGCCTCGATGCGGCGGGAGGGCGTCTCGGCCCTGGGCAAGCTGGAGTACCTGCATGCGGTGCTGCGCGAGGACGAGGCGGTCCGCAGCGCGTCGGAGACTGACCCGGTCATGCGTGCCATCGGGTTGCCCTACCCGACCATCATCGGGCGCGTCTCGGGCGGCGACTGGGCCTCTTCCGTTCCCGATCGCATGGTCGCCGAGGGCCGCTACGGCGTGCGTGCCGGCCAGACGTCCGAGGAGGCGGAGGTGGAGCTGCGGGCGGCGATCTCGCGTGCCTGCGCGGGCGACGAGTTCCTGCGCGATCACCCCGCCAGGGTCGAAGTCTTCGGCGGCCGCTTCGACTCGGCGCGCGTGGATCCCGATGGCCCGCTGCCCTCCAGCCTGGTGGCGGCGGCGGCCGATGTCGACGGCCGCCTACCGCGGCGGATCGGCGTGCCCTACGGCGCCGACATGCGCCTCCTGGTCAACGAGGGCGCCACGCCCACGGTCATCTTCGGGCCGGGCGACGTGCGCGTGGCTCACGCCGCGGATGAGCACGTCCCGCTCGAGGAAGTCGTCCGCTGTGCGCGGGTCCTCGCCGTCTGGCTCCATCGCCAGATGCAGGGCTGATACCGGCCGCCGGGCGCGATGCGCGCCGTCAGGCGAAACCAAGCGACGCTCTTCGGTTCACCACGGCCCCCGCTCCGGTCCCGCTGTCGCGATCCCGGCTCATGCAGGCAGGTTCGGTGCACATTGGCACCACATTGTCGTGGAGACCCTCCGCACAACCCGTCCGCGTTGCATGATGTGCCCCACGGAGGGGTGGCGGGAGCTTTGGGGGAGTTCCTACGGCACGGCGTCCCATTGATCGGTCGCCCGACTCGTGCCGAAAGCCAATGGCGAGACCGACCTCGGCCGGAGGAGGTATTTGCTCATGGCGCGCCGACTCATGACAAGATTCGGGGTTGCGGTCTCTGCGGCCGCCGTTGTGCTGAGCCTCAGTGCTGGGGCCGCTCTGGCTGGTGAGATCACCGGAACCGGCAAGATCCTCGAACCCCTACACGCTAACTCGATCTGTGCCTATTCAGGACTGAATGACGACCCTTTGGGTCTCGATCCAGCCAACGGACCCCCCGGTCGAGTGCAGTCCTGGGGGCAGATCCCCAAGGAGTTTAGGGATTTCCTGACCTCGATAGGGGTTAGTCCCGGCACGGAGTGCAGGGGCGGGAGTCTGTAGATTGAAGTCTTGGTTGGCCCCGACGATGGTGTCGGGGCCAACCTTCATCCACATCCCGCCTGGCGAGCGTTGCGTCTTCGCGGCGGCTCCCGTTCTAAGCGACACCGATACGGAGTGAGCCGCAGCTCAGCGACCGCCGTCATTACCATGCTCACGGCCCCCGCTCCGGGACGTCGCGGTTGATCCGGGCCTGGTCCGGCCACTACCAGCGGAGGGCCGAGCCGGCCGGTCTGTGTCGGACGCGACGCTGCGCCCGATGACGGCCGCGCGGCTCGTCTCGCCGAACCGACCGACATCACATCGTCGGGCGGGTGGTGCCCGTTGGCTGTGCCGTCAGGCGGTCATCCGCGGATGTTGTGTCAGTCCCCGAACAGCGCCTCGACCGCCTCCGCGAAGGCCTCGGTGTGGCGATCGACATCGGCCTCGGTCGTGGCTGGACACACGAGCGCCATGTTGTGGAAGGGCGTCAGCAGGATGCCCCGGTTCAGGGCGTTGAGGTGCAGGTAGCGCTCCAGCTCGAAGTCGCCGGCCGCCCACTGCTCGGCGCCGGTGCGTGGCGGCGTGGGCCGGAAGTGGTACTCGGCGCGGCAGCCCAGACGGGTCACGTGCCAGGGCGCCTCGTTCGCGGCGATGACCTCGGTGACGCCGCGCTCCCAGCGCTCGGCCAGCGGGATCATGCGTGCGAAGGCCTCGTCGGTGAGGACCTCGCCGAGCGTGGCCCGCACGGCCGCCAGCGAGAGGGCGTTGCCCGACAGCGTGCCCCCGATGCCGCCCACGTCGGCGTCCTCGAGGGTCGTGCGTGTCGCCACGCGCTCGGCGAGCGCGGCCGTCATGCCGTACGTGCCCACCGGGATTCCGCCACCGATGGCCTTGCCGATCACGAGGATGTCCGGCTCGAGGCCGTGGACCCTCGTGTACCCGCCCGGGCCGTCACAGAAGGTGTGGGTCTCGTCGATGAGCAGCAGGGTGCCCGTTCGGCGCGTCAGCTCGCGCACGGCGTCGAGGTAGCCGGGCTCGGGCAGCACGATGCCCACGTTGGTCAGCGCGGGCTCGATCATCACCACCGCCACGTCGCGCGGGGCGAGGGCGCGCTCGAGGGCCTCCACGTCGTTGAAGGGCACGACCTTCGTGGTCAGCGCGGGATCCACGGCCGGGCCGAGGTTGCCCCGCCGGGCCTCCACCCGGCCCTCCGGCGTCAACCAGGCGAAGCCCTCGTCCACGGTGCCGTGGTAGCAGTGGTCGTGCACGACGACCTTCGGCCGGCCGGTCACCAGCCGCGCCAGGCGCAGCGAGAAGCGGTTCGCGTCGGTGGCGGTGAGCGTGAACTGCCAGAGGGGGAGACCGAAACGGCGGGTCAGCTCCTCCCCCACGGCAGCCGCGTCCTCGGTGGGCAGCATGTGCGTGATGCCGCGTGAGAGCTGGGCCTCCACCGCGGCGACCGTGGGGGCCGGGGAGTGGCCGGCCATGGCGCCCGTGTCGCCCAGGCAGAAGTCGACGTACGCGTTGCCGTCCACGTCCCGGAAGCTCGCCCCCTGCGCCGACTCCACGAAGACCGGGAACGGCCCCGCCCACTTGGCCATCCAGTTCATGGGCACACCGCCCGGCAGTGAGTGACGCGCGCGCTCATGGAGCGCCCGCGACCGGGGATGCCCGGCGACGAAGCGCCGCTCCTCGCGCGCCATCAGGTCGGGGAGGCGTGAACGGTCCAGGGTTCTCACGGATCTTCAGCTGCTCCTCTTCTCGCTCAGAACGGTGGCCAGGGCACGGCCGGCCAGTCGGGGCTCGGCTGCGGGAAGCGGCCCTCGGCCAGCAGCGTCTCCACCCGCAGCCGCGTGGCGGCGCCCTCGGCCGGGTCGAGGTGCCGGCGCAGCTCATCGCCCAGCCGACCATCGAGTGCCCTGCGAAGACGCGCCAGCGCGGCCAGCTCCGGGGGCTCGAGCGGGGTGCCGCGCCAGCCCCAGAGGATCGTGCGCAGCTTCGGCTCGACCGAGAAGCAGACGCCGTGGTCAACGCCGAGCAGGCGACCGTCCGGCAGGGGCAGCAGGTGGCCCCCCTTGCGATCGGTGTTGTTGACCACCGCGTCGAAGAGGGCGATGCGCCGCAGCCCCGGGTGGCCGGAGCGGAGCGCCTCGACGAGGTCCATCTCCGCGTCCGCCTCGATCCACTGTTGGGCCATCCCGGGACCCAGGGGGCCGTCCTCGCGGAACGCGGTCGGCGGAACCACGTCCCATCCGGCGGCCTCCGAGACGAGGTATGCGGCCACCTCGCGGTGGGCGAGCGTGCCGTCGGGGAAGTCCCACAGCGGCCGCTCCCCGGCGATGGGCTTGTAGACGCAGCGGACCTCGAAGCCGTCGCCCGGCAGCCGCGCGACCCCGACGAAGCTGGCGTTCGTGGCCTCCACGAGCCGGCCGTCGAGGGTCAGCTCGCCCTCTCGCAGCGCCAGGAGGAGCCGCGCCGCCTCAGTGGACGTAGCCATTCCGGCGCGGGCAGAGGTGGCCCTGGGGGTCGAGCAGCTCGCCGCACATCGGGCAGGGCACCCGACCTCCGGCCACGATCCGCGCCGCACGCCGGGCGAACGCGCGCACGGTCGCTGCATCCACGAAGACCCGCAGCAGGTCGGGGCCGTCGGGGTCGTCGTCGTCGACCTCCGGCGCGTCGTCGTCCTCGACGATCGCCCGCGTCTCGATGAGCGCCTTGCCGCGGCTCACGTCCCAGCCGAGGGCGATGGTGCCCACGCGGAACGCCTCCACCAGCGGCTGCCCGAGCGGCGCGTCGTCGTCGCCTGCGGCCTCGTCCGGCGCGGGGTCGGGATCCTCGCGGCCGACCACCTTCAGCAGGTCGGTGAGGCGCTCCGCGAGCAGCGCGACCTGGATCTTCTCGAGGACGACGCTGACCAGCCGGTCGGCCTGGCGCGCCTGCAGGTAGAAGGTGCGCTGTCCGGGCACGCCGACGGCGTCGGCGACGAAGCGGTCGGGCTGCTCGAAGACATGGATGCGGCGGGCCATCGGGCTCTTCATACCACGTCGGCGCCATGGCGGCACGGAGCCCGGCAGCGGATGCCACAATCGCGCTCATGCGACGGATCCTCCTCTGGGCCGCCCGCAACCGCTGGCTGAAGGAGCGTCTGCCGCGCTTCCGCTGGGTCAGGCGGGCCACCAAGCGCTTCATGCCCGGGGAGACGGCGTCCGACGCGCTGACCGCCGCCGTGACGCATCGGGCCTGGGGCATCGACGCCGTCTTCACCCTGCTCGGCGAGAACCTCACCGACCTCTCCGAGGCCCACGCCGTTGCCGAGGCCTACCACGGCCTGCTCGACGAGATCGCGGCCCGCGGGCTCGACGGCGAGATCTCCCTGAAGCTGACCCAGCTCGGGCTCGATCTCGACGCCGAGACGGCCTTCACGCTCTTCGACGCCCTGGCCGCCCATGCCGCCGAGAGGGCCACATGGGCCTGGATCGACATGGAGGGCAGCGCCTACACGGAGCGGACCGTCGCGTTCTACGAGCGCGCCCGAGCGAAGCGGGAGAACGTCGGGCTCTGCCTCCAGGCTTACCTCCACCGGACGCCGGCCGACGTGCAGCGGCTGCTGCCGCTGCGACCCGCCATCCGCCTGGTCAAGGGCGCCTACGACGAGCCGGCATCGATCGCCTACGGGCGCCGGCCCGAGGTGGATGGCGCCTTCGTCGCGCTCTCCACGCAGCTCCTGGAGGCCGTGCGCGACGGGCGGGCGCGGTACGTGGCCGCGACCCACGACGTCGCGCTCCTCGAGCGGATGGCCCGCTTCGGGACGGCCATCGGCCTCGATCCGGCCCGGATGGAGCTCCAGATGCTCTACGGCATCCGGCTCGACCAGCAGCGCCGCCTCTCCGAGGCCGGCTACGACGTGCGCGCGCTCATCGCCTACGGCTCGGCCTGGTACCCCTGGTACATGCGCCGCCTCGCCGAGCGGCCGGCCAACGTCGTCTTCGCCCTGCGCCAGATGCTGCCGTAGGGCCCGTTCAGCGCTCCAGGATCGCCGGCCGGTCCCGGCCGGCCACGCGGATCACCGGCCAGCGCGGGTCGCCGGTCAGCAGGGCAGGCCCGTCGGGCGTGGTGACCACGGTGTCCTCCACCTTGATCCCGGCCGCGGACGGGTTCCAGGCGAAGGCCTGGGCGAGGTCCACCGGCCCCTCGCCGGCCGCCGTGGCGATGGCGTCGCGCGGCGCATAGCCGCAGGGTCCGCCCTGGTGGTGGCGGCGCCACTCGTCGCGGTCGAAGCCGTTGGCGGCGTAGGCTGCCGCGCCGGCACGGAAGACATCGCCCACCGACCGGCCGGGCCGCAGCGCATCGAGGAAGGCGGCCTCGACCCGCAGCAGGCGCTCGTACCGCTCTGCGCCCTCTGGCTCGATGGGCCCGAACGCGAACAGCCGCGTCAGGTTGGCGATGAGGCCGTCGCGCCGGCCGCAGACGACGAGCATGCCGCGGCGACCGAGCGGCGCGGCCGTGGGGAGCGGATGGCGGTAGCGGCCGAGCCGCGACTCGCCGGCCGCGAGCAGGACCACCGGCACGATGCCGCGCTGCATGAGCCGCGCGGCGAGCTCACCGGCGGCGGTCCACTCGGACATGGCCGGGGTGAGGGCGAGGATCGCGTCGGTCATGGCCGCGGCCGCGTCCGCACCCAGCCGCGCGTAGCGCTCGATCTCCGGGGGCGTGAGACGTTGCCGCGCCCGGACGAGCGCGTCCCGGACGTCCGCCGCGCCCTCGTACGGGACGTCCGTGCCGATGCGCGGCCCGCGCGGCAGCAGGCCCTCGCGGCCCTCGTCCCAGCGCGCGACGCGGAAAGTGCCGGCGAACCCGGTCAGCTCCTCGTCGGCCAGACGCGGCGCCTCGATCTCGTCGGTGGCGATCTCGTCGCCATCCCTGCGCACGACGATGTCGAAGACGCCCAGGTCGCCGCCCTCGACGATCCGGGCCCGGGCGCCGCCGCCGTACCAGGCGATGTTCGCCGGATCGCGCAGCACGACCGCCTCGAGTTCGAGCGCGTCGAGGATGGCCAGGACCCGCCGCCGCTTCTCCGCCCGCTCGTCTTCCACCGGGCCATTATCGCGGGCCCATGCGACCCCCGATGACGCGCCGTTCGGCACTCGCAGTGAGCGACAGCACGCGGGAGGCTAGGGTCCGGAGGTGCGTCATGGCCATCGCCGTCGCGGACGACGTCGCGTCGCTGGCCTGGTCCCCGCTCCTGATCGCCACCGACCGCTGCAAGGGCTGTGAGCTGTGCATCCCGGCCTGCCCTCCGGGAGTCCTCGCCCTCGACACCGGCGTCGTCAACCGTCTCGGCTATCACCCCGTCCGGCTCCTCGACGCGGCCCGCTGCACGAGCTGCGCGCGCTGCGCCAAGGTCTGCCCCGACGCCGTCTTCACCATCTTCGCCGCCCCGAGGGTGGTCGTTTCCCAGGAGGCCGACCAGTGACCCGCCGGGTCCTCATGAATGGCAACGAGGCCATCGCCGAGGCCGCCATCGCCGCCGGCTGCGACGCCTACTTCGGCTACCCCATCACGCCCCAGGCGGAGCTGCTCGAGTGGATGGCCCGGCGGATGCCGGAGCTGGGGCGGGCGTTCGTCCAGGCCGAGAGCGAGCTTGGCGCGATCAGCATGGCCCTGGGGGCCGCCGCCACCGGCGCCCGCGTGCTCGTCTCGAGTTCCAGTCCCGGCATCAGCCTGATGGCCGAGGGCATGAGCTACCTCGCCGGCTCGGAGCTGCCGCTCGTCCTCGTCAACGTCATGCGCGGGGGCCCGGGCCTGGGCAGCATCCAGCCCTCCCAGAGCGACTACTTCCAGGCGACCAAGGGCCACGGCCACGGCGACTACCGGGTGCCGGTCCTGGCCCCCAGCTCCATCGCCGAGGCGATCGAACTGGTCCCGACCGCTTTCGAGATCGCTGAACGCTACCGCACCCCGGTGATGGTCCTCGCCGACGGGATCATGGGCCAGGCCATGGAGCCGGTCGAGCCGCACTTCCGGACGCTCCCGCCGTGTGCACCGGACTGGGCACTGACCGGCGCCCGTGGCCGGCCGCCGCGGGTCGTCCGCTCGCTCCACCTGCGGGCGGAGGACCTGGAGGCCCACAACCGGGACCTCCAGGCGAAGTTCCGGGCGATCGAGGCAGCCGAAACGCGGTGGGCCGAGGAAGGGCTCACGGACGCCGAGGTGGCCATCGTCGCCTACGGGACCGCGGCCCGGGTGGCGCGGACGGCGATGGCCCGCGCCCGCCAGGCGGGCATGTCCGTGGGACTCTTCCGGCCGATCAGCCTCTGGCCGTTCCCCGCGGCCGCCCTCCGGGATCTGGCGCCGCGACTCCGGGCGATCCTCGTCGTCGAGCTGTCGGCGGGCCAGATGGTCGAGGACGTCCGCCTCGCCGTGGAGGGCCGTGCGCCGGTCCTCTTCCACGGGCGGACCGGCGGCATGGTCCCGACCCCCGACGAGGTCGTGACCGCGCTGCGGCGGGCGTTCCTCGTCAACCAGCCGGCCGGCGAGTCGTCGTTCGACGCCGAGACCGACCCACTCGGGCTGATCTGCGCCGTGGGCGGCCGGCGATGACGGCGACCACCGGGCCCCGGGTCGCGACCGCGGCGCCGCGGCTCATCTACCGGCGGCCGGAACTCCTCGCCGAGGACTCCACGCACTACTGCCCCGGCTGCGGCCACGGCGTCGTCCACCGGCTCGTGGCCGAGGTGCTCGGGGAGCTGGGATTGGGGCCGCGCACCATCGCGGTCGCGGGCGTGGGCTGCGCCGTCTTCGCCTACGACTACCTGCGGCTCGACTTCTGCGAGGCGCCTCACGGACGCGCGCCCGCCGTGGCGACCGGGATCCGCCGGGTCCGCCCGGACGCGTTCGTGCTGACCTACCAGGGTGACGGCGACATGGCCGCCATCGGGACGGCGGAGATCGTCCACGCGGCGGCCCGCGGCGAGCTGATCACGGCCATCTTCGTGAACAACGGGGTCTACGGCATGACCGGCGGCCAGATGGCCCCGACCACGCTCCTCGGCCAGAAGACCACCTCCACGCCGGGCGGCCGCGAGGCCGCGCTGCACGGCTACCCGCTGCCGATCACGGAGATGCTGGCGCTCCTGCCCGGCGTGGCCTACGCGGCCCGCGGCTCGGTCGTCGACCCGGGCGCGATCGGCAAGACGAAGGCCTACCTGCGCAAGGCCTGCGAGGTCCAGCTGGCCGGGGCCGGGTTCGCCATCGTCGAGGTCATCTCCACCTGCCCGGTCGGCTGGGGCATGACCCCGCGCGAGTCGATCGACTGGCTGCGGGACGCGGTCGCCGAGGTCTACCCGCCGGGCGTCGTGGTGGACCGGACGAAGACGGTACCGGTGGCTCCCGCGCCAGCAGCCGCCGGCTCGGAGGGCTGAAGGATGGAGCGCTCGGTCGTCATCGCCGGCTTCGGCGGCCAGGGGATCCTGTTCGCCGGGCACGTCCTCGCCGAGGCCGCCAACGCCGAGGGCCGCGAGGTGCTCTGGATCCCCTCCTACGGGCCGGAGATGCGCGGCGGGACCGCCTCGTGCACGGTCATCGTGGGCGATGAGCCGATCGGCTCGCCGGTGGTCGACCGGGTCGACGCCGCGATCGTCATGAACCCCCCGTCGCTGGCGAAGTTCGCGCCGCTCGTTCGGGAGGGCGGGCTGCTCGTGGTCGATGCCTCGCTCATCGAGGCGGAATCCGGCCGGGCCGACGTGGACGAGGTCCGCGTGCCCTGCTCCCAGCTCGCGCGCGCCGGGGGCGACGACCGGCTGGTCAGCATGGTCGCGCTCGGCGCTCTCATCGAGCGTCTCCCGGTCGTCTCCGCGCAGTCGGTCTCGCAGGCCCTCCGGACCATCGTCGGGGCCAGGCGACCCGAGGTCCTCGAGGCCGACCTCGGGGCGTTCGAGGCCGGCCGCCGGGCGGCCTGATGCGACGGGGCGAGCGTGGCTGATGGCTTCGGGATCCTGATCGCCGCGATCGGCCTGTCATACGTCTACGCGTTCATCGGCGGCTTCACGGACGCGGCGAACGCCATCGCGACCGCGGTCGGGACACGCGCGTTCACGCCCACCCAGGCGGTGCTCGTCGGGGCCGTCTTCGAGCTGCTCGGTGCGCTGACCGGCACGGCGGTCGCGCTCACCATCGGACGAGGCATCGTCTCACCCGCCTACGTGACCCAGTCGCTCGTCGTGGCCGCCCTGCTCGGCGCGATGAGCTGGAGCCTCATCACGTACCGCCTGGGCATCCCGGTCAGCGAGACGCATGGGCTGATCGGCGCCATGGTCGGGGCCGGCCTCGCGCTCGCCGGACCGGAGCACGTCAACTGGCTGGGGGTCCTGCCCATCCTCGTCGCCACGGTCCTGTCACCAGCGCTCGGCGTCGTCGCCGGGATGGCTGTCCTCGCGGTCGCCTGGAACGTCTCGAGCGGGATCAACCGCTCGAGGGCGATGTCCCGCTTCCGCGTCCTCCAGCGCCTCTCGTCGGTCTACATGGCCTTCAGCCACGGGCGCAACGACGCGCAGAAGCCGATGGGCGTGCTCACGCTCGCCCTTGCCGTCCATTTCGGCTGGACGGACATCGAGGTCCCGCTGTGGGTCATCGTGACCGTGGCCGCGGTGGCCGGGTTGGGCGTCGCGGCCGGCGGGTGGAGGATCATCCGCACCCTCGGCTTGCGGATCACGGGCCTGACGCCGGATCAGGGCTTCGCCGCCGAGACGGGGGCCGCGACCGTGCTTCAGCTCGCCTCGCAGGTCGGGATCCCGGTCAGCACGACGCACACGATCACGGCGGCCATCGTGGGCGTCGGGGCACTCCGCCGCTGGTCGGCGATCCGCTGGACGCTCGTCGGCCAGATCGCCGTGTCCTGGTGGCTCACGCTGCCGGCGACGATCGCGCTGGGCTTCGCCTGGACCGTCGTCCTCGGGGCTGTGACAGGGGGCCGATAGTAGGCGCATGCGCGAAGTCGGCGGAAACCAGCCGACCATCGATCGGCCCTGGGCCATCGAGGCCGAAGCGGTCGCCCAGGCGCTGGGGACGGATCTCGCGTCGGGACTGAGCAGAACGGAGGCCGCGCTGCGGCTCGGCCGCCACGGGCGAAACGAGTTGCTGGAGCGCGGTCACAAGCCACCGTGGCGGCTCCTGGTCGAGCAGTTCACGAACACGATGATCGTCGTGCTCATGATCGCGGCGATCGTCACGGCCATCATCGGAGACCTCAAGGACACCATCGTCATCCTCGCCATCGTCGCGCTCAACGGCGTCATCGGCTTCGTCCAGGAGTACCGGGCCGAGCAGGCCATGGCCGCGCTCAAGCGGATGACCAGCCCGTCGGCGCGTGTCGTTCGCGACGGCGTCGTCGGGGTCGTTTCGGCCACCGAGATCGTGCCGGGCGACCTCCTCCGGCTCGAGGCCGGCGACGTGGTCGCCGCGGACCTGCGGCTCCTGGAGTCGGCCTCCCTGCGCATCGATGAAGCCGCGCTCACCGGCGAATCGGAGCCGGCAAGCAAGACCGTCGACGCCTTGCCGGCCGTCTCCGACGCGCTCCTGGCGGACCAGCGCAACATGGCCTTCAAGGGCACCCCCGTGACCTACGGTCGCGGCTCCGGGGTCGTGGTGGCCACCGGGATGGCGACGGCCCTCGGCCGGATCGCGGACCTGCTCCAGGAGCACGCCTCCGGACAGACCCCGCTCCAGCGGCGGCTCTCCTATCTCGGGAAGGGGTTGGCCGCCGCGGCCCTCGTCGTCTGCGCCATCGTGTTCGTCGCCGGGGTGGCTCGGGGCGAGTCGGTCGAGCTGATGTTCCTCACGGCCGTGAGCCTCGCCGTCGCGGCGATCCCCGAGGCCCTGCCGGCGGTGGTGACCGTCTCACTTGCCCTCGGCGCTCAGCGGATGGTCCATCGGCGGGCACTCATCCGGAAGCTGCCGGCGGTCGAAACCCTGGGCTCGGTGACCGTGGCGTGCTCGGACAAGACCGGGACGCTGACCCAGAACCGGATGCTCGTCGAGCGGGTCTGGACGCCGGTGGGAGAGCATCGCGTCGCGGGCCTGGGGTACGAGCCGCTGGGGGAGATCGAGGGTGGCGTCGATCCCGACCCGTACCTCGCCCGGCTCGCACGCGCAGCGGCCGCCTGCAACGACGCGGTCCTCCACGGTCCATCCCACGCGGGCGATCCCTGGACGATCACCGGCGACCCGACCGAAGGCGCGCTGCTCGCGCTCGCCGGGAAGCTGGGGGTCGCCCGCCGGGATCTCGAGGCGGATCATCCTCGTCTGGCTGAGATCGCGTTCGACGCTGCCCGACGCCGGATGGCCACCCTCCACCGGGATCAAGGGCGCGTGTGGGTGGCCGTGAAGGGGGCGCTCGAGGCGCTCGCCCCGCTGGGCGATCCCGCCGACGCCGCCGCATGGGAGCGGGCCAGCGCCGTTGCCGAACGCTACGCCGGGGACGGATATCGCGTGCTGGCGATCGCCGAGCGCGTGCTGGACTCGATGCCCGGGCAAATCGAGGACGCCGAGGGGCGGTTGACGTTGCTCGGCCTTGTCGGCATGGCCGATCCGCCGCGGCCCGAGTCCGCGGACGCGGTTGCCGACGCGCGGAGCGCGGGGATCACGCCGGTGATGATCACGGGCGACCACGCGCTGACGGCGCAGGCGATCGCCCGCCGGCTGGGCATCCTGCGTGATCGCGAGCTCACGCTGACGGGGGCCGATCTGGAGGCGCTCGACGATGCGGCGTTCGACCGGATCGTGACCGATGTCGCGGTCTACGCGCGGACGAACCCGGAGCAGAAGCTGCGCATCGTCAAGGCGTGGAAGAGCCGCGGCGCGGTCGTGGCGATGACGGGTGACGGCGTCAACGACGCGCCGGCGCTCAAGCTGGCCGACATCGGCATCGCCATGGGGATCACGGGCACCGAGGTCAGCAAGGAAGCTGCCGACATGGTTCTCGCCGACGACAACTTCGCGACGATCGTCGCCGCGGTCGAGGAGGGGCGGCGGATCTACGACAACATCCGGCGCTTCGTGCGCTACACGCTGACGAGCAACTCGGGGGAGATCTGGGTCATGTTCCTCGCCCCGTTCGCCGGGCTGCCGATCCCGCTGCTGCCGGTCCACATCCTCTGGATCAACCTCGTGACCGATGGTCTGCCGGGGCTCGCCCTGGGCGTCGAGCCGGCGGAACGGGACACGATGCGCCGGCCGCCGCGACCGATGAGCGAGTCGATCTTCGCCCGCGGACTGTGGCAGCATGCGCTGTGGGTGGGGCTCCTGATGGGCGGCGTCTCGCTGGGCATCCAGGCCCTCGCGCTCGACCTGGGCTGGCACTGGCAGACGATGGTCTTCTCGACCCTGGCGTTCCTCCAGCTCGGGCACGCGCTGGCCGTCCGCTCCGAGCGGGAGAGCTTCTTCCGGCTCGGCTGGCGAACGAACGTCCCGCTGGCGGCCGCCGTGCTGGGCACCGTCGCCATCCAGCTGTTGATCATCTACCTCCCGCCGTTGCAGCCGATCTTCGAAACCGAGGCTCTGTCGCCGGTCGAGCTGGGGGTCATGCTGGCCGTGTCGACGCTGGCGTTCGTCGCGGTCGAGGTCGAGAAGTGGGTCGGGCGGCGACGCGGCCGACCGCCTCAGTCGAACCTGACCGCGGCATAGCCCACCACGCGGCGTGGGTCGCCGCCGGGCGTATCCGCGGAGGTCGCGTGGGCCAGCACCGTGCCGCGGGAGGCGCCCATCGCCCCCATGGCGGCGAGGGTCAACAGGGTCGGCTCGATCCCGCACAGCGCGCAGTCGAGGCCGTCTATGCGCCCGGCTTCGGCGATGGCCTCGTGGCGGGCGAGCCGGTCGGTGTCGAGGACGGCGATCGCTTCGAGGGACTCGGCATCCACCCGCTCGGCCACGGCCCGGGCCGGGTAGTGGGCCAGGTCCGAGCTGGCGGCCAGGACGATGGCCCCGCCTGCCGACCGAGCATCGGCCAGGAGACGTCCGAGCGCCACGCCGGCGGCACGGCAGCCGTCGGTGCCGAGCGGCCCCACGAGGAGCGGGACGAGCCGCGCGCCAGGGCTGGCGCGGGCCACGAACGGCAGCTCGACCTCGATCGAGTGCTCCTCGAGGTGGGGCTCCGCCCGCTCCGCGAACGGTTCCCCGAGCGCGAGGATCCGCGCCCGGAGCGGCTCGTCGATGGCGATCTCCCCGAGCGGGGTGCGCCACGGACCGCCCGGCCAGACGGCGACCCCGCCCGGCCGGCGGGCGAAGTGGTTGGTCCCGGCCAGCACGACCGTCAGCGTCGCCGCCTCCATGGAGGGCCGGGGCTCACGAGCCTCGAGCTCGACCCAGCCGCGGGCGGCGACCGGCCCAGACCAGTCGAGGCCGGCGTGGGGCACGAGCAGCCCCAGGGGAAGAGGAGTGTCGGGCGACCGATCCCGGCGGGCGGCGGTGAGCAGGCCGGCGACCTGTCGGTCCAGGACGGCCGGGTCCGCAGGGTAGAAGCTCCCCGCGTGGGTCGTCCGGCGCGGCGTACCCGCCGCGATCGCGGCGCTCATCGGGCCCAGATCCCGGCGATCGGGGTCCGGCAGGTCGGGCAGGCCCCATCCACGATCCGGTCGGCGGTGACCGCGTAGCCGCGCCGGACGATGAGCGTCGCTCCGCAGCCGGCACAGCGGGTGTCGTCGGAGAGCTCGCCGCCGGCGCCCCACACGTTGCCCGGGTAGATGTGACGCAGGCCGGCGGACCGGCCGATCCCGACCGCCTCGACGATCGACCCCAGCGGCGTCGGCGGATGATCCGTCATCAGGTGCGCCGGGAAGAAGCGGCTGACATGCCAGGGCGTGTCGGGACCGAGCTCGCGCACCAGCCAGGCGGTCAGCTCGCGGATCTCGCCCATGTCGTCGTTCTCGCCCGGAACCAGCAGGGTCGTCACCTCGACGAAGATCCCGTGCCGGCGCATCCCCACGAGCGCGTCGAGGACGGGCGCCAGCCTGGCGCCGCAGACGCGCCGGTAGAAGCGGTCCGAGAAGCCCTTGAGATCGACGTTGGCGGCGTCGATCCACGGACCGAGCACGTCGAGCGCCTCGGGCGTCTGATAGCCGTTCGTGACCAGCACGTTCAGCAGGCCGGCCGGCTTGGCGAGCCTGGCAGTGTCGAGGACGTACTCGGCGAAGATCGTCGGCTCGACGTAGGTGTAGGCGATGCTCCGCGCCCGGAGGGCGACCGCCCGCGCCACGACCTCATGCGGCGGCAGCCGGAAGGAGCGCGTCCGGACCCCCTCGCGCGGCGCCTGGGCGATGGCCCAGTTCTGGCAGAAGCGGCAATGGAAGCTGCAGCCGCGGGTCGCGATCGAGTAGGCGGTGGTGCCGGGCAGGACGTGATAGAGCGGCTTCTTCTCGATCGGGTCCAGCTCGGCGGCGACGGCCTCGCCGTAGACAAGCGTGACGAAGGAGCCGGCACGGTTCTCGCGGACGCCGCAGATGCCGCGTCGACCGGGCCGGACCAGGCAGCGGTGGGCGCACAGGTCGCAGCGCACGCTGCCGTCGGGGAGGGGGGTGGCGAGGATCGCGGGCGCGATCCCGCGCTCGGGCGTGCGTGACCCCGTGGGACAGCTCACGCCGACGTTCGTCGATGTCATCTCTCGGACTGCTTCGCTGCTCGACCTCTCTGGGTCGCGACGATGCTGTCACGAGAGGGGAGCGCCGGCCAGTGCCGAACGGCCGGTCGGGGGCCAGGCTACGGCCTGCGTGCCACGATCCCCGCCCCTACCGTTCCGAAGGCCGCCGCATCATCGCGAGCTCCTTCGGATCCTGGCGTTCGTGGCCATCGACCGGCCCGGCAGGATCTCGTCCCCTGTCGGCTTGCGTGCCCGGACGACGACGCTCGCCGCGATCGAGCCATGCCGCTCGGCGGGGACACGAGAGCGGAGGAGGGCCAGGAGGTCGTCCGAGAACAGCGGATAGAGGGCGCACTCGTCGATGCCGAAGTCGTCGACGCGCTCGATCGCGACGTCGCGAAAGCCGGCGCGGCGAAGGCCCTTGTAGAGCGCGATCTCCGACAGCGCACCGGACAGGCAGCCGGCCCAGGCGGCGGGATGCGTGGCGATCTCGGGCGGCAGGTCGTGCTCCAGGACCAGGTCGACGAGGGCCAGACGGCCGCCCGGCCGGAGGACCCTGAACGCCTCGGCGAAGACGCGCACCTTGCGCGGCGACAGGTTGGGCACGCCGTTGCTCACGATCACGTCGGCCGAGTCGTCCGGCAGCGGGAGCGCCTCGATCTCACCCTGGATGAAACGGACGTTCGCGGCGTCGACGGCCGCCGCCGCGGCGGTCGCCCGGTCGACCATCTCGGGGAGGAAATCGATGCCGATCACATCCCCGGTCGGGCCGACGTGACGGGCGGCGAGGAGGCAGTCGATGCCGCCGCCC
>Ga0209521_10001913_pt1 | contig 17020 bp, 22 predicted proteins | sample Rifsed19ft4_FD_184016 | JGI IMG/M metagenome (GOLD analysis project Ga0209521, IMG submission 184016) | Soil microbial communities from Rifle, Colorado, USA - sediment 19ft 4 (version 2) | ecosystem: Environmental > Terrestrial > Deep subsurface > Rock core/Sediment | place: Rifle, Colorado...
GTGTTCAACGCCGTGCGTTATCTTGCCGCGCATAGAAACGCGGCAGGCTTGTGGGGCATCGGTCACGAGAACGCCTGGGCGATGATGGCGCTCAACGAAGCCATGCTCGGCTTTGGCGACCTTAACCCCGATTTTACGTTCAACGCAACCCTCAACGGCGGTCCGCTCACGAGCGGCGACATTTCTGGAAACCAGGTTCTTACGCCCATGAATGCGCAAGTGCCGCTCGAATTTCTCTCGCCCAACTCGCCGAATCTGCTGACTATCAACCGCGAAGACGGACTCGGACGGCTTTACTATCGCGCTGTCCTGCAGGTCAATCGCCCCGTGCAGGACGTCAAGCCGTTGGATGCGGGCATGCGGATCGAACGCGTTTATGTGGATGGCGACTGCCGCGCCCTGTCACTTCGACCGGCTCAACGCCCGGCGCGAAATTGCCCGCCTCTTTCCTCGTTTCAATTTGCCCCCGATAAACAACTGATCGCGCAACTGACGCTCGTCCTCCCCCACGACTCGTACTACGTGATGGTCGAAGACTTCATCCCCGCCGGCACGGAAATTTTGAATCGCGCGCTCAAAACCAGCCAGCAAGGGATCGAGTCAACCGAAGTGCAGGTCCAGTTCGACGAGACAGATCCCTTTGCAGACGGCTGGGGCTGGTGGCTCTTCCACGAACCGCAAATCCGCGATGAGGGTATCCTGTTTACTGCTGATTATCTCCCCGCGGGAACCTATGTGCTGACATACACCCTCATCCCATTGCAGGCGGGTGAATACCGTGTGTTACCGGCTCACGTCTGGGAATCCTTCTTCCCCGAAGTGCAGGGAACCAGCGCGGGCGCGGTGTTTGAGATAAAACCGTAAATCAGAAAACGAAAAATTTAACCGCTAAGAGCGCAAAGCTCGCAAAGATTTTTGCCTTTATGCGCTTCGCGGTTCAAAATCCCCACTTAAACCCGTCTCCCATATCTAATTGCTATTCCTACCTCACCATGCCCCACATCGCCAGCCCGCCGAAGATCACATCGATCTAGCTAAACGATCATTGAAGTTGGGGATTGTTGTATAATTAAGACATGTCGCCGACTGTTCGCATCATCGGACCGCATCGTTTCTACTTTTTCAGCCGGGAAGACAGTGAACCACCCCATATCCATGTAGAAACCGCCGAGAATGCCGCAAAATACTGGTTATCGCCTATTGAAATGGTTTGGACAGTTGGATATAACTCAAAAGAACTTCGCCAAATCAGGGAATTAATAGAAGAGAATAGAGATTTATTCCTGGAGAAATGGTATGACCACCTTAAGCGCCGTTAGTCCAACTTCTGTGCTGGCGATCGATGTCAAGTTCACGGAAGACGCGCTTCATGTGAATCTTTCAGATGGACGTGAAGTGTCTGTACCACTGGAATGGTTCCCGCGACTCCGTAATGCTACACCCGAACAACGCAGTCGCTGGCGGTTGATCGCGCGCGGGATTGGCATTCATTGGGAAGAGATAGATGAAGATATTGCTGTGACAACGCTTTTGCGGGTATAAGCACCGGGGACGATACTTGAGATAGAGCCGAAAATAAGTTAAGAGCGCGAAGATTTAATTTTCTTCGCGCTCTTTTTTACTTCGCGGTTCACAATCTCTAATTACCAATTACCATTACCTCACCATCCCCCACATCGCCAGCCCGCTGAAGATCAAGATCACCGTCGCTGCGCCGGTAATCACTTCACGTAATGGGCGTTTATCTACAAGATGATAAGCAGGCTGGATTCCCTCAACTTCCCACAACGGTCCCGCGAACGAGGTAAACACCAGTCCGCCGAGCAAACCGCCGATGTGCCCCCAGTTGTCGATGCCGGGCAAGGACCCTATGATGATCAAATTGATCGCCGCGATAAAGATTATGTTTCCGATCGCGCTCCGAAACCGTCCCGCGAACACTTTGCGGTTCTGGATCAGGAACACCGCTTCAGCACCGAGCAGACCAAAGATCGCCGTGGATGCGCCCACCGAGTATCCGTCGGAGAAAAGGAACGAAGCAACGTTCCCTGTGAAGGCGCCTAATACGTAAAGCAGCAGGAATCGTCCATGTCCGAAGTGACGTTCGAGGCCGGTACCGAACGATAGTAAGGCATACATATTGAACGCGATATGCATCACGGATCCGTGCACGAGGGCAGGCGTGAGCAAGCGCCAGAGTTGCCCCTGACGGATCAGGTCATTTGCTTTGGCAAAAAATGCAATCGGAAGATCAGCCTGGACAAGGGCCTGACTCGCCAGTTGCAGTATGTATACAAAAACTGTAATGCCGATGATCGAATACGTCACGTAGGGAGCCGATTGAGGTAAAGAGACACGCACTGCTTGCGGGGCGGGAGCAGGCTGCGGCGCGTCAGAGACGGGCGGATAGTTGTTCACAATGTCACCTTTCGGGGTTTCACGCGGTGATGTTCCGCATCGATGATCGCACGGATAATATCCACCGTTTCGTCCAGTTGGAAATCGTAGTTCACAACCACATAATCGAACGCATCCACGCGCTTGAGTTCCTTGCGCGCCGTGGCGATGCGAATGGCAAGTGAATCGACAGTTTCGGTCTTGCGCGTTTCAAGGCGGTGCACCAGTTCATCCTCACTATCCGTCGTAAGAAAGATCATCAAAGCCTCGGGTGCCATCCTGCGCACCGTTTCTGCGCCCTGCACGTCGATGCGCATGATCACATCCATGCCGCTCGCAAGCGCCTCCCGCACCTGCTGTTTCGGAATGCCCTTGTAATCGCCGTATACGATGGCGTGCTCGATCAACTCATCTTCATTGATCATGCGCGCGAACTCCTCCTTTGAAACGAACCAGTAATCCCTGCCATGCACCTCATTGGCACGCTTCGGTCGCGTGGTGGCAGTCACAACAAAATGGAATGGCAGGCCGCGTTCCTTCATGCGCTGCATCACGGTATCTTTGCCTGCGCCTGAGGGCCCCGAGATGACGATGAGCAGCGGCTGCGGATGATGGATATTGAATTCGGAATGAGGGGAGGAAAACATGCACGAATTTTACCAGAGGGATTAACATAACGCCTCTCTCCACGACTGAGCCTGATTCCGTTAGAATAGGGATATGCCTACCTATGACTTTATCTGCAACAACTGCAACCAGCGCTTTGACGTGTTCATGACGTTCAGCGAATATGGCAAGAAGCCTGTCCTATGTTCGCACTGCAACAGCAAAAATGTCCGCAGACGCATGACGAAAGTCCGCATTGCCAAATCTGAGGAGACCCGCATGGACAGCATGGCGGATGACTTCTCCAGCTTTGAAGGTCTCGAAGATGACCCAAAGGCGATGGGTCGAATGATGCGCAAGATGGGCAAGGAAATGGGAGAGGAGCTGCCGCCCGAGTTTGACGAAGTCGTCAATCGACTCGAATCAGGTCAAAGCCCCGAAGAGATCGAGTCTGCGCTGCCCGATCTGGGAAATGATGTGGGCGGCGGAGATGAAGATTGATGGCAATACTTCTATTTCAACATCTTCTCCATCGTCTCGCGGTGTTCGGCAAAATGTTCGGTGCTGTCACTCAGTACCCACAGCAGAAGAGGACGCTTCTCAGGGTCATCCGCGTGACGCGGTTTTAGCAAATCCTCAAATGGCGTGGAATCCAGCTTTTTGATCAATTGCTCATAGACTTGCTTTAGTTCGTCCAGCACATCCTGAGTGGAACGATCGCGATTTCGTTCAAACAAGACAGGGTTGATGACTTCCATGTCCCAATCCTTTGTCACCTCTTCAGAGACTCTCATCACTTCATGCCGCGGGCGGCAATCCATGTGATAACCCATCATCGCGTTCATCCATTCGGTGAGATGAGCGAGATTATCCCTGGGTGACCAGCCACCCTCATCGGGTGTGGTCAGCTTGTTCGCTCCTTCGAGCTTTGCAACGACATCCATGAGCAATTTCCACTCACGCCTGATTGCGGACATCAATTCATTTTTATTTTCCGGGATCCATTGTTCTTCAGCCATCGGAAATCTCCTATATCCTATCGGACGACCAGTTTTCCTTCTTCCAGCTTCTCTTTTTCCTGATCTTTACGCAAGATCCATGCCTCAGCGCGAACAAGAGAGGTCTTCTTCCCATCAACCTTCACATACGCGCCATCGCTCAACATGATAACAGGGTTATCATGGAAAAGATGATAATCCGACAGCCAGTCATCGTGAGCCGCCTGTCCATATGTGTCCTGCGCATAATGTGCGAAGAAGATGTAAACCACCTGCGCGCGCCGGATGATGGATTCCATTTCGGGCAGCTCCATTTGCTCGGTGTCGATCAGTTCGACGCGCACCAGACCGTCAAACGCGCGCACGGTGTAATCAAGCGAGTGATTGACGTTCAACGAAGCTTGCGGCATGAACGCAATGGTCGCATCCGATTTGCCGGAAAGATAGGGTTGGCTTGCTTCAACGATATAGCGGAGGTCGTTTTCGCCGGGTGTGGAGAAAAGATGGAGATGCATTTAGAGCGTCAGCACGATTGGCTCGTTCCTGGTAATGATGATCGTATGCTCGAACTGCGCGGCAATCGTATTGTCCGACGTGCGCAAAGACCAGTGATCGCGTTCTTGAACGACGCGGCCCGTGCCTGTGGTTAGAAACGGCTCGATTGCCAGGACCAGGCCTTCGTTGAGAATGCGGCGGTCATTCGGATCATAGTAATTCAGGATTTCCTTGGGTTCTTCATGCAGTTTGCGTCCAATGCCGTGACCCGTCAGATCATAAATCACGTTGTAGCCGCGCTTGCCCGCCTCCTGCTGGACCGTCCGCCCGATCCCGTTCAATGGATTTCCCGCCTTCGCCGCGCGCAGGGCTTTCGTCAACGCGGCTTTGGTCGCATCGAGCAACCTTTCAAGACTGCGTTCACGCTTCGAGACGATCAGCGACGCGCCCGTATCGGCGTAATAGCCGTCGAGTTCGGCAGAAACGTCAATGTGGATCAGCTCGCCCTCGCGCAGGATATATTCATTCGGAATCCCATGCGCAATGACAGGCGAAACGCTGATGCACGTGGCGCCGGGGAACTTGTACATCATCTGCGGAGCAGACTGGGCGCCTTCGGCTTCCAGAAACGCGCGGCCAATCTCATCGAGTTCGCGCGTGGTCATCCCCGCGCGGGTCTCTCCCATCATCTTGCGCAGGGTTTCCGCGCAGATGCGGCCAATGGTCTTGAGACGTTGGATATCGATTGCAGATTCAGCGGTCATGGATTGATTGTAACGCAAAGTCCCGGCAATACAAACGCCCGTGCGTACGAACCAGGAAATAATATCAGGCGGAACAAAAAATCTCCCCGAACTTTCGGGGAGAATTATCTATCAGCACGGGATGCGGCCTAATAACGCTTGTTGCCGCCGCGTTGAGGCGCACGACGCGAATGACCACTGCCGCGGTTTGTAAAGCCGCCACGTTCTTCACGCGGACGGGCAATGCTGACGCGCAGTTCGCGGTCACCCATGTTATATCCGTTGAACATGCTAATGGCCTTCTGCGCCTCAACCTGATTGCTCATTTCCACAAAAGCGAAGCCCTTGGATTGGCCGCTATCACGGTCTTTGATCAGCGTCACCGACGCTACAGTACCTGCCTGGAAGAACAGGCTCCGCAGATCATCTTCCGTTGTCGAGTACGACAAATTACCGACATACAACTTGGATTCCATTTTTCTCCTAACAACTACGCCCGCCCTCAAGCGGACAAGTAAACAAATCAGGCGTGAGACGACCTCAGAAGAGTGTCACCAAACCCTGTGACGACTAATTTAGTATATCACAAGCGATCCTCAATCACCTTTCTTAAGTCCTCCTGCACAGACTCCCACTCCCTCCCGGCATCGATCACCACCCAGCGCCCTGGCTCCTGCCTCACAATCTCCAAATACCCCGTACGGACGCGTTAAAGTAAAACTATGTTTTCACCTGTTCCTCCATCCATGCAGGTTTCAAATCGTAATATAAAACATCCGGGTCAATATCTGCGCCATTATCCCATCCTATTGTGCCACCCACGATTTTGACAGAGCGAAACACACTTGGGTCTTTGCGAATTGGCTCAAAAATTTCGCCGCGCAGGAATTTTTCAAGATCAATCTCTTTTTGAACGTCGTTTTGAAATGTCATACGAACGCGGAATTTTTCTAAGGGTTCCACCGATTTAACACGAACTAGAGGACCAGGCACATTCATTTCTTACTCCTTACTCCAAGCCTTCAATTTCTGTCAAAGGCTTTTCCAAACGGGCACGTTCCCAATCATCTCGTAATTCTGCGCGATGCAGGGATGCCCACTCAATAACCAAAGCATGAGCACGACGAGGCAGACCGCCGCGAGTCACATCAAGTGTGTCAATCTCATAAATCGCCTCATGCTCGGCGTACTCCGCGTGAAAATGCGGCGGCATGTGGTCGTTGTAGTACATGTAAATGACAATCCCGAAGAATTCACTTACGCGTGGCATAGATTTACCTGAAAATATTATACAGCAAGAACGTGCAGAAAAATCAACCCTTCAAATGCTCAACGCGTGATATTCAATCTCCCCAAAATCACCCTCCTCAACTCCTCCTGCACCTCGTCCCACTTCCTCCCGGCATCGATCACCACCCAGCGACCTGGCTCCTGCCTCACCATCTCCAAATACCCAGCGCGGACGCGTTGATAGAATTCAACCTCATGCGCGTCCATGCGATTCCATTCAGCGCCGTTTTTCTTTTTTCGTCCGAGACCAACTTCGACATCCACATCGAGCAAAACGGTTAAATCAGGGACAAGTCCACCCGTTGCATATTTCACTAACGCGCGGACTTGCTCCAAATCCTGCTGGTGCCCGTAGCCTTGATAAGCGATGGTCGAATCGTAGTAACGATCTGATATGACGATCTCGCCCGCTTTCAAGCGCGGCTTGATGACCTGTTCCACGATCTGCGCGCGCGCGGCCTGATAGAGCAGTGTCTCTGTGCGCGGGTGCATTTCCACGTTTTTCAGATTATGAATTACTTCGCGAACTTGCTCGCCGATGGACGTCCCACCGGGTTCGCGCGTGGGGAATACGATATGTCCCTTCTCGCGCAGATATTCCACTAGATAGGGGATATGTGAGGTCTTGCCAGAGCCTTCAGGACCTTCGAGGGTGATGAACATGAGGTAAGTATACAGGTAGACACGTAAACAAGTACCTAGGAAAACAAGGCACATATCTACGTGTGTACCTGTTTACCTGTGTACGTTTTACTCTCTAAATATCCTCACATGCCTTCGTGGCTCTTTCCCATAAGAATGAGAAACCAACTCCGCATTGCGCGCCATCTCGTGTTGCAGGCGTCTTACGAGCGAGGGGCCTGGGGGCAAATCCACCCAGCGCTCGCCGTTGAGGACAGCGGAAATCGCCTCCTGGGTCTGCTCCTTCACCGAGTCCATGTCGCTCGAGACAAATTGCTCCTGCGAGAGATTGAACAGGTCGGTCAGGAACTGTTCCATCTGGCTCACGGTGTTGGCGCGCAGCACATAGATCGGCAGGCCGCGATGCTCGGCATCCACAATGGTTTGCTGCCGGTCGCGGTAATACGTCCGCAGGGTGACCAGCGCGTTGGCTTCACTCGCGTCCTTCACGATCACGGCAGGTACCCCCAGCCGCTTCACAGCTTGCATCAGCCTGTTGCGCGCCACGCCATGCGGATAGATTTTCACGGTCTGCATCGGGCCGCGCACGGGTTCAAAACGCGGGGCTGATACCGCGCTTAACTTGTCCAGGCGTTGACTCGTCTCTTCGGATGGCGGGATGATCGCCGAAGAGGAAGCGGGTTGACGTCCGCGCCGGGGCGTTTTCGTCTCCTTCGCATCCATCCTGGATGTCGGGGCCGGCGCGGCTTTCTCGATCTGGATCCTGCCTTTTTCGTCGCGCGTCCGAACTTCAGGCAGAAACGGGTATCCGCGCAGAAGCGCATCCACTGAAGCCATGATATCCAGATGGACGGCGAAACGATTGCGATTGATGATCTCGATGAGCACGTCGAAGGTGGGCGGGGCGCGTCTTTCGAGCACCGTTTTCTGAGTGCCGCGTCGACGCGCTTCCTCATCTGACAGTGTGACCGCTTCAATGCCACCCACAAGATCACTTAGTGTCGGGTTGAGGAGCAGGTTATCCAGCGTTTGTCCGTGCGCCGTGCCGATGAGCTGGACACCGCGCTCGGCGATGGTGCGCGCTGCCGCTGCTTCGAGTTCGCGTCCGATCTCATCGATCACGATGACCTCGGGGTTGTGATTCTCAACCGCTTCGATCATCACTTCATGCTGGAGCATTGGCTCGCGCACTTGCATGCGGCGCGCCTTGCCAACGGCGGGATGCGGCACATCACCGTCGCCGCCAATTTCATTGGACGTGTCCACGATGACGACGCGCTTTGATTCGGCGAGGATGCGCGCGGCCTCGCGCAGGAGAGTCGTTTTGCCCACACCAGGTCGGCCAAGAATGAGCACGGATTTGCCCGATTCGATAATATCCTGGATAATATCCACCGTGCCATAAACGGCGCGCCCGACGCGCAGGGTTAAACCAACCACTGCAACGCGCCGGTTGCGGATGGCAGAGATTCGATGCAGTGTACGCTCGATGCCGGCGCGGTTGTCCGCGTCAAACTCGCCGGTACGCTCATCCACGTAATCAATCTCGGCGCGTGTCACCTCGCTCTCACGCAGGTTGATCTCATGATCCACGAACCGGGCAGTGGGGATGCGGCCTAAATCCAAAATGATCTCGAGCAGGTTCTCGCTATCGTTCGCCCTCTCCACCGCGTGGCGAACGTCGAGCGGGAGGACGTCGAGAAGTGCGTCGAGGTCGTCAGTTATTTTCAGTTGAGTCATATTCAATCAGTTATTAGTCAATAGTAGTTGGGAAAGCGAGAAGGGGTAATCCCTTGGATACTTGCGCCGCTTGAGCTTACCGAAATGAGCGGCATACGGAGGCTTGGAAGGAATAAGTGACCATTTCAGGATACCTGCCTGTCAGTCAGTATATTCCTATTATACGAGAATTGGGGGAATCCTTACGTTGGAATGTTATTATAAAAATGAGGAAGATCCTCATTTGAGTTGGAAACCCAATTACTTCTTCCCTCCAACCCTGCTTACCTGCGAAGGTTGAACTCTTGCACCCGAGGGCACAGCCGGGACTGTTTGTTCCTCTTTCACCAATCGCGCCAGATGCTTGACCATTACAGCCTGGCGCTCCGCGCCCTTTGCACCCAAATCTGCAAGCACGGGTTCGAGCCAGGCTTGATACGAACGCACGCACAAATATACAGGCCGGTTGCGCCGGTCAGGCAGGTTATTGATCAGGGAAGCCAGTTTCCTGCTCACATCTGTCGCTTCGGGATGGATGAGCGGCGTCAGCACGATCCCATAGACGCCATTCACCATGCTCACGTAACATTTCACACCCTCATTGCACATCCAGCCAGCCGCGGACTTTGGCTGCGGCTCAAAAGGATGCAGCAACGGCGGGACGATTTGATGATAGAGACTCTGCACCGAGGGCAGATCCACGGACTTCACTCGCGTCCAATCAAACCCTTCGACAGGCTCAGGACGGCGCCCTGAACCTGCCTCCGTTATTTCAGAGACATCCCACATCCTCTGCCACGCGTACACGGAAAAACCCGATTTACGCAGAGCAACAAATGCATCGCTTGTCTCGTCTATTTCTGCGAGCACATGGAACGCGCCCCATATCCCTGCCTGCGCGGCTAAATTTTCGATCAGTTCAGGCAAGTTTGGATGGTTAAGCTGCGATGAGGGAGCGATATAAAGTAACTTCGCAAACGTATCATCGCGATGATAGACGATGCCTCCCAATACGGATTCACCCTCACCATTTGTGATCGCGGAGTAAATATGCCGGGCCGGGTTGACATAGGCGAACAATCCCACCGCGCCGAGCGGATTGCCGCGCGTTAATGTGCGCGCGGTATCGAGTCCTATGGCTTCATCACGGAAGCTGTAGATATAGGGGAGGTCCAGGAGGGCAAGAGGACGAATAGACATCATATATATATTGTACCCCTGCTACATTAATCAGCCAGCGAAAGGAAATATTCATGGAAACGCGTATCGTTCGTCAGTTCGGGATGAAAGGCCGTGGCAAGGAGATGCCCCTGTTGTGCGGCGACAATTCTCCCGTCGGCCAGAGAGGCGAGAGCCTTTGCATCCCCGGATACAGATTCAATGAGCGGTGCGCGGATGAAGACCGCGTGATAAGGATTTTTCGTTCCAGTGGCTTGCTTAAGTTCATGAACATCAAGGTCGGTCTCGAAGGAATCCACCTGGCGGCCAAACGCATTGCGCTCCACTTTGATATCCATGAGACCGAGCAAAGGCTGAGCGCGGCTGATATCTTTAGAAAGAAAGATCGCGCCCGCACATGTACCCCAGATGGCATGGCGCTGACCGAACTCGCGCAGTGGCTCAATCAGGCCAAAGTCATTTGCAAGTTTGCCAATCGTCGTCGACTCACCGCCGGGGATGATGAGACCATCCAGCCCGTTGAGATGCTCAGGTAAACGGACTTCAGATGTTTCCACCTTGAGACGTTTGAGCATCGCGATATGTTCGGCAAAATCGCCTTGTAAAGCGAGGACACCAATTTTCATGGTTAGGTATGCAAGTACACACGTAAACGAGTAAACACGTAAGAATATGTGTACGTGTATACCTGTGTACATGTCTACATTTTTACTTTACCAGCCTCGTCCTGCGATCTTCTCCGCCTCAGGCATCTGTGAGACGTTCCGTCCAACCATTGGCTCGCCTAGATTTTTGCTCACTTCGGCAAGAATGTTTGCATCATTGTAATGCGTCACGGCTTTGACGATCGCGGCCCCACGCCTGGCGGGGTCTCCACTCTTGAAGATGCCCGAACCAACGAACACGCCGTCCACACCAAGCTGCATCATCATCGCGGCATCCGCGGGAGTTGCAACTCCACCTGCCGCAAAGTTGACAACAGGCATGCGGCCAAGTTCTTTTGTCTCTTTGACGAGTTCATACGGTGCGCCGATCTCTTTTGAATAGCGCATCACTTCGTCATCCGCCAGCGTCGTCAAACGACGGATATCCCCCAAGACGGTACGAGCATGACGAACCGCTTCGACCACATCGCCGGTACCTGCCTCGCCTTTCGTGCGGATCATCGCGGCGCCTTCACCGATTCGCCGCAGCGCCTCACCGAGATTGCGGCACCCGCACACAAACGGTACCTTGAAGTTGTGTTTCAAGATATGATTCGACTCATCAGCGGGCGTGAGGACTTCCGATTCATCAATGTAGTCCACGCCAATCGCTTGGAGGATCTGCGCCTCAACGAAATGCCCAATGCGGCATTTTGCCATCACAGGGATGGTCACACTATCCATGATCTTCAAAATAAGGTCAGGATCAGACATGCGCGCAACACCACCGTCCGCGCGGATATCTGCAGGCACGCGCTCGAGCGCCATCACTGCACACGCGCCCGCGTCTTCAGCGATCCTTGCATGTTCAGGGGTGACAACATCCATAATGACGCCACCTTTAAGCATTTGCGCCAGACCCTTTTTCTCGATCCAGGTACCAGTTTTGGTTTCCATTTTGAACTCCTTCATTCCGCGACTTACGCGTCACCGTCGTAGATAATTCATACATCTGGAATTCTACCACGCAGACGATGCGCTTCACGCGCCGCCGAAAGTTGATTCCTTTTTAGCGTGCATCGCAATCTGACAGGGGAATGCCGTTTAAACCGATGACTCCTCGCGTGAAATCCATCCCGTTTGGATAGGTGGGATGCAGCCTCGTACCCCTTGACAAAATCTGAAATCTGAATACAATTGTTACAATGATACAATTAGTTCAATGATACAAAGATACAATTTATGCCAAATGCGAAACTATTACTCCAAATTGATTTCCGCTCCGGACTGCCGATCTATACACAGCTCGTAAATCAGGTACAGGCACAGGTGGTCGGAGGTATCCTTAAACCAGGCGATCAACTGCCTACCGTGCGTGCGCTTGCGGAAGAACTTCGCGTCAACTTCAACACGGTGGCCAGGGCATATCGGATACTGGACGAAGCACGCATTATCTCAACCCAGCAAGGACGCGGCACATACATTACCGATGTCCCACCGCCAAAAGTGAGCGAACGATTGCGAAAAGAATCCTTGGAGGCACTGACTCAAAGATATTTTAGTGAGGCCATGCGGCTGGGCTTCTCAAGGAGTGAGATCAGCCAAATTGTCAAGGATCAGCTCAAGGCTTCGAATGAACTTCAAGAAATTGAAAATGAATGAATTGAAACAAGGAGAATGTCGAAATGGATTCAAAGTTTATTAAGAACGTTATCCAAAAGAAGCAGGGAAAAGAAGACCTGCACATTTCTGGTGTCGCAGGGACGCTGTTTGGTATCCTGCTTGTTGCAGCAGCCACTGGCGCTTTGGTGATGGACGGGCACGTTCCTGACGTGTTGATTGGCGTGTATGTTGTTGGAGTGATGCTTGTTGGCACATATATTTTGTATGCACTCAAGGTGGCATCTCAATGGGAAAAGGCTGTGGTTCTGCGGTTGGGTAAATTCCATGGACTGCGCGGTCCTGGCGTATTTTGGATCATCCCGATCGTGGATACAGTCCCATCCTGGATCGACCACCGCGTAATGGTCACGCCGTTCTCTGCAGAGAAGACGTTGACCAAGGACACCGTGCCTGTGGATGTGGATGCTGTATTGTTCTGGGTCGTGTGGGATGCAGAAAAGGCTGCGCTCGAAGTCAAAGATTATCAATCTGCGATTGCCTGGGCTGCGCAAACCGCGCTGCGCGACATCATCGGTCGTATGATGCTGGCAGACATTCTGGTTGGCCGTTCTGCAATTGACGAGGAGCTTCAGCACATCATCGATGAACGCACCACTCCCTGGGGTGTGACTGTGAATTCAGTTGAGATCCGTGACATTGTCATCCCGCAGGATCTGGAAGATGCCATGTCCCGCCAGGCGCAGGCTGAACGTGAGCGGCAGGCGCGCGTCATTCTCGGCGAATCTGAGAAACAAATCGCTGCTTCGTTTGTTGAGGCTTCACAGGCTTATGTGAATAATCCCACCGCTTTGCACTTACGTGCCATGAATATGCTGTTCGAGGGCTTGAAAGAGAAAGGCGCACTGGTGATCGTGCCTTCGTCCGCAGTGGATACAATGAATCTCGGCGGTTTGAGCGGCATGGTTTCGCTGGCGCAGCAAAACAAACCAAAGGAATAGTCATAACCAGCAGATAAAGAAAAAAACGCGGCGATCAGGAACAAAAATCTGTCGTTCGCAATGGTAGGTAAAAGGTTCGGTGAATATGGAAAATCTGACACGAAGAAAAGAACTTGTAGTCGCAGGAGCTATTGCGGTCGTAACGACAGCGGCAGTAACCATAGCCAAGGCGATTGGAGCGGTCATAGCAGGAGCCTTCCTTGCAGGTGCAGGAACATCGCTAACTGCAGCCTATGTGATTATTGCAAACACGATGATAAAACAAGCAAGAAGAAACAACGAACATACAGGAGAATGAATGTCCACTCGCACAACTACTATTATTGTTTTGCTGATGATCCTCGGCGCCACACTTGCTGGGCTACTGCTCTGGAACCGTTTGCCCGAGCAAATGGCGTCGCACTGGAACGTCAATGACCAGGTGGACGGCTACATGTCCAAATTCTGGGGCATGTTTCTGATGCCAGTGATCACTCTTGGAATGTTCCTGCTCTTCATTCTTATCCCGAACATTGATCCGCTCAAGGCAAACATCGCCAAATTCCGTGATACGTTCAACCTGTTCATCACCTTCATCACTGGGTTCATGGTTTACGTCCATGCTTTGACCCTGCTTTGGAACCTGGGCTATACAAACCTTGGCATCGGCAAAGCAATGTTGCCCGTAATGGGATTGCTGTTCATCGTCATCGGTTCCCTGCTCCGCAAGGCGAAAAGAAACTGGTTCATTGGCATCCGCACACCGTGGACACTCTCCAGTGATCGAGTTTGGGATGAGACACACCGTCTCGGCTCGATCCTTTTCATGATCTCAGGTGTACTGGCGGTCATCGGCGGATTCTTTGGCGGCATGATCGCCTTCTGGATGTTGTTCGTACCGTTGATGGGCTCAACGATCTTCCTGGTGATCTACTCCTATATACTCTATCAAAAGGAAACAAACGCATAACAAACTGGGCACGAGAGAGCCTGCCCTTGATGTTTCACGTGAAACAGAAATCTATGAAAACAATCATCAATGTATTTGGCTGGCTGTATTGGAAGCGCGGGCTTGAAGCGGCAATGATCTCACACTTCTCGGCCGATATTGTCCCGCATGTACTTCTTGCATTATAGGAGCTCAAAATGACAGAAGAAGTCAAACAATGGGAATATCGCGTTCAAACGATTGGCAGTATCTTTGGGACCAAGGATGAACACATCCAGGCAACGTTGGACGAATGGGGTACAGAAGGTTGGGAAGCGATCAACGTTTTCACGCCCGAAGGAAGCGGCAAGATAACAATTGTTGCCAAGCGCCCTTTGATGGAGCGCGCGCGGCGCGCGAGGTCAATGTCCCAGATGTCATGAGATGCCGATTAATGGAAACAACTGAAGGCTGTGAAAGAAGAGAGGAGCTTGTATTGCGCACAGTTGAATCATCATCCGTCTGATAAAAAGCCAGGCGGATATTTTTGTGTATATAAATAGAACATATGTTCTATTTCATCAGAGGGTAAAATCAACACTGTGCAGAACAAAGTTATTCTTGCCATTGTTATCCTGTCGCTGATTATTGGTTCAGCCACCCTCACCCGCGGGCATGAATGGGGAGACGACTTCGCTTCGTACATCATGCAGGCAAAAAGCATTTTGAATGGCAAGTCCCAGGAATTTGTTGAACACAATGCTTTCACGATTTTTGAATCATCGTCCCAGATTGGACCGGTGGCATACCCGTGGGGCTACCCGTTGATATTGACTCCAATGTATGCCATCAAAGACAATAGTCCGCTTGCCCTGAAATTACCCGGCTTATTCTTCTTCGCGGGATTCTTGATCTGCCTTTATCTATTGACGAAGAACCGCCTCACACGGACTGAAAGCCTGCTCCTCCTTTCCCTGTTCGCGTTCAACCCGATGCTGGTTGATTTTCTCGATCAAATCCTTTCGGACATCCCATTTTTATTTTTTTCAACGCTTGCGCTGTTGTTGATGACGAACGAGAAGAAACGCGGCACATCTGATTACATATTGCTTGGAGGTGTAATCGCCTCCGCCTTCTTCATCCGTACAACAGGGATTCTGTTACTCGCTAGTTTTTTGGCAATTGAATCCTTTAGAGTATGGTTTCACAGAGCAAATCGCGAATCCGTCAGGATGACATTGTGGAATGTTCTGATCGTTTGTGCCACTTTCGGATTGTTATGGAGTGTTTATGCCTTGCTATTCCCTGGTGGAGGCGAATCTTATTTCGCCCAATATCAGGCTTTTCAGATTGAAACCATTCCTGGGTTCATTAGTGGATATTTTCAATTATTCAGCCTGTTTTTTGGCGGGGCCACAATCTGGAAATACCTGTACTACATCCTTTTCATCTTCTTTCTCATAGGACTTTGGATAAGGCGAAAAGAAGAAACGGTCTTCATCATCTTTTTTTCACTCTGGATGATCCTTCTCATCACGTGGCCTTACTGGCAGGGACCACGTTTTATCTTCCCGCTCCTGCCCATTTTTATCTACTTCACGTTCCAGGGCATGAAGGCGGCTATCAACAAACTGTCTGAGAAATATCACCGAATCGGACAAGGGATATTCCATGGTTTCTGGCTCTTAATCGTTTGCATCTTCCTGTTCAATTCAGCCATCAGAGCTTACAACAATGTGCAAAATGGGCGAAACATAAACGGTCCCTTCGATCCAGTCAGCAGGGAAGTATATTCCTACATCAAAGAGGAGACGCCATCCGACAGCATTCTTATCTTTTTCAAGCCGCGCGCCATGAGATTGATGACCGATCACAACACGCTGATGATCAATCAGTGTGAAGGGTTGCTCAAGGGCGATTACATCGTTCTCAGCAAGAAGGTCGGTGAGAATAATCAAATCCCTCCCGAACGAATCGACTCGTGCAACCTGCCTCTGGAGAACGTATTTGAGAACCGCAGGTTTATCATCTATGAGATCCCAAAATAGGGTCTTGAATCTCATACCCAAAGTCTGTACACTGTACACATGAGGACAACGGGCCAGCTTCGCGATCTCTACGGACGGCACCAGCAGCTTTTGCGTCTCGTCGAGTTGAGCGTCACGCTCAATTCGACGCTCGACCTGGATGCCCTGCTCCAGCTTATCACCGCCACGGCAACCGAGTTATTGGACTGTGAAGCCGCTTCCATTCTGTTGTATGACGAAAAGAATCCGCGCCTGTACTTTGCCGCCGCCACCGGCTCGGACCCGGCACAACTGGCAGAAATCCCCGTACCGATTGAAAACAGCCTTGCCGGGACGATCTTCCGCACCAATCACCATATCATCCTGAACGATGCAGAACAGGATCCTCGCCACTATTCCATGGTCTCGGATCATATCAAGTTTAAAGTAAAGACTTTGCTCGGTGTGCCCATGCCCATCAGAGACAGAACAGTAGGCGTACTGGAAGCAGTCAACAAACGCAATGGGGTATTCGATGAACGCGATGCCACACTCCTATCTGTCACAGCCGCACATGCCGCGATTGCGATCAACAATGCACGCTTATTGCGCGCCACGCAGCAGGCGCTTGAAAAGATCCAGGAGGCAAATCAGCTCAAAAGCAACTTTTTATCCCTGGCTTCACACGAACTGCGAACCCCTCTCGGCATTATCATCGGTCACTCTACTTTTCTAAAAGAGGACGCGCAGGGCCAACTATCAGACCACGCCAA
>Ga0209521_10001917_pt1 | contig 17012 bp, 14 predicted proteins | sample Rifsed19ft4_FD_184016 | JGI IMG/M metagenome (GOLD analysis project Ga0209521, IMG submission 184016) | Soil microbial communities from Rifle, Colorado, USA - sediment 19ft 4 (version 2) | ecosystem: Environmental > Terrestrial > Deep subsurface > Rock core/Sediment | place: Rifle, Colorado...
CCGCCTTCCCCTGCCGGCGCTCGGTGATCACGGGCGGCGAGCCGCTGGAATCTTCTCTCTTCGCCCCTCTCGTCGAGGCTCTCACGACGCGCGGCTTCACGCTGGAGGTGGAGACCTCGGGCACACTGCCGCCCCCCGCCGTGCCGGTGGACCAGTGGAACGTCTCCGTGAAGCTCGCGGGCTCGGGAGTCCCGGAGGCCAAGCGGATCAACCCGGAGGCGATCCGAGAGTTCCTCCGCCTGGGAGCCTGGTGGAAGTTCGTCGTGGTTGACGCGGCCGACGGCGCCGAGGTCCTGCGCCTGGCGGAACGCTTCGCGATCCCGCGCGAGCGCATCCTCCTGATGCCCGAGGGCGTCCGCCGGGAGGAGATCCTCGAGCGCTCGCCATGGGTCTGGGAGGAGTGTAAGCGCTACGGCTTCAGGTTTTCGCCGCGGCTCCACATCCTCCTCTGGGGCGCCAAACGAGGAGTGTGAGTGACCCCCTCACCTTCGTCCTCGCCCCCAGCGGGGGAGAGGGACCTCCGAAACCCTCGCCCCCGGAGGGGGAGAGGGGAGGGTGAGGGGGCCGGAAAGGCTTTCGTGAAGAGAGCAGTCGTCTTACTTTCGGGCGGGCTCGACTCCGCCACGACGCTCGCGATCGCCAGGAGCGAGGGCTACGCCTGCCACGCGCTCTCGTTCCAGTACGGCCAGCGCCACTCGCGCGAGCTGGAGTCGGCGAAGAAGGTCGCCGCCGCCCTCGACGCGGCCGAGCACCTGATCCTCACCCTCGACCTCCGCCTCATCGGCGGCTCAGCCCTCACGGCCGACATCCCCGTGCCCAAGGGGCGGAGCGCCGCCGAGATCGGTCACGGCATCCCGATCACCTATGTCCCGGCACGGAACACCATCTTCCTCTCCCACGCCCTCGGCTGGGCCGAGGTCCTCGGCGCCGAGGACCTCTTCTTCGGCGCCAATGTTTACGACAGTTCGGGCTATCCCGATTGCCGCCCCGAGTACATCGAGGCATTCGAGCGCCTGGCGAATCTGGCGACGAAGGCCGGCGTTGAGGGGAAGAGCCGGTTCAAGATCCACGCGCCGCTGATCCAGATGACCAAGGCTGAGATCATCAAGAAGGGCCACGCCCTCGGCGTGGACTTCGGGCTCACGTGGTCCTGCTACGAGCCGGCGCCCGACGGCCGGGCCTGCGGCCTCTGTGATTCCTGCGCCCTCCGCCTCAAGGGGTTCAAAGAGGCCGGCCTCACCGATCCCCTCCCCTACGCCGCGAAATGAGCCTCCTCGCCGAGTTGAACCGGCTCCAGGCTGAGCGCGGCTATCTCCGCGAGGAAGACCTGCGCGACGCCGCCGAGCGGCTCCGCGTGCCGCTCTACCGCCTCCAGGAGGTCGTCTCCTTCTACCCCCATTTCAGGACAACGCCGCCGCCCCGCGTGGAGGTCACACTCTGCCGCGACGTCTCCTGCTTCCTCGCCGGCGGCGAGGCGTGGGGCGCGAAGGTCAAGGCGCTTCTCAATGGCGAGAAGGACGTGGAGGTCAAGGAGGTCTCCTGCCTCGGCCGCTGCGACCGGGCCCCCGCCGCGATGGTCAATGGCATCGCCGTCGGCGCCGTCGCCCCCGAACGCATGGCCGACGTGGCCAGGCATCCCGAGAAACACCGCGAGACCCCCTCGACGCCCCGCAAGTGGCGCATGGATCCTTACGCTGAGGGTGGCGAGCCGTTCTCCGTCTATCAGGCGTGGGCCCAGCGCGCGGATGAGGTGATCGCGGCGCTCAAGGCCGCTGGCCTCAGGGGAATGGGCGGGGCGGGGTTCTTGACGGGGCTCAAGTGGGAGCTGGTCCGGAAGGAATCCCCGACGCCAAAGTACGTCATCTGCAACGCCGACGAGAGCGAGCCCGGCACGTTCAAGGACCGTATCCTCCTGGAGGAGCTGCCTCACCTGGTCGTGGAGGGCATGTGCCTGGCCGCGAGCGTGGTCGGCGCGGAGCGCGGCTGGATCTACCTCCGCCACGAGTACGAGCACGCGTGCGGGCCTCTCGAGCGCGCGATCGGCCAGGCGCTCAGGCGGGGCCTCCTGGGCAAGGGCTTCGACATCGAGATCTTCCTCTCGCCAGGCGGCTACATCCTTGGGGAGGAGACGGCGCTCCTCGAAGCCCTCGAGGACAAGCGCGGCGAGCCGCGGAACAAGCCTCCGTACCCCGGCACGCGCGGCCTCTGGGCGAAGCCCACGCTCATCAACAACGTCGAAACCTTCGCCATGGTCCCGGCGATCCTCAAGAACGGGGCCGAGTGGTGGAAGACCCAGGGCGCGCGGGGACACCAGGGGCTCAAGGTCATGGCGGTGTCGGGCGACGTCGAGCGCCCCGGCGTGTACGAGATCCCGATGGGGACGACGGCGGCCGAGCTGATCCAGCTGGCCGGCGGGGTCAAGGGCGGCACGCGGCTCAAGGCGTTCGCTCCAGGAGGCGCGTCATCCCAGTTCCTCCCCGCGGACAAGGCTGGGGTCGAGATCGACTTCGCCTCAATCCAGGCGGCGGGAAGCATGCTGGGCTCCGGGGCCCTCGTGGCGGTGGCGGAAGGGACCGACATGCTCGCGGTTGCGGCCAACGTCACGCGCTTCTTCCGGAACGAGTCGTGCGGCAAGTGTGTGCCGTGTCGCGTCGGAACCGAAAAGGTCGTCGATATGCTCGATAAGATCCTGGCCGGGAAAAGCGACGGCAAACTGCGCGAAGTCCTGCCCGGGCTCGAGGAGACCCTCGCCCAGACCTCCATCTGCGGCCTCGGTCAGGTCGCTCTGAACCCGCTCACCTCCGTGCTGAAGGCCTGGCCAGAAGTGCTCCCCCCATGACCATCGCGCTCACGATCGATGGCAGGAAGGTCAGCGTCCCGGAGGGGACGACGATCTGGGAGGCCGCGCGCCAGGCCGGCATCGAGATCCCGGTGCTCTGCCACGACCCGCGCCTAAGACCGGTGGGAGTCTGCCGGATGTGCGTGGTGGACGTGGGCGAGCGCGTCCTCGCCGCCTCGTGCGCGCGCGCGGCCGCCGACGGCATGACGGTCCACACGCGCTCGGACAAGGTCGAGCGCTGCCGCAAGACCCTCACCGAGCTCCTCCTGTCCGATTACCCAGCCGAGTCGGCCCGCGAGCAGACCACCGGCGACGACCTCCTCCTCGCCCTCGCGCGCGAGCATGGGGTCAGGCATGCGTATTTGCGTTATCCGCAGGGCAATGGACGGACCAGGGACGCCTCTTCGCCCGTCATCGCGGTGGACCACTCGGCCTGCATCCTCTGCGACCGCTGCATCCGCGCGTGCGACGAGATTCAGCACAACGACGTCATCGGCCGGACGGGGAAGGGCTACACCGCCCGGATCGCCTTCGACCTCGACAGCCCCATGGGCAAGAGCACGTGCGTCGCGTGCGGCGAGTGCGCATCCGTCTGCCCCACGGGCGCCCTCACCCACAAGCCGCTGACGGCGCCCATCCGGCCGCGGGGGGAGCTCAAGAGTGTGGACTCCGTCTGCCCCTACTGCGGCGTGGGCTGCGCCGTCACCCTCCACGTGGATCCGGGGAAGAACGCCGTCGTCCTGGTGGACGGGCGTCCCAACCCGGGCAACCAAGGGCGCCTCTGCGTCAAGGGCCGCTACGGCTTCGACTACGCCAAGCACCCCCAGCGGCTCGCGGTCCCCCTCATCAGGCGGGCCGAGTTTTACCCGAAGGGGCCGCTCTCCGGCGACGTCAAGGGCGACGGCCGCGGACGGAAGCCCGGCGGAGTGGTGGACTACGCCGAGGTGCTCCCCGCCTTCAGCGAGGCCTCCTGGGACGAGGCCCTCGACCTGGTGGCCAGCCGCCTAAAGGCGATCAAGGAGACCCACGGCGCAGGCGCGCTCGCGGGCTTCGGTTCGGCGAAGTGCAGCAACGAGGAGGCCTACGTCTTCCAGAAGCTGGTCCGCGCCGTTTTCGGGACCAACAACGTGGACCACTGCACGCGCCTCTGCCACGCCTCCTCGGTGGCGGCATTGCTCGAGACCATCGGCTCGGGCGCCGTCACCAACATCTTCGGCGATGTGAAGAACGCCGAGGTGGCGCTCATCGCCGGCAGCAGCACCACCGACAACCACCCGGTCGCCGCCACCTTCATCAAGGACGCCGCGCAGCACGGCACGACATTAATTGTCGTCGATCAGCGCGAGACGGGCATCGCCCGCCACGCCCAGCACTTCTTGAGGATCAACCCCGGGACCGACGTGGCCCTCTACAACGCCTGGATGCACGTGCTTATCGAGGAGAGCCTGATCAATCAGCAATACATCCAGGCCCACACCGAAGGCTTCGAGGTGCTCTGCGAAACCGTCAGGCGCTACCCTCCCGAGCGCGCCGCCGCGATCTGCGGCGTGCCGGCGGAGAAGATCCGCGAGGCCGCGCGCGTTTTCGGCAGCGCGAAGGCCGCCATCATCTTCTGGGGCATGGGTATCTCCCAGCACACCCACGGCACCGACAACGCGCGCTGCCTGATCTCGCTGGCGCTGCTCACGGGGAACATCGGGCGGCCCGGCACGGGGCTCCACCCGCTCCGCGGCCAGAACAACGTCCAGGGCGCCTCCGACGCGGGGCTCATCCCGATGATGTACCCGGACTATCAGGGGGTGGAGGACTCGAAGATCAGGAAGCGCTTCGAGAAGGCCTGGGGAGTCCCGCTCGACCCCAAGCGTGGGCTCACCGTCGTCGAGATCATGACGGGGGCGCTGGAGAAGCGGATCCGCGGGATGTACATGATGGGGGAGAACCCGTTCCTCTCCGACCCCAACATCAACAAGGTGCGGAAGGCCCTGGCCGCCCTCGACTTCCTCTGCGTCCAGGACATCTTCCTCACCGAGACGGCCGAGTTCGCCGACGTGATCCTCCCCGCCACCTCCTGCTTCGAGAAGACGGGGACCTACACCAACACCGACCGCCGCGTCCAGATCGGGAAGAAGGCCCTCGAGCCGCCGGGCCAGGCGCGGCTCGACTGGGAGGTCGTCTCCGAGATCGCCCGCCGGATGGGCTATCCGATGAAGTACCGCAACGCCGAGGAGATCTTCAACGAGTTTACGTCACTCGCGCCGTCGTACCAGGGCCTTACCTACGCGAACCTACAACCCGACGGCAAACTGTGGCCCTGCCCCGACCCCGAGCGGAGCGATGGCGTCCAGCTCCTCTTCGGCGACGGCTTCCCCACCCCGAGCGGCCGCGGGAAGTTCGTCCCCTGCGAGTACCGCCCCGCGGCCGAGGTCCCGGACCCTGAGTACCCCTTCGTCCTCAACACGGGCCGGCTCCTCGAGCACTGGCACACGGGCGTCATGACGCGCCGGTCCCGCCCCCTGGCCACCATCCGCCCCGAGGCCTTCTGCGAGATGAACCCCGACGACCTGGCCGCCGCCGGCATTCAGGTCGGCGCCTACGTGACTGTCTCCTCCCGCCGGGGCTCGATCACCCTCCGGGCCCATGCCTCCCGCCGCATCGCCCCGGGCACCATCTTCATCCCCTTCCACTTCCGCGAGGCCGCCGCCAACGCCCTCACCAACGACGCCCTCGACCCCTTCGGCAAGATCCCCGAGTTCAAGTACTGCGCCGTGCGGGTGGAAAAGGCGAGCGCCTAGCCCGGGAAGATGGCGTGCTCCCTGGCGATGATGAACGGTGAGCCCGGTCGGATGAAGTTCGCCTCGTCAGCCCGAACGCGAGCGTACTCCGGCGTGGCGGCCGACAGTCGCATCGCCTGGGTATCATCGAACCAGGTCAAGGCCACGCCGTCATATGGCGGGGTTCGCCCGCTCTCGTAGATCGCCCGCCGCGTGTGACTCTGGACGTACCGCCGCACCACCGGGATCAACGCCGCCAGGGGGCCATGGACGTCACGCCAGTATTTCTGGAACGCCTCGATGGTCATTCCCGGCCTGTGGTTGATGAATTCGATATTCTTCACCCCGTTTCGCGGCACGGCGCCATCCTTGATCACGTGGTCCTCGGTAACGATCAATCCCATCGACGCGCGATCGATGAACTGAAGCTCGTCCGCCTGGACCGCCGCGTACTCTCGGGTCCCCACCAGGGCGCGCATCGCCTGCGTGTCATCGAACCAGATCTCGGCGATCCCATCGTAGAGCGGCTCCCCCTTGCGATAACCGGCGGGCTGAGTGTGAGACTGCACATAGCGGCGGATCCCGGGCATTTTGACGACGAGCTCGGCGTGGGCCGTGCGCCAGTACTCCTGGAAGCCCTCGACCGACATCCCGGACTTGCGCTTGAAAAACGAGATCGCCTTGACCATTACGAAGCCCCCCTCGGTTGGTCAGGGCTTCTCGCCGCACGCCAGGCGGGCGTCGATGGCGTCGAAGCAGGGGAGCACGTCGGCAATGGTGTCCGCGACGTAGTGGGCGCCGCCTTGGCGCATCCGGTCGTAGGCGCGCTGGCTGCGGGCCTTGCGCTCCGGCTCTGGCAGAGCCTGCCACTCTTTGAGCGAGAGACCCACTTCGTTGCCGCTGACGGCGAGGCCGATCGTCCACATCCCGGCGTTGAGCCCCTCCTCGATCCCGGGGATCGTGTCGTCGATCTTGACGCACGCCTCCACCGGTGACACCTGAAGGTTCATGACGTTCTGGAGGCACATGTAGGGATACGGCCGGCCGGCGGGCACGTCGGAGGCGCAGACCGTCGAGTCCGGCTCGTAACCCTGCTTCTTCGCGTCCCGGAGGTTGATCTCCATCATCTCCCTCAGGTAGCCGGTGGTGGAGCCGATCTTGATGCCGCGGGCGCGCAGGGCGGCCACCACCTCCAGGGTCCCGGGGATCAGATCGGAGTAATCCGAGAGGCAGTCGAGCTGGAGCGGCACGAAGTCCGCGAACATCCGGTTCACGTCCTCCTCGCCCGGCGGCCGCCCGTACTTCGCCTGCCAGCGCTGTTTCACGGCGTCGATCTGGGTGATCTTCTGGATGTGCACGCGCTTGTGGGCCCCCATCGGCGCGCGCGCTTCCTCCATGCTGACCGGCACGCCGGCCCGCTCGAAGACCTTGACGAACACCACGGCCGGCGCCATGCAGCCAAAGTCCATCGTGGTGCCCGCCCAGTCCAGCAGCGCCGCCTGGACCTTGCCGCGGTAGCTGCGCCGATACGTGAAGGTCATTGATCGCGCGTGGTGGCCTCGGTCATCGCTCGAGACTGAAGCGCACGGTGGGGGCGGTGGAGCGCGGCTGGGCGATGCCCCCGGGGGCGGGCTTGACCTCGCGGCTCTGGTCCACCTCGACGTCGGTGCGCCAGAAGGAGACGGGGCGGAAGCGCGACACGGTTTCCTCGCGCTGCTCTTCGCCGTCGGGCTTCACCAGCGTCGTTGACGTCCGGAGCTGGGCGGCCTGACCGTCCCCGGCGACGACCTCCAGGAGCCTGACCATCTCGCCGCGGTAATTCTGGAACTCTACACCCCGCCCCGCCAGGTTCCCCGCCTGGGCCACCTGATCGAACCGGCCCGAGTCCACGAGAGCGCGGAGGCGGGAGAACTCTCCCGTCTCCCCCAGCACCTTGACCGGGCCCACCGGGCGGAGGGGAAGCAGATCCGGGAGCCGGCGGCGGGTCTGGCGGAGCAGTGCCTCTTCGATCCTGCGCGCCGCCTCGCCGTAGGGCGCGTTGGGGTCCGGCGGGACGGCGGTCAGGAACAGGTCGAGGGCCAGCGAGCCGTCGCTCCGCTGGCGGAGGAGCCGCAGCATCCCCGGGGCCGGGGAGTCCACGACGCCGTCCACCTGAGCATCGCCGTCCTGGTCCAGGAGGCCGAGACGGCGGGCGACCTCGGGATCGGGCCCGAGCTGGGCGCCCAGCTCTGCCGCCAGTTCTCGATCGGTCTGGCCGCGGAGCGGCAGGAGGGGCACGAGTTGGGCCTGCCCCTCGGCGCCCCCCAGCTCTTTCCGGCGAGCGCGGAGCGCCTTGTCCTCCAGAGGTGGCAGGTCCCGGCACGGGACACGGGCCAGGTCGAGGCCGGTCGCGGGGCCGCCCAGCGGGGCCATCCAGGAGGGCCCGGGACGGACCTGGCGACGCGCCTGCTCGAGGCCGGCCAGCTCGGCCTCGAGGCCGCGCCGCTCCACCTCCAGCCCCTCGATCCGCTCCTGAACGCGCGCGACGCGGGCGAAGTCCAGTTTGATGATCGCCCCGACCTTCTCGTCCTCGAGCCGCTCCCGCTCGTCCTTGATCTGGGCCAGGCGCGCGCGGATGGTTTCGACCCGAGCAGCGGGGTCCTGGGCGGCTGCGGGCGCGGCAGGCGCCGTAATGCCCAGGGCGCCGCGGGCCGCCGCCGACACGCGCGCATGCTCGCCGATCCGGTCCCGGAGCGCCCGGCACTCCGCGGGCGAGGGGGTGGGCGTTTGGGCTCCAGTCAGACCGGGGAGCAGGAGCGACGTCAGGGCGACGGCGAGCGTGGTCCGGAGGGTCACAGGATCATCCTAGCAGAAAGCCCTCGAGGTGGGCGACGAAGGCGTCGGGGGCGTCGAGCACCAGGTGATGGTACACGCCGGGGACCTCCACGAGCGCGGCGCCGGGGATCTTCTCCGCCATCTCCTCCGCCATGGGACGCGGGAGGATGGGGCTCCTCTCGCCGCGGACGATCAGGGTCGGGCAGGCGATCCTGGCCAGGAGGGGCCAGGCATCCACGGGCTGGCGCGTGCCGTTGCAGGCCGGGTCGAAACGGTAGGTCCACTTGCCCTCGCGCTCGACGATCCCGCTCCGGGCCAGGTGGGCCAAGAGGGCCGGGGGCGCCACGGTGGCGCGCGGGAGGAGGCGGAAGGCGGCGACGGCAGCCTCGGGGGTCGGGTGACGGCGCGGGGGACGGTCGCCGCGCCCGTGCATCATCGCCAGCCGGTCCTCGGGAATGGACGGGCGGCTGTCCACGATCACCAGCCGCTCGACGCGCTCGGGATGCCAGGCGGCGAAGGCCATGGCGTTGTGGCCGCCCATGGAATGGCCGACGAGGGCCATGGTCCTCCAGCCGAGAGCCTCCATCACCCCGAGCAGATCCCGGCAGAAGTCCTCGGTCCGGTAGGCGGGCGGCTGGGGCCACTGGCTCTCGCCGTGCCCCCGCTGATCCAGGGAGAGGACGTGGAAGCGGTCGGCGAAGGCGGGCGCCACGGCGTCGAACCAGTGGGCGTGGGCCGCCCCGCCGTGGAGGAACAGGAGACCCGAGAGGCCGGGAGCGCCCCATTCGAGGCCGTGGAGGCTCAGGGCGTTGACGGTCAGGCGGCGGCCTCGCGCCGATTCGCATCCGAAGCGCTGGGGACGATTCACGCCACCGATTGTAGCCCAAAACGCGGGGGGCTTCAGGCGGTGGGGGGAGAGGGGAAAACGGCGAAATGGTTTGGTGTGATTCGCGGGTGGCGGTATTGTGAGTTTAGAGATGGAAGATCTTCCAGAGTCACCCGCCGGGCGGCGCCGCCTCTTCACGGTCGGCGGCCTCGCCCTCCTGGCTCTGGCCCTCAGCCTGCTGACGGGGGCGAGAGTCGCCCCCTCCCGCCCGCCCACCACTTCCCCCGCGGCCTACCTCTTCCCGCCTGTCGAGCCGCGGCCAGCGCCCAAGCCCGTTGAGGGGCAGGTGGTGGACGCGGACACCAAGTCGCCGATCGCGGGCGCCTCGATCCACTCGGGCTCGGAGGAAATCCGCGCGGACGCCGAGGGGCGCTTCAGGGTCGGCGGGCCGCAGTACCCCCTGATCGTGAAGGCCCCGGGGTACGGCCGCCTCACGCTGGAAACGGCGATCTCCCCCCTCGCCGTCTCCCTCCACCCCAAGGTCGTCAAGGCCGCGTACCTGACCTACTACGGCGTGGGTGACAAGGGGATCAGGGGGCGCGTCCTCGAGCTGCTGAACCGGACCGAGCTGAACGGTGTGGTCATCGACGTCAAGGGTGACCGCGGTTGGATCCCGTACCGGACCGAGGTCCCGCTGGCCCGGGAGGCCGGCGCCCGCGGGCCGGTCAACATCAAGGAGTTCGACCAGATGCTGGGCGACCTCAAGGCCCGGGGGGTCTATACGATCGCCCGGATCGTGGTCTTCAAGGACAGCGTCCTGGCCCACCACAAGCCCGAGTGGGCGGTGATCGACACGCGGACCGGAGAGCCGTGGCTCGACAACGAGCGGCTGGCCTGGCTGGATCCCTTCCGCGAGGAAGTCTGGGACTACGCCATCGCGGTCGCCAAGGAAGCGGCGCAGAAGGGCTTCGACGAGATCCAGTTCGACTACGTCCGCTTCCCCACCGACGGCAAGCTGGGCGCCGCCCGCTACTCCAAGCCCAACACGCGCGACACGCGCCTCCCCGCCATCGCGGGCTTCCTGGCCAAGGCCCGCAAGGAGCTGGCGCCGATGGGCGTCTTCGTCGCCGCCGACCTGTTCGGGTATACCGCCTTCAACGACAACGATACTGATATCGGCCAGCGGATCGAGGAGCTCGCCCCGCACCTGGACTACTTCTCGCCGATGGTCTATCCCTCCGGGTACCACCTGGGAATTCCCGGCACCCGGAATCCCGTGGAGAACCCCTACAAGGTCGTGTTCGAGAGCGTGAAGCTGATCCGCAAGCGCTCGGCGCACGCCGCGGTCAAGGTCCGCCCCTGGATCCAGGACTTCCGCGATTACGCCTTCGACCGGCGGCCGTTCGGGGTGAAGGAGGTGCAGGCCCAGGCCAAAGCCGCGGCCGACGCCGGCGCCCTCGGGTGGATGCTCTGGAACCCCCGCAACGTTTACACCGCGGAGGCGCTCCGCCCCAAGGGCGCGCCTGACGCGAGGATCAAGCCCACGGCGCACGAGGAGCCGCTCGACTTTCCGTGAGGGCGCTCATCCTCTCGATCCTCGCGGCGCTCACCGTCCTGCCGGCCCCACCATCCTTCGCTCAGCGCCCCGCCAACGAGCTGGGGCGCGTCATGATCCTCGAGTATCACAAGATCGACCACCCGGAGGGACGCTGGACGCGCACGCCGGCCAACTTCCGCGCCGATCTCCAGCGGCTCTGGGAGAAGGGCTACCGCCTGGTCGCCCTCACCGACCTTCTTGATGGAAAGATCGACGTCCCGGCGGGCATGACTCCGGTCATCCTCACCTTCGACGACTCCTCGCCGGGGCAGTTCCGATATCTGGAGAAGAACGGCGCCGGCGAGGTGGACCCCGACTCGGCGGTTGGGATCCTGGAAGCGTTCGCGCGGGAGCACCCGGAGTTCGGCCTGAAGGCGACGTTCTACGTGCTGCCGGCCGCCGACCCGCCGAACCGGCTCTTCAACCAGCCGGCCTACGAGGAGCGGAAGCTCCGGTACCTCGTCTCGCGCGGCTTCGAGATCGGCAACCACACGCTCTGGCACGCCAACCTTTCCCGCTACGGGGAGGAGACCGTCCGCAAGCAGCTGGCACAGGCCCAGGAGCGGATCCAGCGCTACGTGCCGGGCTACCGGCCGAGGACGCTGGCGCTGCCGATGGGAGCGTACCCCCGCGAGATCGGCTGGGCCGTGCGCGGGAGCATCAACGGCACGTCCTACCAGCACGACGCGATCCTCATGGTTTCGGGCGGGGCAGCGCCGTCTCCATTCTCTAAGACCTTCGACCCGCTGCGCCTCAACCGCATCCAAGCGCTGGAACCGGAGCTCTCCTCCTGGCTCGGATATTTCGACAAGCACCCCGAAGCGCGGTTCGTCAGCGACGGCGACCCGCGCACGGTCGCGGTGCCCAAGGGCAAGAAGGACGAGGTCAGAAATCCCTTGCCGCAAGGACTGAGGATTGTTGAGCGCGAGTAGGCCTAGCGGTAGATGAGGTACGACGCGCGGCGGTGGAGGAAATCCCCCCGCTCCGCCTCGGCCCACGCCCGGAGCCGTGGCAACGGCTCGCCCCGTAACAACGCCCAGATCGTGGACCGGTTCACCAGAAGGTTCTGGATGGCGTCGGCGCTGAACTCCCGGTGGTACCTTGCCCTGATCTCCCCCGCCAGCGCCAGCGCCACCGTCACCGGCCTGATCGCGTCCCGGTCCCTCACCTGAAGCCGGACGCCGCCGATCTGCTGCCCCGCGTAGCGGTCGGCCGTCGGGGTGAAAAGCACGGGCTCGAAGCTCACTCCCGCCAGCCCCTTCCGGTTCATCGCCTCGGAGAGCGCCACAGGATCGATCCACGGCGCCCCTACCACCTCGAACGGAGAATCGGTCCCCCGCCCCACTGAGAGGTTCGTCGCCTCCAGGAGCCCGACGCCCGAGTAGAGCAGCGCCTGGGTGAGGGAGCGGATATTGGGCGAGGGATTGATCCACGGCAAACCCGTCTTGTCGTACCAGAGCCCGCGGTTCCAGCCCACCAGCGGCACGATGGTGAGGGCCACCGGGATCTTCCGCTCCGCCGCGACCATGCGTGCGAACTCGCCGATGGTCAGCCCGGTCCTCACGGGGATCGGATGGGCGCCGGTGAAGGAGCGCAGGTCGGGATCCATCAGGGGCCCCTCGACAGCACCGCCGGTGATCGGGTTGGGGCGATCCAGGACCACGACCGCGATGCGCCGGCGCGCCGCTTCCTCCAGGACGTAGAGCAGCGTCGTCAGATAGGTGTAGTAGCGCACGCCCACGTCCTGGAGATCCACGACCAGCGTGTCGATGCCGTTCAGCATCGCCGCCGTCGGCCGCCGCTCGGCGCCGTAGAGACTCCACGCGGGGAGCCCCGTTCCGGGATCGCGCCCGTGAGGGACGTCGCCGACGGCCTCGCCGCTCGGTCCGTGCTCGGGAGAGAAGACGGCCTTCAACTTCACCCGCGGCGCGGCGGCGAGCAGATCAAGGCCCCGCCGGCCCTGAGCGTCCACACCGGTCTGATTGGTGACGAGGCCCACGCTGCGCCCGGCCAGGAGCGCGAACTGCTCGGCGACCAGGACGTCGAGCCCGCTCAGCACCGACGGCGGGGAAGCCAGCGCTTCCCCGGCGGTCGCCGTGTGCTCCGTCGGGGCGGGCGCGGCCGCGGGGAGCGGTGGGACGAACAGCGCTGCCGCCACTTCCGCGGCGACGCGCGAGCGCAGGTTGGTGACCTTGCCCTTGCCGTACGGGTGAACGCGATTCGTGAGGAGGATCAGGTACGTGCGGCTCGGGGGGTCCATCCAGAGCATGGTGCCGGTGAACCCCGTGTGGCCGACCGAGCCTCGGGGAAAGAAGAGCCCCATCGGGCGGGAGAAGGGCGACGCCTCGTCCCAACCCAGCGCCCGGACGATGTCGCCCACCTCGGTCCGGCTCCACATCGCCTTGACCGTCGCCGCCTTGAGGACCTGACCCGCGGGGCCCTTCCCGTCGCTCAAGAGCATCCGGACGAAGCGCGCGAGGTCGTCTGCCGTCGAGAAGAGCCCGGCGTGGCCGGCGATGCCGCCCAGGAGCCGGGCGTTCCCATCATGGACGGCGCCGCGGAGCATCCCGCTGTTCAGCGCCTCCGTCGGCGCGACGCGCGGGAGCATCGCGGGGCCCGGACGGAAGGTCGTCTCCCGCATGCCGAGGGGCAGGAAGAGATGCTTCGCGGCGAAGCGGTCCAGGGGCTCCCCGCTGACCCGGCGCACGAGCTCGCCGAGGACGATGAAGCCCGTGTCGCTGTAGCTGAACGACGCTCCGGGCCGGTACTGGAGCCCCGCCTTCGCCAGGAGCTCCGCCGCCCGGGGAAATCCCTCCCGCATCGCGTCGAGGGACGGAAAATCGGGGAATCCCGCGGTATGGGTGAGAATCCGGCGGATCGTGAGATCCCGGAACGCGCGGCCGGAGAACTCCTTCAGATATTTCCCGAGCGGGTCGTCCAGAGAGAGCTTCCCCTGCTCGGCCAGGAGGAGAACCGCCGGCATGGTCGCCACAACCTTGGTGAGCGACGCCACGTCGAAGATCGTGTCCTCGGTCATGAGCTCCTGGCGGGGGACGAGGCTCCGCGCGCCGAAGGCTTTCCGGTAGAGGACGCGCTCGCCCTGGCCCACGAGGACGACGGCCCCCGGAACTTCGCCGGCGCTCACCGCGGCCTGCACGGCCGCGTCCACGCCGCGGAGATCCGGCTCGTGCCCCCGCGCGGGCGCCGCCCCGACCAGGCAGAGGGCGAGACTCACGGCCATCGCGTGCCGCGCCATGGCTCCATGATAACTTGACAGACTCCGCGCCCGCGCCTACATTCTGGCCACCCATGCAACGGGTCTTCGTCACCGGCGGCACCGGCTTCGTGGGCAAGGCCGTGATCCACGCGCTCCAGGCCCACGGCTTCACCGTTCGCTGCCTCGTGCGCCCCGGCTCCGAGGCCGACCTCAAGGGGTTCGAGGGAATCGAGCGCGTCCCCGGCGACGTGCTGACCCCGAAGGGCCTCGAGGCCTCGATGGAGGGATGCGACGCGCTGATCCATCTGGTCGGAATCATCCGCGAGCGGCCCGGCCGCGGCGTGACCTTCGAGCGGCTCCATTCGGTGGCCACGGCCAACATGGTGAAGGCCGCCGAGGCGGCCGAGGTGCCGCGCTTCATCCACATGAGCACCCTCGGCACGCGACCCGACGCCCGCTCGCGCTACCACCAGACGAAGTGGGAGGCCGAGGAAACCGTGCGGGCCAGCGGGCTCCAGTGGACGGTTTTCCGCCCCTCCATCATCTACGGCGTGGGCGACGGCTTCGTCTCGGTGCTCGCCCGCATGATCAAATGGCTGCCCGCGGCGCCGGTCATCGGTGACGGGAAATACCGGCTCCAGCCGGTGCCGGTGGGACAGGTGGCCGAGGGATTCGCGCGGGCGCTGGCGAACCCGGAGAGCAAGAATCACATCTACGAGGCGGGGGGACCGCGCTCCTACGCCTTCACAGAGATCCTCGACCTGATCGGCGCCGCGCTGGGCAAGAGCAAGGTGCGCAAGGTGTACCACCCCATCGGCCTCATGCGGCCTCTGGTGCGACTCCTGGAGCCCCTCCCCTTTTTCCCGCTCACGTCGGATCAGCTCATGATGCTCCAAGAGGACAACGTGTGCGACCCGGCGCCATTCTTCCAAGCCTTCGAGCTCACGCCGCTCGAGTTTCCGATCGGGCTCCAGCGGATGTTCGCCCCATGAGCACCCCGGGCGGGCTCGGCGAGCGCATCGAGGCTGCCGTCGAGGAGCGGCTCGAGGAGGCCGTGGAGTTCGTGTGCATGGACTTGCTGGTCCAGCTCCGCCGCGCTCATGGCCGCCCGGCGCCCGCGGCGAAGAGTGCGGGCGACCGGCAGGAGTTCCAGAGGCTGGTACGCGAGTGGCTGCTGCACCTGCGCGGGGCGCTGCTGGACGGTCTTCCGCCGGAGGAAGTCCAAAAGGTCAGCCGGGCCGAGGAGGCCCGAGGCCGCGAGGAGATCCCGAGGCTGCTGGCAGGCCAGGTCGCCCTGGCGCGCGGCCTGCCCGACTACTGGCAGCGTTTCGAGACGCTGAGCGCCGCCTTCACTCAGGCGCGAGTCACGACCCGACCGCGCCGCTCGCGCTTGTGGCCGTTCCGCTAAGCGGCCTGGGGCTCAGTCCGCTTCAGTTCCGCCAGCGCCCAGAGGTCTTCCAGGTCCTTCAGGGCACCCTGCCAGGCCGCGTAGCGCTCCAGCAGATCGAGACGGAGCGCGGCAAGCTGACTCTCCTTCTCGTCGATCCGGCAGCGCAGGCCGGGGTGTTCGGCGTTGATGAACGCCAGGGTCCCTTCGTCGTAGGACCCGGCGATCCGATCGAGGCAGCGCGACAACTCCTCTCCTAGCAACCGATCCAGCGGGTTCATCGGACACCTCCTTCCATATACTCAACACCTGACGACATTTTAAGTCAAGCCCTCGTCGAAAATTCCCCTTGCGACTGATGAAACATATCGTTTAGTGTTGAAACACTTGCTACAGCCATGGATGCCTGGCTCCTCCTGATCTTGAGCCTCCCGCCCCAGCCCTCGAGCATCAGGGTGAGGGTCTGGCGACGGCTCCAGGCGCAGGGCGCCGTCGCCCTCAAGAACTCCGTGTACCTCCTCCCCTTCACGTCCGAGAACTACGAGCGCTTCCAGTGGCTCACGCAGGAGGTCGCCAAGAGCGGCGGCGAGGCCACCCTCCTCAAGGTGGACCGGATCGAGAACATGAGAGCCGACGAGGTCGTCCGCCTCTTTGACGACGCGCGGGGTGAGAACTACCGGCGGCTGGCCGAACGCTACCGGAGGCTCCTGCGCGACCTGGACCGGAAGGCCAAGGGCGCCCCCGCCGCGCGGCGGGCGGACGAGCTGGCCCGGCTCGCGCGGGAGCTGGAGCGGCTGAGGGAGATCGATTTCTTCGACGCGCCGGGCTATCAGGAGGTCAAGCGGCTCAAGGAGACGCTCGACATGCGGCTTCACCCGCCCGGGGCGGCGGCGGCGGGCCACGCCGAAATCCCGACCGGCGCGCTCAAAGGCCGGCGATGGGTCACCCGGCCGCGGCCCCACGTGGACCGGATCGCCTCGGCCTGGCTGATCACGCGCTTCATCGACCCGGAGGCCGAGTTCCTCTTCTCGCCGCCGGAGAGGTTTCCCGCCGACGCAATCCCGTTCGACGCCCTCGGCGCCGAGTTCGGCCATCAGGGAGAGGACTGCACCTTCGAGACGATCCTCAAACGCTGCGGGCTCCGCGATGGCCGGCTCGCGCAGCTGGCCGAGATCGTGCATGAGGTGGACCTGCGCGACCTGAAGTTCCCGCGGGACGAGGCGCGGGGCATCGACCTGGTGATCCGCGGGCTCCTGGCGGCCCTGAAGGACGACCACCAGGTCCTGGCCCACGGCCTGACCCTCTTCGACGGCCTCTACGCCACCATTGGAGAGCGAGCCTGAGGAGCTGACCCATGCCCAGCCTGTGGGAGCTGGTCCGGTACTTCCTCTACCTGGGAAGCCTCGGCTTCGGAGGCCCGGTGGCCCTCGTGGGCTACATGCAGCGCGATCTGGTGGAGCAGCGGAAGTGGTTCAGCAAGGACGACTACATGAAAGGCCTGGCCCTCTCCCAGCTGGCGCCAGGCCCGCTGGCCGCCCAGCTCGCCATCTGCCTGGGCTAT
>Ga0209521_10001920_pt1 | contig 17007 bp, 18 predicted proteins | sample Rifsed19ft4_FD_184016 | JGI IMG/M metagenome (GOLD analysis project Ga0209521, IMG submission 184016) | Soil microbial communities from Rifle, Colorado, USA - sediment 19ft 4 (version 2) | ecosystem: Environmental > Terrestrial > Deep subsurface > Rock core/Sediment | place: Rifle, Colorado...
CAAAATATATAGAAGAAATAATATTTAAATGCCTCGAAAAAAACGAAGACAAGAGGGCAGGCTGTGGGTCGTCTTCGGCGCGGCGGGCGGCCGCGACCCGGCGCGGCGCGGCGGCATGGGGCGCGCGGCGGGCCGCTTGGCCGACCGCGCTGTCCTCACGAACGAGGACCCGCGCGACGAGGACCCGGACGCCATCATCGAGGCGATCGCGGCCGGGCTGAGGGAGACGGGGCGCGTCGAGGGGCGCGACTTCGTCCGCGTGCCGGAGCGACGGCAGGCCATCGCCCACGCCATCGCCGGCGCGGCGCCGGGCGACACGCTGCTCCTGGCCGGCAAGGCGACGGAGACGACGATGATCTTCGGCGAGCGCGCCGAACCCTGGGACGAGCGAGCGGTGGCGCGGGAGCTGCTGGCGCGGCGGCCCTAGAGCGCATGCGGCTGCGTCCGGCAGACCTGGTCGACCTGGTCAAGCGGCTCTACGGGCGGGTCAGGGAGGATGACGTGGTGGGGGCGGCGGCGGAGCTGGCCTTCCGCTTCTTCCTCGCCCTCTTCCCGTTCCTGATCTTCCTGGCGGCGCTGGGCGGGTTCACGGCCGACGTCCTGGACATCCGCAACCCGACGCAGGAGATCATGGACGAGCTGGGCCGCTCGCTGCCGGAGGACGTCGAGAGCGTGCTGCGCAAGCAGCTGGACGCCGTCATCGGCTCGCGCGACGCCGGCCTCGTCTCCTTCGGCATCGTGGCGACGCTCTTCGCGGCGGCCAGCGGCGTCGGCACGGTGATGAAGGAGACGAACCGCGCCTACGGCGTGCGCGAGACGCGGCCGCTGCTGCTGCGCTGGGCGTTGGCGCTGGCGCTGACCGTCTTCGGCGGCGTGCTGCTCGTCGCCGCGTTCGTCGTCTTCGTCGTTGGCCAGGTCGCCGGCGTACGCATCGCCGAGGAGCTGGGGATGGGCGACGCGGCGGCGCGGCTCTTCGCCTTCGCGCGCTGGCCGGCGGTGAGCGTCGTCGCCCTGACAGCGACGTCGGTGCTCTTCTGGGCCTGCCCGAACGTGCGGCAGCCGTTCCGCTGGGCGACGCCGGGCGGCGCCCTGTTCACGCTCGGCTGGCTGCTGGCGAGCTGGCTCTTCGCCCTCTACGTGGCGCGCTTCGGGTCGTACAACGAGACCTACGGCACCCTGGCGGGCGTCGTCCTCGTACTGCTCTGGTTCTACATCAGCGGCCTGCTGCTCCTCCTGGGCGCGCAGCTCAACGCTCTGCTCGACCGCCTGCGCGAGGAGGCGCAGGCAGCCAGCGAGGCGGCGTAGCGCCTGCTTGCCGGGAGGCAAGCCCGCGGTTTGGCCTGCGTGGCGCCCGGCAGTAAGATCGATGCGGCCTTGACTGACATCGACGGGCGCTACGACTCCCCATCTCTCGCCGAAGGCCTGGACACGCTGGCGCAGCCGCGGGGCGGTCGCGGCTACTTCTTCCTCATGGTTACGGTGGCGCTCGTCAGCATGGTTGCGCCGCTGAACTCGACGATGATCGCCGTGGCGCTGCCCGACATCCGCGAGGACCTCGACGTCAGCCGCGGCGAGGTCGCCTGGCTCGTGTCGCTGTACCTCATCGCCATGGCGGCGTCGCAGCCGCTGGGCGGGCGCCTGGGCGACCAGATGGGGCGGGTGAAGACGCTGCGCCTGGGGCTCATCGTCTTCTTTCTCTGCTCGCTGGCGGCGGCGGTGACCACGAGCTTCGAGACGCTGGTCGTCTTCCGCACCGGCCAGGCGCTGGTGGGCGCGGCCGTGATACCCAACGGCCTGGCGATGCTGCGCGACTCGATCCCGACGCGGCGCCTGGGCGTCGCAATGGGCGGCGTCGGCTCGATGTCCGGGCTGGCAGCCGCCATGGGGCCGCTGCTGGGCGCCGGCCTCATCGAGCTGGGGAACTGGCGCTGGCTCTTTCTCGCCAACCTGCCGCTGGTCGGCCTGGCCCTCGCGAGCCTGATGCTGCTGACCTACCAGCAGGCGCCATCAACGCAGCGGCTGAAGCTGGACCTGACGGGCGGGCTCTCGCTGGCCGGGCTGCTGGTGCTGCTGACCTATCTCATCAACCCGGGGACGGCACGCAGCAGCGGCGCCACGCTGCTGGCCGTGCCGGGCCTCCTCGGCCTGGGGCTGCTGTTCGTCTGGCGACAGGCGCGCAGCGAGCTGCCGGTGGCGGAGTGGCGCCTGTTCCGCATCCGCACGTTCGCGGCGTCGACGGCCACGCTGCTCCTGACGAACCTGGGCATGTACACGACGGCGCTGACCATCCCGTTCTTCGTTGAGGAGGTGCAGGGGCACAGCACGAGCACGGTGGGGGCGCTCCTGGCAGGCGAGACGATCTTCATGGCGCTGCTCGGGCCGGTGGCCGGCCGGCTGTCCGATATGTACGGCCGGCGCCTGCCGGCGACGATCGGCGGCGGGCTGCAGTGCGCCGGCGCCCTGCTGCTGGTTCTGGGCCTCTCGGAGGGGGCGTCTTACGCCTTCCTGGCGCTCTGCCTCGGGCTTCAGGGAGCGGGCTTCAGCTTAGTGATGGGGCCGGCGACGACAGCCTCCGTGGAGGCGGCGCCGCCCGAGCGCGCCGGCGCGGCTGCGGGCACGAACTCGATGATGCGCTACTTCGGCAGCATCGTCGGCATCGCCCTCCTGGGCGGCATACTGAGGCGGGAAGGCGACGCAACGCCGGAGATCGAAAGCTTTCGCCTGGGCTTCGCCGTGCTGCTCGTTGCCGGCGTCCTGGCGACGCTGGCGGCGATGATGATGCACCGCTTCGTCGGCGAAACGCGCTCGACGCGGACGCCTGCGGTCGCGGAGCCGGCCAGTGCGCCGGAGGCGGCGACTGAGGCATGACGAGACGACGAAGCCCGCGTCCGAGCAGCGAGCGGCCGGGCAACGACCTGCGCGGCACCATCAAGCGGCTGGCGCGCAAGGACCTGCGCACGACGGCGGCCTTCGCCTTCGGCGTCGGCGTGCTGCTGCACGCCGGCGTGGCCTTCGCCGTGCTGGGCGGCGGTCCGTCGGGCGGCGAAGGGCAGGTCCAGGCGCCGGCGGCGCCCGTCGCGACGGCGACGCCGACGCGGCTGGCGGACCGGCGCAACTGCGAGGAGATGCGGGGCACCGCCTACCGCTCGCAGGGCGAGCAGGAGTGGTTCCGGGCGAACTGCATCACGCCGGCGCCGCCCTAGCCCGCCCTGCCGAGCCAGAGCCTTGTTGCTAGCGGGCGCCTGAGCGATACTCTCGCCGCGAGCTCAGGGCAGCTGGAGGCTGGAAGATGGCGATGTTCGTCCTCGTGCACGGGGCGTGGAGCGGGTCGTACCGCTGGCGCAAGATCCGGCCGTTGCTCTGGTCGAAGGGGCACGAGGTGTACACGCCCAGCCTGACGGGACTGGGGGAGCGGCGGCACCTGGCCGGGCCCCACGTCCACCTGAGCACGCACATCGAGGACGTGGCCAACGTCTTCTTCTACGAGGATCTGAGCGGCGTCGTGCTCCTGGGGCACAGCTACGGCGGGATGGTGGTTACCGGCGTTGCCGACCGCCTGCCGGAGCGAATCGCCCACCTCGTCTACCTGGACGCCTTCCTGCCCAACGACGGCGACTCGCTCTACTCGCTGGGCGGCAGCCGGGCGCCGCAGACGGAGGACCCTTCGGCAGGCTCAGGGCAGGGCTGGCAGGTGCCGCCGATCCAGCGCCGGTTCGCGACGCCGGAGGAGCAGGCGTGGAACGAGGCGCGGCGGGGGCCGCAGTCGCGCGCCTGCTTTGAGGAGCCGGTGCGCCTCTCGGTGCCGCTGGAGGAGCGGCCGTTCACGCGCACCTACATCAAGGCGACGGGCGACCCGCGGCCGGCGGATGGCCGGCGCAGCGGGTTCTGGGAGGCGGCGGACCGGACGCGCAACGACCCGCGCTGGCGCTATCGCGAGATCGACTGCGGCCACATGGTGCCGGACGAGCGGCCGGCGGAGCTGGTGGCGCTGCTGCTGGAGCTGGCGTAGCGACCCTCACCCTGGCCCTCTCCCTGCCAGGGAGAGGGGATGACGGAGAAGGACGGGAGATGGCGAGCTTCGTTCTCGTGCACGGCGCCTGGGCTGGCGGCTTCGTCTGGAAGAGCGTGCGGCCCCTGCTCTGGAGCGCCGGTCACGCGGTCTTCACGCCGACCCTCACCGGCGTCGGCGAACGAGTGCATCTCGGCACGCCGGAGACGAACCTGAGCACCCACATCGAGGATGTCGTCAACGTCATCGAGTACGAGGATCTGCGCGACCTCGTCCTCGTCGGCTACAGCTACGGCGGCATGGTCGTCACGGGCGTCGTGGACCGCGTGCCGGACAGGACCGCCCATCTCGTCTACCTCGACGCCTTTCTGCCCAACGACGGCCAGTCGATCTACGACCTCGGTGGCAGCAGCGGCGCGCCCGTGGAAGGCGAGGATTGGCGCACGCGGCGCCAGCGGCCGCCGGCGACGGGTGTCGCGCAGGCGGCGCGCATGGCGCGGATCACGACGCACCCGCGCGGCTGCTTCGAGGAGAAGGTGCGGCTCTCCGTGCCGTTGGAGGAGCGGCCCTTCACCCGGACCTACATCAAGGCCGGCCTCGGCATGATGATGGCCGGCGGCCAAGGGCCGGGCGAGCGGCGCGGCCACTTCTGGGAGGCAGCGGAGCGGACGCGCAACGACCCGGCCTGGCGCTACTACGAGATCGCGGCGACGCACGGCGCGCCGTTCGAGGCGCCGCTGGTGATCGCCGGCATCCTGCGCCAGCTTGTAGAGATGGCGACACCCCTGTTTACGCCGGCCTAGAGGAGGAATCGGGAGCATGACGAGCTTCGTATTGGTGCACGGCGCCTGGGGCGGCGCGACGCTCTGGCGCAGCTTCGCGCCGCTGCTGCGGGAGAAGGGGCACGAGGTCTTCTTCACCTCGCTGACCGGCCTGGGAGAGAGGTACCACCTCGGCACGGCCGAGACGAACCTCTCAACGCATATCCAGGACGTCGTCGAGCTGATCGAGTACGAGAACCTGCACGACATAGCGCTTGTGGGTCACAGCTACGGCGGCATGGTGATCACCGGCGTCGCCGACCGCATACCGGACCGAATCGCCCACCTCGTCTATCTCGACGCCTTCCTGCCCAACGACGGCCAGGCGCTGTTCGACATGGACGGGACGCGGGGCGGCGGCGGCGGCATGCCGGTGGACATCGAGGAGGGCTTCCGCGCGGTGCCGCGGATGCCGCCGGGCGTGCCACCTCCGCCGGGCCTCGTCTTCCGCGGCCAGCCGGTGGGGACGTTCGAGGAGAAGGTCAAGCTCTCTGTGCCGCTGGAGCAGCGGGCGTTCACGCGCACCTACGTCAAGGCCGGCCTGGGCATGATGCCCGGCATGCGCGGGCCGCGCACAGACATGTTCTGGGCGGCGGCGGAGCGCACGCGCGACGACCCGGCCTGGCGCTACGTCGAGCTGCCGGCGAGTCACGGCCTCTACATGGAGCTGCCTATGACGGTGCTGGGCATCCTGCTCGACACCGTGAACCCGCCGCCACCGCCGCCCTTCGCGCCGCCAGGACAGTAGCCCGCTACAGCGGCTCCAGACGCAGCGTCGACATCGCAGCCTCGGCGACCGCTTGCTCTGACCAGGCGATGGGCACGCCCTCGCCGCGGCGCCAGAAGGGCAGCAGGTCGTCGTAGTGGGGCGAGAAGGGGTTGCCGGACTGGCCGCCCGGCAGGACGAAGCGCGCTCCGTCCCAGTCGCCCGCCTCGACCGCGAAGCGCAGAGAGGCGATGACCGTCGGGTTGCCCAGAGGCCGCAGGGGCGTTGTCGCGGCGGCAGAGATCGTGTCGCCGTTGCCGCCCCAGGCGAAGGGGCCGCGGTTGAAGACCGGCGCCAGCAGCTTCAGCCGGCCCAGCGGGTGCTCCAGGGTCAGCGGCCGGACGCGGCCCCAGGCCCAGGCGCTCGGCGAGGGGCCGAAGCGCGCCTTGAGATCGCGCACCGCGGTCGCCAGCGCGTCGGCGAGCTCCTCCGGCCAGGGGCGCTCGAACCAGCCGGCGGGCTGCTCCACGATGCGGCCGAGGACGCGGCTGGCGCGGCCGGCGGCGAAGGTCGTGAGCGGCAGGAGGGGCGTGAAGCCGCGGCCGAGGGCCCACTCGGCCGAGCGGGGCGCGCGCGCCCGGGCGACGCGGCGCCAGACCTCGGCGACGAAGAGCTGGAAGACGGTCGCGGCGTTGGAGCCGGCGGCGAGGACTCCGTCCCAGTCGCGCAGCAGATCGAGGGCGAGGCGGGCTTCCGGCGAGGAGGGCGGCGCGCCGAGGACGGCGTCGCGAACCTGGCGCCAGGCGAGGGTCGTCTCGTCCAGCTGCAGGCGCTGCGTGCTCGCCAGGTCCCAGTCGCTGCGCGCGCCCAGGGCCTCGACTATGCGGCCGGCGCGGTAGCCGTCCAGCCAGTCGACGCCGAGGAAGGGGCCTTCAGCGTCGGCCTGCGGCTTGTTGTTGGCGGAGGCCAGGAAGCCCGCGGGCGGGTCGACGGTGAATGGCATCTCCTCGAACGGGACGCCCTCTTCGAACCAGCCGTCTTGCGCGTCTGAGGCCGGCTGAGGCAGCGTGCCCCAGCCCTTGCGGCGCCGCGGCGCCTCGCCGGCGAGCTGCCAGGCGATGCGCCCCGTCTCGTCGGCGTAGACGACGTTCTGGCTGAACGGCCAGGCGGCGAACTCGGCCCGGAAGCCGTCGAACGAGCGGGCGAGGTGAGCGCGCAGTAAGCCGCGCGCCGGCCTGGCGTCCAGCCAGACGGCGCGCAGGGAGACGGCGCCGACCTCGCCCTCCAGGGCGGGGCCGATGACCGGGCCGCGCGGCGTGACGACGACCTCCTCGACAACAGGCGGGCGGCCGCGCACCTCGATGACCTCGCGGCGGACGCTGGCGCCTTCGGGGGCCGGCTCTTCGATGAAGAGGTCGACGACGTCGACGAGGCCGGCCGTGACGCCCCAGGCGGCGAAGCCGTCGTGGCCGCAGACGATGGCCGGCGTGCCGGCGAGCGAGGCGCCGGCGACGGCCCAGCCCGGCGCACGCAGGTGGGCGAGGTACCAGTGCGGCGGCAGCGACGCCTCCAGGTGGGGGTCGTTGGCGAGGATGGGCCGGCCGGAGGCCGTGCGGCTGCCGGCGATGGCCCAGGCGTTGGAGCCGCCACCCCGGCCGGCGAACGCCACGAAGGCGGCCAGGTCGTCGCCCAGGCGGTCGCGGGCGGCGCCGGCGAGGCCCTCCGGCGGCGCGACGACGGGGTGGCCTTCCGGGTAGGCCGGGTCGAGGTCGCGCAGGGCCTGGGGGCCGTCCTCGGCGAGGATCTTGAGACGGGCGAGCTCGACGTCCCAGTTGCCGATGAGGAGGAAGGCGACGAGCTTGCCGACGGCGAGGACGTCGGCGGAATGCCACTCCGTCGGTCGGGCGCGCAGGATGGCGAACTCGGGCGCGACGCGGCGGGCGCCGGCGGCGAGGCCGGCGTTGACGCCGCGGACGAAGGCCTCGATCTGGGCGCGGACGTCGGCGTCGAGGACATCGAGCTGGCGCAGGGAGGCCTCGTGGAAGCCGATGCGGCGCGAGAGGCGGTCGATGGCCAGTGTCTGCGGGCCGGCCAGCGCCGAGAGCGTGCCGCGCGCGGTGCGCAACCGCAGCTCCAGCTGGAAGGCGCGGTCCTGCGCCTGGCAGAAGCCGAGGCCGAACCAGGCGTCGTGCTCGTGCTCGGCGTCCACGTAGGCGATGCCGTGACGGTCGCGGCGGATGGTGATGGCCCCCTGCAGGCCCGGGACGTGAAGCGTTCCTTCGGTCTTCGGCAGGCGGGCGCCGAGGAGGGAGCGCAGGAGGAGGCGTCGCAACTGCATCAGAAGGGCGTCAGCCAGCGCCAGACCGCCTCGACGGCCTCGGTGGCGGTGAAGCCGTCCAGCCAGCGGGCGTAGTGGATAGCGTACTCCTGGAAGAGCTTCAGCGCGACCAGGCCGGCTACGAGGCTACGGAAGGCGCCCTGGCTGAGGCGGTCCTCGATTTTGAAGCGCTGCAGGCCGGCGACGAGCAGGAACCAGAACTCGAAGAGGTTGGGGAAGAAGAGGAGGACGGCGCGCTCATCGGTCAGCTCGAAGACGAGGAAGCCGAGCAGCCGAAAGGCGTAGAGGCCGAGGGCGATGTTGCGAGGCGTGGCTGGCCAGCGCATCGCGACGGCGAGGAAGGCGAGGAGGTAGGCCTGGTCGAGGTACTTGTCGAAGGACTGGTAGCCGCGCACGCCGCCGAGAGGGAGCAGGTTCATCATGAACAGGTCGCTCTGGTCGACGAGGAGGGCGAAGAGGCCGCCGAAGAAGGGCCAGCGCAGCACGGGCAGCGCGCCGAGCAGGCGCACGGCGGCGATGACGATCATCTCCAGAGTCATGTCGGGCGGATTCTAAACGGTCGCCGGCTGGCGCAGGAGGGGACGCGCCCTCACCCTAACCCTCTCCCGGAGGGAGAGGGGACTGCGCTGACAGGCCTGACGCCCTAGAGGCGACCACGGGGTCGCCCCTAGGGATGTTTAGGGCCATGCAGGTCTGAAGACCTGCAGCTACGTTGTCTTCGACGCCGTCTGCAGCAGCGCCGCCTCGCCGCTCTCGAGGACGGCGAGGATGGCCCGAGCGAGCTGTCGGGCGGAGTCGGCGCTGATCTCGACGGCGACGCGCGTCGGGGCGCCCTGGGCCTCGTTGACGAAGTCGATGTTGAGGCTGTGGTCCAGCGGCGCATGGTAGGGGTGGTCGAAGTAGACGGTGGCGGTATCGACGCGGAACCAGCCGTCCGCCCCTTTAGCGCTGCCGAAGACGCCGGTCTTCTCGGTGACGTTGGTGCACATGGGCTCTGCTCCTGCTACTCGCGTCCTTCGACAAGCTCAGGACGAACGGGTTTGGTTCTCGGCTTCTCTATTCCTCACCTGGCCCTCGCCCAGAGGGAGAGGGGACTTCGGCCTAACGGGCGGCGGCGGCCACAGGCGCCTTCAGGTACTTCTCGTAGAAGGCGAAGACCTTGTTCCAGCCGTCGACGGCCTGCTCGGCGCGGTAAGCGGCGGCGCGGTCCCAGCAAAAGAAGGCGTGGCCGGCGCCGTCGTAGCGGTGGAACTCGTAGGTCTTGCCCAGCCGCTTCAGCACCTCCTCCGTGCGGTCGACCTGCTCCGGGGTCGGGGCGCGGTCGTCGTTGCCGAAGAGGCCGAGGAGGGGCGCCGTCATGCGCTCTGTGAGGTCGATGGGCGCCACGGGCCGGAACTCGTTGAGCTGGGACGGGTCGTCGACGATGACGCCGCCGCCCCAGCAGTCGACGGCCGCGTCGACGCCCTGGAGGCGGCCGGCGGCGAGGTAGGTGTGGCGGCCGCCGGAGCAGAAGCCGATGACGCCGACCTTGCCGGAGACGTAGGGCTGGGCGCGGAGGAAGCGCATGGCGCCGGCGACGTCGCCCATAACCTCCTCGTCGCGCATGCCGCCGGCGGCGCGCGCCTTGGCGGCGGCGTCGTCCGGGCTGCCGGGGCCGTGGCGGGAGTAGAGGTGGGGGCTGATGGTGGCGTAGCCGTGGTGGGCGAGCTTGCGCACGACCTCGCGCGTCCACTCGTCCCAGCCGGGCATGTGGTGGATAAGGACCACGCCGGGGAAGGGCCCGGCGCCCAGGGGCCGGGCGTAGTAGGCTTCGATCTCCTCATCGTTGTTGCCGCGGATGGTCAGGCTCTCGGCGAGCATGCCCTCGTATGCCATGGCGAATCTCCTCCCAGCTAGTTGTCCGAAACGGATCGACTGGGACTATACCACCACGCGTCGGAGGCGGCCTAGGGTCGCGAGGCGTACGAGTAGGTCTAGGAGGTCAGGCGACGAGGTCGGGGGCCTCCGCGCCCTCGTTCTCGCTCCAGAGCACGACCTTGTTGCGGCCGGCGTCCTTGGCCAGGTACATCGCCTTGTCCGCCAGCTCGATGAGGTGATTGAGGTTCGTGTCGTGGTCCGGCAGCGCCGCCAGGCCGATGGAGATCGTCACCGGGCCCACGGGCTCCAGGTGCTCGCCGGCGAAGGGCCTCGTCTCGATGGCGTCGCGGACGCGCTCGGCGAGGGAGCGCGCCTCCTCCGGCCCAACGTCGAGGAAGATGAGGACGAACTCCTCGCCGCCAAAGCGGTAGACGCGGTCGTTCTCCCGCACGGAGTTGCGCAGGACGGCGGCGACCTCCCCCAGCGTGACGTCGCCAACCTTGTGGCCGTAGTCGTCGTTGAAGCGCTTGAAGTGGTCGATGTCCGCCATGGCGACGACGGCACGTCGGCCCTGGAGGTAGAGGTTGGCGAGGTCGCCGGCGAGGTCCTCGCTGAGCTGGAGGCGGTTGGGCAGGCCGGTGAGGACGTCCTCGTGGGCGCGACGCTCACTGGTGTCAGTCGTGTCCGCCGCGACAATGGCCGTCGCCACCTGCGAAGCCATCATCTCTAGAAAGCGCTGGTCTTCGGCGCTGAAGGCCTGCAGGCTGCAAGACCAGGCGCTAAGGGTGCCGACGACTCGCGTCCTGACGATCAGAGGGGCGATGATGCCAGACTCAAGTTCCGGGCCGCCCATCTGCTGTGACGGACTGAGGCCAGCGTGAGTTCCTGGACGCGTGCTCATCATTCGTTGAGCTTCGCTATCGATCCTGAGGCTGTGCCCCGCTTGCGCGACGCGACCGACCGGGCCTTCACCGAGCGGGACCGGCGGGAAATCCTTGAGCTTCCTGCCGCCCGCAGCAAGAGCCCCGGCGACGACTAGCTCGTTGCCGCGCAAGAGATTCAGCGAGGTCATGTCGGCGCGTGTGAGCTTCATCGCTTCACGCAGCGTGGCGCTCACAACGTGGTCAAGGCTGAGAGTGTCCGTGATCTCGGAGAAGACGTTGTGCAAGGCGTTGAGCTGGTTGTTGCGGTGGCTCAGCTCCTCGCTGGCGGCGCGCATCGCCTCGCTCTCGCGCTCGGCGTAGGAAACCGCCTTCTGGACGATGCGCCCGACGAAGATGGCGACGACGCCGATGAAGGAAGCGAGCGCGGCGACCGAGACGATAACGGACGGGCGGAGGACGGCGCCTAGATAGCGCTCGCCCTGGTGGCGGGCTGCGTCGTGGTCTGGGCGGTCACTTTCTTGCATTGGCTGGCTCACCGCCAAGCCACCGCTAGGCGACGAGGCTGGGGATCGACGCCCCTTCGTTCTCGTTCCAGAAGACGACCTTGTTGCGGCCGGCGTCCTTGGCCTGGTACATGGCCTTGTCCGCCAGCTCGATGAGGTGATTGAAGTTCGTGTCGTGGTCCGGCAGCGCCGCCAGGCCGATGGAGATGGTGACGGGGCCGACGGGCTCCAGGTTGTCGCCCGTGAGGGGCGTGGAGGCGACGGCGTTGCGCACGCGCTCGGCGAGGGAGCGGGCGCCCTCCGGGCCGATGTCCAGGAAGACGAGGACGAACTCCTCGCCGCCAAAGCGGTAGACGCGGTCGTTCTCGCGCACAGAGTTGCGCAGCACAGAGGCCACCTGCTGCAGCGTGACGTCGCCGACCTTATGGCCGTAATCGTCGTTGAAGCGCTTGAAGTGGTCGATGTCCGCCATGGCGACGACGGCGCGACGGCCCTCCTGGAGGAGGAGAGAGAGGTCGCCGACGAGGTCCTCCGTGAGCTGAAGGCGGTTGGGCAGGCCGGTTAGGGCGTCCTGGTGGGCGCGGCGCTCGCTGCGCTCCGTCGTGTCGGCCGCGACGACCGCGGTGGCAACTTGGGAGGCCATCATCTCCAGCACGCGCTCGTCGTCGACGGTGAATGTCTCCGGGCGGCGCGACCAGACAGACAGAGTGCCAACGACGCGGGCGCCGACGATGAGGGGGGCGATGATGCCCGACTCGACGCGGCTGCCCTCCTCTACGCTGGGGCCGAGCTGATCCTGGGCGTTGCGGTCGATGCGTAGGGTGCGACCGCGTCGGGCGGTGCGTCCGTGCGGGCCTTCGCCCAGGGGCACGGGCGGCAGGCCGGGCACCTCCTCGCCTGTGTCGTTCATGGTGCCGCCGACGACAAGCTCGTTTCCTTTGAGCAGGCGCAGGACGGTCATGTTGGCGTTCATGAGGGCCATGGCCTCGCGAACGGTAGCGCGGATGACGTAGCGCAGGCTCAGCGTGTCCGTGATCTCGGCGAAGACGTTGTAGAGGGCGTTCAGCTGGTTGTTACGGTAGCGCAGCGTCTCCGTCGTGCTGCGCAGCGTCTGCTGCTCCTGCTGGGCGGCGGTGAAGGACTCGTGGATGAGGCGGCCGACGAAGATCGTCGCGCCGACCATCGTGGCGAGGAGGGCGCCTAGGGCAACGATGGTGGCGTTCTTCGCCGTGTCCATGCTGCGGTTGAGGTTGGCCTGTTCCTGGCGCACCCTGCTGCTGAGGACGCCTGCTGACTCCTGCAGCCTGTCGCTGAGGCCGGTGAGACTCATGAACATGACGTCGAAGTTCAAGGCGGAAGGATCGTCCAGGTAGGCCTCCACGGCGCCGAGCACCCGCTCGCGCGCCAGCTCCACCGCCCTCAGGTCGATGTCCGCTGCCGTCTGGAGCAGGGAATCGATCTCGCGCACGTAGAACTCGACCATGCGGCTGAACTGAATCGCGTCCTTGTCTGCCAGGCGGATCGAGATGGCAGGGAACTGGCTGGCCGCCGCCTCGTTGCCGGGCGGCCCGCTCAGCGCCGCCGGCAGGGCGGCCTGCACGTCCGGCGGCAGGGCCCTGTAGGTGTCGGAGGCGAGGAAGATGAAGAGGCCGTCGGCCAGTATCTGGATCGGCTGGCCCAGCCCGGCCTGGATGCGCGACGCGTCGATGGCGGCCTGCGACAGGCGGCTCGTCTCGCGCGACCTTGCCTCCATCTTCGAGGAGGCGAAGAAGACGACGGCGACCGCGGCCGCAGCCGCCGCGACGACGATGAACATGTACAGCCGCAAGAGGCTGGACGGCGATAGCGCGCGCATAGACAGCGGGGCCAGCTTCATCGCAACTGCCTCACCGTAATATCGGCAGACGCGTGCGTAGACTGAAGAGACTCCTTTGCGATTCATTGTCCGCCGGCGCATATGCTCCCCGGCCTATCCCTGGCGTGGTCGAGACGGTATAATCCCGCCGCTACGAGAGCCGCGGCCAGAGGAGGAAGGCGATGATCTACGAGCTGCGCATCTATGACGCGGCGCCGGGCAAGCTACGCGCCCTGAACGAGCGCTTCGCGAGCATCACGATGGGCTACTTCGTGAAGCACGGCATCAAACCGGTCGGCTTCTGGACGGACGACGTGGGCACCAGCGGCCGGCTGACCTACATCCTCGCCTTCGACGATCTGGCGCACCGCGAGCGGGCGTGGGGCGCCTTCGCGGCCGACCCGGACCGCCAGGCGGCTTTCGCAGAGACGGAGAAAAACGGGTCGCTGGTGGCGCGCGTGGAGAACCGGATCATGCGGCCGACCTCCTACTCGCCCCTCAAGTAGAGGCGGGCTGGCAGCCGCGCGCCCATCGCCGAGGCGCCGGAAGACGTAGAATGACGCCCGGCCAATGAGCGAGTCGCTGTTCTCCATCGACGCTGCCCTTGCCCACCTGCGCCGAGCCGACCCGGTACTGGCCGGCGTCATCGACGAGATCGGCCCGTTCGACTGGCTGCAGCGCTCCGACCCCTACCTGGCGCTGGTGCGGACGATCCTGTTTCAGCAGCTGGCGGGCCCGGCCGCGAACGCGATCATGCGCCGCTTCTTCGTTTTCTACAGCGACGGGGAAGCGCCACCCGCGCCGGCGCGGCTGCTGGAAACGACGGACGAGCAGTTCAGGTCGACCGGCGTCTCTCGCCAGAAGGCGGGCTACCTGCGCGACCTGGCGCTGCATGTTGCCGAAGGGCGGCTCGACTTCGCGGCGCTGCTTTCGCTCAGCGACGACGAGGTGGCGCAGCGGATCATGGCCGTGCGCGGCCTCGGCGAGTGGTCGGCGCACATGTTCCTCATGTTCCACCTCGGCCGGCCGGACGTGCTGCCGGTGGCCGACCTGGGCATGCGCCAGGGCATGCGCATCGCCTACGCGCTCCCCGAGACGCCGACGCCGGCGAAAGCGCGGGAGATCGGCGCGCCGTGGGCGCCGCACCGGTCGGTGGGCTCGTGGTACATGTGGCGGGTCACGGAGCCCGTGGCGCAGGACATCTGAGGGCGCGAGTAACATCCACAAGCGATATGTAAACAAGGCTATAATGCGCTCGATTCCCAGATCCCGCGCTAGAGAGAAGGAGCTCGAATGAACAGCGAGAACGCCCGCCGGATGATGCAGGCGGCGCAGGCGAAGGCGGACGAGATCGGCAAGCCGGTGAGCCTGGCCATCGTCAACGCGGCTGGTGCGCTGGTGGCGCTGGACCGCTTCAAGGAGCCGCCGGGCTTTACCCTCCAGGTCGCCGAGGGGAAGGCGGTGGCGAGCGCTGTGATGGGCTTCGACTCAGCGGTCGTGGCGGGCTGGGCGCAGAACCTGCCGGCCATCGTCAACGCTATGAGCTTGCGCTATGCCGGCCGCTTCGTGGCGCTGCAGGGCGCGGTCGTCGTGCGGGACGAGAGCGGCGTCGTCGGCGCCATCGGCGTCTCCGGCGCCACCAGCGAGGAAGACGAGACCATCGCCAAGGCGGGCGCCGCCGCTTACCAGACGTAGCGCTGGGCGCCACGCGGGGCGCACAGACCAGGCTTGCCCACGGGCGAGCAGCAAGCCTCGCTCTCAAGCACGACGCCCTGTATTCTGAGAACCGCGTTGAAGGTCCACGAGTTCCAGGCGAAGGAGCTGCTGGCCCGCTACGGCGTGCCGGTGCCGCACGGCCGCGTGGCCACCAGCGCCTCCGAGGCGCGCCAGGTTGCCGCCGAGCTCGGCGTGCCGACCGTCGTCAAGGCGCAGATCCACGCCGGCGGGCGCGGCAAAGGCGGCGGCATCAAGCTCGCCTCGACGCCCGACGCAGCGGAGGCGGCCGCGCGCCAGGTCATCGGTATGACGCTGGTGACGCCGCAGACGGGCCCGGAGGGCCGCCTCGTGCGCCGCGTCCTCCTCGAAGAGCAGACGGCCATCGCCCGCGAGCTCTACCTGGCCGTGCTCATCGACTCGAGCGGCGGCGGGCCGGTGATCATGGGCTCGGCCGCCGGCGGCATGGAGATCGAGGAGGTGGCGGCCGCCCATCCCGAAGCGATCCACCGTGTCGCCGTCGATCCGGCGGCGGGCTTCCAGCCCTTCGAGGGCCGGGAGCTGGCGTTCGCGCTCGGCCTCGGCGGCGAGCTCCTGCGGCCGGCGGTAGCCCTCATCGCCGGCCTCTACCGCCTCTTCGTCGAGAAGGACTGCTCGCTGGCGGAGGTGAACCCGCTGGTCGTCACGCAGGATGGTCGGCTCGTCGCCCTTGACGCGAAGCTGAACTTCGACGACAACGCCGCCTTTCGGCACGCGGACATCGTCGCGCTGCGGGACGTGGAGGAAGAGGACGCGCTGGAGGTGCGGGCCCAGTCGGAGGGCATCAACAATTATGTAAAGCTCGACGGCGACATCGGCTGCATCGTCAACGGCGCCGGCCTGGCGATGGCGACGATGGACGCGATCAAGCTAGCGGGCGGCGAGCCGGCTAACTTCCTCGACATTGGCACCGTGAACGACCCGGCGCGGGTGGTGAACGCGCTGGGGATCATCACCGCCGACGCGAACGTGAAGGCGATCCTGGTCAACATCTTCGGCGGCATGGCGCGCGTCGACGTCATCGCCCAGGGGGTCGTCGATGCGCAGAAGCAGCTGCGCGCGGACGTGCCCATCGTCGCGCGGCTGGCAGGGACGAACCTGGAGGAGGGGCTGAAGCTGCTCTCGGACGCCGGCGTGCGCGTCGAGATGGCGGCGGACCTCGGGGAGGCGGCGCGCAAAGCGGTCGCGGCGGTCAAAGCATGAGCATCCTCGTCAATAAGGACACGCGCGTGCTCGTGCAGGGGATCACGGGGCGAGAGGGCGGCTTCCAGACGGAGCGCTGCATCGAGTACGGGACGAAGGTCATCGCCGGCGTGACGCCTGGCCGCGGCGGCGAGACGGCTTTCGGCGTGCCCGTATTCGACACGGTCGCCGACGCGGTGCGCGAGCGCGGGCCCATCGACTGCTCGCTGATCTTCGTGCCGGCGCCGGGCGCGGCCGACGCGGTCTTGGAAGCGGCTGCCTCGCAGATCAAGGTCATCGTCTGCATCACGGAGGGCATACCGACGCTGGATATGGTGACCGTGAAGCGCGCGCTGCGCGGAAGCGGCCTGACGCTCATCGGGCCCAACTGCCCGGGCGTGATCGCGCCGGGCGAGTGCCGCGTCGGCATCATGCCGGGCAGCGTCTTCAGCCGCGGCGGCATCGGCGTCGTCTCACGCAGCGGCACGCTGGTTTACGAGGCCGTCGACCAGCTGACCCGCCTCGGCATCGGCCAGTCGACCTGCGTCGGCGTCGGCGGCGACCCGATCATCGGCACGACGCAGCGCGAGGTCATCGAGATGTTCAACGCCGACCCGGAGACCAAGGCGATCGTGCTCATCGGCGAGATCGGCGGCGTGGCGGAGCAGGAGGCGGCGGAGTACATCCGGGCGAGCGTGCGCAAGCCCGTCATCGCCTTCATCGCCGGCAGCACGGCGCCGCCGGGCCGGCGCATGGGCCACGCCGGCGCGATCATCGCAGGCAACACTGGCACCGCCGCGGCGAAGAAGGAAGCGCTGGCCGCCGCCGGCGCCGTGATCTGCGATTCGCCAGCGGAGATCGGCGCGACGACGGCCCGCGTGCTGCGAGAGCGCGGCCTGCTCTAAGCCCGCGACCTTACCCTTAGAGGCCCTGAGTCGGTGACGCTTCCGGCGTCAGCGCTGGTGTGGGCGCAGGAGTGGACGTTGGTTCCGGCGTGCCCGTCCCTTCCGGCGTTGGCGAGCTCGTCGACGTGGGCGCAGGCGTCCCGGTGACGATGGGCGTGGGCTCGGGCGTCCGCGTCTCGACCACGGGCGCAGGCG
>Ga0209521_10001921_pt1 | contig 16998 bp, 22 predicted proteins | sample Rifsed19ft4_FD_184016 | JGI IMG/M metagenome (GOLD analysis project Ga0209521, IMG submission 184016) | Soil microbial communities from Rifle, Colorado, USA - sediment 19ft 4 (version 2) | ecosystem: Environmental > Terrestrial > Deep subsurface > Rock core/Sediment | place: Rifle, Colorado...
TCTCAAGCCGAGCCCTTGTAGCTCAATGGATAGAGCACCTGTCTTCGGAACAGGTAATGGGGGTTCGATTCCCTCCAAGGGCACTGGATGGCTCGGCTTGCGCTTTGCGAACGGAATAGTTGATGGAGGTTCGATTCCTCCCGGGTGCGCAAAATATAAAGTGTTTTTCTCAACTTTATTGCTTTTTAAAAAAAATACTGGTAAATTGTGGCTGTGGTTAAAGAAATTGCTTTCCCAATAGCTGATATAAATTTTCTGAAATCTGCTGCAAGAGCTCTTGGTTTGGAAGAAGTTAGGTTGCCTAGAGATATCAGAGAAGCTCAAGCTCTAAAAGACCGAGGGGTTTCTGTACCTGGAAGCTTAGACCCTGCGGAAGCATATTTGTTAATGGAAATTACCAAAAGAATTCAACCAGGGGTAAGTGTTCCTGATGGACTTGTTGTTTATCTTAACGATAGAGGTGTAACCAATATTCCTGAAAATGATGTTCCTACTGTACTTTTCCGTGAGAAAACAGTTGCGTTCAATAAACTGTCGAATGCCATTATAGAAGTGGTAAGTAAACCCAAAAAGTAGCTTTGAGATATAGTTAAAAAATTAAATTAAATTTGGAGGGATTTCCCGTTCATCCAAAATCTTGAATTGGCCCAGTATTGAATCCAGAAGGTGTTCCAGCATAGGTCTTTCAAGCGCACCAAAGCATGGAAATAAAACAACCAATAAAAATTACCGTTATTGCTACCATCGTTGTATTTGGCATTGCGGGGTATTTTATATTCACCAGAGAAGCTGTAAAAACTAAAGTTTTTGCCAATAATGAACAATGCGAGAAAGAAACTAACTACGATTGTATTTATTACTTGTGTGATATTCCGATTGGAGATTTGTACCAAAGGTTGTGCGTAAAGGGCCTTGGTTCCGGGTGGTATAGCTCTACAGAGATTGGAGATAATGAAGTCGCTCAATCTGAAACCTCTCTTTGGAAAGTATATACAAGCACAGAATATAAATATCGAGTTAGCTACCCTCCAGACTGGGAACTTGTGCAAGTAACCGTAAAACAATTTCCTGCGGCTGTTCGGTTTACGAAAATAACCAAACAGGGCGTTAATTACCTTAACGATGCAGTTGTTGATATTATTGTCGAACCCAACCCGCTTCGAAAAACACCTACCGAAGAATGGTATCGAGAATGGGTAAAACAAATTCCTGCCGGAATCAATCTTGAAGGAGTCAAAATCGAAGAAACAACGTTCAAGAATATGAAGGCACTCAAGATCGACAATAATACCGTTTTCTTTACCAAGGGATTTAATATGTTTAGGATTACATGGCATGTTGCTGGTGATTATGATCAGTCGCTAGTCGAATCAACTAAAAAGATTTTTGAACAAATGTTGGACACCTTCGCGTTTATTGATTAATTTTTGCCGCCAAAGAAAACTTGAAATTGTTAGCGGTGCGGCTCACTTTGACTTCTCCCCGCCCCCGCGGGGTGAAATGCGTTCGGACTAATTAAAGAATACTGCACATTTTAAGATACTGTTAAAATAGCGTATGGTTGAAAGAACAATCAAAATATATTGTCTTCAGACCTCTTCCCACGGTGAGGCAGCGGGGTCGCTTTTATATACCGAAGCGGGAGATGTAAAAGAGAGCGGACCGTTTTGCCAGGCAGATTTAATCATCAGGAGAAACCATTTGGAAAGAACCGGGGTTGATCCTGAATCAATTATATTGTTGGATATACAGGCATATATCACACGGCATCCTGAGGTCTATGGACCCAGCCCGTTTAAGTCCAGACCTTTATGGGAGTGTGAGTAATTTGGGTTATAATTAACTGCACTTGGTGGATGTAGCTCAACAGCAGAGCGCCGGGTTGTGGACCCGGAGGTCGCGGGGGCAGCACCCGTCTTCCACCCCCAGGAATGGTTGTTACTTAACGGTGATGGAACCGGACTGGGAAGGAGTGAGGTGGTTGTGGTACTTATAAGTGCCGGGGGTATTGAAAGTGAGGGAAATGGATTTGCCGGCCTCAAAATTGCCTAAATTTAAGGGCGGGTACGCGGTGTGAGTGGGATGGGGGGCGGAGGAGACATTGCCGGTAACTCCGGATTGGTTGAGCCAGGAGACAGTGGTTCCGGCTTTGACGGTTAAGGCAACGGGAACAAAACCGGAGGGGGTAAGAAAAACCGACACCTGCTCGCCTCTTTTTTGGGCTTCTATCAAAGTCGGGTTAACCTCGGTCGTGCTGGTGGCCGGGGCAGTGTTGTAACCGGATTTATTAAAAAAGAAAAGGTAAACAGCACCATAGATAACAACACCAACGACAGCGTAAATTGCAATCCATTGCCAGATAGGACGTTTGGAGTAGTCGGCCACACAATAATTACAGCAGATTTTTGTAAAGAGTCAAGCCGGCCAATACTGCTCCAAGGAGAATAACCAAGTAGACGGTTAACCAAGTCTTGCCGTTCTTAGATGACCAGAATGTTTCCAGCCTGGACTGGCGGTACGGGCTGAATTTTATCGGTGGCGCGGGCAAGGGATCGTCACCAGAAGGTAAAGTGAAACGACTCAAGTCTTTTGATGTGGTATATTTATTTGATGACACGATACTGCCTAAAGTATATCGTATCATTTCTGGTATTTACACCGGTTTTTGCCCTCGCTGCGGGTCCGGCACTGGCCGCCAGGACCATAAACTCGGTAACTTTAAATGGCGCCAGTTCTGTTACAGTAGCTCCTTCTGCTTCAATTACAGCTGCAGTTAACGTTACAACATCCGGGACTGGTACAAATAATGACTGGAATGGAACCAGTTGGGACATATCAGGAGCTAACTGTGTGAATACCGCAAACTATAGCGCTTCCGGAACATATGAGGAGTCGTTTAGTATTACTGCCCCAAGTAGTTCGGGAACATATGACGTCAGTTTTATCGCTTACACAAATAACACCTGTTCTTCAGGGGCCAGTACTACATTTACCGTAACTGGAGGAGTTGTGGTGGTCACTCCGACGCCCACCCAAGTCCCCCCAACCCCTATACCGCCGACCGCGACGCCTACACCAATTCCAACATGTAATGTGACAACAGTATCAGCTCCGTCAACGTTGACTGTGGGAGGAGCGGCGTCTACATGGACGGTCTCGGCAGTTCCCAGCGCAGGTTCGGTGAGCGAAGTGGACTTTACGACCGACAACTCGACGGTCGCGACGGTGACCAGTCCGGGCACTTTTGGCTCCCCTGATGAATACACAACTAATGTTTCTCCAGGGTCAGGACCACCAGGTTCTACAACACTTAGAGCTTCATGTCTGATATTAGGTGTGTCCAGGGGAACAGGTTCGACACCGGCAATGCTTGTGGCTGCGCCGACTGCCACCCCAACGCCAACTTCGACACCGACAGCGACTCCAACTGTAACTCCTACTCCCGTGCCGCCCACAGTTACGCCTACGGCAACGCCGACCGCTACGCCAAGTCCGACGAGTACTCCTACCCCCGTACCGCCGACTGCCACACCGACGCCGGATTGCACGCTATCCGGGCCAACGTCTTTGACAGTGACGGTGGGTGGGTTTGCGGATTGGGACGTGACAGAGGTTCATAGTGGAGGCGGTGTCGATGAAGTCGATTTCTCGACAGATAACGCAACCGTCGCGTCGGTATCACCGATGGTAGATCCGGCTAGTCCTTACTCCACCGTGGTGAGTGGTGTGGGAACGGTGGGATCGCCGGTGACGGTTACAGCGTTGTGTATTATGGGTGGGGTGCAGGTGGGTTCAACTCTTTCGGCGACTGTAACGGTTAATCCGGCTCCAACCAACACACCCGTGCCTACGACGACTCCTACTGCAACATCAACCCCGGTTCCGCCATCGGCTACTCCGACACCTTTGCCCACAAGTACGTCCACACCAATTCCGACTCCGACTAGTACACCGACACCTGTTCCAACGAGCACAGCCAGTCCGACACCGACTCCAGTTCCACCAACTTCGACTACGGCTCCAACTTCCGTTCCCACTGAGACGCCGACAGTAGCCCCGACTTCTGCAGCAGTTACGGATACCCCGTCTCCTTCTGCGACACCGGGACCTGAATCTCCAACTCCAACATTAACTACGGTTTCAAGCGAACCGGCTGTTGTTTATTCACCATCTTTGAGTTTGTCTTCCACTCCTTCGAACCCGACGAACGATGCTACGCCGTCTTTTTCAGGTAAGGCGAACATTGAGCAAGGGACGTTAATTGCAGTGGAGTACAACATTGACGGTGCTTCTGAGTGGCTACCGGCCGCTGCCAATGACGGTAAGTTTGACGGTAAAGAAGAGGATTTTTCTTTCGAGACAACGTCTCTTTCCGAGGGATCTCACAAAGTAACGGTTCGAGTGAAAAGCCAGGCTGATGTTTCAACAAGCGTAGAATCCAGTGTAACTGTTATTACTATTCCCCCATCCGTTAGCCTGTCTGCACCGGCTCAAAACCCGACCAATAACACTACCCCAAGATTTACGGGTCATGCCAGCTCAGCGTCGGGAACGGTGACCAGAACTGAAATTACACTGGATAACGGAGCTACTTGGCTGCCTGCAGTATATTCAGGAGGGTCATTCGGATTGACAACCCAAACATTGGAAGACGGGAATTATCAGGTTTCGGCCAGAGCGTTTGATAACGCCGGAAATGTGGGCAGATCTGGAACGGTGACGTTGGTTGTTGATACCATTCCGCCGGTGATCGGAGGCGGAGTACAGGCTCTGGGACCGCAAATTTTGACTCCGAATGAGAATAATTCAATTTCAATGGTAGCCGGTACCGAGACAACTATCGCCATGAGTATGAAGGGTGGAGTGACCGGGGCCCAAATCCAAACAGGCGATGGTAATTTCGACTTGGTGCCCCAGCCAGGAACGGATTTGTGGGTCGGGAAGGTGAAATTTGAAAGCGAGGGAGCTAAGGAGGTGGTTGTTTCCGCAGTAGACGGTGCGAACAACAGAGCTGAAAGGTTATTTAATACACTTTTGGTTGAGAAGAAAGGAGCCGTTTCGGATCAAGCCACGGGCGCGAAAATTACTGACGCAGAGATTTCTGTGTATTACTTTGACACGATTGTTCAGCAATGGGTTTTGTGGGAGGGGGCATCGTTTGGACAAGAAAATCCCCAAATCAGCGGCGATGACGGGGCATTCAGTTTCATGGTTCCGGCGGGAAAGTACTATGTGGAGATTAAAGCTCCCGGGCATCGGACTACCCAAAGTGAAATTTTGACACTTACAGGAACTTCCACTTTGAACTTTGATTTATCCATGAGGTCAAACCCGTTGTTGTCTCTGCCATTTTCTCCTCCGGACACAGTGGTGGTAACAGTTGGGGGAAATAAGCAAATTTCAGAGAAGGTCACAAAACCGGCAGTCGGATCGGATGCACCCACGGCAGGACTACCATTAGAGAACCATAAGAATAAGAAACTACTGCTGACGTTCTTGTCACCATGGTCACCGTTGTCTCAGGATCAGGCACTGATACTTTCGGGAATCGATTCCGATGAAATTTTAGCAGTTTCTTTACAGGAGACGGAAGCGAGAACACAGGTGTTCATGCAAAGAGGCAGTTATACATTCCCGATTGTGGCCGATCCGGAGGGCAAGTCCGGTACCGATTACAACGTGACTATTTTGCCGCAACATTACCTGATTGACTCAAGCGGAAAAATCCAGGAAATAATTACCGGAGTGTTGTCTAAAAATGAGATACTAAATATACTGGCAAAGGTGCGATAATAAAGTATGCTGCTGCAACTTCTATTTTCTAATACCGCCCTGTTTGCTTTGAATATCATAGCGGCGTTCGTCTTTTTCTCGACGGGCATTTTGTATTTTGATTCAGCACAGATAAGTAAAAATAAAAGAACGCCCCTGCTGCGTTGCGTAGGATTTTTCTGCCTGGCGGCAGTGTCTGCTTTGGCATCAATAAGTATTGAGTCCCCGGCGCTGGCTCTTATAGCACAGATAGTAAAGATTTCCGGCCTGGGCCTGATTTTGTTCAGTTTGACAGAAGAGCCGATATTAAGCGCACCCGGGAAAAAACATGCGGCTGTTGCGCTGCCGATTCCGGCTCTTTTTCAATCTTTGGTACCCCTCTCCGGAGTGCTGATGGCGCTAACTGCTTTGACTTATTTTAGAAAAGTCGAGGAGGGACTGGAGAAGCAGCTGAAACCGGCGGGTGTAGCCTTTTTGCTTCTTAGCGTTTCAGAATTGCTGCGGATGGCGTTCTTCTGGTCAGATACGACGAGCGTTTACTGGTCCAGGTTTTTAGCAAAATTCGGCCCGCTATGGAATATCCAACACCTTTTTGAATTTTTGGGAGTAGTAGTGTTGGGAGCATGGGTGTGGGGCTATATCCGGTTTAGGGTGAAACTGCAAGTGTTTGTGATGACGATTGGTATGTCGCTGGTTTTTTTCCTGACGACTACGGTGTTTTTCACCTTCATGCTGTTGAGAAATTTAGAGAACGATGCGCTGCAACATCTTAAAACCGACGTCAAAGTTCTGGACTATGCGGTTGAGAGTTTGAAGGAACGAACGGCAGCTCAAGCAAAAACAGTGGCTCAAGACAGCGGCGTACAGACGGCATTTAATAAGAAGGATAAAAAGGGTTTGGCGACACTGGCTGCCGGGTATCTGAGCTCACAAAGAGCAAGCACGCTCGTAATCGCGTCCACGATCGGTGAGGTGATGGTCAGAGCCGAAGATACTTCCAGGACAAACGATAACGTGAGCACCGATCCGATAATTGCGGCCGCTTTAAAAGGACAGGAAGCGGCGACGATTGAATATGTACCCGGAATTGCAGTTTCGGAGATTACGGTCAAGGCGGCGGTGCCGATGTTGGGAAGCGGGAAAGCAGCCGGAAAGGTGATTGGAGTAGTAGAAACCGGGTTTGTGGTGGATAGTACCTTTGTGGACGGAGTGAAGAGCGTAACCGGACTGGATGCGGCGGTATTCGGAAAGGATAAAAGAGTGGCCACGACGTTTTTGGCTCCCGACGGGAAGTCGAGATTTGTAGGGACAATTGAGACAAACACTAATGTAGTGCAAAATGTGCTGGAAAAGGGTGAAGTATATATCGGGGCTGCAACGGTACTTAATCAGCCGTTTTACACAGCCTATGCTCCCCTGAAGGCGTATGACGGGTCAATTACGGGCATGCTGTTTGTAGGTAAATTGCAGACTTCGCTGATAGACACTGCGAAGAGATCGATTGATCTGACGTTTCTGGGCAGCGCAGCGCTAATTATGCTGTCAGTAATTCCGGCATTCTTCTTCGCCCGCTTCTTACAGGAGCACGCAGAAGCTTAATCTTTAACTTGAGGTACTTCGCGGACGTAGCCGGATAGAATTTCTTTGATTTTTCCGACCACGGTTTTCGGCCGGTTACCGGCCTTGGTGAGATAGGCGACAGCGCCCAGATCCAATCCCCTCTCAATGTCTTCATCCGAGGAGCCGACGTTGGTGAGCAGGATGACGGGGATTTTTTCGGTGGTTTTTTGCTCTTTGAGTTTAGTCAATACTTGCAAGCCGTTCATTTTGGGCATCATGATGTCCAAAACGATGAGATCGGGCTTGAATTCAGGAACTTTTTTGAGGGCTGTAACTCCATCATCGGCAATTGCTACGATAAATCCGTCGTTCTGGAGTTTTTTTTGATACATCCGCACTAAAAGTGTATCGTCGTCGACTAATAATATTTTGGCCATATTAAGTCAGAATTTCAGTTACTTTTTCAAGAACCTGTTCAGGAGAGTTATTGGCTTTTATAAGATAATACGACGGCTGGTCTTTGACTACTCTCGTAAGCCGCTCGTCGGTGAGGTCTAAATTAGTAAGAATGATAATGGGAGCCGTTTTGCCCCACTTATCTTCCCGCAGATTGTGCATGACTGTCATACCGTCCATTTTGGGCATGCGAATATCAAGTAGGATTAAATCTGGATGGATTTTCAGAGCCGCTTTAAGACCGGCTTCGCCGTCGGTAGCGGTTTTGGCGTCAAAGCCGTGGTTTTGCAGGAGGGTCTGGTACATGCGGGCTAAGACCAAATCATCTTCAATAATAAGCAGAATTTTTTTCATACTTTGGAAAGCAACTCCGTAACTTTGGCGATAACGTCGTCGGGTCTTGTTTTTACTTTGACAAGATAACCCGAAGCACCGATTTGTTTGGCTACTTTTTCTTCAGTTTCTAAATTCGTGAGGATTAAGACTGCGATGTCTTTGGTTTTCGGGTCATTCTTCAGCTGCTCCAAAACATCAAAGCCGTTGAGACCTCCGGGAAGCATGACGTCTAAAAGGACAAGGTCCGGGTGATGGGACTGAGCCAAATCTAAGCCGGTTCTGCCGTCATGGGCGGTGGTGACCTGATGACCTGCGGACTGAAGTTGTTTGCGGTACATGGCTTGTAAAATTTCGTCGTCTTCAATGAGAAGTATTTTAGCCATTTAGCTTATTGTACAACTTTTTATGACTTGGGAATAGAGAAGGCGAAGGTACTGCCTTTACCGGAGTCAGACTTCTCTAACCAAATGTCACCGCCCATTTTAAGGGCCATTTCTTTTGAGATGTGAAGACCAAGACCTGTGCCAGCGGGTCTGCCCGCGCCTGATTCAAGCTGTTGAAAATTGCCAAATAGTTTACTTTGGTCTTTTTTAGCTATACCGATGCCGGTGTCACGGACAAATATGTGCACTTTATCACCTGTTACTTTCAGGGATACCGTCACACCTCCCTTGTCGGTAAACTTCAGGGAATTACCAATCAGGTTATTCAGAACCTCTTTCACTTTATCAGAGTCACCCCGAACACGTACTTTTTTGAGTCTTTCGGTTGTGAGCCTTAACCCTTTTTTGGTAAATAATGGTTCTAATTGTTGAACAGTTTCAGTAATTACGTCTGCAATAGAGAATTCTGATAAAGTATATTTCATTCTCCCCGCCTGAATGCGGGAAAGATTGAGTAAATCATTTACCAAATGAATTAAGCGGGCACTTGAAGTATTGACGTCTTCCAGCGGCTGCTTTAAGTTCTTATCTACTTCTCCATACTCGCCGTCAAGAACCATGGAGATAAGGCCGTCGATGGCGGTCAATGGCGTCCGGAGTTCGTGGGAGGCAATGGAAACAAACTCGTCTTTTAATTTCTCTACTTCTTTTTCTTTGGTGATGTCTTCTTCCGTGCCGATGAAACCAATCATGTCATTTGCGGAATCGATGATGGGAGATATTCTTACTCGGGCGGTGTAAAACGTACCGTCTTTATGCCGATTGGTTAGTTCTCCCAAAAAAGTCCGGTGTTTGGCCTTAATCGTGGTCCATAAATTCTTATAGAAGCTGTGGTTCATCAAGCCACCCCAAAGTCTGGGAGTGTTTCCGATCATTTCCAATGTTGAAAACCCGGTCATGTGGCTGGCCGCTGAATTCGCGTAGAGAATTGTCCCGTCCAAATCGGTAATGACAATGTGGTTGAAAGCACTTTGGACCGCCAGTTTGAATACTTGATCATTAACAATTTTTAGCGCACCTGTTTTTTTCAGTGATTCCTTACTACAGGAATATTCTTCAAAAACCAATCTATGATTGGCTACTCCATGCTTAAAAAGATAGGCAGCAACACTTTTTACCATAGTCTCAGGCCCAAGTACGTAGAAGGAGGGCGTCCTAAGTTTGCGGGAGACTTTCTCAATATCTTGCCAACTTACTTTACCGAAAATATTTACATAGTCGAAAGAAGAATTACGGGATTTGAGATCCTGTAATTGCTCAAGATATGGCGCGGATTCTTTTCTACTATTTGCATAAATCAGTCTGACTTGTTGTTTTGAATTGATTTGGGTAGCATGGTTGACCATGCTCATAAACGGAGCTATGCCTACTCCACCGACGATGAATACGACGGGAATATCGGATTGGGCCGGTATATTGAGAAAGCCAAATGGACCGAAGATTAGAACTTTTTCGTCCGGCCGCAAGGTAAGCAGGTGTTTTTTATAGTTACTTGTTCCTTTTCTGAAGACAATCCGGATATTTTTTTCATCAGGGGTAGACACTATGGAAAAAGCCCGAATGTTGCCTTTGGGGTCATCGATTTCTTTCGGGATTTGGACCCACACGTATTGTCCGGCTTTAAACTCAATTAGGTCCGGCGAAAGGTCGAATTCTATTTCAAAGGTGCTTTCACAAACTTCCTTAACTCGACTAACTCCAGCCTTGTAGATGTTCATTCTGTACGAAGTATAGCTAAAGTGGCCATTTTGAGCAACCGGTTCCACTTAGTTTCATCTTCTCCTCTTTCCGGTTTCTTCGGTAGTGACCCGGCCGATTTGATGTAGGTCGGGAGTTGTCAGCGGCATTACTGTTAAAGCCTGCGGAGTCACCCCTTTCAGGAAGACCTCAATTATTTCAATGCGCAATAAAAAAACCGTGACGCTTTGGCCACCGATTGAGATTCTTACTTGCTGGTGAACGTCGATTCTTAAACGAGGTTCTGTCCAGATAGCAAGCTCGCCGTCCGACCGTTGAGCTTACTAGGCAAATTGACTGGTAACGTTATGGGCCATAGGCTTCGGAATGTTTCTCCTAAAACCCATAACGCTACCATTAATTCGTGTCTGTATACTTTCGTTTGCAGCGTGTTTGGTCAAGACGGGAAAACTCTCGACTTAGCGTAGTTTGGAAGCAAAAGAGGACGTAAAACTGTTATCTCTCTTGAGCTATCTGGTGAGGCGAAAAACCCATAGATTCGGTTAATTAAATCGGTTATGATAGATGTGCACGTCGTCTAGCGGGTGACCCAAAAATATTAGCTTTTATTGGGGTGGGGAATTTCGGATTTTTGGAAAATTGCATTATAAGTTTCCAGAACACCAGTTTTACTCGTCCAAGCTCCAACCTTTTTTACAACTTTTGGTTTAAATCCCATTTCCATGGCATTTCCAATGGTTGAAGGCAGGATGTGTTGCATTACAAGGAACCCGCCATCTTCGAGGCATCTTGATGCACCGTGAAGCATAAATGGGTATTCACTCGATGGTAATCCAGTCGAAAATATCGCCCCTAAAGACCCTTTTTTATATGGCATGAATCTAACATCCACCCTACTAACTTCCATATTAGTGTCTGGAGTGGGAGAAATTATATTGGTGATAGTAACTTCACGATCTAAGTCACTTAATTTTAGCCCAAGAGAAGTGTAATCATCGGGTGTCGGTCCACCAAGCTCTACAATTTTTCCGTTTGTATTATTTATTGCATCCCTAGCGTCAAAATCCTGACTTAGATAATCCGGGTATGTTTTCTTTTTTCGATAATACGGATCTTGAATTAATCTTTCTGCTAAAACATATTTTAAAGTGGTAACAAGTCGTTTAACTAATATGGGTTTCCTACCTTTTTCTGTATAACTACCTATTTCCATATCCATTTTAATTACAATTATACAAGGTAAATTATTAAGTTACGTACTTCTTTAAGAAGTCAAATAATTGGCCAATTAGCTTATCAATACAGACCTGCCTGACGGCAGACAGGGGTTTGGTTCGGCTTCGCTCACCACAAGCAGAGATCGTACGGTTTTTGACCCCAGTTTTTCTAGCCTCAAGAAAGTGTATCAAAACATATCACCCCAAGACGGGATTGGATTTTAATTGTAAAATATTGTTATGAAAAACGATGGTTCAAGTAAAGATAACCCCAAAATTGGAGTTGCAGCGATAGTATTAAATTCCAAAGGTGAGATCTTAATCGGATTTGATGGGAATAAAAATAAATGGGCTTTCCCGGGAGGTCATTGGGATGGAGCTGTAAACGGAGAGACGTTGGAAGAAGCGGTCTTGCGAGAAATACTTGAAGAAACCGGTGGTCATTACGGGAAAGGCATAAAATGTCATATTATCAATAAAGTCTATGAGAGAACGTTTTTCAGAGAGGATAATGCACTTTGGTATAAATCCATTGGTTACTTGGCAGAATACAAATCCGGAATATTAGGAGAAGATCCTGATGAAAAAAGAACTCAGTGGCAGTTTTTACCAGTAAAATCTATTGAAGGTCTAGACCTGTTTGAACCTGCAAAATATGGGTTGTCAGAATATCTGAAAGGGAAATAATCTGATTCTTTAGGGGGTCGGCAATTGGGGTAACAGAAGTGGCCGCAAGTATGTAATCAGGTTTTACAATTTTTTCAGTATTTGAAGATACTCATCTAGCGAGATGCCCAGTGTTCTTAAGTTATTGCGAATAACAAATATGGGTAGATTTTTATACATGGGCAATATCACTGGCCTTGAAAGACCCTTTCTCCAATATACTCGATGATCGCCTTTTTGCCTTTCAAAAGTACAGCCGACGAATAATAGAAACTTTTCAAATTGTTTCCAGTCCAGAGGCGTAATTCTTGACATTTAATTTACAAAACGGGGAACGGAGAAACTCTCAGTCTGGCTTCCTACTACCATTGGAGGAAGGTACTCATTATTTTGTTTTTGCCAGCCCAGTTCGGTCAGTGCCCGGTCAACAGTACCTTTTCGGGAAATTTCTTCAAAAAAGATCTCTACGGCCTCTTCGAATCGATTTTTGGCTTCATCAAAAGTGTCTCCAACTGTTGATAAATCCAAAGCATGGCTATGGGCAATAAAACTATCCCCCTCTTTAATGACTATAACTGATAATGCAAATTTAACTTTTTTCATACTTTATTCATTATAACCGTCTTTTCAAGAAAACTTAAAATATACGGGTTTTGTCTTTTTAGGCCATTGCCCATCTCGGTAACAAAAGTGGCCTCAAAAAGGTAACCTCCTTAGAATTTACCGAATACATAAAGAAGTCAAATAATTGGCCAATTAGCTTATCAATACAGACCTGCATGCCGGCAGACAGGGGTTTGGTTCGGCTTCGCTCACCACAAGCAGAGATCGTACGTTCTTATACCCCCGGTAATATTAAGCTTCGAAAAATCGTATCAAACCAATACAACCCAAGACAGAATTTGAACCTAAGAAGTTTTATCATTAGACAGATCTGCAAGTTCATTCATAATTTTCCCGTAAACATACATATCTGTCGGGGTTGTGCCAATCAGTTCCGGGTTATGACCGATTATTGAATGAGCAGTCCAGGCGAGTAATTTAACTGAAAATTCCGGATTATTTTTAAAACCTTCCACGGTTTTTGGCAATCCGGATTCGCTTTCTGCCAATTGTTTCGGATGAAGGCCTTGTTGTCCGAATTGGTCAATAAAAGGAAGGCAAAGCGTCAGAGCATCTTCAGTTCCGCGGACCAAGTGCCAAAATCTATTCATATAATTTAAACTTCCACCCGATTTTAAATACGCCGACAAAGCGTTACGAAAAGCCTCGGTCATGGTGACTATTATAGCTCTAATTGCTAAAAGTCAATAGATTGTGCTGGCCACCTAGATAGAGAACGGTTGGGCTCCTTTCTCTTGATGGAGAGTAACATATTGGTAGGGGGTTTGGTAGTTGAGGGCCCGGTGATACCGCTCCCGGTTGTATTTGGCGTTGAAATTCTCACACAGTCTTCTGACCCGGGTGATTTCCGGAAGCAATTCCTGCCACCCCAAATTTCTCTATTGAATTTTACCAATATCTTTATTGTTTGTAACATATTATTGAAGATCGAAGATAACAATTGAAAAGATGGACAGGTCAAATGGGTACTAGATTGGTAAGCGACAGAAGCGGTGAGATCACCCCGATACTGAAATCACCTCCTCCCCTACCCCTTGTCACTTCAGCATTAGTTATAATTGACAAAATTCTTACATAATTATTGATTGTTTGGGTATAATATAGGGTAGCGATTAAACAGATATGAAAAATGAATTAAATAAGAAATGGGAATGGGCAAAAAGCGGACAGGTACTGGTTGATGCCGCCTTCGGATGGCCGCTTCTGGCACTGAAGACCGGAAAGAACATGGTAGAAGGGAAGAAGCTGGCGGCTGCGGTGGGAGCGGCAGCGCTGGTTATCGGAGCGGCGCTATAATATAAATTGTGGACGATTCGACGGGGAAAAGAAACAGATGGATTTTGAGTTTGATGGCTATTACTGCCGCGGCCATATTGATTTATCTGTTTTCCGCAATGCGGTTTGATAAATTAAAGACTCCGGAAATTCTTAAAATACCAAAGGAGAAAGTATTATCCGGACAGGACCAGGTATATAAAGTGGAAAGAGTTATAGACGGAGATTCTTTGAAACTGGAAAGCGGGCAGACGGTGAGACTGGTTGGGATAGATACACCTGAGATTACCGGCAAGGACGAATGCTTTGGCCAGGAAGCTGCTGAAAAACTTAAGGAATTAGTTGAGGGGGCGGATGTAACTCTGGTAAAAGACATATCCGAAACCGACAGGTACGGGAGACTTTTGAGGTACATCAAAAAAGATGGGGAATTTATCAACCTGAAAATGGTGGAAGAAGGGTACGCGGCTGCGGCAACATACCCACCTGACGTCAAATACAGCGAAAGCTTTGTGGAAGCACAGAGAAAAGCCAGAGAGAAAAACCTCGGATTGTGGGGAGCGTGCGGAGATTAAAGCCCGAGCGTGATGACGGCGTCAAAGGGAGAAGAGGGATCTAAAATTGCCGATTGGGATGAGACGGAGAAGCGGGAGGACAGGGCGGCGAAGAGCTCTTCAAATACTTCCGGGGAAGGTGTTTTGAGACTGATTAGAGTCTCAGTCACAGTATCACCAGGGGCATTGGCGGCGGTAACATTACCGTATCCAAATGAGATTAAATAGTCGGCTGCAGAGGAAGCCAGGCCGGGGGTGGAGGTGCTGTTTAAAACACGAATCTTCAGATCGTATACATTTAGCTCCGGCATGGGTGTGGCACTGGGTGCCGGGGATGGTGTGGGGGTAGCGGATATCGGGGGAGGCTGGTCTGAAGCCGCGGTAGGAGAAGGCAAAAGGCGTTTTCTGAAGACAAACGCGGTCGTAGCAAGAGAGAAAAGGGCGATCACTAAAAGTGCCAATGCAACCTGATGGCGGTAGCTGCGGGTACGACGGGATTTTTTCAGGCCGGCGGAAAGAAGGTCTAATCCCGAAAGTGAAGCAATCCGGGTGGATAAATATGGAATATCCTGGTCCGACAGAGAATTTTTGGACACCAGGTGAGGCAGAAAAGGCTGGGGCAGAGCGGCAATAACTTTGCCTTCGCTGTTTTCCAGAAAAATTTCCAGAGCGCGAGTAAGCTTTTTGGGAGTGCCGAGAGCGAATACTTTATTGTGGAGGGTGACACTTAAATGAAGGATATCTTCGGGCTCCAAAGGCACCAGGTCCAGAAAAGAGTGAAGACTTTCTGGAGAGAGCTCCGTAAGCTGCTTAATAAACAAGACGCTGTCGTGAAGGATAATCAGAAACTTTTTTCTGAGAGTCAGGCCGGAGAAGAGTTTGGTAAGCAGGGTGTCAAACTGGCGGGGATCGGATATCTCCAGATGGGAAACTACCAAAGGCGGGAAATGCAGTTTGCGGACCACCTTGCCGTCTGCCGATACAAGGTCCAGGGAATTTGATTTGAGATGCAAGAGATAATCAATGCGCATAATACAACAACAATTCTAATATTAAATTAAATCAGGAGAAGAAGGAAGAATTAGCGGGCGGCAGAGATTTCGACTGTCGTTTCGCCTGTAGGAGTTTCGGAGCCGCAGGACCTAACAGTAACAATTCCGTTTGTGTCTAACAGAAGACTGTATCCGGTAGCTCCGGCGTCGAAGGTGGTACCAGCGGTCGGATCTACAGGCATAGTTTTTAGATACTTCGCAAGATTTGTGCCTCCGGTCATAAGATCCGTACATGCCGCAGTTACCACGCCGCATCCCCCGGTTGCGATCGCACAACCCGCTGCATCTGTTCCGAGCTGGACTTCGGTACCGGCTGCGGGCATATTTGAGGGATAGGCTCCTTTATTATCTACGATAAACTGATGTACTGCGGAAAGGATGCTGTCGACATCGTTCTGACGGCGGGCATTTTTGGAGTCAATAATTCTTTTAGCTGGATTAAGGGCGACGAAGACGGCTACGGCGAGAATGGAGATCATGGCGACGACCAGAAGAATTTCTATAAGGGTAAAACCTTGGAGTCTTTTCAGGGTTTGGCGGGCAGTCATAATTTTTGTCTAAATCAACTGTAAAACTTTTCACAATCCCTTGTCAAGGGGTCAAATTTCTTGCCATGAAATGAGAGTGATTCCTGAAGGAGTGCGGGTGTAAACAAGCCGGATAATGCGGGTGTAAGTATCGAGTTGGGAGGTAATGTCTGCGGTCCAGGTGCTGCCGTTTTTGGAGACAGAGACAGTGCATGCTCCTTCCGGGAAATTAACAGCACCCCCTGAATATGAAGAGTCCAAACGCGAGACGGAGAGAACCTGCTGGGAGCAACTTTCGGTCAGGCGCAAAACCATATCGCTTTTGACTAGAGCAAGTGAACTCTGCCCGGAATTGATAGAAGTCAAAATCAAAGTTGATGCCAGGGCGACAGACACGACCATGACAATGAGGACCGTAGTGGTAGCGATTATTCCGGGATGATTCGTTGTTCGCATAGGTCAGCGGGAGCGCAACTGAGAGGAACTAACAATGTTAATTGAAGACTGGTATTCCTGGCGGGTGGAGGAAGAGTTATCTGTCAGAGTGAGCGAGAAACTGATGTTTTCAGATGAATTGTCCGTAAAAATCAATTCCGTTACCCGCGTACCCGAAGAATTGAGATTAACCGGTGCTCCCCCGCTCCGGCTGAGCATCAGACTGCCGTCTAAAACTGAAAATACCAGAGGAGTACCTGCACCGGTAATGTCCAAAGTAAAACGGGCGGAGGGGTCGGCAGCCAGGTTTGTACCGAAATTTGAACCGGTGAGGTTAATGCCGGTCGCATTCTTTATCCGGGATGAAATAAATGCACTGATGA
>Ga0209521_10001926_pt1 | contig 16974 bp, 13 predicted proteins | sample Rifsed19ft4_FD_184016 | JGI IMG/M metagenome (GOLD analysis project Ga0209521, IMG submission 184016) | Soil microbial communities from Rifle, Colorado, USA - sediment 19ft 4 (version 2) | ecosystem: Environmental > Terrestrial > Deep subsurface > Rock core/Sediment | place: Rifle, Colorado...
GGCCGGGAAGCCGGACACGGTGGAGATCGAGGTGGATCCGGAGCTCGAAGAGACCCTGAGATCCTTGGGCTACGTGAATTAGGGGCGTCATGAAGAAGCTCGACATCTTCAACCACATTCTCCCTCGACCTTTCTACGAGCTCATGATGAAGGTGGCGCCCAATCTGGGGGAGATGGGCAAGCGCGTGCGCGCCGTCCCCATGCTCTACGATCTCGACGAGCGCTTCCGAGTAATGGATCGCTTCCCCGACTATCACCAGGTGCTCTCGCTCGCCTCTCCCCCTCTCGAAGCTTACGGCGGGCCGGAGATCGCCGTTGATCTCGCTCGGGCGGCCAACGACGGAATGGCGGAGCTGGTAGGCCGTCACCCCGACCGCTTTCCCGCCTTCGTCGCCTCCCTGCCCATGAGCGATCCCCAGGTGGCCTGGAAGGAGTGCCACCGGGCGGTGAACGATCTCGGTGCCCGCGGCGTGCAGATCTTCACCAACGTTTCCGGAAAGCCGCTCGACGAGCCGGAGTTCTCGCCACTCTTCGAGCTGATGGCGGGTTTCGATCTACCCATCCTTCTGCATCCCGCACGCAGCGCCAGGTTTGCCGACTATCCCACCGAAGACCGATCGAAGTACGAGATCTGGTGGACCTTTGGCTGGCCCTATGAGACCAGCGTAGCCATGTCCCGCATCGTCTTCGCCGGACTCTTCGATCGATACCCGAGCCTGAAGATCGTGACCCATCACTGCGGCGCCATGATCCCGTATTTCGAGGGACGGGTCGGACCGGGCTGGGATCAGCTGGGAAGCCGGACGTCGGACGAGGATCTGACGCTGGTCCTGAAGAGGCTCGAGAAACGTCCCCTGGACTATTTTCGAATGTTCTACGGCGACACCGCCCTCTTCGGGTCCCGAGCAGCGACCGAGTGCGGTCTGTCGTTTTTCGGGGCGGACCGCATCGTCTTTGCCTCCGACGCACCGTTCGATCCCGAAAAGGGACCCATGTACATCCGAGAGACGCTCCGTGTCTTGGACGAGCTCGAGCTATCTGCAGAAGATCGGAAGAAGATCTATTTCGAGAACGCGGAAAGGCTCCTGAAGCTGAAGTAGCGGTTGGATGCGGAAAGCAATCTAAGTTCAGGCCTCTCGAGCTGTCTCTACCACCAGCCGAAGCTTGGCGAACTGTTCCGTGGACTTGTACCGGGGATCGACGTAGGGAGGGTGAAGGCTCCAGTCACGCCCGTTGAAGTCAGAATCCAATTTTGCGGCAGCCTGATCGACGCGGGAATCGCCGATCGCCGAGGACCGAGCGACGCACCTTCATCCCGTGCTCATAACGTTCAGACAAGCCGCTTGTCCTCCAAGAAAGCTCGGATCGACTGGGCCAAGGCATGCGGCTTCTCGATGCAAGGTAGATGCCCGGCGCCCGCAACGAGCTCGAAGCGTGCATCGGGGATGGACTCCGCAAGCGCGCGCACCTGTCCCGGCGTCGTTACCTCGTCTTCCGAGCCGCATAGGACCAGGGTAGGCACTCGCGCCGACCCGGTGTCCTTCCGCAGGTCTGCGTCTCGAATTGCCGTGCAGGCGCCCAGGTATCCCTCTGACGAGGTCCGCAGCAGCATGGTCCGCCAGCCGCGCACGTCGGCGGGTCGGGTGGAGCGGAAAGAGGGTGTGAACCATCGTGCCAGGACTCCGTCGGCGATGAACGCGATCCCCTTCGATCGAACTGCCGCCAGCCTTTCTTTCCAAAAGGGGGCGTCGCCGAACTTAGCCAGCGCGTCGCACAAGATGAGGCCGCTCACCCGCTCTGGATGGGACACCGCCATTTGCAGTGCGACGAGTCCGCCCAGCGACACCCCGCACACAACCGCTTTGAGAACCCCGAGGGCCTTCATCAAGCCCGCCAGGTCGTTCGCCAACGCCGGGAGTGAGTAAGGAGGGGGAGTCGATTCACTCAGACCGTGGCCGCGAAGGTCATAGCGGACGAAGCGGGCCGATCTCTTTGGGTCCTGCAATGGCGGGAGGACGTCGTCCCAGATCCCCAGGTCGGCGCCCAAGGAGTTGACGAAGACCACCGTCGCGGCTCCCTCGCCGTCGAGACGGTAATGGGTAACGATATCGCCGACTTCCATGAAGGGCATTGCGATCTCTTCCGCGCATGCCGGAAGATGAACTCTGGAGCTCGCCTCGTACCGCAGGATCATACTATGCGCCTGCTGCTGAGACGAGCGGGTACATAATCCTATTTCTGGCCCTTGCCATCGCAAGGAAAGCGGGATAGGGTTCGCCGAGTAGGCTTGATTCCGAACCGGGAGAGGATGTCATGTATCGTTCGATCTTAGTCTTGCTCATGGTCTCTTGTGCTTGGCTGGCCGAGGCTCAGCAGGATGAGTGGGATGCCGTCGAGGTGCGGGTTGTCACCATCAGCGACGGTCTTCACATGCTGGTCGGTCGCGGCGGGAACATCGGTCTTTCGGTCGGGGAGGACGGAACCTTTCTGATCGACGATCAATTCGCTCCGCTAACCGACAAGATCGTGGCGGCGGTCCGCACCGTAACCCCCGACCCGGTGCGATTCATCGTCAATACCCACTTTCATGGAGATCACAGCGGCGGTAACGAGAACTTCGGAAAGCGGGGTAGCATCATCGTAGCCCACGACAACGTCCGCAAACGCATGAGCGTGGAGCAGGTGCGCCAGGTCCTTCGTCAGGATCGCACGCCCGCCGCGCCGCCCGAGGCTCTCCCCAAGATCACGTTCGCCGACGAGGTCACCTTCCATTGGAACGGAGACACCATCCGGGTCTTCCACGTCGAGAACGCCCACACCGACGGCGATTCCATCATTCACTTCACCAACGCCGACGTCTTCCACACCGGTGACGTGTTCTTCAACGGCCGCTATCCCTTCATCGATATCGACTCCGGCGGCAACGTGAACGGCATCATCGCCGCTGCCGACAGACTGCTTTCGATGTCACAATCGACCACCAAGTTCCTTCCCGGCCACGGCGAGATGGCGACGCCGGAGGATCTGCGCCGTTACCGCGATATGCTGTCGACGGTTCGGGACCGCGTTCAAGCGCTGATTGACCAAGGCAAGAGCATCGATGAGGTGGTGGCCGCCAATCCGACCGCCGACTTCGACGCTCAGCTGGGGGCTCAGAATGCCGAGGGTTTTGTGCGGTCCGTTTATTTCAGCTTGACGCTCTGACCTTCAGGGTGCCGAAAAACTCCTCCGCACCCTGCGCGAGCGGAGCGAGCCGGGCGCGCCGCCGTCCGCTGCGAGCCTACGAGCGGAGGACAGCGAGCGAACGAAGAGACAGCGAGCACAGAGAAGGAGACGCTGTCTCGGGCATCGTCCCCTTCGTCGACGCAAACGCCATTCCCATGGACCGGGAGTGCCTGCTCGAGGAGCAGACCGTGCTGATCGAGGACGGAACGGTCTCCGGCGTCGTTGTCTTCCCTTCCTCAGGTGACAGGAATTAGGAGGAGGTAGAGGAACTGCGCAGGAAGGTGAAGACGCGCAAGCAGGCCCTCGAGTATTTCCGGAAGGCGGAGACAGTCCGAAATAGCCCGATCCCCGGACCGGCGCCCAAAGAATTCGAACCTGAACCGGTCAATCGGTAACGCTATCTCGAGAAGCCCGAACGTCTCCAGTCTTTGCTGACCGGCGTCGCTTATGGCTGGATCATCCCGTGGCAAGAATGGGCAGATCAGTGTACACTTAAGTGTGCGGAGGTAGCCATGAAGACCATGACGCTGACCGAGGCCCGAAATCGGCTCTTGAAGGTGGCAGAGGAAATGGAGCGGCGGCCGGACCAGGTCGTGGAAGTCGTCAAACGAGGCAAGAAGGTGATGACTTTGTTGTCTGCCGAAGTCTACGAGGCCATCGTCGAGACACTGGAGGTTATCGGGGACGAGGCGGCCTTCGCCAAACTGCGCCGCGCCCTAAGAGAGATAGAGGCAGGGAAGGGCATGTCCTGGAGTGATGCTCGGGAGGAACTCGGGTTGTCGGAGTAGGGCTTGCCTCGCCGATACGAGATCGAGATCGCCCCGACCGGATATCGGTCACTCAAGACTCTCAAAGTCAAGAAGCTTCGTCGCGAGATCGCCAAGGTCATCGATGGGTTGGCCCGTGCTCCCGAGGAACAAGGGAAGGCGCTGCTGGGGCCACTCGAAGGGGTGCGGAGTGTGCGCGCGGCGCGCGATCGTTTCCGTATCCTTTACAAGGTCGACACACGCGCCAGGCTCGTGTCCGTCTTGCTAGTCGGTGAGCGAGCAGACGGTCAGGATGCGGACATCTACGCCCTGGCACAGAAGCTCCTCGCGACGTTGGGGAGGGGGGCCTGAGTGCGGTGTGTTTCCGCATTCGAGATTATCCATTGAGGGAACGGTTATGAATGGAAAGAGAAGGCAACGCAAACCCACGAGCCCCGGGGAGATTCTCAACGAGGAATTCCTGGTTCCGCTCGGTATGACACAGAAACAACTTGCCGACCACCTCGGTTGTGATATCAAAGTCGTTAATAGGCTGGTGAACGGTCGAACCTCGGTGACGGCGGAGATGGCTTTGAAGCTCGGTGCGACGTTCAGGACAACCCCCGAATTCTGGCTAAACGCCCAGAAGGCAGTTGACCTTCACTTGGCTGCCAACAAGGTAGAGAAGTTACCCAAGCCGGTTCTAAGGGTGAGTTGATTTCAAAACAAGGGTCGTAAGGCTCGCTTCGTTTGACGCGGTTTGGCCGTAGCTACGGGGGGACAATCTTCGCGGCTTTGCCGCGAAGATTGTTTTACCCAGCCGAAGCTCGACGCGTCAAATTCTCACCGTCGAGCGAAGGATGGTGGAGGCGGCGGGAATCGAACCCGCGTCCGAAGATCTTCACCCGTTGCCTCTACATGCTTGTCCGGTTCCGGTTTTCTCGCCCCCGTCGGTTAGGAGCCGGCAAGGACCCGACGAAAGCAATCCCCTAAATCTCGCCGATTACCCGGGGAGTGGTAACGCGGCCAGCCTGCTCTGATGACGCCCTTCCCAAACCACGCAGGCGAGATCTGGGAGGACGTAGCCTTATGCGGCTAATGCTAACTTTTGGTCAGCAGTTGTGTTTTTTATCCCACCTTTTTTACGAGAGGTGGCTCTCGGCATGCAGCAGCGGGCTCAATTATCCCCGTCGAACCCAATGCGCCCCCAAGTTGAAACTTCCTAACTCAAAATTGTACATTCAGACGGGGTTGTTGGCAAGCCGGGTCCGGCGGCATGGGGGCACAAGCTGGCCCCAAGGCCTTTCTACATCTTGACTTACCCCGTATCGTATATGATAATGGTTGAGCTTATCGTTCGTAACCCTATCGACCGACAGGACTTCGGGCTTCTTATCGCGCGTTTGTCTCTCTTCATGAGCGCAGGGGAGGGCGGAGAAGAATGAGCAACGAGGAGCAGCTTGGAGCCAAGACGCTGGCTCTCTTCCATTCGCTGCTATCCGACTGGGCCAATCAGCTGCGTCGTGACGTCTCGACGCTCGAGGATGGGGTCGTGCGCCAGTTGGACGCGCTTCAGGATCGAATGGCGAAGTACGAAGAGCACATCGATGAGGCAAGGATACTCCGCTTCGCAAAGGAGCTAGCTCAGTCGTCCGGTGGAAGGGGCGATACGGGCGGTGTCAGCCTGCTGCCGTTGGTCCGTCAGTTCATGGCGCAGCTCGAAGCGGGGCGCAGTCTACAGGAAGTGCTCACCTCGCTCGTCGAGGCCATGTCTCAGTTCGCTCCGCGGGTGGCCCTTTTCATCATCAAGGGGGGCAACTGCGTCGGCTGGCATGGTCTGGGGTTCGACCAGAGCCCCGGTTTCAGCAACGAGGCCCTCAAGCGCATTTCGGTTCCCGCGAACGCCGATACCGTCTTTCGCGCCGTGATGACCTCTCGCCAGCGATTCTTAGGGGAGAGCAGCGCGCATCGGGACAACGCTCATCTTCTCTCCCGGATCGGCACCGTCCTTCCCACCAATATCTTCGCCATGCCGCTCATTCTACGGGACAAAGTCGCGGCGGTCGTGTACGCCGACAGCGGCGACTCCCGAGAGCCGCTGGGAGAGGTCGAAGCGATCGAGATTCTGGTGCTCTACTCGAGCCGGCTTCTGGATTTGATGAACGCGGCCAAGGCGGCCGGCAAGACGCCGCCGGAGTTTGTGTCGGACCGCATGGCCGCTCTCAGAGATACACCGCCTCCGTTGGCATCCCGGACCGCTCCCGGCGTCAGGGATGAAGGGTCGAGCACCGTGATGTTGAACGTGAAGGACGTGGAGGCTAAAGCGCTCTCGAAGAGCGCTCCCTCCCCAAGAGTGCCCTCCCGAGCGCCTGCTCCGGTATCGCTCGACTCCATGGATCCGGAGACGCGAAAGCAGCACGAGGATGCGAAGCGTTTCGCTCGACTCCTGGTCTCCGAGATCAAGCTCTATAACGAAGCCAAGGTTCAACAAGGACGCCAGCAGCGAGGCGTTTACTCCATGTTGAAGGACGACATCGAAAGGAGCAGGCAACTCTACTCCGAGCGAGTATCTCCTCCCATTCGTGAGAGCACTAATTATTTCGAAGAAGAGCTCATCCGTATCCTCGCCGACGGCGACGCGGCCGCTCTTGGGCGACGACCCGGCTAGTCTCTTAGTCCTTATCTATCCGTACTCCGGCTAACGGTCGGCCCGGACCGAGGGTTCTACCTTGAGATGGGAAGCAGCTCGGCTATGAACCAGATCGCTCGCCAGTGCCTGGTTGCTATTGGGGTGGCGTTTTGTCTCGGCTTGTTGTTGAAGATCCTGTTTGCTGCCCCGTCCACCCCCGTCCCCTTCCCGCGGCAGGAGTCCGAATCGCCCAGTCTACCCTGGGAGCCGTTTCGCCATCCCGGAGACGATCTGAAGGAGATCGCGACCGTTCTGGAAGGTCAGCCGGCCTCTACCCAGGAAAAACTCGACCGTCTGGACGGGTACTCTGCCGACCATCAATCATCCCGGGTACGAGGTCTGGCCGACTTTGCCAGGGGGTTAGTTCTGCTCGAGGCGAGACGTGCGGGCGAGGCAGCAGAGAGTTTCCTCTCGCCCCGGATCGACTCCACCGAGCTTTCGAGCCATGCGCTCTACTTCGCGAGCGGTGAGATCGATGACGCCGACCGCCGGCAAGCGATCGACATCCTGGATCGTCTCATCAGCAAAGATCCGGAATTCGCGCTGGTCAATGAGGCACGCCTTCGACGTGGTCGCTTGCTCGTCGAGGAGCAAAGACTCGAAGAGGCGGCCGGTTTGTTTCGGGACATCTTGGCGGACGGTCAGCCGGACTTCATCGACGAGGGTCTCTATGAGCTCGCCGGAGCTCTAACCGAGCTCGATCAGAGCCGAGAAGCGGTCAAGCTGTTGGAGAAGCTCTATTACCAGATGCCGACCAGCCCCTTGGCCCGAGACGCGGGACGGAAGTTGACCACGCTCCGTGGAAGACTTCCCGCCGAAGATTCTGAGAGGCTCTACCGCCTAGCCCTCGAGCGCGCCGAGCTGCTCTACCAGAACGAGCGCTACCGTGATGCCTACGATGCTTATACTTCTCTTCTCACTCAGTTCAAGAGTCGGGTGGACACCGAACGAGTCCACTTGCGGCGCGGGATCTGCCAGTACCGCCTGCGCCAAAACACGACGGCGGACAAGATACTGCAGCAGGTGAAGCGGAGCGATCTCCAGCCGGAAGCGATCTACTACCGCGCCCTCGCCGATCAGCGGGGGCGGAGGCGCCAGTCTTTCCAGATGAAGCTCGCCGAGATTCTCGCCATGAGCCCCCAGAGTCCCTGGGCGGAGGAAGCCCTGTGGAGTCTGGCCAACGACCACCTGGATGAAGGTGAGCGAGACGCCGCGATTCGGTTGCTAACCAGGCTGGTGAACGAGTTCCGGGATGGAAAACGCTATGTGGAGGCGCAGTGGCATCTGCTGTGGGTTCAGTATCGGCAAGGGATGTATGTGGACTCGGCGGTTGGATTCGAGCGGGTAGCCCGGGAGCATCCGGCGGACGACGAGCTCTCGAAGTTTCTCTATTGGGGAGCTCGCGCCTATGAGAGCTCGGGACAGGTGGACCGTGCCGTGGCGCTTTATCGACAGGTCTTGCTGGGGTTCAAGAACACGTACTATGGCCGCCGCGCCGAAGAGCACCTCATCCAGCTGGGCGGCGTGCTGGCGCCCCTCGCCGCCGTCGAGCCGGCTCGCGCTGGTATCGAGCTGACAGACGCCCTGGGAGTCTACCGCTCCGATCGCCAGGCGCGGATCGCTCAACTCTTGGCGATGGGGCTCCACCAAGAAGCCATCCTGGAAGCCAAGCGAAGCGTCCACTCCGAGGGCGATCCGGCCTTTCTGGCTACCGTCGCTTGGATACAGGATCAACAGGGTGACGTCCGCGAGGCGATCTCCACCATGCGGGAGGCCTTTCCGTTCCACGTCTCGGCGACCGGGGACCTGCTACCGCGAGCTATCTGGCAGATCATGTACCCGCTGAAATACTGGGACGTGGTGGAGCGTCACTCCCAGGAGAACGACCTGGATCCGTACCTGGTGGCCGCTCTCATCCGGCAGGAGTCCACGTTCAACGCCAGGGTTCGTTCGCCGGCCGGGGCGCGCGGGCTGATGCAGATCATGCCGGCCACCGGTCAAACGATCGCGCGCGAGCAGCGGCGGCGTTACCAGCACGCCGATCTCTACGACCCGGACGTGAACGTCCGATTCGGAACGCATTACTTCAGAAAAGTCCTGGACATCTTTGGTGGACGGATAGACTACGCTCTCGCCGGCTATAACGCGGGGCCGCACCGCGTTCGAGCCTGGACGAGGACGGAGTCCAGCGCCGACCCGGAGGAGTTCATCGAAGAGATTCCGTTTACCGAGACCCGCAACTATGTAAAACTCGTTCTGAGAAACGAGATGCTATATCGCCGGATCTATGTCAGCTCGGAGTCGTTTGCAGAATGACGCACCAAAGGACATTGGGTTCCATGAGAAAGGCCATCCTTCATGTCCCGATCCCCGTCGGGGAGATTGCCTTCCGCCCATCTTAAGGGCGCGAGACCTCTCGGATCCAAGAAAGCGGAGTCGTTCACCGAGTCGGTGATCCGCGAGATGACCCGCCTTTGCCAGCTTCACGGCGGCATCAACTTGGCCCAGGGGTTCCCCGATTTTCCCGCCCCGGAAGAGATCAAGGAGGCAGCCGTTTCCGCCATCCGCGCCGATGTGAACCAGTACGCCATCACCTGGGGGAGCAAGTCACTCCGCGACGCAATCGCCCGAAAGTACAACCGTGTCTATGGAATGGAGGTCGACCCCGAACGGGAGGTGGTCGTTTGTTGCGGCTCCACCGAGGCTATGATCGCTTCCATGTTGGCGGTGGTGGATCCGGGAGACGAAGTCATCGTATTCGAGCCGTTTTACGAGAATTACGGGCCGGATGCCATCCTCTCGGGAGCGGTGCCTCGCTACGTAACGCTGCACGAGCCGGACTGGCGGCTGGATCCGGACGAGCTGGCGGCAGCCTTCAGCGAACGGACCCGAGCCATCATTATAAATACCCCGAACAATCCGACCGGCAAGGTCTTCACCCGCGGGGAGCTCTCCGAGATCGCCGCTCTCTGTCGGAAGTGGGGGGTGGTAGCCATCACCGATGAAATCTATGAGCACATCCTCTACGCCGGCCAACACGTCCCCATCGCTTCCCTAGAGGGCATGGCGGAACGAACGGTGACCATCAACAGTCTTTCCAAGACCTACTCCTTGACCGGATGGAGGGTGGGCTGGGCGGTCGCCCGGCCTCGCCTGACGGACGCCATCCGCAAGGTTCATGACTTCCTCACGGTGGGCGCGGCGGCACCCTTGCAAGAGGCGGCGGTGGTTGCTCTGCAGCTTCCCGAAGAATACCACCAGCGGTTGGCCGCCGATTATCGGAAGAGGCGAGACGTGCTGCTACCGGCCTTGGAGAAGGCGGGCTTCGTTTGCTTCAAGCCCGATGGCGCCTACTACATCATGACCGACATTTCTGGATTCGGTTTCTCGGACGACCGAGCCTTTGCGCGACATCTGGTCGAGACCATCGGTGTAGCCGCCGTCCCCGGGTCGAGCTTCTATCACCGCTCCGAAGACGGCGCGCAAAAGCTGCGCTTCACGTTTTGTAAGCGAGAAGAAACTCTCCGAGCCGCGGCAGAACGGCTCGCTTCGTTGCAGCTTTCTAAGTGACTCTCTTGCCATTGAGACTGCTGTCAGAGTCGACCCTCCTGGTCGCCCTCACCCTCTCGACTCAAGCCGGTGGAATCCGGCCGGCCGAAGAGGCCCATTCGGAAGCGGTTCGCCTTCTGAACAGCGATGACGCTCCGGCAGCCGAGGAGGCCGTTCGGCGGGCTCTATCGGAGTCTTCGCATTTCCTGCCCGAACGAGAGATCGAGGTCACACCCGAGAAGGGCGTGCTTTTCGACGACATGATTGCCGAGGCTCGTGCCGCCTATCGGGAAAGGCGTGGCCGGTATTTTCAAACGTTGGGGCAGGCTCTCTCCGCGCAGGCACGATGGGCGGAGGCAAGAAAGGCTCTATGGAGATCGGTGAGACTCCGGCCCACCGCCGAGGTGTTCATGGCCATGGCATCCGACCCCGGCCTCACCATCTCCCAACGGGTTGAGACATGGGTGAAGGCTTACTTTGCTCCCGGAGCCAACCGGCCGGCGGTCGAAGAGTCCTTGTTGGAAAGCGGCGCCTTCGCCAGCCCGGAGACTCTCCAGGCGGTCTTCGATCGAGAGCGCTTCTCCCGCGAGCTGGCGACGGAGTTCCCCGAATTGAAGGTCGTGGTTGCGCCGTTTCCGGAGATCCGAGCGGCGACGTCCAGCGGCACGTTGGTGACCTCCGATTTGTTGGCGGCCGGCGTGGCGCTTGTCGTGTACTTGCCGGTGGCAGGGTGCAACCGTTGCAGCGAGGAGTTGGACGGGGTTGGCCGGGCACTGGCCGCTGGGGCGGATGCTGCAAGACGGGACAAACCCGAGTTCGCGGTCGCCGCCTTCGTGGAAGAGCGAGACCTGGTGACTGCACGCCGTATCGTGCGACTGCTCGGCATGACGATCGAGGTCGGCCGCGTGGACCGCATGCCGGAGGGGATCGAGCCTGCCGCCCAGGGGGAGATCCTCATGGTGGCCCGGCGCGGGATCCTGCAAGTCCGTATCCCGCTGGGCGGCGGCCTTTCCAGCAATCAGATCCGGGATCGGGTCGCCGCCGTCCTGGGACTTCTCAAACCACGGGAGCCGTCCCCGACCAGCTCGAGCCCGGTTCGGATGGAACGGAGTGAAGGAGGCGGCAAGGCTCTTGTCACACGGGTCGATCGAGCGGTTGCACTCGAGGCGGGGCCGGTGCCAATTCCGGACGTCTACGACCAAATCGATCGCGAGGTGAGGAGCCTACTTCAGGAGTCGGGGGCCTCGGCTGCGGCCCTGGAGGTGCTCGGGGAACTGGCACGGCTTCGCGGCGCGGGCGCCGCTAAGGCCCGAGCTTTTCTCGCCCTGGACAAGGCTCTGCCGCAAACGCTGCTGGCCGCGGTCAAGGGCATCGCTCCGGAGGTCGAGCGCCAGGCGGGAACCGACGAGGGTTTCTACTACCTCACTGTGTTCGATCCCTCGGCGAGTAAACGCATTCTTCTGCAGCGCTCGTTCCTCGAGGGCTCCTCTCTCAGTCACTTCGATCTCATTGTGGATCTGCAGCAGGGTCAGTCTTCTGTGTTTTGGGTTGGCCAACCGCCCGAGGAGCCCGCTGGGACGCAAGCGGTCGCGACGGCTGCCGTATTCTTTCACGAGAGCGAGAGCTGCCGCGGCCTTCGTCTCATTGGAGAGGCAGGAGTGATCTATGAAGGATGCCCCGCCCACCTGGAAGAAGGGGAAGTGGTGGAAGCGGTGGAAGCCTTGGTGGATCCCGTTCCCCCGGCCGATGCCCCGCGGTTTTACCGGCGGGGACGGATCGATTCCTCTCTGTCGTGGGAGCCGGAGAGTGCCTTGGAGCGAGCCATCCGGCTGTTTCGCGAAGGCGGCTATCAGCAGGCTCTATCCGCCTTCGAGGAAGCTTCCCGGCAAATAGATCCGGTTGCCCCCTACGATACGACCGACCTCCGCTACAACATCGCCCGATGCTACCAGGAGCTGGGTCAGGGCCCGAAGGCTTTAGAGCTCATGGAGACCATCGGCGATGCCGCCTATCAAACGGTCGTGGACGAGCGGATCGGCGAGCTGGAAGTCGCGACGCGGAGGTAGCAGTGCCGGAGCTGGCCCTCTGACGACGCCGCTCAGGAATCTTCATCGGGTGCCCGAGGCGGTGACCGACGAAGAAGCGGTGTTCTTCGAGATAAATCACAACAGCGGATGCACTTCGCCGACCGGTGAGGCTGTGCTCTCCGGTGCTATACTAAATCAGGAGTCTGATAAGCGTTGGATATCAAGATGTACACCACCACCCGGTGTGGCGACTGCCGTTTGGCAAAGCGATTCCTCGACGAGAGGAGCATCGACTACCAAGAGATCAATCTGGATGACCATCCGGAAGCGATCGAGATCGTCTTGAAGGCGACCGGGGGCAGGCGTCAGGTTCCGACCTTCGACATCAACGGTCGTTTCGTGACCGCTAGCCCCTTCAACCGCCAAGAGCTGGCCGAGGCCCTCGGACTCCATCCGTGAAGCGGGAGGGTTCTTCTGACTCCCCTTGGTGAAACCGACTGTTTTCAGAAGATAAAGACTGAGGCGATCTTCTTACCATGCTAGAGCTGCGCCGTCTCCTTCCCTATCTCGTCCGCTACAAGGGACGAGTCGCACTGGGAATGCTCTGCCTCTTGCTAGGGAAGGCGGCGTCGGTTCTGGAGCCTCAAGTGCTGCGGATGACGGTGGATGATCTGACCGTCTCGGTCACCGCCGGCAAGCTGCTTTTCTACTCCGGCCTCATCGTGGCGATTGCGTTGGTGGACGGGTTCTTCCGCTTCTGGATGCGTCGACTGTTGATCGGCGTCTCCCGCTACGTGGAGTTCGACCTTCGTAATGATTTCTATGCACATCTCCAACGTATGAGTCCGTCGTTCTTTCATCGTTGGCGGACCGGCGACCTGATGTCCCGTGCTACCAACGACATCTCCGCCGTTCGCATGGTCCTCGGCCCGGGAATCATGTACCCGATAGAGACCGGCGTCATCACCATCGCCGCGCTGGGTTTCATGTTGGCCATTCACCTGGAGCTGACCGTGGTGGCGCTGGCGGCCATGCCGTTCGTCTCGATCGCGGTGAAGACGTTCGGGGCGGTGATTCACAAGCGCTTCGAGAGAATTCAGGCCAAGATGAGCGACATCACGGCCATGGTGCAAGAGAATCTATCCGGGGTCCGGGTGGTCAAAGCTTATGCGCAAGAGGGCCCGGAACAGGAGAAGTTCGAGGAGGAGAACCGGGAGTACTTCCGAGAGAACCTCGAGCTGGCAAGGTTGTGGGGCGCCTTTTATCCGTTGCTGGCGGTGCTCATCGGGGTGGGATCGGCGCTGGTGCTCTGGTGGGGCGGCCGGTTGGTCGTGAACCAGGAGATCTCCCTGGGGCAACTGGTCGCCTTCATCGCCTATCTCTCCATGTTGACGTGGCCGATGATCGCCTTCGGCTGGGTGGTGAACATCTATCAGCGAGGGGCGGCATCGATGAGGCGCCTGGCGGCGGTCATGGACGAGAGCCCCGAGCTCGCCGACGCCCCGGATGCTAGAACCGACGTGCCGTGGGAAGGTCGCGTCGAGTTCCGCAACGTCAGCTTTCGTTACAACGGAACCGAAGTCCTCAACGACATCAACCTGGTGATTGAAGCGGGGAAGACGCTCGCCATAGTGGGACGGACCGGGGCGGGTAAGAGTACCCTGGTGAGCCTCGTTCCGCGGCTGTATGACGTGAGCGCCGGGCAAGTGCTGGTGGATGGGATCGATGTCCGGAAGCTTCCGCTGGCCGACTTGCGGCAGGCCATCGGTTTCGTATCTCAGGACAGTTTCTTGTTCTCCGAGTCCCTGCGAGACAACATCAGTTTCGGACGTAAAGGCTCCTCTCTCGAGGAGGTGGCGAGAGTGGCGGATATTGCCGGTCTGGGAACTGACGTCTCCGACTTCCCATTGCAGTACGACACGATGGTCGGGGAGCGCGGGATCACCCTCTCCGGCGGCCAGAAACAGCGCACCTCGATCGCTAGAGCGCTTCTCATCGAGCCGCGGATCCTCATCCTGGATGATGCTCTATCGAGCGTGGATACCGAAACGGAGGAACGCATTCTTTCCCAACTGCGGGGCGTCATACGGAACCGCACGGCATTGCTGGTCTCCCATCGGGTCAGCACCATCAAGGACGCCGACGTGATCGTCGTCTTGGAAGACGGGCGGATTGTGGAGCAGGGCACCCACCAGAGCCTGGTCGAGCAACAGGGCCTCTACGCGGCTCTCTATCGGAAGCAGCTCCTGGAGGAAGAGCTGGAACGCATATGAAAGCATGGAAATACGTGGCCGGCCCGTCAGGGCCGCCGGCCAGGAGGAATTGCCCATGAGATGCGGGGCAAGGGAATCTGGCCGTGTTCTCCGCCCGAGCGAAGAGCGAGGGCGGCGAGCGGGGGTGGGGCCCCGCGAGCATTAATGTATGCCCGACTACCACGAAGAAGAGCTACTCGGTAAAGCGTACGACGGCCGACTGATGGCCCGGCTCCTGACCTACCTCGGTCCCTATCGAGCTTCGGTCGTGGCGGCTTTCTTTCTGATCTTGGCGAGCTCCGTCCTGAACCTGGTCGGTCCCTATCTCACCAAAGTGGCGATTGACGACTATATCGCCCAGGGAGATCTGGCGGGACTGAAACTGATTGCGGGACTCTACGTTCTGGCGCTGCTCGTCCAGTTCGTGCTGTCTTATCTACAGGTCTATGTCATGAACCTGACCGGCCAGCGCATCATGTTCGATATGCGGCGGGAGATATTCGGACACCTGCAGAAGCTTCACCCGGCGTTTTTCGATCGGAATCCGGTGGGCCGTCTGGTGACCCGGGTGACGGCCGACGTCGATGCGCTCAACGAGCTTTTCACTTCCGGCGTGGTGACCGTGTTCGGCGACATCTTCATGCTGGTCGGTATCATGGTGGTTCTCATCTCGCTGAACTGGAAACTGGCGCTCGTCAGCTTCGCGGTGCTCCCCCCCCTCTTTGCGGTCTCCATCGTGTTCAAGAAACGCGTTCGTGAGACCTACCGTAGGGTACGTACCCGGATAGCCCGCATCAACGCCTTCAATCAGGAGAGCATCACCGGAATGGAAGTCGTCCAGCTCTTCCGCCAAGAGCCGAGGAAGTTCGTTCAGTTCAGCAAGCTCAACCGCGAGCACATGGACGCCAATCTCGATTCGATACTCTATTATGCTCTGTTCTACCCCACCGTCGAGCTTCTAGGAGCCACCGCCATCGCGCTGATCATCTGGTACGGGGGCGGCCAGATCCTGACCGGCGGACTGACCCTGGGAGCCCTGGTTGCCTTCATCCAATACTCCGAGAGGTTCTACCGACCCATCGCCGACCTGACGGAGAAACTCAACATCCTACAATCGGCCATGGCTTCCTCGGAGCGGATCTTCAAGTTGCTGGATACTGAGCCCGCCATCATCGACGCCCCCCGGGAGCGGCGGCCGGTTCGGCTGGAGGGTCGTATCGAGTTCCAAGGAGCGTGGTTCTCTTACCAATCCTACCGGGACCGCCAGGAACAGAACTGGATCCTGAAGGACATCAATCTCCAGATCGAGCCGGGAGAGCGAATCGCGGTGGTTGGACACACCGGGGCGGGAAAGACGACTCTCACCAGCCTCCTTCTTCGCTTCTATGACGTGCAAAAGGGTCAGGTTCTGCTGGATGGGGTCGATTTGCGAGAATGGAACCTCAGCGAGCTTCGCCGGCAGTTCGGCATCGTTCTGCAGGACGTCCATCTGTTCTCGGGAACGATTGCTTCCAATATCCGCTTGGGAAGCCCCAACATCAGCGACCGGGACATCGCCGAGGCGGCGGCCAACGTACACCTCGATCGATTCGTGGCCCGGCTGCCACGGGGCTTGGATGAGGAGGTCGGCGAAAGGGGCTCTTCACTGTCGGCGGGGCAGAAGCAGCTCATTTCCTTCGCCCGGGCCTTGGCCCACGACCCGCGGGTTTTGATTCTCGACGAGGCGACCTCCAGCGTCGATACCGAGACGGAGCTTCTCATCCGTGAGGCGCTGGAGCGCTTGATGGTCGGTCGCACCAGCATCGTCATCGCCCATCGTCTTTCCACCGTGCAGAAGGCCGACCGCATCGTCGTATTGCACAAAGGCAGCATCCGCGAGGTGGGAACCCACCAGGATCTGCTCGCTCAACGCGGCATCTACTATCGCCTCTATCAGCTCCAATACCAGGATCAAGAAGTGACTTTGTCGACCGATACTCTCACACCCGCCGAGCGCGCCGATTCTCATCGGTAGTTTCGATGAATCATGTTAAGTGTCGGGAAAGCCGCGGAAACCGTCTTTGATTTATCGACGTCAATGGAGCTACCATCGTTGGCCCGCGAGCGTGCGGAGAGGAGTTTTTCATTCGTGACCACCGAGGATCGAAGAGCCGAGGGTCCGCCACCGAAGAATGATGTGGCGGAAGCCGAAGACGTCTCTTTTGGGGTTGCTGTCTTCCAGTTCTTTCTGATTCCAGCGCTGGTGGTGATTGCTTGCGTGGGCCTTTTCTTGTTCTTCGGCTGGTTGGTTGCCGAGGAGAAATCCAGCCTCGATTATCTTCGTGACATCAAGACCGGGGGTGCTACCCGGCGGTGGCAGGCTGCCTTCGAGCTGGCAAAACAGCTCAACAATCTCGGACAGCAATCGGGGCGAGAGGATCTCGGGAATCTGGTGCCGGAGATGATCGACGTGTTCCAGGACGCGGAACGGGATGACCCGCGCGTTC
>Ga0209521_10001938_pt1 | contig 16921 bp, 16 predicted proteins | sample Rifsed19ft4_FD_184016 | JGI IMG/M metagenome (GOLD analysis project Ga0209521, IMG submission 184016) | Soil microbial communities from Rifle, Colorado, USA - sediment 19ft 4 (version 2) | ecosystem: Environmental > Terrestrial > Deep subsurface > Rock core/Sediment | place: Rifle, Colorado...
TCCTTCGAAGGAGACCGAATGCGGACGATTCGGTAGTTCATTCCCGAGCCAAGATCTTGGATCAGCTCGCAGCGCCATCCTTTCCTCGCGCAATACCGCTCCAGGGTCTCCGCCTGACGCTTCAGGTCTTCTTTCTGGTCGTGGCTCGACACTCGAGCATAAGCTGCCGTCAGATCGGTTTCGAGCTCGCGAAGACCCAGCAGTTGGTTTACTTCGTAGTAGCGCGTGCCGCCCTCGCTGACACGATCGGGCAACACTTGGCCTTCGCGCTCCCACCGGCGCAGAGTCTGCGGCGTAACCCCGAGGAGTTTCGAGGCCGCACCGATCTTGATATATCTGCCCAATTGAGCAAATATCATACTATATAAGTAGATTATTGGAAACTGGTTAAAACCCTGGGCGCGACCTGCTGAGATTCACGCCTGGCGCCGAAAGTTGCCTCGTCCCTATCGCCTCCGGTAACATTGTAACGATCGCATCGACATTCCCTAGAACATCCCGGCCGGGCTCACCGAGGCCCGGTGGACTGATGAAGCAGGCGAAGCGGTATGTTCCGACGAACGGTCCCGGGGCGGCCGTCCTCTGCCTGGTGCTCGGGATCTTGGCGGGATGTCGACCGGCGGAAGCGCCGCCCGAGAACCCTGCCGATCTGATCCTGACGAATGGTCGCGTCTATACCTTCGCCTGGGACGATCCCGCTCCTGACGGCACGCCCGCCGCCAACGCACCCTATACCGATTCGGGATGGCAGCCGGACGCGGAAGCCCTGGCGGTCGAGGCCGGTCGCATTCTTCATGTCGGTACCAACGAAGAGGTAGAAGCCTTCCGCGCCGAAAGAACCCGGGTCATCGACCTTCGAGGAGCCAGCGTCTTGCCGGGGCTAGTCGACGCGCATGCTCACGTCGCCCAACTGGGAGCGATTCGTTCGCAGGTACCTCTCTTCGACGCCGCCACCGAACAAGCGATGGTGGAGCGAGTCGCCGAACGGGCCGCCGCGGTTCCCGCGGGCCAATGGATCCTCGGCTACGGCTGGGACGAGAGTGGATGGGCGGACGACTATCCAACGATGACTCTACTGAGCTCCCGCGTACCGAACCACCCGGTTTGCCTGCGAGGGCTTCACGGATCTGCGGTCTGGGCTAACCGGCTGGCGCTTCAAAAGGCCGGCATCACGCGTGACACGGAATCTCCCCCGGGCGGGGAAATCCTGAAGGACATCCTTGGCAATCCGACCGGCGTCCTGTTGAACCGCGCCACCTCATTATTGGAAGACGCCATCCCTGCCCCCACACCGGAGGAGCTCGAGTCACGGATACTCGCCGGATTGGAGGAAATGGCCGCTTCCGGCTTCGTGATGGTGCACGAGGCCGGCGCCGACAGCGCCGCCACCTCCGCCTTCGAGAACCTCGCCAACCGTTATCGGCTTCCCATCCGGGTTTCGTTGATGCTTTCCAGCCGGGACGAAGATCTCCTACGCGTCTGGCTGGAACGGGGCCCCGACACGATGGGAGACGAAAAACTCTTCGTGCGATCGGTCAAAGGATATTACGACGGCACGGTGGGCTCCCGTGGGGCTCGTCTGCTGGAGGGCTATTCCGATCGGCCGGGTCACCTCGGGGTGGGCGGTAGCGAGTACGGTTTCGACGAGACGCTCTTGGCCACCATGATGCGGGGGGGCTTCCAGGTCGCCATCCACGCCATGGGTGATGCGGGAAATTGCGAGACCTTGAATTTTCTGGAGTGGGCCATGGAGGCGAGCCCCACCGCCAGGGACCTCAGGCACCGCATCGAGCATGCTCAGGTCATCCAGCCGGACGACTTCGCCCGCTTCGCCGCACTCGGTGTCATCGCCTCGATGCAGCCCAGCCACGCGATCGAGGACATGAGCTGGGCGGAAGACCGTCTGGGTCCCGAGCGCATCGAGGGCGCCTATGCCTGGAGGACCCTCAGGCGGTCGGGAGTGCCTCTGCTGCTGAGCTCCGATCTTCCCGGTTCCGAGCACAGCATCTTCTACGGCCTCCATGCCGCCATCACCCGCCGCAACGAGAGCCTCGATCCCCCCGACGGTTGGTATTCCGAGCAAAGGTTGACCGCTGAGGAGGCCCTGCGCGGCTATACCACTTGGGCCGCCTGGGCCGCCTTATTGGAGCTTACGACCGGAACGCTCACCGAAGGGCGCTGGGCCGACGTCACGGTGATGGATATCGATCCGCTGGTCGTCGGCGCAACCGAGCCCGAAAAGCTTCTGAAGGGTCAGATCCTCGTGACTCTGGTCGCCGGCGAGGTCGCCTACCTGCGTTAGCCACGCAGGACGGGGCGCGTCAAGCAGGTAGGACCGCCCCCGCCGTTTTGACTGATCTCGGTGCCATAGAAGGTCTGCACCTCGAAGCCTTCCTGCCGCAGGCGGAGATTGGTCTTGTCGTTCTCCTCCAAGGCGAGGAGCTTTCGATCTCCGAGGGCGAGCACGTTGCAAGCCATCGTCTCCCGCTCGGAAGGATAGATCTCGATCAGCTTAAAATCCTGGCGGCGTAGCTGCTGCACGGTCTGCACCGCCAGCCAGGGAAGATCGACGAGAGCGGTGCGCTCGTCCACCAGGCTGATGAGAGACATCAGATGCAGGCATACCGAGGGACCGGGCCCGTGCGGTAAAGGAGCCACCAGCACGTCGACTCCCTGGGGCTCCAGCAGGGAGCGGATCTGATCGATACCCGAATCGTTCGTCCGATAACCGTGCCCCACCAGGAGAGTCGTCGAGTCCAGCCACACCATGTCACCCGCCTCGGCCGTTCCCGGTGAACGGATCGCCCCCAGAATCGGGATCCCCTGAGCCTCGTAGAACCCGGCGTGCACCACCGGCTCGCCGCGCCGCGCCGGTTTACCGGGATGCATGAGGATTGCGCCTCCGTCGGTGATGAGGGATGCGTCGTGAACGTAGATACCGTCGAGCGAAAGATCCTCCGTAGCAGGAAGCGACAGCACCTCGGTGCCGAAGGCCTCGAGCTCTCGCCGCAGCTCGGCGTGTTGCGCTTCGGCAGTGGTGAAATCGGGCTCGCGGTAGTAGCTCAACTCCCGCCATCGACTGGTTCGCTTGGGATCGGCCCAACCGGCCGCCTTGGGAGAGCAGATCAACACTCGACGGAGGACGCCGGTCATGGTGTGTCCGCCGTACTTCTTTCCCGAGATCATGGGGGGCCTCCCTTCACCCGGTAGCGCACTGCCGCAACTTTCGCACAGCGCCTCAAGACTTCGCAAATGACTTCGGCTGCCGAATCCTCGAATCCCCTCCTAGAGCGGAAGCTCCGTTCCCACCCCCAGGCGGACGGCCTTCTTGTAGATCAGGGGCGCGGTGGCCATGTCGTCCAGAGCCAGTCCGAGATGGATGCAGATGGTCCGTTCGTCTTCCGACTCTCGCCCCGGCTTCTTCCCTGCCACGATCTCCCCGAGATCGGCGTAGGGCTCGGGGGTCTCGCGAAAATACCCTTCCTGCCGGTAGTAGCGCATCTGAGCAAGGTCATCGGTCGCCAGCTTGTCCGCTTGTTGGAAGGCTCCTCCCTGCCAGTAAGAATCGAAATCCAGGGGACAGGCGAACGCGCCTCGGGCCAACCAATCGGGCTCGATGGTTGGACGCGGTTCTCGCAGAATCGGACCACTGGTTACCACCAGATCCATCCCCTGCACGGCTTTCTCCGCCGTCGCCACCGGCTCCACCGCCACTCCGATTCTCTCACCCATCTCCTCAGCGAAGCGCCTCCCGATCTCCGGAAAAACGTCGTAAGCCTTGACGCGTTCCAGCCGGAACTGGCAGGAGAGCGCCTCGAGGTTGCTCCTTCCCTGAACGCCACAGGCGACGATTCCCACGCTGGCGCTGTCCTTTCGGGCAAGGTACTTGGCGGCAACGGCGGTGGCGGCCCCTGTCCGCATCGCCGTGATCCAGGTACAGTCCATGACCGCCATGGGCACGCCGGTCTCGGGATCGTTCAAGATGAGCAGGCCGGTAATGTAAGGCAGTCCTTTCTTCTGGTTGTCGGGATAGCCGGACACCCATTTCACGCCGCTGGCACCCAGGCTCGGGATGTAGGCGGGCATGGCGTGAATGAATGCGTCGGGGCGGGTGTGGATGCCGGGCTTGGGGGGCATCTCCACTCTCCCCTCTCCCTTCTCTCGAAACATCTCTTCCAGGGCCGCGATGATGTCCGCCATGGGGACGGCGAGAGACTCGACGTCGCTTCGAGAGAGATAGAGAAACCTGTCCGGCTTCACGGTGGTTAGAGTATTCCTACCTCGAAGCGAGCGCTAACGGAAGCCGACCGGGACAAACCACTATCCCGCACTCGATGACCAGGAGGTCGTCAGGACTGTGTGGGAAAACGAGCTATGAAGGTGTCACCTGCAAATCAATGAGGACTAGAAACCCCTCTTGCGCCGACGGATCCCTCGTCGACTCCCTTTGCTCTTGAGCGGTCTGCCACCTGGATCGAACGGGGGCGCCCAACCACCACCGTCGCCGCGGTTCGAAGAAAACGAGCGCTGCGGCTTGGCCTGAGCCTCGTTGACGCGGAGCGGCCTGCCTGCCAACTCCGTACCATTGAGGGCGGCGATGGCCTTGGCGGCATCGTCGTCGCTCTCGAATTCGACGAAGGCGAATCCGCGCATACGCCCGGTCATCTTATCGAGGGGCATGACGACGTCCTGGATCGGCCCGATGGCTCCAAAGGCCTCGAGCAGTTGTTCGCGAGTAATATCGAAACTCAGATTTCCGGCAAAGACTTTGCGTGAAATGACATCCTCCTTTTGCTAGTTACACGTGGGCCCCCTGCCCACGGTAGGTTCATTCTGTCGCCAAGATGCTCCGCTGGCTTATGCTTTTGCGTCACGTTGACAGGACGTTCGGCAAGATCACGCTGGTGGCGTTTCCTATTGCTGGGGTTGCGGAGCGCGCCGGGAGGCTTCCCTCCTGGGCCGCAGAGTAGGTATGTGATTCGACTCTAGGCTGGTCCATCCGGACTTCACCCAATTCCGGGCGGATTCAATAGGCACCCGGCAATTATACTCCCCGCCACACGCGGGCTGCAAATGCGGAGCTCTCCCCATGCGGATCGGCGAACTCTCAGCTCCCCCTCCGGAAGGCCATCCGCGCCCGATCCACGTAGGGGTAAACGTGGAACACATTGCTCAGCCGCGACTCGGCGACCAAGCCGGCTATCTTGCCCTGCACCGCGGCCACCTTGACGTCACCTCCGTGGCCGGCCAGCGCCTTGTGCAGTCCGAAGAGGGTCCGCAGCCCGTGGAGGGAGACATAGTTGAGCTGGGTGCAGTCGACGATGATCTTGGAGGCCCCCGATTCGATGATCTTCCGCAGCTCGCCGACGAATTGCTCGGCGGTACCGCGGTCCAAGCCGCCGTCGGCGCTCAGTATCAGGACACCGTCATCCACGTTCTTGTAATAGAACTCCATGCAGCCCCCTTCACCCCCATCCGCGCTGAGAGATGCTATTGCGGTCGGCGCCCCTCGGGCAAGTCCGTCTCCGACTCCATCCAAGTAGAGCGACCGATGTTCTCTCACCGCTATCTTGAGAACCCTTGACTTTTCCTTTCAACGCCGTTCATGTAGAATACCGCGCCACACGGAGACCCTAGCGATCGGCTCAATCAGTTCCTTTAGACGATCGACCCTTACTCCCGGAGGTGTATCTGTGTCCATCGCGAAATGCTCATTGTTTATCCTTCTGGTACTTGCTCGGCCCGCGTTTTCAGCGGTCGCGGCTAGCCAAGGCGAAAGCGCGGTAGGGATCACGCACGACGCCATCTCCTGCTGGCCCTACGATGATTTCGTGGTCATACAGGCGGACATCGGACCACCGGCAGAGGTGGGAACCGCCCGAGTCTACTTCCGCGCCACCGATTTCGTCGATTTCTACTATGTCGAGATGGCGCGAAACCAGGAGGGTCTCTTCGAGGCAGTGATGCCGCAACCGAGCCAGAAGACCACTCGGGTGATCTACTACATCGAAGCGGTCGACCAGAAGTTCAACGCCGCTCAAACCGGGGAATACAACCCCACCGTGAGCCCTTCCGGTAGCTGTTCCTACCGGCGTTTCATCGGTGTCCCGTCGATCGTCATCGGATCCTTGGTGACCAACGTGCCCGCCGTGCCAGCCGGCTTCCAAGCGATTGGCATTACCGGATTCACCAGCGCCGGTGCCGGAGGTGGCGCCGCCACCGGAGCGGCGGCGGGAGGTGCCGCGGGCGCCGCCGCCGGTGGTCTTTCCACCGCCGCCATTGTCGGAATCGGCGCAGGAGCCGCGGCGGCGGCAGCGGTCGGCGTCAAGGCGGCCACCGGCGGGGATGACGGGGCGGAGGCGGACAACGACGGCGACGGATTCACGGTGAGCGCCGGTGACTGTGACGACAACGACCCCAGCATCAATCCGAACGGTGCCGTGACCTTCACGAATGGTCGCTTCCAACCCGATACGACCGTGTGCCCCACCGGAGTGCCGAGCCGGGTCGATCTTTCCATCCGATTCACTGGGAGAAGCAACCGTTGCAGCGCGGTGAACGTGACCGGAGTGACGGGAGAGGTCACCATAACCAGGGTCCAGAACACTATCGACAGCGTGGGGGCCGTGATACCTATCAATGCTACCGCGAATCCCAACAGCATTCCTGCCCGCGGAACCGCGGACTTCAGAGCCGTCCAAATCCTCAACTGCACCAACCCGTCGGGAGGCCCCTTCGGCTTCGTCGAAGCGAGAGGAGCAATCACCGTCGCCACCTCAGCGGGCAACAGCAACCTGACCTTGAGCAATGAATGGCGAGTCAACTTCCCACTGAGCGCCCCGGAGCCTACGACGACGTCCGTCGGTACTAGAGGTCTGCGGGCGGGGAACACGGGAGCCGGCACCGCGCAGACGCCACCGTCCCAAAGGTCGAACCTCAACTGGTCCAGCGAGCTGACCGTTCGCGGTGGGAGAGGGCAGGTCACCTTTAACGGCACTTCGGGGTCGTTCTCGGGGGCTGGACGATCGCAGGCGAGCTCGATAGTGCAGGCCGGAACCAACGTGGTCGAAGCGCTGCTCGTGGCAGGCAACGGTCGTGCCGGTACCTGGCGTTTCGATTTGGGCAACACGGGTGATCTCGAGCGCGGGAGCATCGAGGTCCGGATGGGACAGGTCGAGCTTCTCACCGAAAGCTCCATCGTCTTTCGCCTGAACGGCAGCGTCGGCGAAAGAGTCTCCTTCTCGTTCCGTGTCAGGCACTAGACTTGCTGGACCGGGGGCCGGGTTAACTCTCTAGAACATGCTGCGCGGAAACCCGACTCATCGCTTCACAGAGGAGATGCATCGATGCGCCTTCGCGCCTTCTTAGCCTTCGCAGTCGCCGTCGGGTTCTCCGTCACCGCACTCGCTCAAGACGAGCCGGATCTTGCCGCCGTCTACCAAATCAAGCAAGAGGCCTTCCAAGGGTCTCAGATCGAGGACACGCTTTTTTATTTGACCGATGTCCACGGACCGCGTCTGACCCGCTCGCCGGGATACATGGCCGCCGCCCGCTGGGCGGTCGAGAAGCTGGCGGAGTGGGGCCTCGCCAATCCACGACTCGAGACATGGGGCGAGTTCGGCCGGGGTTGGTCGTACTCAAGACTCTCCCTTCACATGCTGGAGCCGGTTGCCACGCCGCTGCACGGCGTACCCTTGGCCTGGTGCTCCGGAACCGACGGACCGGTCAGCGGAGAGACGATCCTAGCTCCTCTCGATGCGGAACGTGGGGATCCCGAGAAGCTGGCGAGCGCTATCGAAGACTACACGGTAAAACACAGGGGCAGGCTGAAGGGCAAGATGGTCTTGATGAGCCCGGCCCGCGAGTTCGAGCCACCCACGGAGCCGGCAACCGAGCGCCTCGATCGCGAAGCGCTCGAGGAGCTGGCGGAGGCGCCCGAGCCCATGGCCCTTCCTCCTTTCGAGTGGCCGATGAAGGAAATGCCCTCCGACCCCGAGGTGCTCCACCGCATGTACGAGGACGCGCCGGTGGCCTTGTCCCATGCCTATTGGAGGCAGGTAGCGGAGACACGGGAAAAACTGACGCGGTTTTTCCTCGAGGAAGGCGTCACCGCCGTGCTCTCCGCGGATTCTCGCGGTGACGGGGCCATCCTTTTTGCCGAAGGGGGAACAGCCTATCGGGCGGGAGTTCCGGTGCCTCCGCCCAGCATCGTCATCGCTCCCGAGCAATACAACCGCATGGTGCGCCTGGTGGAGAAGGGCTTCCCAGTCAGGGTGGAAATAGATCTCTCGGCTCGCTTTCACGACGAATCGCTCGAGGGCTCGAACGTCATCGCCGAGATTCCGGGCGGAAGGAAGAAGGACGAGATCGTGATGCTGGGCGCCCATCTCGACTCTTGGCACGCCGGAACCGGGGCTGCGGACAACGCTGCCGGGAGCGCGGTGGTCATGGAGGCGGCACGGATCTTGACAGCGCTTCCTCTGGAGATGGACCGAACTGTGCGGCTCGCTCTATGGGATGGAGAAGAACAGGGGCTCTATGGCTCCCTCGCCTACGTCGAGAATCACTTCGCCGATCCGATGACCATGAAGCTGAAACCCGAGCACGCCAATTTGTCCGCCTATTTCAACGTCGACAACGGAAGCGGAAAGATCCGAGGCATCTATCTCCAGCAGAACGACAGGGTGCGTCCGGTCTTCGAAGGGTGGCTGAAACCTTTCGCAGATTTCGGCGCCACCACCATCACCATCCGTAACACCACCGGCACCGACCACCAGTCCTTCGACGGCGTGGGCCTACCCGGCTTCCAGTTCATCCAGGACCCCCTCGACTACGGGTCCCGCACTCATCACTCCGACATCGATGTCCACGATCACATTGAGGAAAGCGACCTGATGCAGGCAGCGGCCATTCTGGCGTCTTTCGTCTATCACGCCGCCACCCGAGAGGAGATGCTCCCCCGAAAACCGTTACCGAAGCCTTTGGTCACCCATCCCTAGTTTTGGAGACAGGTTAGTTATCTCCCCAAAAAAGTTACGACAGAAAGACTACTCATAACGCGTTTGGAATGCGTGGATTAAGGGCCTGGACGCCGATAACGCCAGGGGCTTGCCTGGACCTCTACCAGAATCGGAGATCCGGCGAGAGCCAGAACTTCCTCCTTCGTGTACGGGAAGATATCGACCCCCACGGGAAAAGCGCCCGGCAGGAAATCCGGAATCCGATCCCGAACCCGCTTATCCGAGCGGCGCAGAAGTATGAAGACGTCGACATCACTTCCGGGAGCGTAAGTTCCTTTGGCGAAGGACCCAAAGATAACGATCTCCTCGATCTCCGGATGATCGGAGAGCAAACGCTCGGCGTAGGCATCGACCGCTCGATGCAGGCCAAGTTTATCGATGGATTTGATGACGACAGAACTCAAGGATTGCCTCGGCGTTCGCTATGGACTCCTCCGCCTCCTTCCGCGTATAGAAATCCACTGGCGCCCCACGTTCGAATCCGTTCGGATAGCGGGTAGGAATATAGTGTTTATCCAACTCTTTGGCCCTATCGATGAGAGACGTATCCGGCCTTGCCTCAGACGGGAGATTGGCCAACAGGATACTCAAGGTATGTCCCCAAGCATCCAAGTTCAGTTTTTGAAACAGCGCTTTGATGGCCTTCTCCGCCGCCTGGTGACAGGCGAAGGCCGACCAGTCGTAGTCACCGTCGTCCCGGGCGTGACGCGCGTGCCGCAGATCTGCTTCTCCTTGTCGGAGCCAATCTGCGGAACGCTCTGCCATGGCTGTTGATGAACCTCTCTGTGCACCATCTTACCATCGAGGGTCCGCCCTCGGTAGCCCTGGCAGACTGGATGGAGCCGATGGTGATCTGGAGCTCGTACACCTGCCCCGCTTCCACCGACTGTGCTCTGTGACGGTAGCGTAGACCATGAGCTCGGCCGTCACCTTCACCTTGATTTGCAGACCGCAACACGCGCAACGGCTAGGCTCGGAACCTCGCCTCGATCTATATGGTACAGCAGGCTCGACGCCGTTCTCGCGCCGGGAGTTACTTTGTCACGATACGTAGGCGCCATCGATCAGGGAACGACCAGCACGCGCTTCATGATCTTCGACCGCGAGGCCGAGGTGGTCGCCTCGCATCAGAAAGAGCACCGGCAGATCTATCCGAAGCCCGGCTGGGTCGAGCACGATTCGTTGGAGATCTGGGAGCGCACCCAGGAAGTGATGCGGGGCGCCATGGAAAGGGCCGGCGTTCACGCTCACGACCTGGCCGCCATCGGGATCACGAACCAGCGGGAGACGACGCTCGTCTGGGACAAAAAGACCGGCAGGCCCTACCACAACGCCATCGTCTGGCAGGACACCAGAACCAGCCGCATCTGTCACGAGCTCGCGCAAGAGGGCGGACAAGATCGCTTCCGAGCCAAGACCGGCCTCCCCCTCAGCACTTATTTCTCCGGGCCGAAGCTCAAGTGGCTTCTCGAGAACGTCGACGGCCTGCGCGCCGCCGCCCAGCGAGGCGACGCCCTCTTCGGCAACGTCGACACCTGGCTCATATGGCAGCTCACCGGCGGAGCCAAGAGCGGCGCCCACGTCACCGACGTGACCAACGCCAGCCGCACCATGCTCCTGGATCTCCAGAGCCTCGACTGGGACGACGACATCCTCGAGACTCTGGGTATCCCCCGTCAGATGCTTCCCGCGATCCGTCCGTCCAGCGATCCCCACCTGTACGGGAAGACGCTTCCCGGCGGCCCGGTAGGAGGCGTTGTGCCCGTCTGCGGCGATCTCGGCGACCAACAGGCCGCGCTCTACGGCCAGACCTGCTACCAGGTCGGCGAAGCCAAGAACACGTACGGCACCGGATGCTTCATGCTTCTCAACACCGGAACCCAGATCGTCCCATCTCAAAGCGGCCTTCTCACCACCGTCGCCTATAAGATCAGCGACCGTCCGGCTCACTACGCGCTCGAAGGCTCCGTCGCCATCACCGGCGCCCTCGTTCAGTGGCTCCGTGATAACCTCGGTCTCATCGAAAAATCCTCCGACATCGAAACGCTCGCCAAGACAGTCGAAGACAGCGGAGGGATCTACTTCGTTCCCGCCTTCTCCGGTCTCTTTGCCCCGTACTGGCGCACCGACGCCCGCGGCGTTATCGTCGGACTCACTCGCTACATCCATAAGGGTCACATCGCGCGCGCCGCCCTCGAGGCCTCGGCCTACCAGACCCGCGAAGTCCTGGAAGCCATGCACAAGGACTCCGGCGTCGAGCTCAAAGAGCTCCGCGTCGACGGCGGCATGGTCGTCAACGAGCTCCTCATGCAATTCCAGACCGACATTCTCGGCGTCCCCGTCGTCCGCCCCAAAATCAATGAAACGACCGCCCTGGGCGCCGCCTACGCCGCGGGTCTGGCCGTCGGTTTCTGGAGCGACGAGTCTGAGCTCCGCACCAAATGGACCGCCGATAAGACCTGGAAACCCACGATGAACGAAGAGAAGCGCGAGCGGCTCTACCAAGGCTGGCTCAAGGCGGTGGAGAGAACCTTCGACTGGGTCTAGTAGAAATCCGTGAGACGTGATAGAAATCCCAACCACAAGGAGGTCTGCTAATGGATGGAAGCGCGATTCTATCGATTGGTCCCTTTGCCTTTGGTCTGGTGGTGGGCTGGGTGACCTATCGGACCCTTAGGCACCGGGAAGGCTCGACCTCGCTCTCCGACATCGCCACCGTCATCGGCGCCGTGGGCGGCGCCGCCGTCACCACGCTCTTCCAAAACGAGGTCACCTTTGCCTGGTACTCGGTGGGTCTGGCGGTGGGTTTCTTCCTCTTCTATGTCCTCGGCATCTTGATCGGCACGCCGACCGCAAAGCAACAGGGAAAGTCCGCGGCGCTCTTGCTGTGACGAGCTAGACGCTGCTCGAAGGCTGCTCCGGAAGCAACCGCCGGAGCAACGGCGTGGTCATCAACGTGGTCACCAGAGCCATGATGACGAGCATGGTAAAGACGGCGGCGGTGATGACGCCCAGCTCCCGGCCCACGTTGATGGCGATCAGCCCCATCAGGGCTCGCGTGTTCATCATGACGGCGACACAGCCGCTCTCCCGCCACGAGAATCCCCCGGCGCGCGCCAGCAGCCCGGTGCCGGCCGTCTTGCCCAAGATCGCAACCGCCAGAACGAGTCCACAGATAAGCCAGTCGTTGAGGGTCGCCAGACGCCCGACGTCGGTTCGCAAGCCGGTGTAGGTGAAGAAAATCGGCAAGAAAAAGACATGGACGAAGTCGCGTAGCCGCCCGAGGATGGCGTCACGCAACCCGTGTCGATCGGAAAGGACCGCACCCAGAACGAACGGACCGAAGATCGAAAAAATTCCGATGGCGTTGGTGACCGCCGCGGCCAGAAGAATCACGACCAGCACCGCAGCCAGCGCGGGCAGTGACAGATCCTCGCCGGACCGCCCCCGAATCCGATCCAGCCATCGGTTTATTAGAGGACGGGCGACCAGCTGACAGGCCGCGACAAAAGCGATCGTCCATCCCAACATGCCGGCCACCGCCGACCACTGAAAGTCGCCGTGAATGGCCGCGCTCACACCTGCTAGCAGGATCCATCCGAGCGCGTCGTCGAAGGCCGCCGCGGTAATCGCCAGTGTGCCCATGCGAGTGCGTTGGAGATTGAACTCCATCATGATGCGACCCAGGACAGGAATCGCCGTGATGGAGAGCGCCACTGCGACGATCAAGGTAAAGCCGAGGCGGTTCACATCCGCCGCCACCTGAGGATGCATCCACCAGGCGACAGCCGTCCCCAGCGCGAACGGCAGAGAAATCCCGGCCGCCGCCACCCCTAGAGCGGTCCTGCCCACGTGCTTTAGATGGGAAAAGTCGAACTCCAATCCGATCAAGAACATCAGGAGCACCAGGCCGAGCTCGCTCAGCACGCGAAAAATGACCGCGGCGTCTTCCGGAAAGATGGACTCGACCGTCCCGGGAGCAAGGTGCCCGAGCACCGAGGGCCCCAGCATCAGCCCCGCCACGATCTCGCCCACGACCTGTGGCTGGCCGACTTTCCTCGCCAGCCTTCCACCCAACTGAGCCGCGGTGATAATCACCACGAGCTGGATCAGAACGTGAAACAGAAGGTCTTCGAAGTTTTCCATCGTCGGCAGGTCCCGCTCCTGCCATTTTCGGAGTCGAAAGACGATTCCCCAAGACGACAACCACCGAGCGCACCACGAACACGAGCATAACACTGGTTAGGATCTGATTTAACGATGTCGCAGTTGGGGTCAACGGTAGCAGCAGGGACCGCATCCGGCGGAGGTCATTCTAACCCCGCCAGACGAACGTCAGCTAGGCAGCGACATGCGGTTTGAGGGCAGCCTCTTTGAGCGCTTCGAGGCCATATTCCTTCAAGACGGCGTTGATAGAGTCAAGGGGTAGGGCGGTGAGCTCGATTCCGATGAGCTTTCCTTCTTTGTTGATGTCCAGGACCATGCCCTTTTCTTCTCCGGCATGGGCTCCACGATAATCACCCAGCGTTGCCTCCTGAACCTTGTTTCGATAATCGATCGTCTCGGCTCAGGATGGGAACGATACCCTACCGCTTGTTCCATCATACGTCGTAAGTCGATTTCCGTACATGAGCTTGTAGACGTTGTCGACGATCTCGAGCTCCCATCTCGTCTGCGCTTCGCCACCAAGAGCCACTCTCATGCCGAGCAGATCGGTCCTCCTTGCCAGAGCCCCGCCCCACCGTCACTGGCGTCGAACTTTCCGCCCAGGGTGGCCACCCCGCAGGCTGTGGTGTGCCCACGATCGGAGGAGTCGGCGCGGTGATGCTCGACTTTATCGCCGTCAGACCCAAGGGACCAGGCCACTTGGTGGCATGGCCCTACACCGATCCGCCCGAACCTCGCCCTCTGGCATCGCTTCCCAACTACGGCTCCGTACCGGGTCTCCCCGCCCTCGCCAATGGCATCGCGGTCCCGATCTGCCCCCGCACACCTACCCCGATCCGGACAAGACCCTTCCGGTTTTGATTCGGAAAGCCGCCTCGCCTCTACGCTGAGCGTCCGCGAATACGACCGCCGGCGTCCGCCCGCATCTCGACCCCAGTGCTCTAAACCTTCGCCGCACGGTGTCCCTAACTCTATTGACGCGCTCCCTTCGCGGCCCGAAGAGCGCCGAACCTGCCCTTCCAACTCCAGCTGCGCCCTTACACCTTCAACGGTTCTTGAACCCGAAAAACGAGGCGGATTCGCCGCTCCAACTCCAACATTGCCCCCCTACACGTACACCCTTTTCCGCCGCAAGAATCGCCGAAACCGCCCGCTCCAACTCCCATTGCGCCCTTACACTCTGAGCGATGGTGCTGAACAGGTAGTAGAGCGCGGTCGGATCCATGAGTCCCTCCTTGAATTGCCATCCCATTTTGGGCTACGAGAGCATTGGCGGGAGGGCTCGACTTCCGCAGCACGGAGTTCCCTCCTTCTTTCCGAAGCCCGAGCAGCGGCCGGAGGGCGCGCCGGTTGCCTGCGAGAATCAACGCTCTTCTTCAGCTCCCGGCCTGCAAGCGGCGCGCCCAGAGGCCTCCGCCCGGGATCGTCGCTTACCATTTCAAAAGCTTAGTCGGTCGGTGCCCTCCGGTCCGATCTTGGAGAGGATATGAGTCCCGACGGTTTGCTCATCTGGGCTACAACTAACGGCACGTTCATTCACCGGTACAAAAGAGTTTCGTGCCCCGCGAGCGTACGGAATAATAACCATTGCTTTCCCGTCGACGTCGAAGCCGACATCAGCGGCGCCGCGCACAGATCGCGCGAACGTTCCCCAAGTTTTCCTCCCTGTAAAGGCTACCATCTCCTTCTCAAGAGACCGGAGATCCTCGGGGCGCGGGTGCGGGATTCCCTCTTTTGAATGTGTTAAAGCCTCTGAAACGGTCCGACCCATCTCTATCGGGGAGCTCGCTCGATCGAGCCTAAAGAACGGTTTACAGGTTAATCCAATCCCGAATTCTGAAACCGATACCGGGAAGACGTAGATGGCCTCATTGGCGACATACACCTGACATGACTTCAGTGCCACGACTTTCTCGCTTCTCAAGGAATGAACGTAAATACAATTGTTACATTCGGCCAAGCAGACGGAGCTCTCCTGGCGAACTCTGCCAGGGCCCGGGCCTGATCAACAGTAAGAGCTCCATCTTCGAAAGCCACGACCAGCACCCGCCTAACGATGCTCTCTCCTCGTGGCGGAATCAAGAGCGTTCCTCTTCTAGCTCCAGCGAATCTCGCGAGATCGCCTGCGTAGGAGGCAAGCCGGCTAATGAGCCTGGGTCCCGACTGGTATGTTGCCGCAGTTAGGTCAAGACTCTTGATGGATGTGGCTACGCCTCTGATGTAGTCATCGATGACCGGGAAGTTTGACCCAAGGCGCGAAAGGCCACCTAAAATAAATTGCTCGATCTGTCGGCCCCGAGTGAACGGATCAAGGTTCCAGACCGATGAGGCCGCTCGCCGAACAGCTTCGCCCGCGCTTCTGAGCTGTACTAGGCGTGGTACGTACTTAAGCGTTCCAAGAAGTGCAGCGCTGAGCAGCACGTCCGTGGCGATGCCAATGGCGGCTTCCTGTGCGACCGCACCGATGTTTGCACCAGCTTGGACCTTTAGCGTTGCCTCCAGTGCTCGCAGCGGTGCACTAATGGCGATCGCCGTTACAATCTGGTGGACGAAGAACGACACGCTGAGCTCTGGAAGCGTGAACAACCCTGTAGGATCCGTCGCGTCGACCGGCCTCGCCCCGGCGTAAAGATAGAGATGCAGGCTCGCCGGATCTTCGATTGAAGCTGGCAGCGGATCCATGCTGGCGAATCTTCCGACCTTGGGATCTAACCACCTGGCGCGGTTGTAATGGAACCCCGCATTTGGCTCCAGAGGCTGGCCAGCAAACTGGTACGGCTGCGGATCCATCCCCACGTGTCCTAGGAGCTCACCGAAGGCCGCATATTCGTAGCTGTCTGTGATAGCCCCGCTTTCATCAGTAAGGAATCGAATGGAGCCCAGACCATCGGCGTGGTAGTAGCGAGTTTCATTTTGACGGAAAAGGGCGAGGAGGTCGTCGACGCCTCTCACGTACTGGGCGATGACGTTGTCGGAGCCGTCGGTTTCGGCGACGACGTGGCTGAGGGAGCCCGAGGGGTCCACCAAGAATTCGGTGACGGTAGGCGGTCCGGTGGACGGTGTGACCTCTGTTCGCACCCGATTGCCGTCCGCGTCGTAGCCATGGGTCACGACAGTGCCATCGGCTTTCTCCACGCGTACGAGCCTGTTCTCAAAATCCCAAAAATACGTCGCTTCGCCCGACTTGGATGTCAAGTTCCCGTTGTCGTCCCAGCCGTAGACCGTTCCGTTCTCCGTGAGAAGACGGTCTCGCTCGTCGTAGGTGTAGTTGACGACTCTGGCGCCGAGGCCCGTTGTGGCCTGAACATTTCGGTTGCCCACAGAGTCGTAGTCGAAAACCTTGTCGTAGACGAGCCCCGCGGTGTTGGTCACCGTCTCGTTGGTGAGTCGGTAGAGATCGTCGTAGTCGTACTCTCTGATTGTTCCGTCGTGCTCCTCAATCTTCTCTCGGTGACCGCCTGGACGCGGCGTAAAGATGTAGGACTGGACTGTCCCGGAAGGACCATCGGTCTCTAGGGTTCTCAGTCGATTCAGAGTGTCGTAGGTGTACGTCGTGGCTGTGCCGTTGGGATGGGTCAAGAGCTCGCGATTGCCATTGGGATCCCAGTCGAAGTTGTAGGTTCCGCCGTTCTGGCCGGTGACGGTATCTAAGCGACTGCCATCGTCATAGGTGTAGATGGTCTCAAGAACCGTCGTACCGATGGTGGCCTTCAGACTCTTTCGATTACTGTTCT
>Ga0209521_10001951_pt1 | contig 16869 bp, 15 predicted proteins | sample Rifsed19ft4_FD_184016 | JGI IMG/M metagenome (GOLD analysis project Ga0209521, IMG submission 184016) | Soil microbial communities from Rifle, Colorado, USA - sediment 19ft 4 (version 2) | ecosystem: Environmental > Terrestrial > Deep subsurface > Rock core/Sediment | place: Rifle, Colorado...
TACCAGTATCCGATTTGTAGCTTGACGAGTTTTCATCCTTCGCATTATACTCACACAGCTTAGGGCGGGGCGTAGCGCAGTCCGGTAGCGCGCTTGCTTTGGGAGCAAGAGGCCCCGGGTTCGAATCCCGGCGCCCCGACAATTATCAGACCCTAAAGGTTTCAGCCCCCCGTCACTTCGTTTCGGGGGGCGCTTCGCAAAAACCTTTAGGGTCTCTTTGTTGTTTAATGCTAAAATACACGCAGAGGATTTTTCATGGCAAAAAAAGTTGATGGCGTGATCGAAGCAGTCCGTTACAAGAATGGACAAATCATGACTGTGCGCGCTTATGAGCGACGGGGCGCCACATTTTCAGACCGCGTCCTGATCGACCGCAAGGAACTTCTGGAGCGCATTAAAAGCGGGAAAAAGTTTGTGATCGGTGAGCGCAAAAAACTTCTGGCAAGCACCTTTGAGCAGGGCAAGCCTGTACAAGTGCAGAACCGCGAGGGCAAGGAAATCATTTCGACACGTGCGGAAGCGAATCGCGATGAATTGGAGCAGACACCCGTTTTCTAGTTTGATATGAAGATCATAGATAAAACCCCTCTTCTCGATGAAAAAGGCGAGCTTGGCATCGCTCAGCGCCTTAAAGGCATGCTGCAATTTGGCTTGAACTGGCCCAATGAACTGCAGGCGCAAAAGGCTATTATTAATTTCTTCGATCATCAATTGGAGAGAGGCTATACCCTCATCCGCAATATGACGCTTGGCCAAAGCGGCATTACGATCCCCATGATCCTGCTCGGTCCAGCGGGCATTTTTGTCATCCAGGTGACGCATCTGCGCGGCAGATATGAAGCGAAAGGCGAAGCGTGGAATGTGCAGTCAGGCGACCAGTCCAGGCCTGCCAGCATCAACCTGATCCAGATTACTGCCCGCATGGCGCGGGCGCTGCAGGTCTTTATCGAGCGCCAGGGAGTGAAATTACCGGTCAGCATAGAGCCGGTGGTGATTGCGGCTGACCCGGGCATGCACATCGAATCCGTGCGACCTGCCGTCAAAGTGATGATGATCGACGGCATCAAGTCCTTTGTATCCGGCTTGTCAACAGGACGCCCCGTGCTGAGTGCCGAGGTTGTGTATGAGTTCACAGAGCGCATCGTGAACCCGCGTCACCCAAAGAAGGAGCCTGTTACCTCACAGCCGACCGAGCCGCGTGCCACAAGTCAGCAGGGTGAGCCTGCCCAACAGGAGGTCTCGCGGGCACGTGCCATATTCAATGCGTCAGAAAATCTAAAGCCATTCGACCCCGCGGATTTTGATTTTGCCATGACAGAAGATGAGCCTTTTGCAGAAGGAGCGTCTTCCGCATTGCAGGAATCAGGCTCCGTTCAACGACCAAAAAGCCGGCGCATTCTTGGCATGACGCCGCTTCAGCTCACTATCATTGCTGCACTGGGGCTGGCATTGATGTGCATTCTTGCTGCTTTTGCTTATCTTGTCTTTATTAATTCTTGATATACCTTGAATCCTTTTCTATCCATCATCATCCCTGCTCATAACGAGCAGAACCGCCTGCCCGATACAGTAGAGCAGGTCTTTCGTTTTCTTGATGGACAATCTTTCACATCGGAAGCGATCGTTGTTGAAAACGGGAGCAATGACCGTACGTATGAGGTCGCACAGCAATTCATGACGCAGCATAAAAACCTGCGTGTGATCCAGAGTGAACGAGGCAAAGGAGCGGCTGTCCAGCGCGGCATGCTCGCAGCACAGGGGGATTATCGATTCATGTGCGATGCAGACCTTTCCATGCCGGTGGAAGAGATCGTAAAATTCATTCCTCCTGCGCTCGAGGATTTTGATATTGCCATCGCTTCACGCGAAGCAAAGGGGGCTGTGCGATATAACGAACCATCCTATCGCCATATTGGCGGACGCGGCATCAATTTTATTATCCAGGCATTGATCCTGCCGGGGCTGAACGATACCCAATGCGGATTCAAATCCTTCCGCGCGGAGGTTGCCAAAGACATCTTCAGCCGTCAAACATTGCATGGCTGGTCGTTCGACATCGAGCTGCTTTACATCGCACGCTGTCATGGCTATCGCATCAAGGAAATTCCCATTCACTGGCATCATTTTTCAGACAGCAAGGTAAATGCGTTGCGCGATGCAGTACGCATGATCCGGGATATCTTCCGTATTCACGCCAACGCGCGGCGAGGAACCTACGGTGATGCGCGTTGATCCCGACACGCACTTTGAATCAGAATTCTGGAAAAGCGGCTTGCTTCATGTGGCAGGATTGGATGAAGCGGGACGCGGCGCGCTCGCCGGACCGGTGGCGGTTGGCGCAGTGATCCTGCCGAATGACTCAACGCTTCTTTCGCGGACTTTGGCCGGGGTGCGGGATTCCAAGCAGATGACTCCCCTCGAGCGCGAGTCGCTCGCGCCGTGCATCCAGGAAACCGCGCTTGCATGGAGCGTGGCATTTGCTTCCGCAGAGGAGATCGATTCGCAGGGCATCGTCCGCGCAACAAGGTTGGCCGCCTTGCGCGCCTTGCAGGATCTTTCCATCTTTCCGCAATATCTCCTCACCGATTTTCGACTCGAGCTCCCTCAGCTCGATATCTCACAGACCGCGCTCGTGAAAGGCGATGTTCACTGCTTGAGCATCGCGGCGGCGTCCGTGCTGGCGAAGACTGCGCGCGACGCCTACATGCGTAAACTGGATTCACAGTATGAAGGCTATGGGCTTGGAAAACATAAAGGGTACGGCACGCAGGCCCATCGTCTCGCGCTGAGGCGGCTGGGGTTGTCGTCCGTTCACAGGAGATCGTTTTCGTTTAAGAAGTAAGGGCGGGGTTGTGCCGCCCGGTGTTTTTAACATGACTGACGCAAGCATGGGATTGCGGCCTGTCGCTTTAGTTCTCGTTTATCAAGTATAAAAGGTTGTCCTCAACACGATACAAGAGAGGGACCACTTGTATTTTGGGATAGCGCAAGCGAAGCCGCTTTGCCTCACTCAATACAAAGTCTATCTCATTTCCGATTTCGAATATGGGCGCAAAATGCATGAAATGCTCTTCAGCCCATTCCCTTTCCCAGCCTGCGCTCTCAACCAAGCCTTGTATAAATAGGTCCTTCTTGGATATCAAGTTCACCATTCCACAGTTGTTATGCCCGATGAGCGCGATGGATTTCACTCCGCCAACTGCTATGGCATAGGACACCTTGAATTCGCTGTATCTTAGATTCGCTCCACCTGCACGAATGATAAAAGCGAAATTATCAGGTATGCGAAGATGCTTGCGATTGTCCATGCACATCCCAATCAGCAATTCAGCCTTCGCGTACTCGTCCAGAGGCCGGTTGAGATTGTGGTATTCCAACAGCAGGCCGATGGGCGTATCCCGATATGCCGGGAAGATGGCTTCCGGGGCTGATATGGCGACCAGGCGATTCATCGTTTGTAATTTAATCTGACGCTGGCGCGCGGTCTGGCGACGATTCGCCAACATATGCCTCGTGCAACTTCACGGGCGCGGCGTGAACTTTTCTCAGCCGTAAGTTGAGCAGTTCCACAAAGACCGAGAACGCCATTGCAAAATAGACATAACCTTTGGGGATATGCTGATGCAGACCTTCAACAATTAGCGTAAAGCCGATGAGCAAAAGAAAACTCAATGCGAGCATTTTGATGGTGGGGTGGTGATCTACAAAATAGCTGAGAGGACCGGCGGATACAATCATCACCCCTGCCGCGATGATGACGGCGGCAATCATGATCGCCAGTTGGTCCACCATGCCCACGGCCGTGATGACCGAGTCGAGCGAGAAGACGACATCCAGCAGGAGTATCTGCACAATGACGCTGGCGAATGAGGGGTCGACGCGCGCCGAGGCATGGCCTTCAACGCCTTCGAGTTTTTGGTGAATCTCATGGGTACTTTTGCCCAGCAGGAACAGTCCGCCGAGGATGAGGATAATGTCACGCCCGGCTATCTCATACTTGAACACTGAGAACAGCGGCTCGGTCAGACCAATGATCCACGAGAGCGAGAACAGGAGCAGGACGCGTGAGAGAATCGCCAGCCCCAATCCGGTGGTGCGCGCCTTTTGTCGCTCGTGGGCGGGCAGTTTCCCCGCAAGTATGGAAATGAAGATAACATTATCCACGCCGAGGACAAGTTCAAGCGCGACGAGAGTTAAAAATGCTATCCAGGCTTGCGGGTCGGTTAACCAATCCATGTAATTTTTCCTTTTGATAATTGATTGAAAATTTACGTCAGCTTTCCAAACCAGCCGCGCCGCTCCATCCACTTTGCGATTTCCAGAACCGGGACAACGGTTACTGCCAGCGCGATAATGATCGCCCAATCCACAAGGGGAAGACTGAAGGTGCCGAACGGCTCGTGCAGGAAGGGCAGATAAACGATCAGACCCAGCAACATCAGCTCCCACACGATTGCCAGGTTAAGCCACTTATTCGCGAACGGTTGCTTGAAAACGGAGTTGCGATCGGATCGAAAGTTGTAGGCTTTGAAGAACTCAAACAACACAACAGAGACGAATGTCATTGTGCGCGCCTCTTCAGGACTGCGGCCCGTGCTCAAAGCCCATGCAAACAAAGACATGTTGACCAGCGCGAGCCAGATGCCCCCGATCACCATGAGGATCACAACCGGACGTGTGAAAATGCCGGTACGCGGATTGCGCGGCGCGCGGCGCATGAGATCGCGCTCAGGCGGGTCTACGGAAAGCGCCAATGCGGGCAAACCATCCGTGGCAAGGTTGATATAAAGGATCTGTACGGTTGCAAGCGGGAGCGGCATGCCCAGTAAAGTGGCTCCCGCCATCAGCAGGATTTCTCCGATATTAGACGAAAGCAGGTACATCAGGTATTTCTTGATATTGCCGAAGATCCCGCGCCCCTCTTCCACCGCCGCGACGATGGAGGCGAAGTTGTCGTCGGTGAGCGTCATTGCGGCGGCTTCCTTGGTAACGTCTGTGCCGGTGATGCCCATTGCAATGCCGATATCGGCTTTCTTGAGGGCGGGCGCGTCGTTCACGCCATCACCCGTCATCGCGACGATATGTCCCTGGTTTTGCAAGGCTGTGACTACTCGTAATTTATGCGCGGGAGATACACGCGCATATACTTCGATGCTTTCAACTTGTCCTTCAAAGACCTCTTCGCTCATCGCCTCCAGCTCCGCGCCAGTAACGACGTATCCGATCTTCAGTAAGCCCAGTTCGCGAGCCACTGCCTGAGCGGTGAGCGGATGATCTCCCGTGATCATCACCACTTTGATGCCAGCCTGTTCACAGGTTTGGATAGCTTCCTTTGCCTCGGGGCGTGGAGGGTCAATCATCCCCAGCAAACCAAGGAAGGTCATTTCCTGCTCAGCGTTTTCAATATGAGCTTTGGATCGGGTTGTAACGGCAAGCACACGCAATGCTTCACTTGCCATCTCGCGTGCCACTTCGAGAATGCGCTCTTTGCTCGACGGATCAAGCGCAGTCTCACCACCCGCTGTCAACTGCCGTGTGCAAGAATCAACGAGGATTTCCGGCGCGCCCTTCGAAAAGGCGATAATTTGATCGTCCATTTTATGAAGCGTGGTCATGCGTTTGGTCTCAGATGTGAACGGGATTTCATTCACGCGCGGGTAATGGGCATCAAGCTCAAGTTTCTTCAACCCGGCTTTGGCGGCCGCCACGATCAGTGCGCCTTCGGTCGGGTCGCCTTTTACATGCCATCTTCTATCCACCTCACCATGGACGATGTGCGCGTCTGAAGCCAGTGTCGCCCCGCGTAATAAATGCTTTAGTGAATCGGAGGGTTCCATTACAGCGCCGTTGATGGAAAACTGACCATGCGGCTCATAGCCTGCCCCGGAGACCTCGAGCAAATCTCCGGCTATATATATCTTTCGCACAGTCATCTCATCCTTGGTGAGGGTGCCGGTTTTATCGGAGCAGATGACCGATGTACTGCCGAGCGTCTCCACTGCCGGCAGGCGGCGCATCAGCGCATTACGCTTGACCATGCGTTGTACGCCAATCGCGAGCGAGATGGTGACCACAGCGGGCAACGCCTCAGGAACGACCGCAACCGCGAGCGCGATGCCGAAGAGGATCATTTCGATGAGGGGTTGTCCTCGGACCAAACCAAAGCCGACGATGATCGCCACAATGATGAACGCGGCACGCGCCAACCCATGACCCACCTTATCCAGGTTCTCTTGCAAGGGCGTTTTGCCGCTTTCCACAGTTTGCAACAATTGTGCGATCTTGCCGAATTCGGTATCCATACCTGTGGCTGTGATCACGGCGCGTCCCCGTCCATACGTAGCCGCCGTGCCGCCATAGGTCATGTTTTTACGATCTCCTACAGCAAGATCGCCTTTGGGGAGCGAAGCGGTATGTTTTTCAACGGCAACAGACTCGCCTGTAAGCGCCGCTTCTTCAACTTGCAGATTGATCGCCTCAATCAGGCGTGCGTCCGCAGGGATCTTGTCGCCCGCGCGAATAAGGATCACATCCCCGGGCACAACCTCACGGGCCGGTATCTCCTCTTCTTCACCGTCCCGTAAAACCGAGGCGGTCGGCGCGGCCATTTGTCGTAACGCTTCAATGGCGCGCTCGGCGCGATACTCCTGCACAAATCCCAGCCCAATGGCGAATAACACAATCACACCAATGGCGATGGCATCAATGCCCTCGCCGAGGAATGCCGAAAGCGCGGTGGCGATGAGTAGAATGATGATCAATACATTCTTGAACTGCTCAAATAAAATTGTCCATGGTGAGATATGGTGGGCCGCCTGCAATTCATTTGGTCCATTTTGGGCAAGCCTGCGTGCGGCTTCTTCCGAAGATAACCCCTCTTTATCCGTCTTAAGATGTTTTAGCGCTTCTTCGGTTCCGAGCGCATGCCATTCCTGTTGATTTTTGCTTTCGTGAGCCATGCTGTTGTCTCCTGTGGAGCCAGTGATGATGATCCGGGATGGTAGGGTAAATTAAAACGAGACCACCACACCTCCGTAATGGTCTCGCCTAACGCTCGAGAGCGCTTCGAATTGCCGATGGCGCGGGCTTGCGTGCCATGTCCTGACGACAACTCGTCCTGCCGACTGCAAGGCGGCAAGTGGCTACTCCCCAATTGTTACCAAGTGTATTCTTCTGTTTTAGGGATGTCAAGTCAGAAGTCTCGACAATTATATTTGCTTTTATATATCGATTATAAAGGCGCGATCTTTGTGCCCGTCGGGATCTCCGTGTCTTTTGCTATCACTACGATGCCATCCCGCACAAAGTAGAGCTGATTCTCAATATCTATGGAATCGCGCGGAAATGGGCGGATCACGACACCTTCACCGATTCGCACGTTCTTGTCCAGGATTGCAGATTCGATGTGACAATTCCTGCCGATTCCGATCGGAAGGTTCCCGCGCGGCTTCTCAACATCGTAATAATCTGCGCCCATGAGAATACTGTCTTTAATTACCGTTCCTTCCGCAATCTGACTGCGGATACCCACAATTGAATGCTTAATCTCGGCTTTGCGAATGCGGCAGCCTTCCGCGAGCAGTACATCCTTTAACTCGCTGTCCTGTACTATGGAGCCTGGCAGAAAGCGCGCGTGAGTGTAAATTGGTGCCTTCGCATCATAGAAATTGAACGGCGGATCTGAACTGGTCAATTTCAGATTGGTCTCATAAAACGAGCGTATCGTTCCAATATCCTCCCAATAACCATCAAAATCAAAACCATATACTTCATGAGATTGGATCGCCTCCGGGATGATCTCGCCGCCAAAATCGTCATGGCGCAGATGGTAGTTGAGGAGGTCATTCAACACTTTGGTCTTGAATAGATAGATGCCCATCGAACCAAGCAATGGACGCTCGGGGTCATCACGACTCACAAATCGATTTTGGACCTCCGGATCCTTCGGCTTTTCAACAAAAGAGGAGATCTGACCATCCGTCTCGCGCTTCAAAATACCCAGGCGGGACGCTTCGCTTCTCGCAACGGGTTGGACGGCCACCGTTATATCGGCATTTTTCTCCCAGTGATATTCCGCTAACGCGGCGTAATCCATGCGATAGAGGTGATCTCCGGCAAGGATCAACACATACTCCGCGCCCGTCGCCTGAATCTCGAATAACTGCTTGCGCACGGCATCCGCTGTGCCCTGATACCAGTCCGCGCTTTGCGGCGTTTGCTCCGCGGCCCAGATCTGCACCCAGCCGGTGTGGAACGCGTCGAAGTTATAAGCCTGGGAAATGTGACGGTGAAGCGAAACCGAGTTGAACTGGGTCAGGATCGCAACGCGATAAATCCCCGAATTGATGCAGTTGCTGATGGGAATGTCAATGAGCCGATATTTGCCCGCGATCGGCACAGCAGGCTTTGAGCGCATCTTGGTCAATGGATGCAGACGTGATCCCCGACCTCCTCCCATAATGACACCCAGGACATCGTTCATTGACGGCATAGTGGCCTCCATGCTGTCATTGCGAGGAGCGTTCGCCTCACTCATCATTTACAAGGTTGTGAGGCTCGCAATGGACAATAGCCCTATTATCTCTTAAAACGCAGAAGCTGGCGCACCTTTCCCGACACAAAAACGATGGGGTATGCCAATAAAATGAACAGGTCAATCAGCGCAAAGATTATATAAAGCTTCATCTCTCACCTCACAAAAAGAGCCAAACTACCTTGTGACATTCACACAAGCGCACGGGTACAGGCGCTGCGCTGTGATTATTTTCATTCTACGGCGCAGCATATTGAAAGTCAACAGTTATAATATTTGTCTAATAAAAAATATATGCATTAGCAAAAACATCCTCCCGTTCTGAGAGGACGTTCGGTTAAATTGCCTGTAGGGTATAATGCCAGTCAAAACGAGTGCCGAAGGAGGGAATCGAACCCTCATTCCCGTAGGGAACACGATTTTGAGTCGTGCGCGTCTGCCAATTCCGCCACTCCGGCCTTGGGGTGATCTTCCCCATGCGCCCCAAAGTATACCACTCCCGACACGAAGGTCAAGATGAAACTAGGAATAATCGGATTACCCCAGTCAGGAAAGACCACCATTTTCAATGCATTGACACGCGGCAATACACCGACCACCGCTTCGGCAGGACGCTTCGAAGTCCATACCGCGGTCGTGGATGTTCCCGACCCGCGCGTGACCAGACTCTCGGAGATGTTCAAGCCGAAGAAGACGATCTATGCCAGAGTAAACTATGCGGATATCGCGGGGTTGGAAACTGGTTCTGCCAAAAGCGGTATCTCCGGTCAATTGCTGAATCAACTCACTCAGATGGATGGTTTTATTCTGGTCGTGCGCGGCTTTATGGACGACAGCGTTCCTCACGCCCTGGGAAGTATTGATCCCGCACGTGATGCAGATGTTATGCTTAGTGAATTGCTTTTGAATGATTTGATCGCAGTCGAACGGAAACTGGAACGCCTCACCGAAGAACGAAAGAAGGGTGGCACCGATAAAGTAGATAACGAACGCCAAACCGCTCTGTTTCAACGTCTGCGCGAGGTACTTTCGGAGAATACCCCTCTGCGGAAGGTGGATGTTACAGCGGAGGAGGGTAAAATCCTTTCCAGCTTTGGCTTGCTCACCCGCAAACCTGTCCTGATTGTCTTCAATATGGGTGAAGGTCAAACCGCACCAGAATGGGAATTTGAAACGCCATCCGTTGCTTTGCAGGGCAAACTCGAAATGGAGATCGCGCAATTATCCCCTGAAGATGCGGCTGTATTTATGCAGGAATATGGCATCGAAGAACTCAGCCTGAACAAGATGATCCGCCTCTCTTATGAGCTGCTCCAGGTACAATCGTTCTTTACCGTTGGCGAAGACGAAGTCCGCGCCTGGGAGACGCGCCGCGGCGCGACGGCGCAGGAAGCGGCAGGTGAGATCCACACCGATCTGCAGCGTGGATTCGTTCGGGCGGAGGTGGTGGCTTATGGGGACCTCATCAGCCTCGGCGGGATGAATGAAGCGAAGTCGAAGGGCAAGTTAAGGCTCGAAGGCAAGGAATATCCTGTGAAAGATGGGGATATTGTGCATATCCGATCCAGTTTGTAACAACAAGGTGACAGTCACTTTTGTGAAATTTATACGCAGACAGAGGTGAATACCCTCAGAAGTGACTGTCACCTATTTTTTTTATATAGGAGAATTTATGGCTTACACGCTCACTAAATGGAATCTGAACGAACTCTTCCCTGGCTTTGACAGCCCGGACCTGCAAGCCGCGTTCGATAACGTGCAGGAGCAGGTGATGTCATTTGAGGGGATACGGGGCAAGCTCAAGCCTGATATTGATGCGGAGCAATTCCTTGAGTTCGTGCGCGCATCGGAAGCGGCAACGCGTATTGTGAACAAAATCTATGCCTTCACGGGACTCTCGTTCTCAGCCAACACGCAGGATCAGACCGCGCAGACGTATATGGCGCGGGTGCAACAGTTCGCGGCGGAGATGCAGAACCGCACCCTGTTCTTCAGCCTGTGGTGGAAGGATCTGGACCAGGCGAACGCACAGCGTCTGATGGGTGTTTCGGGTGATTACCGTTATTACCTCGAGGAGATGCGCCACTTTAAACCTCACACATTGAGTGAAGCGGAAGAGAAAATCATCAACCTCAAGGATGTAACGGGCGCGGGCGCGCTTGTTACTCTGTATGACGCGATCACGAACCGTTATGTATTCAAACTGGAAGTGAATGGTGAAACAAAAGAACTGACGCGCGGTCAATTGATGGCCTATGTCCAGGGCGCAGATGCAGATTTGCGCGCCAAAGCCTATCAGGAGCTGTATCGTGTTTACGGTGTGGATGGTCCAATTCTCGGACAAATGTACCAGACCCGCGCGCGTGACTGGCATAACGAGAATTTGACCCTGAGAAAGTTTGCCGGCGCGATGTCGGTCCGCAATCTCACAAATGATATTCCTGATGAAGCAGTGAATGTATTGCTGGATGTAACGCGCAGGAATACCAAAATCTTCCAGCGCTATTTCAAACTCAAAGCCAAACATCTTGGCCTCCCTTCGGGTAAGTTGCGTCGTTATGATATTTACGCCCCTGTCGCAAATTCGGATAAAAAGTTCGAGTATGATGCGGCAACGAAAATGGTATTCGATTCCTTCAATACCTTCGACCCGAAGATCGCGGAAATGGCGCAACTCGTCTTCGATCAGGAGCATGTGGATGGCGAAGTCCGCAGAGGCAAACGCGACGGCGCGTTCTGCTGGTCTGTCGTGCCTGATATGACGCCATACGTTCTGTTGAATTATCAGGGCCGGGCGCGGGACGTGGCAACCATGGCGCACGAACTCGGACATGCCATCCATGCCATGCTTGCGGCACATCACAGCACGTTCACATTCCATTCGTCCCTGCCGCTGGCTGAGACCGCCTCCACGTTCGGCGAAATGATGCTCACCGATAAACTGCTCGCCGAGGAAAAAGACGAGGCCGTGCGCCGCGATATCCTCTTCAAGCAGGTGGATGACGCCTACGCCACCATCCTGCGGCAGGTCTATTTCGCATTGTTCGAGCGGGAAGCTCATGAGATGACGCAGAAAAATGCAACGGTGGATGAAATGTGCGCGGCGTACATGGAAAACCTGAAGGAGCAATTTGGCGATTCAATTGGGCTGACTGATGAATTCAAATGGGAATGGGTGTCCATTCCGCACATCTACCACACGCCGTTCTATGTGTATGCATATGCTTTTGGTCAACTGCTGGTATTTTCGCTCTACCAGCAGTTCAAGGCGGAAGGCGAATCGTTCAAACCAAATTATCTCAAGATCCTTTCGGCGGGCGGGTCGGAGTCGCCCGCGAAGATCCTCGCAGAAGCGGGCATTGACATTCGCTCGGCGAAATTCTGGCAGGGTGGGTTCGATGTCCTGAGCCGGATGGTGGATGAGCTGGAGAAGTTGTAGAGAGAAAAAGCCTGTAAAGCATAAAGGCGTAATGCACATTCCAGACGGACCGCATTACGCCTTTATTAAGTTTTATTTGGCAGGTATTGAGCTAAGCTTCGTACTCTAAAGTTTCCTCTTCTACAGCCATTACGGGTTCTTCCTTGTCCTTCTTGTCGAGGAATTGGAGGGTTAGCGCAACCACTTTGGTGAAGTATTTGGTGCCGCCATCCTTGTCTTCATACTTCTCCGTCTTGAGTCTTCCCTCCATATATACCAGGCTTCCCTTCTTGAGATACTCCTGGCTGACCTCGCCGAGTCGTCCCCAGGCTTCAACGTTGACCCACTCAGTATATTCCTTGGTCTCACCGCCGGTTTTCCAGCGTTGTGAAACCGCGAGGCTGAAGTGGGTAACTTTCTTGCCTGTGGGTGTAAATTTGCTTTCAGGGTCTTTGCCCAAACGGCCAATCAGTTGAACACGGTTTAGTGCAGGCATAGCAATTTCTCCATATCTATATTGAATTTTGTGATGCAAGCATAGTGTAGACGAAAAAAAGAATTTGTCAATGAGTGTGGCTCGTCAGTTCTGTTAGAATATTTGTGGCTTGTCAGTTTTGTTAGAGTAGTATTGATTCGTCGTTGTGAGGGCGGCACTCTTTTGCCCGCCCGCGCTGCAAGGTTATAAAACAACAGGAAAGCGGAGCCGGGAAACTCCAACTCCGCTTTATCGCTCTCTATCTTCTATGGGTGACTTGCTCGCCGCCTTTCTTCTCTTATGATGAGATTCGAGGTGGGTCATATTTGTTCAAATATTCAGTTTTCTTACGGCTCGTACGCGCCGGCCTCTTCTTCTACTGTCATCATGAGTTCCTCGGCAGGCTTGGTATCGAGGAATTCCAGCGCGGAGGCTGCAACTTTGGTGAAGTATCTTGACTCCCCATTCACCTCATACTTGTTGGTCTTCAGCCGTCCTTCCAGGTAGATCAAACTGCCTTTCCTGAGATATTCCTGGCAGACCTCAGCCAGCCGCCCCCAGGCCTCGATATTGACCCATTCGGTGTACTCCTTCATCTCGCCATCGTTGCCATTCCACCGGTTGCTGACGGCCAGGCTGAAATGAGTCACCTTTTTGCCGGTGGGGGTGAAGTGGCTCTCCGGGTCTCTTCCCAACCTTCCGATGAGTTGGACGCGGTTCAATGCTGGCATGGCTCCCTCCTTTCGGCAGCTTCGATGAGACTGTTACTTTTAGAGGACATGTGTTCGTGTTCCATATAAATCTCCTTTTCTCTAAAAGGCTTATTGGTTTATGCTTCCATTTTAGCACAAATTTTCTAATTGTCAACGAACTCGCTGCTACTGCGCCCACATCCTGGCAAAGCCGCACAAAACCAGAACCGGACAATATTTTCTGCCCGGTTCTGGTCTTTTTGTTATACAACAAGTTATACCAGCGCTAATTCGGCTGAGAGCACCAAACTCTTCTGTAATTGTGTACGCTACCTCGTATAATAATTTGTCCAACCCTAGCCTTCGTGCTCGCCGGTTGTTAATCGTCCCCCCAACATGCACAAGTGTCCTTCGGTAGTCTCGTTCTTCTCTAAAAGAGCTATTGGGCTGCTGTCAATGGAGTTATACTCTATTCACCCGGTGCTTCCGCCATTGCGGACGGTTCAGGTGAAGATTCTGAGTCTCCACCCGTCTTCTTGAGAACGGGTAGGCCGGTCTTCATTTCGACCACCCTGTAGCCTTCGGGTACTGCGTCGAGGGTGCCGTCCCTGACCTCTTTTGCGAAGAAGAACAGAGTGCGCTCCTTGCCGGTGGATGTCATGGACTTCTTGGTGTGCAGATAGTAGGTCACACCTTTGGAATTGGTAAATGCGTAAGCCATATTTTCTCCTTTAAACTGATAATTTAGGGGACTCTGCTCTTAGTGTAGCACGGATTTTCTATTGATGTCAATCAGGAGTTTCGTGTATGCAAACTGTTTCCACGCTTGCCGACCTGCGCTCCACCCGCCTCTCTTTCTCAGGGATAGTTGGCCTGGTGCCAACCATGGGTTACCTGCACGATGGACATCTTTCCCTTATCCGCCGCGCAAAGGAGGAATGTGACCACGTTGTGGTATCCATTTTCGTCAACCCTACGCAGTTCGGGCCGAGAGAAGACCTCTCCAAATACCCGCGCGACCCTGACCGTGACCTGAGTCTGATTGAGCCCCTCGGCGCTGACCTGGTTTGGATGCCCACAGCCGAGATGATGTATCCAGACGGCTACCAGACCTGGGTGGAGGTGGAAGCGATGACGCGTCCGCTGGAAGGTGCGATGAGGCCCGGCCACTTCCGCGGGGTCACGACTGTGGTAGCCAAGCTGTTCAACGGTGTCCAGCCGCACAAGGCCTACTTCGGCCAGAAGGATGCCCAGCAAGCCGCCGTGATCCGCCAGATGACAAGGGATTTGAACTTCCCGATTGAGATTGTTGTGTGCCCGATCGTCCGCGAGCCGGATGGACTGGCGATGTCAAGCCGCAATGTGTATCTTGACCCCGAACAGCGCAAAGCCGCGACCGTGCTGTACCGTTCACTGAGTGCGGCGAAGGAGGCTTACGAAAGCGGCGAGCGCGGTGCGGAGAAGTTACGGCAGATCATGAAGGATGTAATTGCTTCTGAGCCGCTGGCCCAAATGCAATACGTTTCCTGCGCGGATTACGATACGCTGGAAGAGTTGGAAAAGGTAACGGGCAAAACCCTGCTTTCGATGGCGGTGTTTGTGGGCAAGACAAGGTTGATCGATAATTTTGTGTTGGGATAAAATTGTCCAAAGATAGATTGTTATCGAATACTGAGAACAACATCTGTGTCCATAAACTTCGCGCCTTCGCGGTTCAACAAGGGCGGACACATCCGTCGACACGGCTTCGCCAGTCAGGACAGGTGCCCGCCCTTACAAAATCAAAACCCCAACTCCTTCAAATTCTCCTCTTTGCTCCTCCTCGCATTTCCTTTCAGCAACTCCTTCCAGAACGCCTCATCATATCTCCTCGAGCGTACAGGCAGCGGCATCGGGACACCCCAGCCCAGGAGCAACACTTCCTCCTTCGGTTGGAGTCGCGCCAGCATGCCGCGCAAAGCCTCACGTCCAGAAAGACCCGAGAGCACGGCGTGGATATCATCCTCGTCGCCGAGCCAGCCTGAGATACGCGTCCCCAACTGCGACATGACCTCGTCATAGATTTGTGACGGGCGCTGGTCAATGATCAGGAGCGTCACGTAATACTTGCGCAGTTCACGCGCGATCGTGGCGAAGGTGGTCTGTGCGGCCATCTCGCGGTTGAGCAGCTTGTGCGCCTCCTCCACCACGATGATCAATTGACGCGGTTCGGCTTTCCCGTGCGAGCGGAACTCATTGGTCTTATGTTCCCACGCCGCGCGGATCTTGCGCGTGAGCAGGTTCGAGACGAGCAGGTAATCCAGATCGCTCTCGTGTTCACCGAACGACAGCACCACATGCTGCCCGTTCTCAAGCGACTGGATGATCTCTCTCACGCTATCCGCGGCGGGCTTCTCGACGATATACGGCTTGCCGAACAGTCGCCGCATTTTATCGTGCAGGGCTTCAGCCGCGGTCTGATTGACCCCGTTCGCATTTGCCCATGCCGCCACGCTATCGGGATGCGGCACCTTCTTTACCTTGCCCTTGTCATCCTCGACTTCCACCTCTTCGCGGTTCATCGCCTTGAAGCGCGTGAACCAGTCACTCCGGAACGAAGAATATAGTGCGTTGAGCGTGGTGGGCGTGGTTTCTTTGAGATTCAATTCGCGCGCCAGCGTTTCGATATCGGCTGTGGAAATGTCGTCCGTTGAGATTTCCAGATTAAAGTCCGGGACCTGCCCTCTGATGGTCCCCCCCGCTCCCAGGCCAACGACTCTTACCTTGGACTTGAACTTGCTCTTCAGTCCCGTCACGGGGTTTTTCGTGTCTGACGCCACATCGTCAAAGCCATACTCGTTGTGCATATCCAGCACCAGCACGGACGCTTTGTTGGAGTTGATCAGCCCCGCCAGCACGACCCGCGTCAAAAATGACTTGCCCGTGCCTGTCGCACCGAACACGCCCGACGAGCGCTGGACGAATTTGTCCAGGTCAATACACACGGGATGGTTCTGTTCGCGCGTATACCCGATGACGAAGTTGCCTCCTTCGCCCGGGTCGCCGAAGATCTCTGCAATGTCGCCCTGGTCCGCCAAATAGACCTGCGCGTGGTGCGGTGGCACGTTCTTGACAGGCAAAATCCGCGGCGCCTCCTTCAAGCCCGCGTTGATCATGCCCTGCCAGTCCTGGTAATCAGGTGAACCGGGTTCAGGCCCGATCTCCAGCATCAGATTCGGCAATACTTCCAGGTTGGCATACAACGTCTGTCCATACAATGCCTTGGCGATATTCCGGGGATAACGGACCTCGGTCTGCTCATCGGCAAAGCGCGGGTCGGTCGCGCCGAGCTGGATGTCGGTCACGATGCCGTAGTAATTCCAGTCTCCGCTTTGGATGACGACGAACGCGCCCTCTTGAATCTCCTGTGAAGAGACAGTAAGACGCACGCGGAAATTTTCTTTAAGTCCACCACCGACAAGATAACCAATTTTTGTTCGTTGTATTTCCATAAAACCTCTCTTACCACAAAGGGCACAAAGGGACACAAAGATTAAGAATTCACCACAAAGGGTCACTAAGATTTTAAATTACCATTCGTTTGATGCCATCTTTTAGACGAACGACATTAAAGTTGATGAGAAATCCCAGGCGTAGCCCAGTGAGTTTTAGATAGGTCAACAATTGTGCCTCATAAATTGGATTCATGTTTTCGACGGACTTGAATTCAACAATGACACAATTTTCGACCAGCATATCAAGCCGAAGGCCC
>Ga0209521_10001952_pt1 | contig 16869 bp, 15 predicted proteins | sample Rifsed19ft4_FD_184016 | JGI IMG/M metagenome (GOLD analysis project Ga0209521, IMG submission 184016) | Soil microbial communities from Rifle, Colorado, USA - sediment 19ft 4 (version 2) | ecosystem: Environmental > Terrestrial > Deep subsurface > Rock core/Sediment | place: Rifle, Colorado...
CGGCATTTGCAAGCATTTCACATGCTTTGCTGCTTTCGGGAGTTATTTCCCATGGATGGTTAAAATGAGTATTTACATAAACAGGGTGATATTTCTTTATCATCTCACAAAGATTTTCCGTAATTCTATGTGGAAGTACACAAGGCATCTTAGTTCCAAGTCTTATAATCTCGATGTGAGGAATTTCCCTTATTCTTTTAAGGATTTTCTCGAGCATTGTATCTGTAAGCATAAGAGGATCACCACCTGAAAGAATAACATCTCTTATCTCTGTGTGCTGTTCAAGATATTCGAAAGCACTTTCGAGACCTTTCATGGAGATTTTTTCATAATCGCCGACTTTTCTTTTTCTTGTACAGAAACGGCAATAAAGTCCACACTGACTCGTAACAAGAAAGAGAGCTCTGTCAGGATAGCGGTGAGTAATATTAGGGACAGGACTCATTGCATCTTCCATTAAAGGATCTTCGTCAGCATCAAAGTCCTCGAGTTCAGCTTTATTGGGTACACATTGCAGCCAAATTGGATCTCCCGGGTAACGAATAAGACTGAAATAATACGGGTTGATCCTTGCCTGGAAAAATTCATCAAGATCTTCTGCAACTTTTCTGTCTATATTGAATTTTTCCACAAGCTGATCGACAGTATGAATACTGTCTCTTATCATCTGCTGCCACAGTTCCATGACTAACCTTTTGTTTGTTTTACTAAGCTCAAGCTTCTCGTTTCAACTATTATTTATTTAAACCGTTGAAACGGCTAATCTCTGTTTTGGTTTTATTAATCCAGGACCTAAGTCGTGGGTTAACCTGAGAAAATCTAAATTTGTGAAACCGTTTTAACGGTTTACTAAAAAACAAACAGTTATTTAAAATATTTCCCGAAAACAATCAGGTTGTCGCCAGCCGAGTAAAAATCATTTATCTCGGCAACGATTGAAAAATTATTTCTTAAATAAAAATTTCTTGTCCTTGTGTAGCTTTCTCTTGAAGAAGTTTCGGCTAAAAGCCACCTTGCGCCTTTTTCAATTACAAACAGTTCTGCATGCTCCACTAATTTTGTGCCAACACCTTTAATTTGTGACTCCGGATCGGCAACAATCCAGTACATATCGTACACAGCATCCGTAAGAGGACGTTTGCCTGTGCAATGATAGCCCAGAACGTTTTCATATTGCTCAAACACAAACACGTTGTAATCCGTTTGTGTTTTATTATTAACAGCTATATTTACAAGTTCCATCGCAATCTCAATTTCAATTACCGTGAATTGCGGAATCTTTTTTAAAATCTTTTCTATCTTTTCAACATCAGACTGCCTGACTCTTCGAATCATTCTTTTTTCTGTTTATTGCGAAATTTGCAATTGTATTGAGCAGATCAGGATAACTAATTCCTTTTGCGGCTGCTGCTCTTGCAAAACCGGAATCTTCCGATATATCCGGGTTCGGGTTTACTTCTATTACATAAGGTCTGCCGGATTTATCGAGCCTTATATCAACACGGGCATAATCACGGCAGCTTAACGCGTAAAAAGCTTCAAGAGCTATAGTGGTAATTTTCTTTTTTAATTTCTTATCGAGGTCAGCCGGACACTTTGGTTTTGTAAACGCGTAATAGGTACTTTCAGCAATCCATTTGCTGTCATACGTAACTATCTTCGGTAAGTTTTCCGGTAAACCTGTAAAATCAATTTCAGATACGGGTAAAACTGTTGTTCCGAGAATTGCTACATTGAGTTCTCTTCCATCTATATATTCTTCCGCTATAATGTCCTGCTTGTATGTACCGGAAAGAAAATCTAAGTGTTTTTTAAAATCATCAGGATTATTTACAACTGAATACTCCGATATTCCAATGCTTGCATCTTCATTTAACAGTTTCAGGATTACTGGAAACTTTAAATCAAATTTCTTTAGGTTGATCCCGGTGTTTCTGTGGAACGTAAAAGACTTTGGGGTTCTTATTTTAAATGAACGAAGTATGTTCTTTGTTCTTTCCTTATTAAGACAATTCCCAAGACAAAAAGGTGTATTACCCGTATATTCAAAACCGAGTAGTTCAAAAAGTCCGGCAGTGCAGTATTCGTAAGAAGAAACTCCCTCAACGGATTCGACGAAGTTAAATATTGCATCGGGGGAAAACCTGTTTATTTTGTTAACAATCTTCTGAACATTCCTATCGACAGCAAGAGTTTCTACAACATTAAAATACTTATGCAGAGTCTTTCTGATTTTCCCTATGTTTTGTAAGAATCCTGTTTCAGAAAGATCGTTTAATAAAATGTTACTCTCCAGGGGTTTACCATTGTAAACCGGGAAAATACTTGCAGGCGAGTTATAACAAATCAGGATTTTTTTATCAGTCTTCATATTAATTTATGTCTCTTAGCTGCTGCAAAGAGCACCTTATTAATCATCTTGTTATAATTCATCCCGGCAGCCCTTGCAGCTTTCGGAAAACAGGAATTCTCTTCCGGGTTCGGGAGAATTCCCGGCAGAGGATTAACTTCAATGATGTTTGGCTCTCCATTCTTGTCTAATCTAATATCGATACGGCTCCAGTCTTTGCAGCGAAGAATATTGTATGTTTGAAGCACAGTACTTTTTATTTTGTCTTCGAGTTTTTTATCAATTTTTGCGGGACAGCTAAAAACCTCCAGTGGATCTTCCTTTGTGTCTAAAATCCATTTAGCTTCATAGGAATAAATCGGGATGAAGTCGTCAGGGAAATCATTGTATTGAATTTCTACAACCGGAAGAACTTCAGCTTCATTGCCGTTCCCTATTATTGCCACAGTAAATTCTCTTCCCGGTAAAAATTCTTCGATAAGTGCCGGCTGGTTGTATTCGGCAACTATTCTGCCGATTTCACTTTTAAGTTCCGATAAATTTTTTGCGAATGATGAAGAGAAGATGCCCTTGCTCGAACCTTCCGATACCGGCTTAACAATAAGCGGATAATCAAAATCAAGATTGTCAGCCTCCTCCTGGCTGTTAACAAGAAGAAATTTCGGGTTGGGGATTTTATTGTATGATAAAACTTCTTTAGTTCTCGATTTATCGAGACAGGTTGCAAGTGTAAGCGGGTCGGAACCCGTGTATGGAATCTGCAGCATATCAAGTATAGCAGGGATTTGTGCTTCCCGGCTCATTCCGTTAAAGCCTTCTGCAATGTTGAACACAATGTCCGGCTTTAGTTGTCTCAATGTTTCGAAAGCATTTTCATCAGCCTCTACTAAAGTAACTTCATGAAAAAATTCAATCGCTGCTTTAACTGCATTGATTGTTTCCCATGTATCCCACTCAGCGTAAGCGTCAATAGATTTTTGTGTCTGGACCTGAGTCTGGTTAAGAATTGGAGATAGGTCTTCGGTGAAAGTTTGTTTACCGTTGTTACCGGTTTCACTTTCCCGTCTTGGCTCTGCCAAGTCGAGACAGGCAGGTTTGACATTGAACGTTAATGCGACATTCAATCTAACGTCGGGCAAGTCTGATAAAATAATTTTCCTTTTATTTTTTTAGCAAATATAATTATTAATAAACAGAAGTCAATAAGTTTTTTAGCATCACTCAAATTATTTTTCATGAAAAATTTTATCGAACGTCTTCAAAAAAGTTTTTAAAATTTTTTCACAACAAACTTCAACAAAAAAAAATTCTAAGTCAACAATTTTTTTTATTAGAGAGAAAAAATTTTAAATCTCATGGTTGAGAAGAAACTCATGGAAAAAAAATCATGCGATGCCGGAGTACCTGAGATTGTCGGAATAATTTTTTGTAAGAATTTTTTTTATGGATTGGTTGTCGGGAAGTTTAAGTTCGGGATCTTCATCTATTATTTTAAAAGCTTCCTGCTTAGCCTGAAGAATTAATTTTGAATCTGTTATAATGTCGGCGTATTTAAATTCGGGAAAACCGCTTTGTCTTAATCCAAAAATATCTCCGGGTCCTCTCAGCTTTAAATCTATCTCGGCGATTTTAAAGCCGTCATTATATTTCACCATAGATTGCAATCTTATTGCGGCTTTTTGTTTTTCAATTTCGGAAGAAGACATGAACTCGAGCTCTTTGTTCTCTTTTTCACTTCTTTTTGCTATTTCTTCTTTTGTTACGAGAATACAAAAAGCCTGTTTGTTTCCTCTTCCTACTCTTCCTCTAAGTTGATGAAGCTGGGAAAGCCCGAACCGGTTGGCATCATTAATAAGAATAATATTTGCATCGGGAATATCTATTCCCACTTCTATAACTGTTGTGGCAATGAGAACGTCAAATTGTTTTTTACGGAATAAAAGCATTGCTTCTTCTTTTTCCTGCCAGCTCATTCTTCCATGAACAAGACCAACTCTCAGATTTTTCAGGTAAGTGCTTCTTAACATTTCATAATATGATAACGCATCCTTCAGTTCGAGTAGCTCAGATTCTTCGACTAAAGGATAGACTATAAAGCTTTGGTAACCTTCTTTTGATTTGTCCTTAATGAACTTTAAAATGTCGGGAAGTTTATCTTCACCTCTTAAGATTGTCTTAACGGGTTTCCTGTTAGAAGGCATTTCATCAATTATAGAAAGATCGAGGTCTCCGTAAACAGTCATTGTTAAAGTCCTCGGGATCGGAGTTGCGCTCATGACAATTACATCAGGAGTAATGCCTTTTGCCTGTAGCTTTCCTCTTTGAGCAACTCCGAAGCGATGCTGCTCATCAATAACAATTAAACCGAGGTTGCTGAATCTGACTTTCTCTTCAAACAAAGCGTGAGTTCCAACAATTATGTCTGCTTCCTTTAATTCGATATCTTCCAGGTTTTTATTACGCAAAGATTTTTTTTGACCGCCGATTAAAAGGCTCACTTTTATTTCTCTGTGGGTAAGTTCTTTCAGTTTTTTCATATAATTGGAAATATTTTTTGCATGCTGATCGGCAAGAACCTCAGTCGGTGCCATTATGGCTGCCTGGAAACCATTATCAACGGCGATAAGCATAGCAATAAGGGCGACAATTGTTTTACCGCTTCCAACGTCTCCCTGCAGAAGCCTGTTCATCGGAACATCAGACATCATATCATTTTTAATTTCCGATAGAACCTTCAACTGGGCTTTTGTTAATTCAAATGGGAGAGTTTTTAGAAAATCTTTTACCAGGTGCGTTTTTATGCCAAGCGAATGCCCGGTAAGTTTTGATTTATATTGTTTCTTTCTTAAAGCGACTAAAATCTCTAAGTAAAAAAGTTCCTCGAATTTAAATCTTCTTTTTGCTTCTGCCAGCTTCTCTTTACTTAATGGGAAGTGATAGTTTATTACAGATTCTTTTATGTCGGGGAGATTATTATCTGAAGCAATGTAATCAGGAAGATTTTCTTCTAATTGCTCAGCATAATTTTCAACGGCATTATTAATTATCTTTCTTAGTGAAAAATCGCCAATATTTTTGCTTCGCAATTCTTTAGGAATTCTATAGATCGGAATAATTTTTCCTGTGTTAAGAAAACTTTTTGATTCGTCTTCGGTTATCCTGTCAAAGTCCGGATGAGCAAACTGAAGATTTCCATATTTTGAAGTCGTGGGTTTTCCCGAAACAGCAAAAATGTTTCCTTCGTTAAAGACATTAATAAAATATTTTGCACTTTGAAACCAGACACACTCAAAAAATCCCGACTCATCTCTAAAGTGTACTTTTAATATTTCTCTTTTGCCGAATCTCCTATGGTCTTTTTTTATAACCTTTCCGATAATTGTAAGCTCGCCGTCATATCCGTTTAGAACATAATCGTAAGCTTTGGAAGCAGAAAGAATGTTTGTTCTGTCAATATGCCTAACTGGAAAGTAGAAGAGAAGATCTTTTATTGTTTTAATGCCGACTTTGTTAAAAGCTTCGGCGCGTTTGGGTCCAACAGCTTTAATATACTGGACCGAGCCATTTAGAATATCTTCTTTACTCACAACGGAAAAATAAATTAAGAAGGAGGGATTTACAACTTTGCCTTATAAAAGGGATAATGTGTAATGAGATAATGAGTGATGAGATTCAAATCCTAAATCCGAATTCACAAATCCTAAATCGAACTATTCCTTTTTCATATCTCTTGTCATAAGGTCGGTTGTAGCTTTAACAGGGTCTTTGTTCTCGAAAAGGATTTTATAAACTTCGTCAGCAATTGGTGTTTCAACATTATGTTTTTTTGAAAGCTGTGTTACGGAGCGGGAAGTCTCGACGCCTTCTGCAATCATCTGCATAGATTTTAAAACTTCTTTTAATTTTTTGCCTGAGCCTACCTGCTCACCCACGTAACGATTACGACTGTGGCGGCTCATGCAGGTTACAATTAAATCTCCCATACCGGAAAGCCCGGCAAAAGTATCGGGCTGAGCACCCATTGCTTCTCCTAATCTTGAAATCTCTGCAATGCCTCTTGTCATAATAGCAGCTTTGGTGTTATCGCCGAATTTTACTCCATCTACAATACCCGCACCAATTGCAATTACATTTTTAAACGCTCCACCGAGTTCGACACCAACTATATCTAAAGATGAATAAACTCTGAAATAAGCTGTCATACAGGCAACCTGTACAGATTTAGATGTTTCTATGTTGCTCGATGCAGCTACTACAGCAGTCGGAATTTTTTTACTTACTTCCTCAGCGTGACTTGGACCAGAAATGACACCGATCTGTCCATTATCAATTGATGGAAAAACATCTTTCAACATCTGGGACATAGTCAGCATACTATTATTTTCTATTCCTTTGGCAACACTTACTAAAATAGAATTTTTTATAGTTGAATAGCTAATTTTTTTTACAACGCTTCTTAAGAATTGTGAAGGTACAGCAAGCACAATCATTTTTTTGTCTGCTGCAGCCTCTTCAAGATCGTGAGTAATTTTAATCTCTTTTGGTATTTTTATTCCCGACAGGTATGCATCGTTTTTTCTTGTCTTGTCAAGAATCTTAGCATAATCCTTTTTGTATTCCCTTAGTGTTACATCGTGTCCGTTATAATGAAGGAGAATAGCGAGAGTAGTTCCCCATCCCCCTGCGCCTAACACAGAAATTTTCATTTAAATCTAAGAGAGTTGTTTCTTTTTAAAGCTCAATTTATTTTCAGAACCGTTTAATATTCTTATAACATTCTTACGATGTGTGTAAATAATAAGAAGCGAAACAGCAATTATAAAAGGAAGAATCGTATTATAACCGGGTATATCTACATTAAAAATATTTTCTCTTACTACTAATGAAAAGGGTACCGATATGGTACCGATAAGTGAACCCAGAGAAACATATCTTGATATACTAACTACGATTATAAAAACACCGATGGCGATCAGCATATCAACAGTTATAATCATTAATAACATACCGAGAGCAGTAGCGATTCCTTTTCCTCCTTTGAATCCGGCAAAGATTGTCCAGACATGCCCGATAACAGCAGAAATACCGGCAATTATCTGAACTAAAGTAAAATCATCGAAAGGGGTAATATTTTGAAAAGGCATTGAACCGTAATGAAGTCTTGCAACGACTACAACAGCAAGTACGCCCTTAAATGCATCTAAAAGAATAACAAATACGCCATGTTTCCACCCAAGAACGCGCATAACGTTTGTTCCGCCCGCATTTCCGCTTCCATGTTCCCGTATATCAATTCCTCTTGACGCCTTACTAACTATAATAGATGTCGGGATCGAACCAATCAGGTAAGAAAGTACAATTATCGTCGCTAATAGAAACATTAAAACCTTAGAAATTTGTTGCTAAACTACTGATATTAACCTAATAAAGCAATGATTAAACAATAATCATTCCCGCAATATTGTTACAAGAATTCAATTTATTTATATTTGCAGCCACAAAATTACAGGAGATAAATAATGGCTAAACAACAGAGTTTTGCAGATAAAGCAAGAGCGAAGAAAAAAGAGAGTGGAGTTACGGTAAAACTTATTAAGACAGTTAAAACTGAAAAAGGTACTTATAAGTTTAATGAAAGATTTGTAAGATTAGACGATATAAGTAAAGTTGGCGATATTAAATAAAAGGCTGTTTTCAAAACTGCTTTTTTCCGCAATTTACCCACAAAATCTAATCTTTTGTTGATTCTTTAAATAAAAATTTTATATTGCAATAACCGGTGCATATTCCCGCACCAGAAACAAAACCCTTTTAGGGTTTCTTGATAAATCTGGGCTACTTTTCTTAAAATAGTCTTTTTAGTAATAAAACGAGGATGTTATGATTGAACCAAAAAAAATGAGGTTTTTTGGCCTCAACGATATAGATAACATTCCTCAGTTGAAAACACTGAGTGAAGAAGAACGCTTCTCATTAAAGGTAGTATCGAATGTCCTTCCTTTCAGAACCAACAATTATATAGTTGAAGAATTAATTGATTGGGCAAATATCCCCGATGATCCGATGTACCAGTTAACTTTTATGCAAAAAGACATGTTAACGGATAATCAATTTGAAAGGATGGCAAATATATTATTGTATGATTCCCCGGTCAAAGAAATAAAGAGAACGGCTGAGGAAATAAGACTTGAATTGAACCCGCATCCTGCTGCACAAATGACTCTTAATGTTCCATCTATGGATGAGGGACCTGTTCCGGGAGTTCAGCATAAGTACAAAGAAACGGCTCTTATATTTCCTTCCAGCGGACAAACCTGCCATGCTTACTGTACTTTTTGTTTCAGGTGGGCACAGTTTGTTGGAATGACCGATCTTAAATTTGCAACTGATGAATCTGCAAGATTCCAGGATTATCTCAGAGATCATAAAGAGATTACAGATGTTCTTTTTACCGGCGGTGACCCGATGATAATGAATCTGAAAAGTCTTAAGGTTTATATCGATCCTCTTCTTGAAAAGGAATTTGATCACATTCAGAATATAAGAATTGGAACAAAGTCGGTTGCATACTGGCCATACAAATATGTTACAGATAATGAAGCTGATGATCTTTTAAGATTCCTTGAAAAAATTATAAAATCCGGGAAGCATCTTGCGATAATGGGACACTATAATCACTGGGTTGAACTATCAACAGATGTTGCAAAAAAGGCAATAAGAAGAATTCGTGGAACGGGTGCCCAGATAAGGACGCAGTCACCAGTAATAAGGCATATTAATGATAATTCCGAAGTTTGGGCAAAGATGTGGAAAGAGCAGGTTAAGCTTGGCTGCATTCCTTATTATATGTTTATAGAAAGGAATACCGGTGCAAAAAAATATTTTGAAGTTCCAATAGCTTCGGCACTAAATATTTTCAGTGATGCTTATAAACAAGTATCGGGATTAGGAAGAACAGTCAGAGGTCCGTCAATGTCTTCTCTCCCGGGTAAAATAGTAATTGAAGGAGTTGCTGAAGTTTATGGTCAAAAAGTCTTTGTTCTGAATTTGCTTCAGGGAAGAAATCCTGACTGGTGCAAGAAACCGTTCTTTGCAAGGTATGATACGAAAGCTACCTGGCTTACAGATCTTCATCCTGCTTTTGGCGAAGATAAATTCTTTTACCAGGATGAATTGAATGAGCTGATAAGAAGTAATTACGGACAAATGTACTTTTATGGAGAATCGGATGGCGAAGTTGAAATCGATGAAGAGTTTGCTTTAGATTAATTTTCGTGTCACACTGAGCGAAGTCGAAGCCTGCCTGTCGGCAGACAGGTGTGACATCAATACCATTGTCAGTCTTCGACCTGCCTTGCCGTCAGGCAGGCAGGCTCAGACAGACATCATTTTTCATTCAAACAATTCCATACTCATACTTCCCTCAAGCTCGAGAAGCCTTTCTTTTACCAAAAGCCCCGCAGAATATCCCCCAAGATTTCCATTAGCATTAATAACCCTGTGGCATGGAATTACTATACAAACAGGGTTCTGTGAATTGACTTTCCCCACGGCTCTCAACGCTTTTTTATTACCGACTTTCTCGGCAATTTTTTTGTAAGATACAGTTTTGCCGTAAGGAATTTTACTTAACTCGTTCCAGACTTTCTTCTGGAAGTCGGTTCCTTTTAAATCTAAAGGAACATTAAACTTTTTTCTCTCCCCTTTAAAATATTCTTCAAGCTGACTGAAAACATTAAACATAAAAGGATCGTCTGAACGAAGCCGGGTTGTATTTACGTTTTTTACAGTGCTGTTTTTATTAAGGAAAATATGCCGGATACCTTTTTTAGAAGAGAAAACTTTAATATTAACCCCGGATATTTTTTGAGTAGCGTAAAAGAGGTTTTCTTTCTCTTTCTTTTTCATAAAAATATTTGAAATGTAAAACGGGGATAATTTAATGAAAAGAATAAAAAAGGGGAAGAAATATTTTTAATCTTCCCCTAAAAAAGCGGGTTATTTTCTAAGCGGAAACTACTTCAATTGCCGGGTTTAAATCTCTCCTTAGTAAACCTTCGATTGCAGCAAGTGTTCCGCTAATTGAACTCGGACAGCTTCCGCAGGCTCCCTGGTATCTTATCATAACTTTATTACCATCGACTCCCAAAACTTCAAGACCGCCGCCATCGCTTGCAAGATAAGGTCTTACCCGTTGGTTAAGGATTTCATTTACCTGCTTTATTAATTCACTTTCGTTTTCATTCTTTTTAACTTCATTTTCTGCAGGAATAAGATTTACATCGAATGATTTAAGGAACTCGATAAAAGGTTTCTGAATTTGTCCCCAGTTCGTATCTTTTGCTTTTTCAATAGTAACAAACTTATCCATATAAAAAACCGAAACGACGCCGTTAATTTCAAAAATACCTTTTGCAAAAAGATCATTCTCTGCAGATATTTGATCCGGGAATTGTCTTGTTTCGACATTAAGAAGCTTTTGGTTTAAGACAAACTTAAGTGCATGCGGATTAGGCGTTAAATCAACATCTTCTACCATTAACATATAAACTCTCCTTAGGAATATTTGTTACAAAAATATGGCTAAAATTGAACTACTTCAAGTCAAATGAATTGATGCTTATTATAAAAATACTTAAAAATGATATATTTGAGGTAACAAAATAATCGTCATAACTATGAACAAGATACTTATAGTCTTCACGGGCGGTACTTTCTCAATGATGATTGATGAAAATACCGGCGGTGCTGTTCCTTATTTTTCCGGTGAAGAGCTTCTTGAGAAAATTCCTGAAGCAAGAGAATTAGCCGAAATCGATTGTTATGATTTTGGCAAATACCCCGGTCCTCACATGACACCGGAATTAATGTTCAAGCTTTCCGGCAAGATAAAAGAATTTTTAAAAGAAAATAAGTATGAAGGAATAGTAGTAACACACGGGACGGATACACTGGAAGAGACAGCGTATCTTCTCGATCTTACAATAAAGACAGAAACCCCGATTGTTGTTATCGGTTCTATGAAAAACAGCTCCGAACCGGATTGGGATGGACCTAAAAATCTTATTGATGCAATTAAAGTTTGTTTGAACAAAGATTCAAAAGGTCTGGGCGTTCTCGTTTGTTTAAATGGAGAAATAAATGCCGCAAGCGAGGTAACAAAAATCTATACCGAGCAAATAGACAGCTTTCGCTCTATAGATTTCGGTGCCTTAGGTTTTACGCAGAATGGTAAAGTTGTTATTAATCGTCCGCCGCGGAAACTTGAAACAATTAATACAAATAAAATTATTTCTAACGTTGATTTGCTTACTGTTTATGCAGGAATGAATGAAAAGTTCTTTAAGTTTTCTGCAGATAGCAGAGTAGAAGGAATTATTGTAGAAGCGCTCGGTGTTGGAAATGTTCCACCTGCAGCATTTGAAGGAATTAAATATGCCGTAGAAAAAAATATTCCTGTTGTTCTTGTATCGAGATGTCCTGCAGGAGAAACAGATAACATCTACGGCTATCCCGGCGCAGGTAAATGGCTGAATGAGATAGGAGTTGTCTTTACAGATTTTCTTAACGGGCAAAAGGCAAGAATAAAATTAATGCTGGCACTTAGTGTAACAAAAGACCATAATGAATTAAAAAAGATTTTCGAAAACTAGGTAATATGTATGAAGCTTGAAGAAGAAATTTCTCAGAAAGCATTCAGAAACAATAAGCATAAAGCCATTGTCAATATTATTTTTTCATATAATTGGCTTTTAAAAAACCATTTTAAACTGCTTAAACCTTACGATTTAACAATTCAACAGTTTAATATCTTAAGAATTCTTAGAGGACAATATCCTAACCCTGCCACAGTTAAACTTTTAAAAGAAAGAATGCTTGATAAAATGTCTGATGCTTCCCGCCTGGTTGAAAAGCTCCGTTCAAAAGGATTGGTCGATAGAAAAGTTAGTGATAAAAGCCGAAGAAATGTTGATGTACTAATTACACAAAAAGGTCTCGACCTTCTTGCCGAGATTGATAAAAAAAATAGTGAATTCGATCAATTGATTGAAAATCTGGATACCAGGGAAACAGAGCAATTAAATAATCTTCTCGATAAGTTAAGGGGTTAGTTTACACAGTTAAAGTTTCAAGCTCTACTTTATTTATTTCATTCACGGGTTTTCCAAGAAACAACTCGGCAATTTTCTTAAACTTTGTCGGTATATCACTAACATAAAAAATTGATTCGCCCCCCGAATCTCTTTGTGAAAGAAGATTATTTTTTTTCAATTCCTCTTTAACTATTTCCACAGAGGCAATTCCCGAATCAATTAGTTTAACATTTGGTCCAATCACTTTTTGTATAACTCCCGATAAGATAGGATAATGTGTACAGCCCAGGACAAGAGTATCAATTTCTTTACTCCTTAGTTCATTAAGATATTCCTCTGCGATCTCAAAAGTAGCATTTTTTTTGATCCATCCTTCCTCGGCAAGTGGAACAAACAATGGGCAGGCTTTTTCAAAAACTTCAACTGAAGGATCGAGAAATTTTAATCTTTTAGCATAGGCACTATTGCTTATAGTCGCACGGGTTCCGATGACTCCCACTTTTTTATTTTTTGTTTCTTTTAAAGCAGCTTTCGAACCCGGTCCTATCATTCCGATTATCGGGATGTCAAATGTTTTTCTAAGCTCATCAATTGCTACCGAGGAAGCAGTGTTGCAGGCTACCACAATAGCTTTAACATTTTTACTAAGCAAAAACCTTGCATCCTGCAAAGAATACTCGATTACTGTTGAGTTTGATTTTGAACCGTATGGTACGCGGGCAGTATCTCCAAAGTAAATTATGTTTTCGTTTGGCAGTGCGGTTAAAAATCTTTTAACAACTGTTAACCCGCCTATTCCCGAATCAAAAATACCTATCGGTTTATCGCTGTCTGTATTATTCAATTCTACCTTTTATAACAATTGGTTTATTGTACCTGTTAGTTCGGTAATGATTAGTTCATAATCGTTGGGGGATATTTTTTTCCCGTTCCTGTCTAAAACATAAAAGGAGTCAACAATGTCATCTCCTTTAGTAGATATTTTTGCAAAGTAGATCATTAAACCGAGCTCGTTCATTTTTCTTGTAACCTGGTATAAAAATCCGAGCCGGTCGGGCGAGAACACATCAATGATTGTGTACTTCTCGTGATTCTCAAAAACTATTTTAACTTTGCCGGACCTTTTGAAGAATTTATTTTCAATTCTCCACCACCTGCTTTTCATCTTTGCAAATTCCTGGCTTAACTCTAATAAACCGGTTATTACATCAAAAAGATCCTTTCTTATTTTCTGGTACCTTTCAGTTTCAATTTTGTGGTGCGTTCTGAAATCGGTAACGTTAAAAGTGTCTATAACAATGCTGTCTTTCCTTGTAAAGATTTTGGCATCGTGTATGTTTGCATCGTTAATTGAAAAAACACCGCAAAGCCTGGATAGGAGTGAGGGGAAATCTTTTGTAATAACAGTTACATTGGTGAAATCAGGAAGCTCCTTAAATAAGGTGGATATTTTGATTCCCTTCTGGATTTCCTCGATATGTTTGGCAATCTCTTCCTCGGAGAAATTGTGTGCATACGCTATATCGTTAATTGAATCTATATGTTCTTTTACATGTGATTCTGAAATTATAGAAGAATGTTTTGTAATTTCCTTTGGTACTATGTAGGTACTCGACATTAAAAGTTCTTCCCCGGTTATTTGCTCAGCCAGCATTGACTCTGCCTTTCGGTACAGCTCGGAAAGCAACTCGCTCTTCCAGGAAGTCCATACAGCAGGATTTACAGCGGACAGATCAGCATAGGTAACCAGGTATAAATAATCTAATTCCCGGACGGATTTAAATTTAGAAGTGAAGTTGTTAAGAGTTTCAGGATCATTTAAATTCCTTCTGAATGCAACTTGTTCCATCATCAGGTGATTTCTAACAAGGAAATTTACATGTTCAATTTCTTCTTCACTGTAACCCAGCCTGTGCATAATAGAAGAAGCCATTTCTGCGCCGATAATTTCATGTCCTGAAATATTAATCGGCTTTGCTATATCGTGAAATAAAAGCGCAAGGTAGAGAATTTCCCTATCCTTTAAGTTATTGAAAATCTTTCCAAGGTTTGATGTATCCTTTTCAAGTTTTTCAACATTCTGGATTGTAAGTAAAGTATGCTCATCGGCAGTATAGCAGTGATAAACGCCATGTTGTAAAAATCCTACAAGGTCTTTGAATTCAGGCATAAAGGCTGCAAGAACTCCGAGTTCGTTCATGCTTGTTAATGTAATACCTGTGTTCTTAGGAAGTTTTAATATTTCCCTGAAGAAAACCGAGGACTCGGCTCCCGAATGCCTTTCATGTGAATGGCGCTCAGAGGTTTCAATTATGAGTGAACGGAGATAATCATCGAAGCGGGCGCTATACAAACCGCTGTAATAGAAACACCGGAGTACATCAGATAATAAAAGAGAACCATTACCCCTGTAATAAATTATTTTTCCTTTAAGTGAAAAGTGCTCGTCGAGTTCTATGGATAGTGCATCCGGCAACGGGTTAGAAAATTCCTCTATAAATTTTCTTGCCATAGATTTTGAAAACCTATTAATTGCCGTAGCAGCCACAAAATATTTTTGCATTAAAGCTGCCAGACCATTTTTCTGATTCGTAAGGAGATCGGCGATTTTTTTTTGTAAATTGAATTCGAGCCGGTCATTCTTCTGATCAGAAAAAACATGAATCAGGTTTCTAATCGATACTATGTATTCGTAGCTGCCAAGTACATTGTCGCATTCTCTTTCAGTTACATAATTACTTTCTTTAAGCTGCTGAACAAAAATTTCTGCCTGGCTGCTTTCATTCTGTTTGTTCAGGAGGAATTTATTTTTCAGTATATACATCCACTCTATCGTCTGAAAATCCCTTAATCCGCCTGCTGAAAGTTTTACATTGGGTTCCAGCATCTTGGGAGAGCTTCCATATTTTTCATACCTGTTTAAGGTATCTTCAAAAAGTTTTTGAAGTAAATCTGTTTTCTCATCCTCTGTTAATAAAGCAAGAAGCAATTCGTTCCACTTATTGTAGATTTTTTCCGAACCTAATAAGTAGCGGGTCTCGATAAATTGCGTAAAAGTATGAAGGTCGTCATCGAGATATTTGGCAAGATCGGTATAATCCCTTACTGTGTGTGAAGCTTCAACCCCGTAATCCCAAAGTTTAGTAACTAATTGTGAGATGTCCTTTTCATTTCCCTCGACCGATTCCGAAATAAACATGAGGTCTATATCGGAATATGGTGAAAGTTCTCTCCTGCTGAAGCTTCCTGCTGAAGCCAAAGCAAAGTTATACTTTTTATTATCTGCTATAGTGCGGACAAATTCTTCGACGAGCAGGCTGTATTCCATACTGAATTTAAGATCGTTATCCAATTTCAGGATACTCTGGAACAGTACGTCTCTTCTTTTGAGGAAATCTTCTTTTATAGATATAGTCATTGTTAATATTAGCTCTCTTTTTACCTTATCGTAAAAATTATTCTTTCATATATTCGGCTTCAACTGTAGATGAAATTCCGCCTCTTACATTAAACTCTGAGGTTATAAGCATATAGCGTGGTTTACAGGCTTCTACCAGGTCGTCCAGTATCTTATTAGTAACACTTTCATAAAATATTCCATCATTCCTGTAAGAGTTGAGGTAAAGTTTAAGTGATTTCAGTTCAATGCAAAGCTCATCAGGTACATACTCTATTGTTATCTTACCGAAATCAGGTTGCCCGGTTTTAGGGCAAACCGATGTAAATTCCGGTGCAGAGTGGATGATGTTGTAATCCCTGTTCGGGTATTCATTCTTAAATACTTCTAATAGTTTTTTATCTGCCATAATGTTTCTAAAATTTCAAAAAGTAAATAACAAAATCCAAATAAAAAACAATTGTTAAAATTCAAAATTACAAACAGCTCTTTTAGAAAATTGAGTTTTGGAATTTATTTGTCTTTTGAGATTTGTTTATTGTTATTTATTTAGCTCCTATTCCTGTAATAAATAGTCTGGTTTCTCTTTGTACTCTATTGGATCTTCAATTCCCGCTTTCTGGAAAGCCCTCAATCTTAAAGCGCAGCTGTCACAAACTCCGCATGCAACATCTTCATTTTTATAACATGACCAGGTTAAATGAAGAGGAGCATCAAGCTCGATTCCTTTTTTAACAATTTCATCTTTTGAAAGATAAATAACAGGGGTTATTATTTTTATTTTAGTTGAAGGCTTTGTTCCTATATCGATTACTTTTTCAAAAGCTTTGTAAAATTCAGGTCTGCAATCGGGATATCCCGATGAGTCTTCGTGAACAGCGCCGATAAAAATTGCTTCGGCATTTACTACTTCAGCCCAGCTTACACAGGCAGAAAGTATATTTGCATTTCTGAATGGGACGTAAGAAGTAGGAACATCTTTATTGGAAAGATCGGCTTTGCTTACTTCAATGTTTTTATCCGTTAAA
>Ga0209521_10001954_pt1 | contig 16859 bp, 10 predicted proteins | sample Rifsed19ft4_FD_184016 | JGI IMG/M metagenome (GOLD analysis project Ga0209521, IMG submission 184016) | Soil microbial communities from Rifle, Colorado, USA - sediment 19ft 4 (version 2) | ecosystem: Environmental > Terrestrial > Deep subsurface > Rock core/Sediment | place: Rifle, Colorado...
TTTCCGCCTCACCCCGTTCGGGCCGCGAGACCTGGCGGCCCGCCGGGGCGAGACGGCCCCCCTACCCCCCTTCGCGCAGCACCCCTTTGGGGCTCCGCTCGCCGCGCCTCTCCCTGCGAGCGGATCGAAAGCGGAGAGGGGGGACGAGGCCTAAGGACGCGTCCTTAGATCAACCTCCCCTCCCCCGGCCCCGCTGAGTCGTCAGCGCGATTCCATCCTGCCGGGGGTCCCTTCGCTCACCTGCACTTGCATCAGGTGCAAGTGGCGCTCCGGGATGCACGCGAAGGGAGTCAGGGGGTGGGGGAAGGTAAGGCCGCTATGTTGAGCGTCAATGAGTCGTAGGATGCGTTCTGATTCTTTCACAACTTCTGAGACGCTGTGAATGAATCGGGGGAGGCCGGGCCTCGGCGACCCTGAGCTGGGGTCATCGGCACAGGCTCGAGGGGCGATGCCTCGTTGATGCACGCGTAGGGGCACGGCACCCAGCACCTGCGCAGGCTCCCGGAGCCTGCGAGGCTCCGGGAGCCTAATGCGATGCACAGTCCGTACGGGTTGGAGCCTTAGATCTCGAGGTACCGGTCCAGCCGCCCCTCGATGACCTTCATGCTGCCGCGCCAGAAGTCGGGCTGGCGCAGATCGATCCCAAACCGGCCGGCCAGCTCGGAGGCTGTGCCCATCCCGGTGCTGCGCAGCAGCGACTCATAGTCGGCGATAAACGCCGGGCCGCGGCGCTGGAACTCGGCATAGAGCCCGAGGCCGAACAGGAGGCCGAAGGCATACGGGAAGTTGTAGTAGGAGATCGCCGGGCTGTAGTAGTGAGGCTTCCAGGCCCACATGTAGGCGTGGAGGCGGTTCTCGTCCAGGCCGTCGCCATAGGTCTCGCGTTGGCAGCGGGTCATGATCTCGCAAAAGTCGTCGGCCGAGAGCTCGGCCTTTGCCCGGCCTTCGAAGACCTCCTTTTCGAAGAGGAACCGGGAATAGATGTCGACGATGATTTGCGAGGCACTCTGAAGAAAGTTCTCCAGAATCGAGAGCTCCTGCGCCGGCCCGCCGGCTGCCTTGAGGGCGGCTTCGGTCATGAGCGACTCGTTGAAGATCGAAGCCGTCTCGGCCAGCGTCATCGGGGTTCTGCGGTTCAGAACGCTGAGCCCCACCTGGCATTCGTTGTGGAACGCGTGGCCGAGCTCGTGCGCCAGGGTGAAGAGCTGATCGAGCGACCCATCGAAGTTGGCCAGGATGCGCGATTCTTCAAGCCCGGGGACCTCCATGCAGAAGGCGCCGCCCCGTTTTCCCTTGCGCGGCTCGGCGTCGATCCATCGGCCGTCGAAGGCGCGCCGGGCGAGCTGGGCAAGCCGGTCGCTGAAGTGGGCGAACTGGGCGAGGAGGAACTCGCGCGCCTCCTCGTAGGTGAATTTTCTCTCGGCGGCGCCGACCGGCGCGAAGAGATCCCACCAGGCCATCCGCTCCTTGCCCAGCCGCCGGGCTTTGGCCTGGAAGTACTTGCGGAACATAGGGAATGACTCGCGCATCACGCCGAGCATCGTCTCGAGCGTCGGGCGGTCGATGCGCGCCTGGTCGAGGGCGGCATGCAGGGAGTCCGCGCGCCCGCGGCGCCGATCGAGGATGTTGAGGTCGCCCTTGACGCCATTGAGGCACGCGGCAAGCGGCTCACGCACGCTCTCCCAGGCCTTGATCTCCGCCTCGAAAGCCCGGCGCCGGACGGCCTCGTCCGGATGATAGTGGACGATGTTCTGCAGGGCGCTCACGGGCAGATCCTTGGTCTCCCCGTCTTCCTCGAAAGGCACGCTCACCTGCGACGTGATGGTGCCCTGCAGCTTGCCGAAGGCGGCGCCTCCGCTGACGACCATCTCGGCGGCAAGCGCCTCCTCCGCCTCTGACATCAGATATCGGCTCTGCTCCACGGTCTCGCGCAGGTAGAACGCGTGCTCACCGGCCACTGAGCTTTGCCCGAGAGGGCCATTCAGGCGCCCGGCGGGGCCCACCGCCTCCCCAAGCCAGCCTTTGAAACGCATCTCCTGCGTCTCCACCCGAACGCCGAGAAGCTCCAATTCGGAAAGCCTGCGCTTGGCGAGGGTGTTGAACGAGTCGGTCGAGACGAAGCCGAAGATGAAAGCTTCCACCGTCTTGTAGAGGAGGAGGATCTCGTTCATCCGCGTGAGATACCCCTCAACCTTCTCCGCCAGCTTCCCCTCCCCGGCCGAACCGGCGTCTCCGCCGTGCCGGCGGATCCTCTTGGCCCCGAGGTACTTGTCCAGCGCGTCGATCTTGGCCGAGAGGCCCGATATCGCCTGCTCGAACTCCGGGCTATCCAGGGCCGGGTAGATCCCGGCGAGGTCCCAGTGCGGCAGCAGGGTTGTGGTTGAATCGGTCATCGGAGCACCTCCAATATCCTTGGAGAGCCCGCTTGGGCTCAACGGGCACGCCGAGGCGACCCCGGTATTCTAGCCCAGGAAGGCGCGCCTTGGCGCACGGCTTTCCCCGCTTGGTGTTCCTCGGCGAGAGGTGAACGCCGATTTCGGCCCGAAGGGGAACCTCTTCGAGGGACTGGGGTTAACTCAGAAACGTTCCGCCTCACCCTGGGGCGGGGTGAGCTGCGGGACCGGAGGGATGGTCGATGGCCAACGTGATCGGGATTCCCAGCCAGCACGGGCTGGAGCATCACGGCCTGACGAACCTGAACACGATCTATTGGACGCTGCCTTCCCCGGCGCTGGTGGAGACCGTCGTGCAGCGGCGGGAGGGTCAGCTGGCCCACCTGGGCCCGGTGATCGTGCGGACTGGCCACCATACCGGCCGCTCGCCGAACGACAAGTTCATCGTTCGCAGCGATGGCAACGGATCCAAGATTTGGTGGGGCAAGGTGAACCGCCCGATGACGCCGGGGCAGTTTGACCGGCTGCATCTGCGAATGCGATCCTATTTCCAGGGGAGGGACGTGTTCGTGCAAGACGTCGTCGTGGGGGCGAATCCGGCGTATCGGTTCCCCATCCGGATCCTCACGGAGTACGCCTGGCATAGCCTCTTCGCCCGGAACCTCTTCCTGAGACATGGGCTCGACGACTTGCCCTCCCAGATCCCGTTGTTCACGCTGCTCGACGCGCCTCGATTCCATGCCATCCCCGAGGAGGACGGCACCAACTCGGAGGTCTTCATAGCCATCGACTTCGAGCGTCGGCTCATCCTCGTCGGGGGCACGAGCTATGCCGGCGAGATCAAGAAGGCCGTCTTCACGGTGATGAACTACCTGCTTCCCCTGCAGGGGGTTCTCTCGATGCATTGTTCGGCGAATGTAGGCGACCGCGGCGACGTCGCCATCTTCTTCGGGCTCTCCGGCACCGGGAAGACGACCCTCTCCTCCGATCCGGAGCGGCGCCTAATCGGGGACGATGAACACGGCTGGGGCGACGATGGGGTGTTCAATTTCGAGGGCGGATGCTACGCCAAGACCATTCGGCTGCAGCCGCAGCTCGAGCCCATCATCTGGGAGGCGACTCGCCGCTTCGGAACGATTCTGGAGAACGTCGTCTCAGACGTGATCACCCGGCGAATCGATTTCAACGACGGCTCTCTCACCGAGAACACTCGCGCGGCCTACCCACTCGGGTTCGTCGAGAACCATGTGCCCGAGGCAATGGCCGGCCACCCCTCGGCGATCTTCTTCCTCACCGCCGACGCCTCGGGCGTCTTCCCGCCCGTCTCCCGCCTCACCACCCCGCAGGCGATGTATCACTTCCTGTCCGGTTACACCTCCAAACTCGCCGGCACCGAACGCGGGCTTGGTTCCGAGCCGCAGGCGACTTTCTCGACCTGCTTCAGCGCGCCGTTCCTCCCCCTCCCCCCGATCACCTACGCCCGCCTCCTGGGGGAGAAGCTCGCCCTCCATCAGGCTCAGGTGTGGCTGATCAACACCGGTTGGACGGGCGGCCCCTTCGGCGTGGGCGAGCGGATCCCCATGCCCCACACGCGGGCGATCGTTCACGCGGCTCTCCGCGGTGATCTGGACAAGATCCCCACTCGGACCGAGCCCCACTTTGGACTTGAGGTGCCGGTGGCATGCCCGGGCGTGCCTGAGAGCTTGCTCGACCCTCGAGGCACATGGCCAGATCCGGAGGCCTACGACGGACGAGCCCGCTCTCTCGCCGCCCAGTTCCGCGGGAATTTCGCCCAGTTTGCGGGCGATGTTTCCGACGAAATCGCTGCCGCTGGCCCTCCCGCCCCCGGCGCCTGAGAGATCCGTTGCCGAGGCCGCCGGTGATCGTTCCCTCCGCAGGGCTGGCGCGTCCAGGAGGCTCGCCTGCCCGTTGACGCACTCTGGGCGCCGCCCTCACCCCTCGAGTTCCGCAACGGCCTGGTGCAATCCCCCTGTGGGGGAATCCCTTTCGTGCTATCCTTCGCCTCGTTTGCGAATCCTCACAGAGGAGGCCTGGCGATGACCGACGTGATCGACTACAAGATCTTCGGCGACGACCTGCAGCTCGTGGAGGTGGCGCTCGACCCCGGCGAGGGGGTGCGCGCCGAGGTCGGCACCATGACCTACCTCGAAGACGGCGTGGAGATGCAAACCTCGACCGGCGGCGGCCTGCTCAAGGGGCTGACGCGCATGGTGACGGGCGAGTCGTTCTTCATCACCGCCTTCACCAACAACGCACAGGCCAAGCGGCACGCCGCTTTCGCCGCCCCTTATCCGGGGAAAGTGATCGCGCTGGATCTGGGTGCGCTCGGGGGATCCTTCCTCTGTCAGAAGGACTCGTTTCTGTGCGCTGCGGCGGGAGTGGAAATCGAGGTCGCCTTCACCAAACGCCTCGGAGCCGGGATTTTCGGCGGCGAAGGATTTATCCTTCAGCGACTAATGGGCGAGGGCCTGGCCTTCGTCCACGCGGGCGGGACGATCATCGAGCGCGAACTGGCGGCCGGGGAAAACCTACGGGTGGACACAGGCTGCTTGGTGGCCTTCGCCCCGACGGTGAACTACGATATTCAATTCGTCGGCGGCTTCAAGAACGTGCTCTTCGGCGGCGAGGGCCTCTTCTTCGCCCGGCTGACCGGCCCGGGCAAGGTCTTTCTTCAGAGCCTGCCGTTCTCCCGGCTGGCCGATCGGGTGATCGCCGCGGCGCGCTTTCACCGCACCGATGAGCGGAAGGGTGCGGCGGGGATCGGTGGCGACATCCTGGGGAATCTGCTCAGCGGGAGATAGGAGGAGGGCGTAGCCCCCAGGCGCCGCACACCAGGATGGCTTCATCGGAAGGGTAGGGGCGAAGCACACCCGGGGCGCCCACGGTTCTCCGCATCGGGCCGGCGCTCGCCTGCTCCTCTTCCCCGTGGGGGGTGGGCTTCGCCCCTACGGTCTTGGGGACGCCCCCTGCTGGCGCGTCGGTGTAGGGGCCTAGCTCGCCGCCTCGGCCTTGAGGCCCTCGACGAACTGCTTGCGGAACTTGGCCACTTTGGGAGCGATGATCGCCTGGCAGTACCCCTGATACGGGTTCCGGGCGAAGTACTCTTGGTGGTATTCCTCGGCCGGGTAGAAAGCCTCGAAGAGCATCACCTCGGTCACGATCGGCCGCGGCCACAGTCCCTCCCGGTCCAGCTCAACAATGGTTTCCTCGGCGGCGGCCTTCTGCTCCGGGCTGTGATAGAAGATCGCCGAGCGGTACTGCGGGCCGACGTCATTGCCCTGCCGGTCCTTCGTCGTCGGGTCGTGAATAGCGAAGAAGACCTTGAGCACGTCGTGGAAGGAGATCACGTCCGGGTCGAACGTGATCTGGACCACCTCGGCGTGGCCGGTGCGCTTCCCGCACACCTGCTCGTAGGTCGGGTTGGGCACATTCCCGCCGGAATAGCCTGAGACGACGTCGGTCACCCCCTTGAGCTCATCGTAAACCGCCTCGAGACACCAGAAGCATCCACCCCCCAGGGTCGCAGTTTCGCTGCTCATTCAACCAGTCTCCTCAATTCCCCGTCACGGAAACGTCCCAATCCTGACCCAGGGAGTATGTCTTCCAATTATCACCATAGTTTACCGAATAATCACCCGCTTGCGTACTCCGAACGCCCTGACCCCCGATGGCCCGGTGGGGGCAGAGAGGACATTCGGCGGCGGGCATCTCGCTTCATCACGCGGAGTTGGGGAGGGAGACAACGAAGAAATAACGGCGCGGCAGACGGGGGCATAACGGTGGGCTGCTACCCTGCGGGCAGAGTGAGATCGCAGGAGGTTTGAGATGTTCGCCCTGCTTGCCCTGCTTGGCTACCTGATCGGATCTGTACCCATGGCTTGGGCGCTGACCTGGGCGGCTACTGGGCGTGACCTGCGGCGGCTGGGCAGCGGAAACGTAGGCGTGATGAACGTGGCGCTCAGCGTCGGCCGCTGGGCGGGGCTGATCGTCTTCGCCGGCGAGGCCGGCAAGGGCGTCGCCGCTGTGGCACTCGCCCGGGCCTTAGGGGGCAGCAACCTCCAGCTCGGCGTCGCGGCTCTGGCGGTGGTCGCCGGGACGCGCTGGCCGATCTGGCTGGGAGGCGCCGGGGGGCGGGGCAACACGGCGGGCGCAGCGGCGCTTTCGCTCATCTCGTGGCCGGCGCTCGCCGCGTTTGGCGTCATCTGGATCGCGGCCAGGTGGGTGTCTGGCAATCACTTCACCGCAACCCGGGCGGCGTTTCTCACCTGGCCTCTGGCCTTCGGGTTGATCCAGTCCTCCTGGACCCTGGCACTCTTCTCGGGCGCGATCTGCGCCCTCTACCTCTCCATGCACGATCGGAAGACCGATGACCACCTTCTGCTCAAGCAGCGGTGGCCCAGCCTCTGGGCCTTCCTTAGCGCGCCCGCGCGGGGAAGCGAGAGGCCACTGATTGGAAAGTGAGGCACGAGATGGCAGCGAGGGAGGCTCACGAAGATCGAGGCACAAGATGGCAGGCGACGGAGCTGCGCCAGCGGGCGCTTGCCCGGCTGCGGGGCGGGATCCCGGTCTGGGGTGAGGCTATCGACGGAGCCAGCCTGCTCAGGGCCGCTCTTGGGGGGCAGGGCCGACTTCGGGCCAAGCGCGAGCGCGTGAATGCGCTCAACGTGTTTCCCGTGCCGGACGGCGACACCGGCACGAATATGGTCCTTACCATGCAAGCCGCGTGCGACAAGGCCCGAGCGGATGGGACGGGATCCGCAGCGGGTGTAGCGGCCGCGCTGGCTCAGGGGGCCTTGATGGGCGCACGAGGAAATTCCGGCGTGATTCTCTCCCAGCTCTGGCGGGGGCTTGCGCTCGGACTGGAGGGCTGTCAGGAAATCCGCGCGGAAGATTTCGCTCGGGCGCTGCGGCTGGCGAGGGATACGGCCTACCAGGGCGTACTGCGGCCCGTGGAGGGGACCATCCTGACCGTAGCCACCGACGCCGCCGCCGAGGCCGGGGCGGCCGTCGGCGAAGGTCTGATCTCGGTCGTCGACTTGCTCGAGAGGGTGGTGCGCGCCGCTGAGCAGTCGGTACGGCGGACGCCGGACTTGCTCCCCGTGCTCAAGCAGGCCGGCGTCGTGGACTCCGGCGGCGCGGGTCTCTTCTACATCCTGGAAGGGATGCTGCGCTCGGCATACGGAGAGAAGCTGGAGGACGACGAGCCGGAGGCGACGACCTCGCCACGGATCCCTCTCGGCCTGCTAACGGAGCTTGAAGAGGGTCAGGATTGGGAGGTCGTGGTGGACATCCGCCTGCGAGACGGCGCCTGCACCCACGATCTCCAGGGTCTCCTCGATCCGATCGGGACATCGTTGCAGATTGGCGAGGGGGATGGCGTGTGCCGGGTGCATGTCCACCTCGCGGAGGGGCGGCAGTACGAGGTCGTCGAGGTCCTGCGCGGTGTGGGCACGGTTCTCCGCGCCGCCCTCGAGAACTTGCGGGACCAGGTGGAGGCAGAGACGAGAGATGCGCCTCGGCCGGCTGCTCCGGCCCGGGTGCAGCCCGGGCAGACTGCGGCAGTGGTCGTCGCCTCGGGCGAAGGGTTCATCCGTCTGGTGACCAGTCTGGGAGCGGCGGCCGTGGTGGAGGGCGGGCCCCTCATGAATCCGAGCGTCCAGAGCATTCTGGAAGCCGTGAGCCAGGTACCGACCGATCGGGTTGTCCTTCTCCCCAACGATCCCAATGTCCTCCAAGCGGCACGGCAGGCTGCACAGCTCAGCCACAAGCAGGTGGCCGTCGTGCCCGCTAAGTCGGTCCCACAAGGGATCGCCGCCTTGCTCGCCCTCGATCCCGAGGAAGGCGTTGAGGAGGTGGCCGCCGAGATGGCGGAGGCCCTGGGCCACGTGCGGACGGGGGAGCTGGCCCGAGCCACTCGTTCGGTGCGGATCGACGGCGTGGATGTCGTCGAAGGGCAGGTGATTGGAATCATCGATGGAGCATTGAAGTCGGCGGCCGACCAAATGGGCGAGGCCTTGCTCAGCCTCCTGGCTGCCGTGGGCGGGGGGGAGGCTGAGTTGCTCACCATCTACTACGGCGCAGGCGTCCTGCGAGGCGAGGCGGAAGGGCTGGGGGAACGGGCCCGGCGCGTTTGGCCGCGGCTCGAAGTGGAGGTGTTGGAGGGCGGCCAGCCCCACCGACCGATCGTCTTCTCACTTGAGTAGCTGTTTCTATCGAAGGAACGGAGGCGTGTGATGAACCTCGTTCAAGCGGCGACCACTGGCATAGGATCGAGAACGGCCTTCAGGCTCGCCCGCCGGTTGCCGAGGCAGGCGGCATACGGGCTGGGCGAGCTGTTGTTCGACCGGGTTGCCTCCCAGGAGGCTCTGGCTTTCACCCATGCCCTGCGCTCGAATCTGGCAATCGTCCTCGGCCTGCCGGAGGAGAGTCCCGAGGTCGATCGGGGCGTGCGGCGCTTGCTGAAGCACACCTGCCGGAGCTATGTAGATCTCGCACGTGCGGCGGGGCCCGGAGGCTGTACCATCGCACAATGCTGCCGCCTGCAGCCCGCAATCACGGCTGCCTTGGACGAGGCGATTGCCACAAGGGAGGGTGTGGTTCTGGTGGGCGCTCACATGTGCAGCTTCGACTTCCTCTTGATCGCCCTCAGCCGGAGGTTTCCGGACGTCCTCGCCCTGACCAAGCCCAGCCCCTCCGGCAGCTCGAAGGAGATGAACCGTCTGCGCATCGAGCTCGGGCTGGACCTCTCTCCGGCATCCGCCGCGTCGTTGCGAGAGGCTGTGCAGCGGCTGCTCGAGGGGGGAATCGTGGCGATCGCGGCCGACGTGCCCGTCAGCGAAACGGGCGAGCTGGTGTTCTTCGGTCGGGCGTCCCGGCTTTCCGATGGTTTCGCCCGGATCGCTCTTTCCGCAGGCGCCAGGATCATGGTGGGACTCTCGCACCGGTTGGGAGACGGCCTGTACGAGGGCTTTGGCGAATTCGTCCCGCCTCCGCTGGCGACGCTCGGACGACAGGAGAGGGCACGGGCATGGGCCCAGCAATGCCTCGTTCGGTTGGAGGCCCTGATCCGCCGCTGGCCGGACGAGTGGCTCATGCCTGAGCCCGTCTGGGGGCGCGGCGTACCGGGCGCCGTTGCCGCCCCGGCCGAGCCGCCCGGCGTGGCAGGCTCGACGACACGGGCCGTTGTGCGCTCATAAGCCTCGCGGACCGACTACCCTCGCTCGTCGGGGTGAGGGGACCCCGGACTGGTGATAGGTGTTCGGACCAGACAGGTGCGGCCGGGCCGCACCTGTCAGATCTTGCGCCTATGAAACTCCACCGCAACGGAGGATCGGAGCCGGAGGGGGCGTTAGGGCTGAGGCTTTCGGGCGCCCGAGGCCCCCCTCGGCATGGCCATGCGCGCTTGCGGATGATACGACTTTGGAGCATCATGACAGTGACTACGTGCACGACCTGCTTCACGCCGCCGAGGGCGGACACTGTGTGAGCAGGGCGGTGTCGGCCGACATGCGTGCTTGCCCGTGGCCGCGATCGAGAGATCCTCACGGCCTGAGGCAGGGCGGAGAGCCGGGCGCAATGGGCGCCGCGCCGGGATCGAAGCCTTCGAGGGCCGGCCGGAAGGGAGACCATGCTCGAGGTCCGTTTGCTGGGGGCGTTCGAACTCCGCCACGCCGGTCGCCTCCTCGACCTGCCGTCCCGCCCTGCCCAGTCGCTCCTTGCCTTCTTGATCCTCAACCCGGGGAGCCTTCACCGACGAGAACGGCTCGCTGGGCTCCTATGGCCGGCCTCGACCGAGGAGAGCGCCCGCAACAACCTGCGCCAGGCGCTGTGGCGGATCCGCAGCGCGCTCCCTGCCCCTGAGCGGAAGGGACAGCCCTACATCGTCGCAGACAACTTCACGATCGGCTTCAATCGCGATGCCCCCTACCACCTCGACGTTGCCGAGCTCGACCTGGAGCCAAGCGAGGACTGGCCCGCCGACCGCCTGATCCCTCTCGTGGCAGCCTACGCGGGCGAGTTGCTTCCCGGCTTCTACGAAGACTGGGTGGTCTTGGAGCGGGAGCGCCTGAAGGCAGCGTTTGACCGGAAGATCCAGATGCTGCTGGGCCGGCTGCTGCAGGAAGCAAGATGGCCCGAGGCGGCTGACTGGGCCGAGCGCTGGATTGCGGCCGGGGCCGTGCCCGAGCCGGCTTATCGCGCCCTGATGACGGCGGCCTACGGGCTGGGGGACGCTTCTGCCGCTGCGGCGGCGTTCCACCGCTGCGCGGACGCCCTCGAGCGCGAGCTTGGCGTCCGACCCTCCCGCGAGACTGAAGAGCTTCTCTCACAAATCACCGACGGAACCCTGCTTCTGCCAGGCAAGGAGAGCGGGGCAAGCCACCCGACACCGGAGATCGCAAAGCCAGTCGCTCCCCCAGCCTTCCTAGGTCTGGAGGGCCTCGAGGGTGATCGCCCCGAGCCGATCTTCGTCGGGAGGGAGCGCGAGCTCAGGGAGTTGATGGGCTTCCTGCGGCGCGCCCTTGCAGGGGAGGGTCTCTCGGTGGTCGTCACGGGGGAGCCGGGGATCGGCAAGACGGCCCTCCTCCGGCGATTTGCGCTTCAAGCACAAGGCTTGCAGCCAGATCTCGTCGTCGCCGCCGGCAGCGGAAACGCGCTGACCGGTTCGGGCGACCCCTACCTCCCCTTTCGTGACATCCTGGGGACTCTTACTGGGGACGTGGAGGCGAAGTGGGCAGGAGGCGTGATCTCGGGGGCGGAGGCTCGCAAACTGTGGGCGCTCCTGCCCCATACCGTGCAGGCGATTCTCACCCAGGGCCCCGACTTGGTGGGGAGCTTCCTCGCCGGCCCATCGCTGCTCGCTCGCGTTCGAGCGCACACGGAGGCGTCGCACACGTGGCTGGGGCCCTTACAGCGCCTGGTGGAGCGCAGCGCGTTGCGCCCCACGGACGCAGCTTTCAGACAGAAAGATCTCTTCGAGCAATTCACACGAGTTCTTCAAGCCCTCGCCAAAGAGAGGCCGGTGGTTCTGATCCTGGATGATCTTCAGTGGGCGGATGAGGAGTCCCTGGTCCTGCTCTTCCATCTCTCGAGAAGGACGCGAGACCATCGGATCCTTCTCGTCGGAGCCACTCGTCCGCTCGGCGATCATGCGGAAGGTCGTCCCGGGCAACGCCTGCTCTCCGAGATCCTCACCGAGCTGCGCCGGGTTCACGGCGACGTCCAGGTGCATTTGGAGATCGACGGCGAAGGGCAGACGTTTGTCGAGGCCTACCTCGACACCGAGCCGAACCTGCTCGACAAGACATTCCGCATCGAGCTGCTCCGTCACACCGGCGGCCATCCCCTCTTCACCGTCGAGCTGCTGCGCGCGATGGAGGCCCGAGGTGATCTTGTGATGGATGAGCGCGGCCGATGGGTGCGCGGCGAGTCCCTGAGCTGGGAGGACCTGCCCGCCAGGGTGGAGGGGGTGATCGAGGAGAGGCTCAAAGGGCTCGACGAGCCGCTGATGCACATCCTGCACCTGGCCTCCGTGGAGGGAGAGGAGTTTACGGCAGAGGTGATCTCTCGTGTGTGGGGCTCGGATGCACGCGTGGTCGTGGGACACCTTAGCGAGAGCCTGGACCGCCACCACAGGCTCGTCTCTGCCCTCGGCAGCCGACGCCTGGCGGACACCCGCCTCTCCATCTATCGCTTCCGGCACATCCTCTTCCAGAGGCATCTCTACGCCCGGCTGGACACCGTCCAGCGGGCCTACATGCACGAAGACGTGGGGAATGCCCTGGAGGCGATCTACGGGGAGCACACCGGCGAGATCGCAATCCAGCTCGCCCACCAGTTCTCACACGCCGGAATGGCCAGCAAGGCCGTGTCCTATCTTCAGGAGGCGGCGGAAAGGGCCAAGCGGATCTCGGCTCACCGGGAGGCTGTGGCCCATCTGAAGGAGGCTCTGCAGCTGCTCGACAACCTCCCGGAAGGACCCGACCGAAAGACGATCGAGCTCGCCGTGCAGACCTCTTTGGGCGTCTCTCTGAGTGCGACCCTCGGATACGCCGCCCCAGAGGTGGAGCACGCCTTCCGCAGAGGGCGAGAGTTGTGCCAAGAGCTCGGGGCAAGCCCACCCCTCTTTCCCGTTCTCTATGGCCTTCGAGCCTTCTACCTGGCGCGTGCAGAATACGCCACGGCCCACGACCTCGGCGGGCAGCTCCTGAAGATCGCGCAGGCCGCTCAGGATCGGGAGCTCCTGGTCGAGGCGCATCAAGCCTCGGGGACCACACTCTTCTACATGGGCGAACTCGAGAAGGCCCGGCAGCACCTGGAGAGATGCCTCTCGCTCTATGATCTTCCGCTGGATTACGGACATGCCGTGCGCTATGGCCAAGACCCTGCCGTGGCGTGCCACAGCTACCTCTCCCTCATCTGCTGGCTGATGGGGCAAGGCGCCAGTGCCGCCGAGGAAAGCGCCCTGGCTATGGAGCACGCCGAGAAGATCGCCCACCCCCTCAGCATGGTGCTCGCCCTCGTCTTCGCCGCGCTGCTGGCACGCGAACGCGGCCAGAATGAAATCGCCCACGAGCATGCGCAGGCCGCCGAGGGCTTATCGGCGGGGAACGGCTTCCCTTTCTGGCAGTCCACCGCAAGGATCCTTGTGGGGATTCTTCGGGCGCAAGGGGGAGAGCGAGACGGAGTTGCCTTGATCCACGAGGGGCTGGACGGCTGGCAGGGGACGGGTTCGCAACTCGGGCGGTCGTACTACACGGGGCTTCTCGCGGCGGCGCTTCTCCAGTGGGGCGAGCACGATCAAGGCTTGCAGATCGTCGATGAGGCGCTGGGGACTGCCGAAGCCAACGGGGAGCGCCTCAACCTGGCAGAGCTGCATCGGCTACGGGCCATCGCTCTCGAGCGCCTGGGCAGGCGTGGTGAGGCCGATCAATCAATTCACCGTGCGATCGAGATTGCCCACACGCAGGGAGCAGCATCCTACGAACTGCGTGCGGCGCTCACCTTCCTTGGCATGCGTCCGGGGGAACCGCATGCCGAGCGGGCCCTTCGGGAGGCATACGCCCTCCTTCCGGATCCAGCGGAGGGCCCAGAAGCCGAGCAAGCGCGAGGGGCGCTTGGGCTTGCAGGTTGAGGGGGGCTCGGCGCCCTGCCTGATATCTCGAGCAGTCGGCGGGCCCGCTTCGGCCGCGCGGCGCTCTGGGCCGAAGGGGCCGGACCTTCGCCTCCATTTCCCTTCTCACCAGCGTACTGTTGGTTCCTCGCTAGCCTTGTGTCACACTTCACCCGCATCTCCGGCTTTCCCTCTCTGCGAGGCTCATGCTCATGGAACCGATAATTGCGGCCAAAGACCTGCAGAAGCACTACCCGATGGGCGAGGTCGTCGTCGAAGCCCTGCGGGGGCTCAACCTGACGGTGAGGCCGGGCGAGTTCGTCGCCATCATGGGCCCCTCCGGCTCGGGAAAATCCACCCTGCTCCACCTGCTCGGAGGGCTGGAGGTGGCCTCCTCGGGCGAGGTCCGGCTGCGCCAGCAGTCACTCAGCGCTCTGGGCGAGCGCGATCTGACCTTGATGCGGCGTCGTAAGATCGGCGTGGTCTTCCAGTTCTTCAACCTGCTGCCGACGATGACGGCGGAGGAGAACGTGGCGCTTCCCCTCCTACTGGACGGCAGGCCGGCGCGGGAGACTTCCGCGCGCGCCGCAGAGGCCCTCGGCTGGGTGGGCCTGGCCGAGCGGAGGCGACATACTCCCGACCGCCTCTCCGGCGGGGAGCAGCAGCGCGTGGCGCTCGCCCGGGCGCTCATCACCCGCCCCGACGTCGTCCTGGCCGACGAGCCCACCGGCAATCTCGACAGCGCCTCCGGCGAGCAAGTGCTCGACCTGCTTCGCCGGGCCTGCCTCGAAAAGGGGCAGACCGTCCTGATGGTGACGCACGACCCGGCCGCAGCCGCCCGCACCGACCGAGTGGTCTTCTTGCGCGACGGGAGGGTGATCGACGAGGTGCGCGGCCCCGGCCTGACCCCGGAAGCGATCGTCCACGCGCAAGCGCGATTGAAGGACTGAGGCGTGTCCCCTTCGCTGCGATTGGCCCTGCGAAACCTGCGGCGGTCCTGGAGGCGCAGCGCGCTCACCGCGCTGGCGGTGGGCGCCGGCGTCGCCACGCTCGTGGCGGCCGACCTGATCAGCCGCTCGGTGACGGAGGAGATCGCCCGAACCGCCGAGTCGGAAGCGATCACGGCGTTCATGAGCGAGCAGATGAATGTCGGGCTCACGGTGGTGGGCCTCGTCGTCATGGCCGGAGCCGGCCTTCTCACGTTCAACGCGTTCGCCATGGCCGTCACCCAGCGGCGGGAAGATCTGGGGCGCCTGAGAGCCGCGGGGATGGCGAGGCGACAGGTGCTCCAGATGATCCTCGCCGAGGCCGCCTTGATCGGGGCTGCAGGAGCCGCTCTCGGAGCTCTGGGCGGGATCGGGCTGAGCCGCGCTCTCATCAACCTGGTGCAGCAGACGAGCGAGCTGTTCAACCGTTTCGGGAGCCCGCCGGTCTCGATCCCTCGCCTTCTCTGGGCCGGAGCCCTCGGGGTGATCGTGGCCCTTATCTCCGCGTGGTTCCCCGCTCGGCGAGCGACGGCCATCTCGCCTTTAGCGGCGCTGCGGCCATCGGAGACGGGGGGTTTCGAACGACCGGCGCACCGGCTCGCTCTGGCCGGCCTGGTTGTGGCGGCCGGCATGTGGGGTTATCTCGCCGTCGATCCACCGGGGCTTTGGATCCTGCCTCCGTGGTCCAACGTTCTCAGCATGGCCCTTGGGGCCCTCTGGCTCCTCTGCCTGTTGCTGGCTCTGCCGTCGGCGATCGACCTGGCGGCCAGGGCGTTTCGCCGCCCGCTCACCCGGATCCTGGGCGTCTCCGGCAGGCTGGCCTGTGACAACTTGCGCCGCGCCCGAAGCCGGGTCGTGTTTACCGTCCTCACCCTGGCGGTGGCCGTGGGGATGATCGTGGGCGTCACCGGTTACCTCGCCTACTGGTTTGACGAGCTCTTCTACCGAACTTCCGAAGTTGTCCTGCAGGAAAACCCGGGCCTGGGGTTCTTCCCGATCAACATCGACGCTGGTCTGGCGGGCTACACGGGCCTGACCGACTTCACGCTTCCCGAGGGCCTTGCCGGTGAGGTGGCAAGCATCGTGGGCGAGCGTGCCGCCGTCGTGGAGTCGTTCTTCGTTCTTGCGCCGGAGCTCTCCTTTCTCGGCGACCGGTATTTCTCCTACGTTCTCGACCCCCGCTCGATACGGGAATCCGGGCCTCTACTCTTCTCCTTCACCTATGGGGATTGGGATCGCGCGCTGGAAATCGCCGACCGGGGTTGCGCGCTCCTCCTCACCCCGACGGTGGCGGCCAGAAATCACGCCTGGCTGGAGGACACGATCCGGGTGACGACGCCCCACGGCTCTCTCGACTGCACGATCGCCGGCATCGGGCCGACGTTCGTCGGCGCCTCGATCATCAGCGACGCCGGCATCGCCGCCTTTGGTCTGCAGGCGCCGGTGGGCATCAACGTGTTCCCACGCACGCCTGCGGATCGGGCCGCGATACTCCCCGAGCTCGAGGCGCTGGCGGGCCGGCACGACGGGGTATGGATGATGGACCTGGCCCGGCTGACGGAGATCCAGCGCGAGGGGATGAAGTCGGTGGGCACGGTGATGGACGGGATGCTCCTTCTGGCCGTCTTCTCCGCCGCTCTCGGCGTGGTGAATACGGCGGCGATCGGGACGTCTGAACGGCGGCGGGAGCTCGGGATCTTGCGTGCCGCCGGCGCCGACCGGGCCCAGGTGAGCCGGATCTTGATTACGGAGGGCCTGCTGATGGGCGTCCTGGGAGCGCTGATCGGGACGCTGGCCGGTGTGGGATTGGTGGTGGTGTACGTCGTGACGAGCGCCGGGGCGCCCTTCGGCTATCCGGACTTCCCGGCCTGGCCGGCCGCGCTGAGCTCCGCCCAGCCCGCGCTGCTCCGGGGAGCAGTCGCTGCGCTCGCCGCGCCTTTCTTGACGGCGGCGGCCGCGTGGCTGCCGGCTCGGCGGGCCGTGCGCGCGCCGGTGATGGAGAACCTGGCGGAGGCGCGCCGGGGCTGGTGAGGCTGCGCTCTGCGCCCATGACGGATAGACCGGAAAGGTGAGGCCGTGCTGCACTTGTCAGGTCTTGACTCTCGTATGGCATCCCGGGAGGATGTGAATGAATCGCGCGAGGACATGTGCATACATCCCTCGCAACCACTTGCACGGTTGCGTTGCCCTTCTCGCCTTCTGCCCCTCCACCTCACCCCCCTAGCCCCCCTCTCCGCTTGCTACGACTCTCGCGCGCGTTGCGCGAAAGCGGAGAGGGGGGATGAAGGTCCAAGGAGGCAAGGGGCGGCGGAGCCGCCCCTTGCCTCCTTGGGTAACCTCCCCTCCCCC
>Ga0209521_10001956_pt1 | contig 16848 bp, 21 predicted proteins | sample Rifsed19ft4_FD_184016 | JGI IMG/M metagenome (GOLD analysis project Ga0209521, IMG submission 184016) | Soil microbial communities from Rifle, Colorado, USA - sediment 19ft 4 (version 2) | ecosystem: Environmental > Terrestrial > Deep subsurface > Rock core/Sediment | place: Rifle, Colorado...
TTCAATATTATGTTCATCTGCCAGAACAAATAAAATGCTTACCTATCTGGATTTTCGCACATTTTTCGTCTTGATTGGTGCAGCATCAATTGGACTAAGTTGTGGAGGTCCTATGAAACGATAAAGTAACGAGTAGATCCATGAAATTAAACCTGTCAGAAGGATAAGGATAACGAATGTAAAAAGGATCACAGCCACTAAATTAGGGAACCTGTTAATGGGATTAATAACGGATGAAGGTAAATTTACAATCCAAACCTGTCTTGGAATGTGAACATATCCTAATATTTCCCTTGGAATAGGCCACTCGTTGGCAAGTCCAAAATTAATAAGTTCTATTGATAGGAAATATGACATCACAGGGAGGAAAAGTGCTAATATACAGCCAATTCCTCTCCAGATGGGGTGAATTCTTTTTTCTTTCATTTTTCTTGGTTTTTGATATTTCGTATATTTACTCATTCGCTTCCTTCAAGTTGTTTCACTGGATCCATATTCCTGCTGGCTCGTTCCACTGCTGAAATGATCTTGTAATATCCTGTACAACGGCACAAATTCCCAGTAAAAGCCTGTTGAATCTGGTTATGCGAGGGGCTTGGAAATTCTTCCAGCAACTTTGCTGCTGACATGATAAAACCAGGCGTACAATACCCACATTGAACCGCACCTTCCTCTATAAATGCATCCTGGACAGGGTGAATACCATTTCCTGACGAGAGACCTTCAACAGTAACGATATTTGCGCCATGTGCACGTGCTGCCGGTACAAGACATGCCATAACAGCGTTACCATCAAGAAAAACCGTACAGGCTCCACATTCACCTTCAGCACATCCTTCTTTTGTTCCAATTAATCCAGCATCTTCCCTCAATAAACGCAGCAAAGTCTTTTTCTGAACTCCAACAAAGGAAAATTCTTTACCATTGATCATCGATTTAATTGTTGAATTTGAGGTAAATATTTGAGCTGCAAGGTTTCCTTTTTTATAATTTTGGTTCTTTCCCCATAAAAGAACAGGATCCTCAGGTATATCTTCGAACTTGTGATTATTTAGCAGGTTTCTTAACAATCTTAAGGTCAGAACCCTTACCATTTCTTTCCTGTATCTTGCTGATGCCCGTAGATCGTTAATGGATTTTGATTCTTCCATGGAAAGTATTGCAGCCTCGGACATCATTTCCATGTCATGAATAGATTTGCCCGTCAGAAATTCTTCAGCTTTTTTCGCATGAATGATAGTAGGAGCAACAGCTCCCATCGTTATTGAAGCATCCCTTATCCTGCCGTTATCAAGGCTAAGAACTACAGCGACATTCACAACAGAGATTGCTTGTGCACGTCTCAGCGCCATTTTCAAAAAAGAGCCCCGCTGATTTTCATCTAAAGCGTTAAAGCTGATATCAATAAGCATTTCATCAGGCTTCATTATTGTTTTGCGAACACCGGTATAAAAATCGGCCAGGGAAACAATTCTTTGTCCGTTAACTGATACTAGAGTGACTTTCGCATTTAAAGCCATAAGTGGTGTTATCGTATCGTTGGCAGGTGATGCTGTAATTAGATTGCCAGCAACAGTACCCCTATTGCGAATTTGAGGTGCACCAACCTCCCAGCATGCCCGGGCAAGTGGATAAGCCTTGGAACGAATTAGTTCGGAAGATACACATTGATTATGTGTTACAAGGGGGCCGATATGAATAACCCCCTCCTTATCCAGGATTATTTGATCCAACTTATCGATTCTGCTGATGTCAATAACTGTATCAATACCAGGATGCAGTCCATGTTCCATCTCTAGAATCAGGTCTGTTGCACCTGCAACAATTCTTATATGACCTTTCTTATCATGCAAAAGTTGGATGACTTCATCGATTTTGTAAGCGTTTATAGATTCATCCCACATTAAAAGGCTCCGCTACTTAATAATAGAATTAAGGAAAAGTTGCATTCTTATGACTGAACCTAAAATGCTACGATTCGTTCGCTGCAGTTAATACTTCGTACCTGTGGTTATATGTCTCAACTGACTCCCGTGAGGCTGTCACCAGGTTTCGAATTGCGGCTGGTAATCCTTTCTCATCACCGAGGGTGGTTTCAACATTATCGATGGCGTTGTTAATGGAATCAGCTTGATCAAAGAATGCATTGTCAAATGCATATAATTTGGCAATTTCTTCCTCGTTGATCTTTATAGCGTCAAAGAATCCGGAATACCCATAAGTTGCTGTACGGATCTTATCTACAAAAGTCCTGAGTTGAATTGCAGACTTTTCCAAGTCATCAACAAATGACAGACCACCCTGGCTGATGAGATCTGTTTGCAGGGCTGACACCCGTTTCCACAGGTCTTCATATTTATCTGCAACTGCTTCTCGTAAAATTTTATCTGCAGCCCGGCGATTTTGTCGTTCTATATATCCAGTAAAACCTGGAATTTTGCTGGCAAGTTTTTTGAAAACATCCTGGTCGCCTGTTACCTTATCAAATAGATCATTCATTTTATAAGCCTCCTGGATAATATTTACTGAGAATGTATTTTTTATTATAGCTTGAGATAGCAGTTATAATCAAGCAGTCTTCCTGTAAAAATCATCGGTAATTTAATCATCTGTTAATATCCGGTGAAATATACATGACTAATTTAACTACGTAAAAAAAACCTTTTTGGTTTTATAAAGAAAGGAAATTGTGTGACAAATCATCTCGGTGAATTACTTAATCTTGCTGAAAATAGCGTACATTATGAAAATGGAAGAGTGAAAATCAATGACTCTGAATTACTTCGATCATTGATCCACAAATGGGTAAGTGTTTCAACCTTGGAAGATGGATTATTGCAGAGATGGGCCAGGTATCTGGTCCGATTGACAGCTATGGAAATGGGGATTTTCCCTGCTTCAATCCATGAATTATATATGGCAAATGGTAGAGGTGAAATAAGCCAGAAGTTCACTGTTCCGGCACTTAATCTTCGGATTCTTTCGTTCACTGCTGCGAAAGCAGCCTTTAAAGCCGCGCAATCAATCAATGCTGGCGCATTAATATTTGAAATTGCCAGATCAGAAATCGGATATACAGCCCAACAACCTGTTGAGTTTGCCACCAACATTCTGGCAGCCGCTATCGCAACAGGTTACAAGGGGCCAGTTTTCATCCAGGGAGACCATTACCAGGTTTCACTGAAGAGGTATAAAGAAGATCCGACAAAGGAAATCAACAAAATAGAAGATTTAATCCTCCAATCCGTACATGCAGGTTTTTTCAACATTGATGTTGATACATCAACGTTGGTGGACATAACCAAGAATGATGTTTCCGAGCAACAACAGTTAAACATAGAGCTATCAGCTCATTTCACAAACCATATCCGAAAGAACGAACCAGAAAAGATGACAGTATCTGTCGGTGGTGAAATTGGAGAAGTTGGAGGAAGAAATTCAACAGAAGAAGACTTGACTGCCTATGTGCAAGGGTACAATGATCGTTTGCATTCCGAATATTCAGATATTGTAGGATTAAGTAAGATCAGCATCCAAACGGGAACTTCACATGGTGGAATAGTATTGCCGGATGGTTCCATTGCAGAAGTAAAGGTTGATTTTAATACATTGAGAGATCTTAGCCGGGTTGCACGGAGAAAATTCGGGTTGGGAGGAACTGTCCAACATGGTGCATCCACCCTTCCAGAAGATGCATTTGGAAAATTCGTTGAATTCGAGGCTGTCGAAGTTCATCTTGCAACGAATTTTATGAATATGTTCTATGAGAATGCTCCGCAGGATCTGACTTCAAAGATGTATGCATATCTTGATAAGAATTTCAAGTCAGATCGAAAACCAGATATGACAGATGAACAGTTTTATTATAAAACAAGGAAAAATGCCATTGGACCATTTAAGAAGGATATTTTTCTTCTAGAAGAACCTTTCAGTAATAAAATGGAAAACCTTTGGTTCAAGAAGTTTTCAGATCTCTTCCTTTCATTGAACATAAAAGACACCTGGAAACTGGTTAATGAAATTACTCCATTGGGAGCTACTCCAATATCATTGGAAGATTACCTTGGTACATCCGGTTCTGAAGAAGATGTGAGTGACCTGGCTGATTGAAAATCTATCCATGGCTGGCAGCAAATTAAAGAACCATGATAAAGAGCAAGGAATATCAATAGATCGATATCAATTGATCCCTCGCTGTTTGATTTTCATTAGGCACCAGGACTCTTTTCTATTAATAAAAGGTTCACCCGACAAAAAGATATGGGCAAACAAATTCAATGGTGTCGGCGGTCATATCGAACATAACGAGGATATTAAAACTGCCGCCCAGCGAGAATTGCTAGAAGAGACCGGTCTTTCCATTGATCTTGAGTTGAAAGGGATCCTAACAGTTGATCCAGGCGGTGAAATTGGAGTATGTATATTCGTTTTTTCTGGGAATTACATTAATGGAGAGATCAAATCATCCAGGGAAGGTGGGCTTCAATGGGTGAAAATGAGCGAATTACAAGAATTACCTCTGGTCGATGATGTTCAAGTGATCCTTAAGCGAATAGCAAATGTTCAAGATGGTTCTCCACCTTTTATAGCTCATTCGTTTTATGATCCTGGTGGATCATTAATCGTAGAATTCAATGAATGAGAAAATCAGGAAAGGTTTTCCCCGTAGGCAAGATAATAACCTTGAAAAATATGAATCTCATTTGGGTAACCGCTCGTAGAAAACGAGCATGGTACTGCCATATTTTCTTTGATCAATTTCAACCAGGTTATTCAATGAAATAACTGAATATTCTTTAGGATGGATCTGCACAATAACCAAAGAATTTTCATTTGTCCAATTAATATTTGCATCCAGATCAATTAACGTCTTCTTCCAAAGCTCTTTATATTGTGGCGGAGCGATATAGATATAATCAAATGTTCTATCCGGCTTCATTTGAAGATAAGAAAATGCATCTCCTTGTCTTATTTCCACTTTATCTGCGAAACCCACAAGGTCGATATTCTGTTTTACAGTCATAATGGCATTTCTTTCGAGGTCTATAAATCGTACAAATTGTGCACCTCTACTAAGAGCTTCAATCCCAACAGCACCTGTGCCTGAAAAAAGATCCCACCAGGTTGTTTCAATTAATTCACCAGCCAGGATATTAAATAACGCTTCTTTCACTCGATCCGTGATAGGTCGGGTACTGTCACCTGGAACATCTTTGAGTCTTCTTCCCTTGGCAATACCCGAAATCACTCTCAAGCTTGAAATTCCTCCACAAAGTTTCTGGCTGCCATGAGATTACCGTGGGGAGCGATTACAGGAACAACACATCCTGTTCCGATTATCAAGCGTTCTCCCTTTAACTGAATAACTGCGTCTTCAATTTCATCTTTGATCAATTTGTTGTTTCCAAGACTGATGGACTCCCTTCGTAAGCCTCCGCAAAGAATGCCACCAAATTTCCTGTACCCTTCCTTTAAACTTGGGTAAGTATCTCTATCGTGCCAATTAATGGAACTCACTGGGTAATTACTGATCTCATCAAAATAAACAGAGTTTCCATGTAAATGGAGGATATTAAAAAATAATGGTTCAGAAATTCTCAAAATATCCACATCATGTCCTTTTCCAAAAGAAGCATATTCCTCTTTTGAAAGAGATCCACTTCGAGCATGTTGAATTGCATAAAAGATTCCATCTATCCCTGTCTCAACTGCTGCATCAATGAAAACCTTCGTACTTGCAGCAATTATTTCCAATCCATGTCGAACCGCCTCAGGAAATAGACGCAAGTGGGATAATAGCCGTTCTTCCCCTGCCAGGTTTTTTGCCTGCGAAAGAGGATTGAAAATTGTCTGGATGACTGGTGTTGTTTTTCTAATGTCCTGCAGCAATTCAAGGCATTTCAATTGCTGCCCAAGGAAGCCTTTTTTGGGGTCTAGTAGTTTTAATTTTTCCCAATCAGATGGAATTTCGATGACTTGTTTTGTATAACGGCGTGTTCCTTCCGGATTACCCTCCCACCTATCTTCTGCGCCCCAATCTTTCAAGCAAAAAGAGGATGCTGGTGTTACCTTTATCAGATCAAAATCATAAATTTCCTGGAATTTAAGAGCAGCTTCGGCTAAAAGTTCTGGTTCTTGATCATCGACTGGAAAATGACGCCATAATGCAATCGGGATCCTATTAAGTTTCTCGTTTCGTTTTAACGCATTAATCCTGTCCCGGTGAGATATTCTGCCGTCATGCATGTTTTGGTAATCCTCGGTTTTATTTTAGATTACCAAGCCTGTGTTTCTGTCTCATAATAGCAGCTTCCATTCTCGACTTTTCTTCAGGTGTAGTTATTTCCAATCGAGGTACTTCCACAGGTTTCTGGTTATCATCAAGAGCCACATACACCAGGTATGCTTTGTTGGTATGGGTATATTCCCCGGTTATTGGATTCTCAGCTGTAACAAGAACTTCAACTTCCATTGAAGTTCTGCCAGCATATGTCACTTCTGCATCCAATGTGACAAGGTCACCAATCCTTATTGGTTGACGGAATGTCATTTGGTCGATAGCTACAGTGACAACCCGATGCCTGGCATGTCTCATACAAGCCAGGGCTCCCACTTCATCAACCAATTTCATGATCCAGCCACCGTGGACATTACCAAGATTATTGGCGTGGTCAGGCTGCATCAATTGTGCAATCGTCACGTGTGAAGCTGATGGGGATGTGCGAGAAGGTTTTTTCATGCGTATTCCAACTGTTTTTTTATTTATTATCTAATCAAGGTCAGGTTTTAATGCGCCTGAATCAATTGTGTGCAGTCTCTCTGGTTCTTCCAGAAGAACATCTGTGGTTCCGATCATCAATTCATAAAAGAGTGGAGCCAATGGGGTGTAAGCTGGGGGTCTGAACTTGGGAGGTGGAGGTGGAGGCATGAGACGGGGTTTGGAACCAAAGAGACTTCTTTTTGATAATATCCGCTGGTCTTTGCTGAAAAATCCAACATAAACACCCAGAACTGAATAGACCTCATAGTCAGGAGTGACCCACCCGACCCATTCTCCCAACCGGTTATATAAATAAGGGTATTTCAGAAATACCTCTGCATCTCCATTGGATGCATAAAGGGGGATTACTTTCTCGTTTGTATCTTCCAGGTTGTTCATTGTCTCTTGGTTCTAATTAACATCATTATAAGTCCAATATCTGTTCGCATAGAAATTCCACAACATTACGATCAAAATTGCCAATGCCAGTGTAATATTATTAGATAATAGAATAATTAACGAAGAGGGAATGGTAGAGATAGTACGTAAGAATTGACTGATGCCTGGCTCCAGGAAATGTAGAATTGGTATTCTTATAGCGATACCGATAAGGTTCACTGAGAAAAACATGATCAATTGCATTTCAATCTTTTTACTTCTTGAGTCAGGATAAGTCCATAATCGATTCCATATGAAGTTACTGATAACTGCAAGAATAAAAGAAATAGTCCCGGCGATCACCAGATTGAAGTTGAGCAGCCTGGTCAGGAGGTTCATCACTGTAAAATCAACGACTGCACCAAGAACTCCTACGAGACCAAAACGGTAGAATCTTATCCACTCCTTATTTTGCACCTTCATCTTACCGGATGTCCATCTTGCTCTTAAAGTAAGGAATCGTTTTTTCAATTCCTTCTTTAAGGTCGATTTTTGGCTCCCAATTCAATATTTGTTTAGCCCTGGATATATCAGGTTGACGCCGTTGAGGATCTCTTTCGCTTCGATCCCCTGGTTGGAAAATGATCTTTGATTTGGTATCAGTTATTTTCTTAATCTTTTTTGCGAAATCAAGGATGGTTGTTTCATTTGGACTACCCAGATTTATGGGGTAGTGTTCATCTGTCATAAGAAGGCGGAAGATCCCTTCGATCAGGTCATCCACAAAACAAAATGAACGGGTTTGCATACCATCACCATAAACAGTCATGGGTTCACCGCTTAATGCCTGCTTCAAGAGATTCGGTAAAGCACGCCCATCTTCCAGATCCATCCGGGGACCATAGGTATTAAAGATCCTGGCAATTCGTGTATCCACGTTGTGGGTTCGATAATAAGCCATGGTTAATGCTTCTGCAAATCGTTTGGCCTCATCGTAGACTGCACGAGTACCGATGGTGTCAACATTCCCGCTGTAGGATTCAGTTTGTGGATGAACTGTTGGATCTCCATAGATCTCGCTGGTTGATGCCAAAAGATACTTGGCATTATGCGCTTTTGCCAGTCCAAGGGTGTTATGGGTACCAAGGGCGCCTGCTTTCATCGTCTGGATGGGTAAATTAAAATATCCGCTTGGAGAATTTGGGTTTGGGCTTGCTGGTGAAGCAAAGTGGAGGACAGCATCAACTTTTTGATGAATGAAAATATAATTTGAAACATCATGTTTGTAAAACGTGAATGCCGGGTTCCCAGCCAGATGCGAGAAATTTCCAGGATTTCCTGTAATGAAATTATCCATTCCTATTACAGAATGACCTTCTGCAATGAATCTATCGCATAAATGTGAACCAAGAAATCCTGCTGCACCGGTTATTAATATTTTCAATGTTCCTCCCTGGAAACATTTCTTCAAACAACCCAATTGGATCTTGCTGAAAAGGCTTAAATCCTTTGATCGAAAGTCCTATTAATGTACCTTTCCAACAACCATCATCAATCCATCTGAGATCACAATTCCTTCCAATTGAAATCCTGTGGCAACAGGTCCCAATGATCCCGTGTATGCTTCGGTGACAAGGGAAGTGATGACTTCTTTTAAACTATCTGGTACATCAAATGGTCCGAAATCAGCAGAAGATAATTCGAGGATCAGTTTTCCAGTTGGATCAATGCTGGCTGTAAAAATTATCTCTACCGTAGCTTCGAAATATCCCTTTGTTACAGTCCCATATACCAGGATCTTTCCATCCTGAAGATAGACTTGCGGATTAGTAATAAGAGGATTGTTCTGGGTTGAAAATTGAGCATCCAAATAAGATGTAATTTGTGATTCGGTGATAAAAAGTGTGATTTCACCATTCGCAACACCATCAAGAACAGCCTGTTCAATTTGGTTCTGCATATTTGCCAACTCTTCAGTTGATACTGGAATGGCATCTTGCGGATAATCAGGTCCACCGATGTTTAAAACACAGGCAATACCCACCAAAAGTGTTACAATCGCAATGATTATTACCGAGGATTTATTTCGCATAATTCAACCTCTATATGAAATTCCTTGATGTCGGAGATATTATAGCATGAGCAATTCTGGATTAAACCAAGATGGTTCCACAAGTGAATTGGCATCCATCGAAGCTATTCTGTTTATTGCCATCGAACCAGTTTCTATCAACCACCTGGCGACCATTCTGGAAACTTCGGTATCCCAGGTTGAAGAACACCTGAATGTACTGGAGGACGGTTATAAAGAAAGGGGGATCAGGCTGCTTAGGACAGGGGGAAAAGTTCTCCTGACATCTGCTCCTGAAAAATCTCAGATCATCGAAAAGTTCCTTGGTTTGGAAGCAACCAGCAGGTTAAGCAGGGCAGCCCTGGAAAGCCTGGCAATCATTGCTTATAAACAACCGGTAACCCGACCTGATATTGATGCAATTCGAGGTGTTAACAGCGATGGAGTATTAAGAAGTTTGATTAGTAAAGACCTCATTCTGGAACTTGGACGTTCTTCGGGACCGGGTCGGCCGATACTTTATGGAACAACATCGGAGTTTCTGCAATATTTCGGATTGCCTTCTTTGAGTAATCTTCCACCCCTGGATCTTTCAGAAGAGGAATCAGAAATGCAATTATTAAAGGAATAATATGTCATCAGAAAGAATTCAGAAAATTCTTGCACATGCAGGATTTGGTTCAAGAAGATCATGCGAGAAGCTGATAGAAGATAATCGAGTCCGAGTAAATAATCAACCAGTAAAACTGGGTGACAAAGCGGATTTGGATTTGGACGAGATAACAGTCGATGGGCGGAAGGTTAATAAAACTCAATCCTTTATCTATATTGCATTAAACAAACCTCGAAATGTGATTTCAGCTGTAAAATCCCCTGATCCACGAAGAACGGTACGCGACCTGGTCGATGTTGAGGGTTCCTTTTATCCTGTAGGTCGATTGGATGCTGATTCGGAAGGTCTGATCCTCTTGACGAATGATGGTGATCTGGCGAATATTTTAACCCATCCACGTTATGAGCACGAAAAAGAATATCGTGTACTGGTTGCACGTCATCCGGATGAAGAGCAACTGAATCTTTGGAGGCGGGGAGTTGTTTTGGAAGATGGTTATAAAACAAAACCTGCACTAGTTCAATTCCAGGCTGCTTCTGGCAAAGGTGCCTGGCTGCGGGTAATCCTTCATGAAGGTAGAAAAAGGCAGATACGCGAAATGGGAAAAGTGACCGGCTTGCCTATTGTTAGTATAATCAGGATGCGTATAGCCACATTAAAGCTAGAAAACCTGAAACCTGGTCAATGGAGATATCTAACGCCAGACGAAATTAGATCACTGAAGGAATTGGATAAACAACCAATTACAGAACAAAAGAGGAAAAATAATTTAAAAAGGAAATAATCTCCAATCGGAATTAAGGAATCTTATTTTGAAAATTCATTGATTAAATATGCCATATGCCTGGCATGCTTCAGATAAAGGTCCAATCTTACGTTTTCATTGGGGGCATGTGTTCTTGAATCAGGATATCCAATACCTGCAGTTGCAACAGGTAATCCAAGATCGTGCACGAATGGATAATTCGGTCCTGACCCACCAGACATGGGGATGATTTTCATGGGAATACCGTACACTTCCTTTCCAGTAGCAAGAACCAGTTTTACAAATGGGTCATCGGGATCTGTCCTGGCAGCAGGTCCTCCCCCAAGGTGGGTGATCTGGATATCTTGAAAGCCATGGTCGTCCAGGTGATTTCTTAGGCTGCTTAGAACTTTTTCTGGTTTCTGATCAGGAACCAACCGAAAATCGATCTTGGCGGATGCTTTTGCAGGTAAGATAGTCTTGGAGCCGGACCCCTGGTATCCACTGGTCAGCCCACAGATGGTGCAGGTAGGTTCAAATATCTCGGCTAACCTTAATTCCACCCCGTCAGATAAATTATTAATGAAATGATCGACACCATATCTTTCCTTATACTCTTCTGACGTCTCCGGCAGCATCGCCATCAATTCTTTATCCCGGTCTGAAGGTGGTATGACATCATCATAATGCCCGGGAATTAGAATTTTCTCATTACTATCTTTAAGGGTATTCAATGCCCACACTAATCTCCAGGCTGCATTTGGAAAAATTGATCCTCCCAATCCTGAATGAACATCGATCGACGCAGTTTCAACCGAAAGTTCGACATAGCATATACCACGTAATCCAAGATATTCAAGAGGGCTTTCCTCATGGTCTACTCCTCCAAATTCCCAAATGCATGCATCAGCAGCCAGCAAATCCTTGTTTGCCCTGATAAATTCCGGAAGATGAACACTTCCTGTTTCTTCCTCACCTTCAATAATGAATTTAATATTGCAGGGTAATTCCCCAAATGCTTCTAGTAAGGAATCAATCGCGAACAAACGGCTGGTAATATGCCCTTTATCGTCACTGGTTCCCCTCCCGAACAGTTTTCCGTCTCGAATGGCAGGTTTGAAAGGTGGGGTTTCCCAAAGCTCAAAAGGTTCAGCTGGTTGGACATCATAGTGGCAATAGAATAAAAGAGTCTTATCTGACAATCCTTTTCTTTCAGCAAATACCACTGGAGGTCCATCAGTGGGAATTAATTCTGTCTTAAACCCTCTCTTCCTAATCAAACTTTCAGTCAACTGTGCACATTCTTTCAACCCTAAATTCTGAGCCCCCACACTTGGCTGAGAGACCAGTTCAGAAAGTTCGCTAATACTTTTATCAAGGTTTTTTTCAAGATAGGAATCGATCTCAGAGAGATTTTTCATGGCTATCCTTTCGAAAGAACGTTAATTACAGAAATATTTTACATATAGTTGTTGTTTTTTAATTTATTATCAATTCGAAATACCTGCAAACCAATTCAATGAGTAATAACCGGCATAAGCAAAACAAACCATTTTAATCAACTGTCCAATCCAGCAGAAAATCAAAAATTTAAGGATTGGCATTTTAAGTCCTCCAGCCGCGATTCCCGCCAGATCAAAAAATGGGTTTGGTATTGCAGCAAAAAGGATAACAGCAAATCCCCCATATTTAGTTACGATGGGTTCAACTTTTTGGTAAATATCCATTCGATCAATGATTGCCTGGCTGCTGAAACCTGCGAGGTATCCTGAAATTTCTCCCAGTGCTCCTCCAAATGAAGCAGCCAGGGCGACAAAAAAAGGATTAAGAACACTCCCCATTCCAAAAACAAAAGCAACTCCTGGAGCAGGGAAGAACACAGTTGAATTTGCAAGTAACGTAACTATAAAAATCCCAGGGTAGCCATATGCACTGAATTTTTCAATTTGATTACTATATTTAAGAATGAGCAATGAGATAGTAATAACAAAAAGCAATGCTAGGAAACGAAGAATATTTGTCCTCATATTCTGCCTGACATTGCTTTCTCCGGCCATAGATTATTTTTCGGAAATAGAAACTGTTTGTAATGAAATTCCTGAATTTTCCGGATTACTTGGGTCACGTGCAGGAATGGAATAGAGGACATCCATTCCTTCTATAACCTGTCCAAAAACACTATGTTTATTGTCCAACCATCGTGTGGGTACATGTGTGATGAAGAATTGGGATCCATTGGTTCCGGGACCGGCATTTGCCATGGAAAGAATACCTGGTTTGTCGTGGATTAAACTTGGATGGAATTCATCTTGAAATCTATACCCCGGACCACCAGTCCCTGTGCCGGTTGGATCACCACCTTGAGCCATAAAATCATTGATCACCCGATGGAATATCGTCCCATTATAAAAACCTTCACGGGAAAGGAATACAAAATTATTGACAGTAACAGGTGCTTTATCTGCGAATAACTCGATCACTATATCCCCAAGATCCGTGGTGAGTGTTGCTGTGTATTTCTTTTTTCCATCCAGGTTCATCTTTGGAGGAGAAGACCATTGTTTCTTTTCCGTCATTATATTCCTTTCATTCAGTTTGATTTTGAAGTAATTTCTCTATACGAGATACAACCATATCCATGGCAGCATTATTAAAACCACCTTCCGGGATGATTATGTCAGCAAATCGTTTTGATTGTTCCACAAATTCCAGGTGCATGGGTCTTACCGTGCTGATATATTGTTGGATCACAGATTCCATTGTTCTTCCCCGCTCATCGATGTCTCTTTGTAACCGTCGAATAAACCGTATGTCAGGGTCGGTATCAACAAAAATCTTGACGTCGAATAATTCTCTAAGAGCTGGTTCGGTAAAAATAAGGATACCCTCCACCAGAATCACACGACGAGCTTGTACTGTGAAAGACCTTTCCGTCCGACTGTGGGTAGAGAAATCATAAATTGGAACTTCAACAGGATTACCCTCCCGTAATGACAACACATGTTGAATCATTAATGTTGTTTCCAACGAGTTTGGGTGGTCAAAATTGATTGCAGCTCTTTGAGCCGGTGGAAGACCACTCAGATCCTTGTAATATTGATCATGTTGAAGAAAAGCAATTTTTTCAGGACCGACTCGTTGCAGAATGCTTTGTGCAACGGTAGTTTTTCCAGAACCGGATCCCCCAGCGATCCCTATGACCAGCGGGTTGTGTCTGTTAGCCATGAGTAAATTATACCTTGATGTCTGGACTCATCATTAATTTTGGCAATTTATAATATTTGTTAATTGAGAAATAGGGGATAATTAGTTAAGATAAATATCCAGTTATTTATTCTGAGCCACCGAAGGGAATCGAACCCTTGACCTGACGTTTACGAAACGTCTGCTCTGCCATCTGAGCTACGGTGGCTAATCCAGCGGCGGGGATTATACCAGTAGAAGATTATAATAAGCAAGCATTATTGTTAAGAATAGATTGAAATATAACCATGATAAGAATCGCAATGTTGTCCTACCATACCTGTCCATTGGCTACCCTCGGTGGAAAATCCACCGGAGGGATGAATGTATATGTACGTGATCTAACCAAAGCGTTGGGTAGATTAGGGATTCATGTGGATGTTTTCACCAGGTCGCAAGATGAGCATGTACCTCATGTATTACATGACCTCGGTTATGGAAACCGGGTTGTGCATATTCCTGCCGGTCCAGAAGTCCCATTGACCAAGGAGGAGTTGGTAGGGTTTATTCCGACATTTGTTGAAGAAATACTTAAATTTGAGAAGGAAAAGAATATCCAATATGATTTGATCCATAGCCATTATTGGATGTCTGGTTTGGCAGCTATTGCATTAAAAGAAAAGTGGAATGTCCCGTTAATTCATATGTTCCATACATTGGGCGAGATGAAGAATCAGGTGGCAAAAAATCCGGAAGAAAGAGAAAGTTCTTTTCGAATCGATTGCGAAAAGAAGATCCTCGAGAAAGCGGATCAGATCGTAGCCGCAACTTTATCTGAAAGGGCACAATTGGATTGGTTTTATAAAGCAAATTTAAGTAAAATCGTTGTGATTCCACCCGGTGTCGATCTCTCCCATTTCTATCCAATACCAGTTGATGAAGCCAGGGAATTTGTTGGTGTGAAGCTGAAGGATAAGATGGTCTTATTTGTAGGCAGAATTGAACCACTCAAGGGAATTGACACATTAATTTCAGCAATGCCATGTTTGAATTTCATGGAAGATTTGGGATTTTGCCCTGTGACATTAACGATTATTGGAGGTGATCCAGATGCAGATCCTGAATTCATGACAGCTGAGATGACAAGATTGCAGGAATTATCAAATGATCTGGGTATGGATAATATGGTGATTTTTCTTGGAAAGAGAAGCCAGGATACTCTCCCTTATTATTATTCAGCTGCTGATGTTGTAGTTATGCCTTCCCATTACGAATCATTTGGTTTGGTTGCACTTGAAGCAATGGCATGTGGGACGCCAGTAATTGCTTCCCAGGTCGGTGGTTTGACACATCTTGTTCAGGATGGTGTAACCGGATATCATGTGGCAAATGATGACCCACAGGAATTATGTTCAAAACTTAAACTCTTATTGGGAGATGAAGAAAGACGGTTGAGATTTGGAAAACAGGCAACCCGGAGAGCACAAGAATACTCATGGGAAGTCATCGCAGATCAAATCAAATCAACATATTCGGCATTATTGCAAATTGGCTGAATGTAATCCCCCCCGGTAAAATCATTCTTTCAATTTTACATAAAACAGAGTTGAACCATTAGACTCTACACTTCTTAGTTCAAATATGTCCTTGTATCCACCAATTAACCGTGATAATTGTTTATGCCCATATGTTCGCGGGTCAAAGCCTGGATCCAGTTGGTAAAGAGCATTTCCCATTATGGCTAACAAAGACCAGCCATCTTCTTGAACAGACATTTCAAAAGCTTTGATCAGTGAGGGTATGGGCTCCTGGTCCCTGGTGATATTTTCTTTAGTTTTTTTGGATTTTAATTTTTGTGATTTAATATCTGTTTCCAAGTTTTCAGTATATACAAAAACATCACAAGCATTAACAAAAGGCTTTGGAGTTTTTTTCTCTCCGATCCCCATTGCGAAAATCCCTGTTTCTCTAATCCTGGTAGCCAACCGGGTGTAATCACTATCGCTGGAAACCAAGCAGAATCCATCGACAACTCCCGAATGAAGAAGATCCATGGCATCAATGATCATCGCTGAATCTGTTGCATTCTTGCCTATGGTATAACGGAATTGCTGGATCGGTTGAACAGCGTGATAATTAAGGATATCTTTCCACGAATTCATTGAATTAGTAGTCCAATCTCCATAAATTCTACGGACTGTTACCTGGCCATATTTCCCGGTTTCCACCAGCATATTGGAAAGAAGGCTTGCTTGTGCATTATCCCCATCTATCAGGATGGCGATTTTGTGTCTTGAAATTGAAGTTAATTGTTCATCTGGCATGTTGTAATTATACACCTTTGCGATTTTTCACACTGCTGGATTATTACCGGCAAAGTTGGTTTCGATTAAAGAATTCTTACTCTGAAATGTTCTTAATGGAAAATAAGGAAAAGAAATATTCTTTGAATGCCCCCGGTGAGATTCGAACTCACAACCACTGGATTCGAAGTCCATTACTCTGTCCGTTGAGCTACGGGGGCCAGCGAATGGTTGATATTATACCTTATATTAAAAACCAATCCTTTACTCATATGTTTAGCTATGTTATAATATTTATTCGTGAAAATTTACAAAAGAAATTCATAAGGAATAATATGATGGCTAATCTAGATCTTAAATTTATGACCGCCGAGAACCCAAAAATACCGGAACTTTCACCTGGTGACTCTGTAAGTGTTCATGTCCGCATCAAGGAAGGTGATCGTGAGCGTATTCAGGAATTTAAAGGTACTGTGATCCGGTTGAGAAAAGGTGGAAACAATGCCAACTTCACAGTTCGAAGAATTGCCAGCAATGGCATTGGTGTGGAACGGACATTCCTCCTGCACTCACCTAGGATCGATAAAGTTGTGGTAGAACGCCACAATCATGTTCGCAGGGCACAATTATACTTCTTACGTGACCTTACAGGTAAGAAAGCCAACTTGAAACAGCGATTCAATTAACTAAACACTGATTCTCTTTCGACGCAGCCCATTCAATGTGCTGCGTCTTGATTTAACGAGGGATTGTGGACGGTAAAAAGCCAGTTATCGGTATTACGACCTCAAATGG
>Ga0209521_10001957_pt1 | contig 16845 bp, 19 predicted proteins | sample Rifsed19ft4_FD_184016 | JGI IMG/M metagenome (GOLD analysis project Ga0209521, IMG submission 184016) | Soil microbial communities from Rifle, Colorado, USA - sediment 19ft 4 (version 2) | ecosystem: Environmental > Terrestrial > Deep subsurface > Rock core/Sediment | place: Rifle, Colorado...
TAAATATCAGATTCCAACAGCCGGAATTGTTTCATTGAAAGTTTATGATATACTTGGTAAAGAGGTAGCAACTTTAGTAAACGAAGAAAAACCGGCTGGTAGTTATGAGGTAACATTCTCAGCTAAAGAAGGGCTTTCTTCAGGAATTTATTTTTACAAGCTTCAAGCTGATAGCTTTGTTGAAACGAAGAAGATGGTTTTAATAAAATAAAAATATTTTTATTTCCTTTTATTCAATTCCAAGCGAAGAGTTAAATTAATTTCGAGATTTATATGTATAAAATAAAATGCTCATTTCTTATCGCCCTGTTACTGTTTTCATATTCTATCGTAAGCTCACAAACAGTACCAAAATCCACAATCACGAAAGCGGCAGCTCAATGTAAATGGGTCGGCACTGTAAAATCATCAAATTTTTTATTTGGAGAGCAAACTATTGTCGCTAATGTGATCTTCGAATTTGTAGCAAGTAGTAACTTTTGGGTGGAATATAAGTTGACGGGCGGTAGCGCCACATGGACTGCTGGTGGGATGGCGGGTGATTGCATTGTATCGGGTGGGCCACTCCAATTTGATATCTCACCTGATGCCGGAGATCATGGCGCTCGCGATTTTCGGAGCGGTCATCATGACCGCGGCCGCCCTGCGTTTCCGGAAACGGCTGGACTGAGCGCTGGAGGTCGACCATGCGACATCTTCCCATCCGCAGCCTGATGCCGGTCGTCTTGATCGCCGCATTGGCCGGAGGCGCGCTCTTCTATCTCAATCAGGCCTCCGCCGCCGAAGCCGGACCGTTGACGGCCTCGGGAACGGTCGAGGCGACGGAGGTATCCATCTCCCCGGAGGTCGGCGGCCGTGTCGTTGAGGTTCTGATCGAGGAGGGCGACTTGGTCGCCGCCGGAGATCCTCTCTTCCGATTCGATGACGAAGCCCTGATGATCAAACGACAGCAGATCGTTGCCGCCGGCGCCTCAGCCCAGGCCGAGACCGAGCTGGCCGTGATCACGGCCCGCCAGGGCATGTCCGATCTGTACGACAACGCCGTCGTGATCACTGCCCAGGCGGAACTCAATCTGGCCAACGCCCGCAAGGCCCTCGATGAGGCGCTGCGGCACCGGTCATATCAATCCAGGGGCAATCGGGCGAGCTCGGAGACGATAACCGGGGTCGAGGCTCAACTCACGTTGGCTGATGAAACGGTGAGTGAGGCCGAAGACGCCGTCGACCGGGCAAGTAACTTGTCGGCCGACGATCCTAAGCGCGCCGCGGCCGAGGCTGCACTATACACCGCCCGGCACGCGCGCGACGTCATCCAGGCCAACCTGAATTGGTACACCGGCTCCCCGACGGACTTCGATCAGGCCATTCTGGATGCCCAGGTCAGCGTGGCCCAGGCCAACGTCACCAAAGCCGAGACGGAGTTTGCCAGGGTGAAAATCGGGCCCGATCCGGATGACGTTGCCCTGGCGCAGGCGCAGGTCAGGGCGGCCGAGGCCGCCCTGGCGGCGGCTAAGGCCGGGACGACGGCCGAAATCGAGGCGATCGACCTGCAGCTCGAAAAACTAACCGTCTCCGCGCCGCAAGAGGGCGTGGTCCTCAGCCTCAACCTGAATGCCGGGGAGGTCCTTCAGCTGGGAGGCACGGCGCTGACCCTCGGCCGTCTGGATTCACTGCACATCACCGTCTACATGCCGGAGGATCGCTATGGCCAGTTGCGTCTCGGGGCGCAGGCCGAGGTGAGCGTAGACTCGTTCCCGGGTGAACGGTTCTTTGCGAGCATCACCCGGATCGCAAGTCAGGCGGAGTTCACCCCGCGCAACGTGCAAACCGAAGAAGGTCGGCGGACCACGGTCTTCGCCGTCGAGCTCGCCGTGTCGGACTCCTCCGGCAGACTCAAACCCGGAATGCCGGCTGACGTGCAGTTCCTGGAGCCCTGAGGCGTGGATGGAAACCCTCATTGACGTCCAAAACCTGAGCCGCGCTTTCGGAGCGACTCGAGCCGTGGACGATATCTCCCTGATGGTGCAGGCAGGGGAGATCTACGGCCTCGTCGGGCCGGACGGGGCTGGCAAGACGACGACGATGAGGCTGCTGTGCGGTGCGCTCCGGGCGGATCACGGCCGGGTGGTCATTGCCGGGATTGACCTGGCCAGCCAGCCGGACAGAGTGCGCGAACGCATGGGTTATCTGCCCCAGCGTTTCAGTCTTTATGGGGATCTGACGGCCATGGAGAACCTGCGCTTCTTTGCCGAGGTGCGAGGCCTGGGGCGAAAGGACTGGCTCCCCCGGGCGAAGGAGATCCTGGCGTTCGTCGGATTGGACGAGTTCGCCGATCGCCGGGCAGATGCCCTCTCCGGAGGGATGCGGCAGAAGCTCGGACTGGCGGCCGCGCTCGTTCAGCGCCCCCAGGTTCTTCTCCTGGACGAGCCGACCGGTGGAGTGGATCCAGTCACCCGCCAGGCGTTCTGGCAATTGCTCCTACGCCTGCTCCGAGAAGGCGTGGCGGTCTTGATCAGCACTCCTTATATGGATGAAGCCTCTCGCTGCAGCCGTTTGGGTTTCCTCAATCACGGTCGGCTGATGGTCGAGGGCACGCCACAAGAAATCGAAGCCCGGCTGCAAGGCAGGATCCTGGAAGTTGAAGGGGGACCGCGCTCTCTCCTGGAGCGAGTGGCCCTCGAAGACCCTGAGGTTGAGGCCGCGCACGCGTTCGGAGACCGTTTGCGCATCCGCCTGTCTCGACCGAGCTCGACTGCCATTCGGGCGCGCTTGGAACGGGCCATGACCGTCAAAGGCGGAAGTGTCAAGCATATCGGCGAGTCCCCGGCGACAATCGAGGACGTCTTCGTCGACCTTCTGGAGGAAAACCGTGCCTGAGCCGATCGTGGACGTCGACGGATTGACCAAGCGCTTTGGGACCTTCACCGCCGTCGACCATGTCACCTTCCAGGTCGATCCAGGCGAGGTGATCGGATACCTCGGCCCGAATGGGTCGGGGAAGACGACGACGATCCGAATGCTCCTTGGGCTGTTACGGCCTACCGAAGGTAGGGCGACAATCCTCGGGCTCGACGTCGAGAAGCAAGCCGAAGGCATCCGGCCGCGGGTCGGGTATATGTCCCAGAAGTTCGCCCTCTATGACGAATTGACGGCCTGGGAGAATCTGATGTTCTACGCCGGGGTCTATGGTGTGACGGATCTTTCGAGGTTGAATGAAACGCTGGATCTCGTCGGATTGTCCCAGACGAAAGATGAGAGGGCCGCATCTCTGCCGATCGGCTGGCGGCAACGCCTTGCGTTGGCGACAGCCGTCGTTCATCAACCGACGTTGCTCTTCCTCGACGAGCCGACCAGCGGCGTCGATCCGCTGGCGCGTCGCGCGTTCTGGAATCTCATTTACGAGTTGGCGGAGAGCGGGGTCACGGTGTTTGTCACCACGCACTATATGGACGAGGCCGAATTCTGCGGGCGGGTCGGGATCATGCGTCGGGGGAGGCTCCTGGCGATGCAGCCGACCTCCGAACTGAAGCGCACCGCTCTGCGTGGCAAGGCGTGGGATGTTCATGCGGCGCCCCTTCTGGATGCCCTGGATGGTCTGACGATGCTGGAAGGCGTGGAGCGCGTTGGCCTGTCGGGTGACCATCTGCGGGCCATCACTGGAGCCGGGCTCGCTGGAGCAACCCTGGAGGCCGGGCTGAAGGCTCTCGGGCTGAAGGACGTCTCCGTCGCCCCCGCTATGCCCACGCTCGAAGACGTATTCCTGGCACTTTCCGACTGAGTTCGGAGAAGGCCCGGCTCTTTGGAGCGGACTTCTCGGCGTCCGGAAACGAAGGCTCAGCCCGGCGACAACCATCCATTGATCTTCCCGCAATGGTGCGACACGACGACATGTGGCCTCCGCCGCCGGGAGGCCGAGCGCATCTCATGACATAGCACCCCCTCCCATCACAAGGGATTGTCGCCGGCGGTACAAGCTGGGATAATCCCGGACTGTGCCCCGCCTCAGACTTCCCATCCCCCTCTCATTGTCTGTCCTTGCGTCTGTCTTGCTCCTGGCCGCGTGCGGCCAGGTCGGAGACTCCGGCGCACGACCTTTGGTGACCTCCGGTACCCAACCGAACCCACCGACCCCGAGCCCCACGCCGTTCCAACCGCAGGCTCCCACCCCGACGCCCGGGCCGATCTCAATCTGGATCGCGCCCGGAGTACCACAGGTGCTGGCGGCGCAGGTGCAGGAGCTGGTATCGAGCGAGCCGTCTTCGTTTTTGGTGGTTGAACAACCGACGTCGGCCCAGGTTCGGGTTGAGCCCGCGCCGGAATACGCGCTGACCACCTGGATCTATGCCGTCGTGGCCCCCTTCCCGACGATCGAAGATGGGTTGACTCTCGATAGCTTGCGCCAGGCCTGGCAGGGGGACGCCGGGGGAGTCGACGCATGGTTCACTTCACTGGCAACGGCTGCAGTATTGGGTGCGTGGCTCGGGGAGCCCGGAGCCGGTGTCGTTCAAGTGGGCCAGGATAAGGACCTGATCGACCAGGCGTGGCAGGCGAGAACCTCACGGGCAGTCGTCCCGTTCGAGTCGCTTGACCCGCGCTGGAAGGTCCTCGAATTGGACGGTCAATCCCCACTGCACAAAGACTTCGCCCCGGAGAGCTATCCCCTGGCGGTCCCGATCGGGTTGAGCGGTGAGGTGGAGTCGGTGGAGCCGGTGCATGCCAGGTTGGATTGGCCGAGCTCCAACCGCGACCCGGATCGATTGAGCGTTGTGGTCATGACCGGCGTCACTGCACTCACGCGGGCCACGGCCTGGATGATGGACATCCGCGGCGTCAAGTTCCCCGGAGAGCTGGTCGGCGACTGGCTGCGGAACGCCGACATCACCCATGTCAGCAACGAGGTCTCGTTCGCCGAGAACTGCCCTCCGGCCGATCCAAGCCCGGCCAACATGCGCTTTTGCAGCGCGCCGGAAAACCTCGAGCTCCTGCAAGACGTCGGCGTGGACGTTGTCGAACTGACGGGTAACCATCTGATCGACTGGGGGCAGCCGGCCATGCTGTACTCCCTCGATCTGTATCGTCAACTTGGATGGTCTACTTTCGGTGGAGGGCTAGACCTCGAGGCCTCGATGCAGCCTGCGATCCTGGAGGACCACGGGAACCGGTTCGCTTTCCTCGGGTGCAATCCTGCCGGGCCCTCCTTCGACTGGGCGACATCCACAAGCCCGGGATCCACCCCTTGCGACAAGGAGCGTCTGTTCGGAGAGCTGGCCAGTCTGCGGCAACAAGGGTACATCACCATCTTCACCTTCCAATGGCCCGAGTCCTACCGCGCCTCACCGCTGCCCGATCAGGTGGCCGGCTTTCGGGAAGCCATCGACGCCGGTGCGATGATTGTCAGTGGAAGCCAGGCGCACCAACCGCAGGGGTTTGAGTTCTACAAGGGCGGGTTCATCCACTACGGCCTAGGGAATCTGTTCTTCGATCAAATGTGGTCAGAACCGACGCGGCAGGAATTCATCGATCGGTACGTTTTCTACGACGGACGGCACATCGGGACGGAACTGTTGACGACGCACCTCGAGGAGTATGCTCAACCCCGGCCGATGACGCCTGAGGAGCGAACGAGCTTCTTGAAGGCGATCTTTGAAGCGAGCGGGTGGTGAGGCGAGCTGTGGGGTTAGAGCTCGATCCCGGAGCGCTCCCGCAAAGCGCTCTTAAGCCGGCTTTCTGCCGACAAGGCGCGCGCCTGGAACGAATCCAAAAGGCTGAGCCATGATTCAGCGGCGGCCCGATCGGAAACCCCCGAAGCATTGACCTTGACGTTGAGCGCGGCCGCGCGCAATGCCGCCTGTGCCAGTGCGACGCCCGAGGCGGCGTCGCTGGCGGCATTGACGTTGCCGATCTCGGCCAGCTCGGCGGCGAGTTCGATAAGGCTCGCGGCCTGTCCGGCGACCCCCAGCGGGACGGCGGCCGCCTGGTGCGTGGCGCGTTCGACGGCCTCCGCCCGCGAGGCCTCTTCCGCCGGCGTGGCACTCGGCATACGCGTTGCCCGCATCACGTCGTCGAAGGCTCGCGCATCTTCCGATACCGCCGACGACAACTCGCGCCTGACGCCTTCGGATCGTTTGATGATCTCCTGCATGCGGCTTTCGACGGCAGCATACTTCTTCTTCCCGGCGGTCAAGCGCGCAACCATGGTGACCAATGCCGCCGCCATTGCCCCTGCGTAGGCCGCCGCCGACCCGCCGCCGGGAGTGGCACTTCCCTCGGCTAACCGGTCCAGGAAGGATCCGGCAGCGCCTGTGTCCGCCGCCAACGCCTCATACAACCGGGTTTCGAGCACTTGATCGGAGGTAAACCGATCGAGCTGGAGATACCAGCGGGTGGTATCGACCATGGCGGCTTGCGGGATCAGCCCGACCAGCTCGGAGTGGTGGATCGAGGTTCCTCGGTTAGAAGCCTCCTGGCGGATCATCTCGACCACACGCGGGACCGATGTCTGAGTGAAGTCTGTGAGATTCATCGAGACCTGGGCCCTGCCTTCGACCAGCAGTCCTAGAGCCTTGACGAACGACAACCCACCCGATGAGAAGCGGATGACTTTAGCTATCGCCTTGGCTACGGCGACATCGTCCGTCGCCAAGTACACATTGAAGGCGATTAGAGGAGGCCTGGCGCCGATCACGGTTGCACCGGCCGGGCCCACTCTGGCCGGGCCGAAATCCGGCGCCCGGTCCGGATCCGAGAGGATCGCCTCCTTCAAGGCCTCGTATTCTCCGCGGCGGATGTCTTCCAGGTTCACCCGGTCCGGGCGCGAGGCGGCGGCCTCGTACAGATAGACCGGGATGTTGAGTTCAACTCCGACACGCCGGCCGAGTCGACGGGCGAGCTCGACACACTCTTCCATGGTCGTGTCGCCCAGAGGGACGAATGGGACAACGTCGGTGGCGCCGATGCGCGGGTGCTCCCCGACGTGTTTGTCGAGATCGATCGAGCGGGCGGCGAGGGCGATCGCCTCGAATGCGGCCTCGGCGGTGGGCTCGGGTGCACCGGCAAAGGTGAGAACCGAGCGGTTGTGATCCGCGTCGGAATGGCGGTCGAGCAGGTACACGCCCGGTGTTTTCCGTACCACATCCGCCAGAGCATCGACTAGCTCGGTGCGGCGCCCTTCGGAGAAATTTGGTACACACTCCACTAGCTTCTGCGACATAGTTGCCTCGCGTGCTGGGTGAGCCAGATTATATGCGAGCCGAGAAGAGCAAAGGGGATGGCTCAATCAGGTTTCTGGGAATGAGCGAGAAATCCCCAGGACTGACATTAATCTAGTGGTAATCACCTTCGGCTAAGATTCGTGAGCCGGCGGATCGGCCGTGGAGCGGATGAACGGATTGGCGGGCTCTGGGGCCTGCCGGCACGATCCATCCGAGATGGACTATAGTGGAAACGGACGTTATCCCGGAAGAACGAGGGAGGTGAGTTCGAGTGCGGAGATCCAATTGGGCGGTCTGGGGTGCGGCACTGGTGGTCTCGGCCATCCTATTGGGTTGTTCCAGCCCATCGGCAACGCTGCCGGCGGCTACGGCGCCAGGCCCGACATCCGTCCCGAGCCCCACTGCAATAGCCACCGCTGCCCCAAACGAGCAAGGTCTTCACCCGGAAGAGGGGGCGGGGGAGGCGCCGAGAGCCCCCGAGGCACCGACGCCAACGGTCCGCGCCGGCCTGCACGCGACCGATCCGAACGGCGTGGTGCTGGCCTCCGGCAGGCCGACACTGGTGGAATTCTTCGCCTTCTGGTGATCGACCTGCCGAGCGCTGGCGCCCGTCGTGCACGGGCTAGAGCGACAATGGGGTGAGCAGGTGAATTTCGTCTATCTTGACATCGACGATCCGCAGACGGAGCCGTTCAAGCGGGCTCTTGGATATCAATACCAGCCGCATCTCTTCCTACTCGATGGGCAAGGCACGATCCTGCGCGAGTGGATCGGCCTTGTGAGCGAAGAGGATCTGGAGGCGGCTCTGAAGGAAGTGCAGCAGTAGTCTTCTGCACCTGCGCCTCAAGGAACAAAGTGCGTCGCCTTTGGATGGGCGACGCACTTTGTTCCCGTTTGTGTGCACTCTGCTCCAATAGCGGGCCGTAAAGTTCGGATCATTGCTGGGCAGCATTTGCAACCCGTGGGAGGCACCAACTTCGCTTTCGCGGCCGTTGCGGGAGGAACATACTGCCGGTCCATTCCGGCAGGACGCGTCGGCGGGTGTCAGACCCATGTGATGGAAGCTGCGGTCTATGGCATCCAGGAGGACGTGTTCGTCCCGATGTTCCTTATGGATCTGAGCTGGTGTGAGACGTGCGTGATCATGACTCCGTGCTTCAACACCGGCGGGCTGGAGGCGCTTGAGGCGCTTGGTCCTGGCTTGGCGAACCGATCGCGGCGGGGCGACCCACTACTTCAACAAGACGGACGCACTTCCCGATGCCGTGAGCGCCTTCATTCGCAGCCAGCTGGCCAAGCCGGGAAAGTGGACGTACCCGCCGTTGCGCCTGGGAGGGGCGGTCCTGGATGTTCAAGCGAGGAGACTTGTGACACGCGGGATCCCTGTGCCACTGACCGAGATGCGGGCGGATGTCCTGGCCGTCCTGTTGGAGCCCCCCGCCGGGCACTGGAAGACCCGCAAGGAGATCGCCAGGAAGGTCATGGTGACATAGGCTACAACGAGAAGGCAGGCGTGTCAGGAAGCACGTGGCGCGGATCCGCACCAGGCTCGATGCGCTGAACCTGGGCGTCCGCATCAAGACGGCGCATGTGCACGGCTCCCGGTTCGTCGTCGAAGGCGTGAATGACGCCATGAATGGGCAGGCCGAGAGATGGCGGGGGGGATCTCCCAGGGTGATCAGAGACAAGTGATAAGGCGAGGCCGCCGCTGCCGCTAGCGCGGGAGAGCGAGATGACGTGGTCTTCAGCCAGTGTCTCGGTCAGGTGATGGTCGTTGTAGTCCGGGTAGCTGGTCCTGGCCAGGGACAGCACCTCCTCCCGGATGTAAGGAGGGATACGCCGGGGAGAGGGCCGGCCCCGGTTGGCGCGGACTAGGCCGGCCGGATCGTCTCGGCGGTACGCGGCCAGCAAACGCCGCATCTGCCGCAGCGAAAGCTCGAGCTTCGCAGCAGCCTCAGTGGCAGTCCATCGCCCGGCCAGGATTCCGGTAATCACGATAAGGCGCTTCTGTTCACGAAGGGTCAAGGTCACCTCTGTGTCCATGAGGTGACACTTTCTCTGGACTTTAAAAGGCCATTCGCCATGGCCTTGACTTAGTCAATGACTTAGTCTATAATGGAATTGATCGGCATGGCCTTTGGGCGGAGCTCCACATGCACAAGATGGTCAACATCCACGAGGCAAAGACACACCTATCTCGATTGCTAGCTCGGGTGATGGGTGGGGAGGAAGTCATCATCGCCAAGGCGGGCAAGCCGGTCGCTCGCCTAGTCCCGTTTGAGCAGCTTCCAAAGGTGCGTGCGCCAGGCAGCGCCGCCGGCCAAATCGTCATTCCTCCAGAGTTTGAGGCTCCTTTGCCGGAGGAGGTCCTGCAGGGTTTTGAGGGATGAGATACCTGCTCGACACGCACACCTTTCTATGGTGGATAGTAGATAGCGATCTGCTATCTGAGCGCGTCCGTGACATCATTAGTGACGGAGCCAACACGCTTTATCTCAGCGCGGCCAGTGGCTGGGAGATCGCCATCAAGACTGATCTTGGCCGGCTTCAACTACCTGATGAACCGGGGAAAGTGATCCCTGAGCAGATGTCCTTGAACACAGTCGTCGGGTTGCCGATCCAAATGAGCCACGCGCTTCACGTGCATTCTCTTCCAAAATACCATCGGGACCCGTTCGATCGCATGCTTGTAGCCCAGAGCCAGGTCGAAGAACTTCCGATCCTGACTTCAGATCCCCAGATCGCCAAATACGAAGTCGACGTTGTCTGGTAAAGGGCGCGGTTGAACGGTAGAACCTGCGCCTGAAGGTTGGGGAGGGCGATGTGGGCAGCCATCCGGAAGACGTCAACCTGCTGGCCTAGCTTGTCAGCTACCTGGGCCAGGAGGTTGAGAGCACCCACGCCGATCCGTCTTCCACAAGACTCAAGGACCGGCGTCTGGAACCGACGACCGTGCGGCTCTACAGCCAGGCGATCGTCACCTGGTTCGCCTTCCTGGCCGGTGAGCTTCTCCTGCCCGACGGATTCCCCGCTGTAGCGGCTATCGCCCGCGCCACTCGCCGCATGAGAACAAATACTCCAAACACGGCACCCAGGGAGTCGGCGCCCGAGCCGCCCGAAGGCCTGGATAAGTTGATCCACGCCTTCGACGCCTGGCCGATCGACCCTTCACTCCCCTCATAGGAAAGGCACCTGCTCGAACTCGAGGGGCAAAGGAATCGCGCACTGCTATACGCACTTGCCGATTCGGGTGCACGAGTAAGAGATCCTTCGCCTCACGGCCGACAAAGTGCGCGGAGCCCGGATGAACCGCTCCGGGGTTTGGTCTGTCGAGGTGCGAGGGAAGGGCCGCGGCAAACACGGCTGCATGGTCCCACTGCGCTTCACCTGCCTCACCCCATGGACAATGTGCGAGAATCTCAGGGCCCATCAAGATGCCGGAGCGACAGCGCCTTTCTTGAGACGCGCCAAATCCCGGCCTATGGCGCGCGGACAGCCCTTGTACGAGAACGTCTAAGCCCACAAGCGGTCAAGCCGGGCACCAGTTGCGGTGTGGCAAGCCCTGATCCTCAGACAGACCCCCTTACCTTCTCCAATAATCATCTCGAGAGCCGCCAAACCAGCTTCAGGGACGATCAGAGCGCTGGCGCGGGGCGCGGGCCGTCTGGTTTGGGAACTCCCTCCTGAATGCCGGGGGGCACATCGGCAAGGAGGATGTCTTCTGAGGAAGGCTCATCCCAGGGATTGCCCCAACCCGGTTGCGCGGGTTGGATTTGCGGCTAGAATCCCCCGCACTCGACGAAAGCCCCGGGGAACAAGGAGAAGAGGCATGTCCGAGTCGCAGGTGAAACTGCTCAATCTGATGCGGTTCTGGCTGTTCGGCACGTTCGTGATCGTCTGGGCGGCAATCACGACTTACATCGGCTTGTTCACCGACCGGGATTGGTGGTTGGCGATCAAATCCGGGTTCCCAATTTGGGGGATCACCGCCGTCTTATGCGTGCTCTGGTATTACGGATACAAGTGGTGGCTTGGCCGCAAGAACGCCAGTTCCTGACGCTTCAACCGCACACGCTCCCGTGGGCTTGATGGCCTGCTAGGATATCCAGAAGGGCCATCAAGCCCAGTTGTGGCGTGAGGCCGACCACTAGGCCAGATCAAACACCCTCCTGGCGATCACCAGCCTCTGAACTTCGCTCGTTCCCTCCCCGATCGTCATCGCCCGCGCATCGCGATAGAAGCGTTCGACGGGGTACTCTGTGCTGTAGCCGTAGGCCCCCAGGATTTGGATTGCGTCCCGGCAGACACGTTCGGCGGCCTCGGTCGCCATGAGCTTCCCCATGGCCGCCTCACGTGTGAAACGTCGCCCAGCCTCTTTCAACCAGGCCGCCCGGTAAACCATGAGGCGCGAGGCCTCGATCTGGGTGGCCGCGTCGGCGATCATCGCCTGGATCGCGGCGTGACCGGCCAGTGACTGGCCGAATGCTTCGCGTTGGCGGGCGTACCGGATTGCCTCCTCCATGGCCGCCTGACCCAACCCGACCGACAAGGCGCCGATGCCGATCCGTCCGCCGTCGAGGACCTCGAGAGTCTGATACAGTCCCCTTCCGGCCTGCCCCAAGACGTGGTCGGCTGGAACGCGAACCTGCTCATAACTCAGGGAATGGGCCGGCGAAGCGCGAACTCCCATCTTTTTCTCGGCCGGGTGGATGTGAAGCCCGGGAGCGTCGGTGGGGACGACGATCAGACTCAAAGATCGAGAGCCGCCGGCAGGATCCGTCCGGCACAAGGTGATGATGAAGGGTGCCAGGCTGGCGTTCGTGATCCAGGCTTTGCTGCCGTTGATCCTCCACTGATCGCCGTCGAGTTCGGCGTGGGTCTGTACCCCTCCGACGAGATCAGATCCGCCTCCGGGCTCGGTGAGTGCCAGCGAGGCGAGACCTGACCGCCCGTTTGTCAGCGGCGGCAGCCAGCGAGCTTTCTGTTCTTCGGTGCCGAAGAGGGCAATCGGGGCACTGGCCAGGCCATTGTGGGCGGAAATCGAGAGGGCGACACTGCCCGAGGCCCAGCCCAACTCCTCGATGGCAATGGCAGCACTAATGGCGTCCACCCCAGCGCCTCCATAAGCCTCCGGGATGTTGAGGCCCAGAAGGCCCAATCTCGCCATCTTCTCCAGCAATTCCGTCTTGAGCTCGGCCGAGGTGTCCATCTCTGCCGCGACTGGCAGGATCTCCTGCACACAGAAATCATGGACAGCCTGGCGCCACATCTTCTGCTCTTCGTTCAGCTCAAAGTCCATGGTTGCCTCTCACGTTTGGATGGGGCCGGAGCGGGATCGTTACCCCAATCAGGCCGGGGTCGCCTACTCAATGCGGGCTTGACGCTGGTTGGGTAAAGCCGAGGGGCCATCGGCGCTCCGTACCCGCCTCTCACGGGGAAAACGCAATCCCCATGCCCACGAGTCACCTTGCCCGAGCTTCACATTGCCGAGCAGTGAACCGACCGTGTTGACACTTACCTTACCTAGACGACCCGTCCATTCGCCTCCGCATCTCACCGCCCGACAACATGGTCTGACATGCTGTGCCTCGGCTGTGCACTAAACGTTCTCTCGCCCCGCAAGCCGAATTGGCTCCAATGCCTCGGGATTGAGCAGAGATGAAGTGTCCCCCGGGTCTTGGCCCAGATACGCCGAGCGGATCATCCGACGCATAACTTTGGCATTGCGGGTTCTTGGCAAGTCGGGCACGAAGCAAATCGCCCGCGGCCCAAGCGGCTTGCCTAGCTCATTGACCACTCTCCCTTTTAGTTCACCCTCGAGACCTGTGGCTGTCTCGCTCCCCGGCGTGAGGATGCAGAAACACACCAGGGCGCCTCCTTGGATTGGGTCGGGGATCGCAATCGCCGCCGCCTCCACGACGGCCGGGTGATCGACCAGGACCGACTCGATCTCGGCCGGGCCGAGCCTCCTTCCGGCGACCTTGATCGTGTCGTCGGAGCGGCCGAGGATGTACCACATCCCGTCTTCGTCGACGGCGGCCCAATCTCCGTGGACCCACACCCCAGGCCAACGTGACCAGTACGCCTGTTCGTATCGCTCGGGGTCTTTCCAGAACCCACGCGTCATGCCGATCCACGGGGCCTTAATCACCAACTCGCCGACCCGGCCGCGGACTGATTTGCCGTCTTCGTCGAACACGTCAGCGGCGATGCCCGGACAAGGGGCGGAGAAAGCACACGGCTTCAGCGGGAGGATGGGGTTGCCCATCAAGATTCCGCCGGAAACCTCGGTCCCTCCGGAGTAGTTGATGATCGGCCATCGACGCCCGCCAACTTTGTCGAAGAGCCACATCCAGGGCTGCGGGTTCCACGGCTCTCCGGTTGAGGCAAACAAGCGGAGCGAGGACAAGTCATGGGCCCTCACCGGGCCTTCGCCATGGGCGACGAGCCCGCGGACCAGTGTCGGCGATATGCCGAGGCCGGTGATCTGATGGCGTTCAACCATCGCCCACAGGCGATCCGGCCCCGGGTGATCCGGAGCGCCATCGTAGATAACCAACGTCGCCCCAAGGAGCAACGTCCCGAAGACAAGCCACGGGCCCATCATCCATCCCATGTCGGTCATCCAGTACATCCTGTCGCCCGGTCGGACGTCGGTCCCGAAGGCCATGTCCTGAGCGGCCTTGACCGGAAAGCCGCAATGGGTGTGGACCGCCCCCTTAGGGCGCCCGGTTGTTCCGGAGGTGTAGATGATCATCAGCAGGTCTTCGGCCGCCGTGGGTTCGGTGCCGGCTACATCCGATTGGCTGTCGACGAGTTCATGCCACCAATGGTCGCGCTCCTGCCGCATTTCGACTTGGCTCTCGGTTCGTCGTAGAACGAGCAAGTGCTCGAGAGAGGGAGTGCGGGCGGCGGCCGCATCAGCGATCGGTTTCATGGGAACGAGCCCGCCTCGTCGGTAGAACCCGTCGGCGGTAACGAGCGCCCGCGCTCCTGCGTCTTGGAGGCGGTTGGCGACCGCGCCGGCGCCGTAACCCGAGAATAGCGGAAGGATCACCCCTCCGATCTTGGCTATAGCCAGCAGCGCGATCACGACTTCCGGCGTCATCGGCATGAACAATCCGATGGCGTCGCCTTTGCCGAGGCCGAGAGACCTTAGCGCATTCGCTGCCCGGTTCACTTCCCGGGCGAGCTCGGAATAGGTCAGGCTGAGCGTGACCCCCTCTTCACCCTCCCACACCAGCGCTGGCTTCTCTGCCACGGGCATTGCAAGATGTTTGTCCAGGCAATTGTCGATGATGTTCATCACCCCGCCGGGACACCAGCGAGGCCAGGCGATCCCGCGCGACAGGTCGACGACCTTCTCGTACGGTACCCGGAACTGGATCTGAAGGAATTCGAGTAACGCCTGCGTAAACCACTCGATTTCGCGGCCTGACCGCTCCAGCAAGGTCTCGAAGGTGGCGATCCCGTTCTGCCGCATAAAGCGCGTCAGGTTCGCGTGCTCGATGTCATCAGGCGAGGGCCGCCAGACGACCTCGCCGCCGAAATCGAACTCGGCGCTCATCGCCCACCCGAGCTCAGGCGTGCCACTTGTGGATTCATGGGGCGACGCCTCCGGTCAGTCGTGGAAACCAGAACCACAAGACATCTTGTGCGGGTTTGCCTCGGACCGAGGCTGACTTGTCGCGCAAGGCCAGCACAGGGTTGTAGCCTCGGCTGAGAATCCCGGTGATCGCCGGGCGGGCGTAGGCTTCGATCACGACGGCGTTGATCGCAAGGGCCTGCCCCTCGAGGTCGACGGCCAGAGATGGATCGACGATTGCGCCCATCTCAAAAGCCGAGGCAGGATAGCAGCGCAGGTCCTCTTTCCGGATACAGCCTGAGGAACCACCCTGCACGGAAAGATACTCGATGCTGAGAACAATTGGCTTACCGGTCAGGCGCGGGTCGGAGAGAATGGTCTCATCCATCTGGCGGCCGGCGGCGGCGCGCATGTCTTCAATCGACGCGCTCCCCGGCGGATTGAGAGGCGCATGCCACAGGACATGGATTTCGTCCACGGTGTCGATCATGGGTGGGATGGGCTGGAGTGTGTCTCCGAGCTCGACCTCAAACGCTACACGGCCGGGAAAGATGCCTCGGACTTCGGAGATGATCTCCCGCCAGCGCGCCTCGGCATCCAGAGGTGCATTCGATGGAGATCCATCGGTCATCCTTCCACCAGGAAATGCCGGAGCCGCCTCCGGACCTCCCAGGATGAGTTTGTCCGCCCCGCCCTCGGCCGCGATTCGGGCGTAGCTCAAAACGAACGCTCGATACCCTTCAAACCATGTCGCCCACCAAGTCGGATCCCGGGGTGAGGCCATCCACCAGCCGGCGACATCGCCATCGGGCGCGGTGAGAGTTGGCCTGAGGAAGACTTCAAGCCCCAGGCGTTCGGCTTCAATCATGTCAGCGAGGACTTCGTCCTTGAACGGTGCGCGCGTCGGATCCAGAGCCATCAGAGGTTTGTGGCTCGCCTGGCCCAGCACCCAGCCGGGGGTCAGAGTGACCGCGTTGGCTCCGCCTTGAGCGACCTCCGCCAATGCCTGGCCCATGAGACCGTTCCAGTTCGGGTCAAATGCAGGCTGGAACTCCACACCCGTCTCGAACCCGGGGCGGGCGACGATTTCCGGCGCAACGATATTGATGGGCGAGGTGTATTGCGTCCACCATGCCCAGGCGGCGACCTCATCGTTCAGGTTCAGCCTCTGGGGCGAAGGTGTCATCTGACGCGTCTCGACCGGGTCGCCAGCGGAATCGGTCTCAAACGAACCGGAGCAATCGCCGACTCGGCAATAGCGGTATTCGATCGGACCAGGAAAGTCCAGCGGCCCATAGACGATATAGGACCAGGTGGTCCCTCCGGTTCGCCACATGGGCAAAGGCTCGAGGCCCTCGGATGGCATGAACTGCAGAGTGATTTGATCGTTGCCGGGCGTGGCCTCCGGCACCGTAACAGCGAACGCAACCGAGCCGCGATCCGGCGTCGACCAACTGGCGACGACATCCCGTACCGCTAGATCCGACTCAGGGACGATCAGCTGTCGTGTGACCAGGAAACCCTGTGGATCGCGCTCCGCGTTCCACAGACCGTTCCCCAGGGTGTACTTGTAGCGTAGATCGGAGCCGGCAAACAACTCGGCGATCATGATGAAATGCGTGGCATCGACCTGCACCAGCGTGGGCATTCTGCCGACCGCGCCCCCGGAGGTTCCCGGAAGATCTCCAACGCGATCGCCAAACTGCCGCATGTTGCCGGCAAACCGGAGGGGAATTCCGGGGGCGGTTGTCGCAGGAATCTCGACCTCAAACGTGACCTGCACGGCGTGTGCAGCCTGGAGTCCGAGCTGGGCCGACGTCGCGCTCTCGGGCGCCACCACCGCGCCCTGCTGAAAGGGGACTGTCGAACCATCCGGGCTGATAGCCGTGAGCGTGTGCAGACCGGGGAGCAGGCCTTCCAGGCGAAAGGCGCCCCGGCCGTCGGTGAATGCGGAGACTCCCGAAGCACTGACGACGATCTCCGCCTGGGGCTCCCCCTTGGCGGCGTCGACGACGAAGCCGACAATGCGCCCCGTCGAACCGGCGTACG
>Ga0209521_10001958_pt1 | contig 16844 bp, 15 predicted proteins | sample Rifsed19ft4_FD_184016 | JGI IMG/M metagenome (GOLD analysis project Ga0209521, IMG submission 184016) | Soil microbial communities from Rifle, Colorado, USA - sediment 19ft 4 (version 2) | ecosystem: Environmental > Terrestrial > Deep subsurface > Rock core/Sediment | place: Rifle, Colorado...
AGGGCTGCCGGGCCGGGGGAGCATGGCCGGCTGCCGGTCGGTGAGCAGATAGACGTCGGCCTGGACCGTGTCGCCGGCGACCTTGCCGAGGCCCAGGATGCGCAGCGGCACCCACGGATTGTCGGTCGGGATCGCCAGGTGCACCGGGGTCCCGTCACCGATCGCCTGCCCACGCTCGGCGGCGGCATCGGCGTCGAAGCTGGCGGCCATGAAGATCGGTGAGCGGTCCGCGTAGAAGTCGAGCATCTCCGGCGCATCGGCCGGAAGGCGGAATCCGTGCTCGGTGGCCCACACGCCGACCTCGGCGCCTCCACCGCGCAGGATGGTGATGTCGAGGGCGTCGATGCGCACCTCCAGGAGCACCTGCGCGCGGTCCGCCGTGCCGGCCGCCTCAAAGGCAAAGGCCGGGGTCGGATCGGTCTCGCGCACGAGGCGCTGGAGCGTCCAGTCGCCGCCACGGACGACGCTGGTCGGGACGCCCGGCAGTGGGATGATGCTGCCAAAGGCGCCCCCGCCCCCGGCGAATTCAAAGGCGGTGATGTAGTGCTCGACACCATCGTGGTAGGCGGCCAGGGTGGTTGTCCGCAGCAGGTTGACCGCGCCGTTTGGACCGATGAGGCCGCCGCAGGCCAGGGTCGGAGCGGCGAGTGCCAGGGTCAGGGCGATGGCGGCGAATGGGGCAGCGAGGCGGCGCATGGTGAGATCCTCTCGTGGCGTTGCGGACAGGACGGGATGCGCGCCGGGATAGTTCCCCGACACTCGACGGGTGCCCGGACCGAGGCCGCACGAGCGATCACTGCTGCAGTGCGTACAGGCCAACCAGGATCGATGCGTTGAACGTCCAGTGGCAGCACACTGAGGTGACGAGGTTTCCGGTGCGGATTCGCAGGTAGGCGAACAGCCAGCCGCCGACGGCGACCCCGACGAACCCACCGACGATGCCAAGTGTCCACCCCCAGGTACTCAGCGCCAGGCTCGTCTCGCCAACCGTGTGCACCAGGAGGAGTCCATGCCATGGCGCGAAGACGATGGCCGACAGCACCGCCGCTCGCCCGTCTGCGTAGCGGCGACGCAGGAGACCAAGCAGGACGCCGCGGAAGGACAGCTCTTCGGGGAGGATGGTCGCGAGCGGCATCAAGATCAGGGCGCGGAACACGACATCGGCGACGGTCATCTCGGCGAAGGGTGCGTAATGCACGGGGCCGGGTACGAGCAGACCGCTGCGCAACAACACCAGTGCGGCCACGGCTACCGCCGCCGCGACCCCTACACCGATGGCAGCGCCGCGCGCCGCGCCATGGCGCGTGATTCCCAACTCGACGAGCGTGAGATTGCCCTGGCGCGCCCACAGGAGCATGGCCGCGATGAGAATCGCCGAAATCGTCAGGGCCACCGGTCCCGAGGTGAAGAGCTCTCCTCCGGTGATCACCGTGACGACGTTCTGGTAGACCACCAGGCTCGTGGCCAGGATGATCAGGGTTCGCCCTGCCGGTCTGGCGAGGACCACGTGGCTCAGCCCTGCATCGACCGATAGAGGAGCACCGTCCAGGCGGCAAGGCATGCAACGGCGAGAATGGCGGCCGGAATGTTGCTGTTGACGACGGCGATCGGGGCAAGGAGCACGATGGCCGCCAACAGGGTTCGCTGCTCGAGTCGTTTCATGGCGGCACGGTAGATGGCGGGCACTGCGGCGAGACTGCGGCGCTGTTCGAAGGAAGGGCCGTGGTCCCAGCAGTCGCGTCAGCGAGCGGCGGTGCGAGCCTCGAACAGTTGCCTCGGCCCGCTGATCCCCTTCAGGTCATGGGCACCGCGGTCGGTGAATTCAACGCCGCCGCCGCTGGCCAGGTCGCGAGTGGTGGCGGAGACCAGCACCTCCCCGGGCCCCGCCACGTCCATGATCCGTGAGGCAAGGTGCACGGCCACGCCGCGGAGGTCGTGCTCCGCCATCTCGACCTCCCCGGTGTGCACGCCGGCGCGGATCTCGATCCCCAGCACCTGGGCGGCCACGCAGATCCGAATCGCGCAGACAACGGCGCGCCCGGGGGAGTCAAAGGTTGCCAGGAAGCCATCGCCGGTCATCTTCACCTCGCGCCCACGATGGGTCTCGAGCAGACCGCGCACGTCCTCGTGGTGGGTGGCCAGCAGGTGTTTCCAGGCACGGTCTCCCTGTCGCTCGGCGGACGCGGTGGAGTCGACGATGTCGGTGAAGAGCACCGTGGTCAGCATTCGTTCGCCTTCGTCAGCGGCCTTCGCCCAGCCGGACATGCCCTGGAAGTTGATGGAGACGGTGGGCTCGTCGCCGATGACCCACGCGTCGTGGCCGGGTGCCATGTCGTAGAGGTCGCCCGGGCCGATCTCGACCTGCTCGCCGTCGCGCGTTTCGAGCATCATCCGGCCGCTCACCACCATCCCGACGTGATGAAACTCGCACCGCTCGGTGCCGACGATCGGTCGCACGTGGGTGGACCAGCGCCATCCAGGCTGTGCGACCTCCCGGCCAACGGTCAGCGGGCCGACGGTGACGTTGTCGGTGTAACCGAGCTCGTAGCTAACCCGCTCATCGGGCTCGGTGAAGCGCTTCACGGTGATGCCTGCCATGGCGGCGAGTTTCGGGCTCCGGCTGCTGGCCGTCAACGGCCTAACGGAAGAGGCGCTGCTGCCTGCTAAGTGGCAGCCGCGTTTCGCGCTCGTCCTCGGCGATCACCGCATCGACCGGGTGCAGCCGGGTCGCCACCACGTTGAGCACCTCGCCCTCGACCTGGAGGGTGCCGTCGATCACCAGCAGCGGGTGCCGGTGCAGGATCGCGCGGTGGGCGGCGTAGACCTGCGGCCGCACCGTCACGTTGATCATGCCGGTCTCGTCCTCCAGCGCGATGAAGACGAAGTTCTTGGCCGTCATCGGGTGCTGGATGCTGACCGCCAGGCCCGCCAGCCGCAGCCGTGACCGATCTCGCCGCTTCCCCGCCTCGGCGATCGGGATGACGCCGCGCGCCGCCAGCCGCTGACGGAAGAGCTCGACCGCGTGGGCGGTCGGCGAGAGGCCCAGCTCGCGGTAGTCGGCGGCGATCCGCTCGGCGAAGGTCATCGGCGGCAGGGTGGTGCCCAGCTCGCGCTGGGCGTCATCGGTCAGACCCAGCGCGGGATGCGCGGGGTTGGCATCGGCCAGGGTGCTGCGCAGCTGCCAGAGCAGTTCGCGGCGGGGCGCATCGGTCCAGTCGAAGGCACCGATGGCGATCAGCCGCTCCATCACCTGTTCGCCGAGGCCCGTGCGTGCCGCGAAGTCGCGCACGCCGCTGTACGGACCGATGGCGCGCTCGCGCTCGAGCGTCTCGCGCGCCTTCTCGTCGATCCCCTTGACCTGGCGCATCCCCAGGCGCAGCCCGAAGGTGGCATCGGGGAGCCGCTCGACCTCGTGTTCCCAGCGCGAGGCGTTCACGTCGACCGGCAGCACCTTGGTGCCATGACGCTTGGCGTCGCCCACGATCACCGCGGGCGAGTAGAAGCCCATCGGCTGGTTGTTGAGGATACCGGCGACGTAGTGGACCGGGTAGTGCAGCTTCAGCCATGCGGTGTCGTAGGTGATCTTGGCGAAGGCCGCCGCGTGTGCCCGCGCAAAGCCGAACTCGGCAAAGGCGGAGCAGCGGCGGAAGAGGTCCTCGCCGTCACCTTCCGTCAGCCCGGTCCGCATGGCACCGCCCACGAAGCGTCCGCGTTCGGCCTGCATCTTGGCGTGGGACCGATGCGAGCCCATCGCCTTGCGGAAGATGTCCGCCTCGGTGGCGGTGTAGCCGCACACCTCGATGGCGATCTGCATCACCTGCTCCTGGTAAAGGATCACGCCGAGCGTGTCCTCGAGGACTGGCTGGAGGCTCGGGTGCGCGTAGGTGACCGGCTCCTGCCCGGCGCGTCTTCTAAGGTACGGGTGCACGGCGTTGCCCTGGATGGGGCCGGGGCGGATGATCGCCACCTGCACGACCAGGTCCTCGAAGCGCTCGGGACGCGCCTTGGGGAGAGCCTGCATCTGGGCGCGGGACTCGACCTGAAACATGCCCACCGTGTCGGCGGCGCGGATGGTGCGGAACACCTCGGGGTCGTCGTGGGGGAGTGAGTCAAGGTCGATTCTTTGTCCCGTGTCGCGCTCGATCCGGTCGAGGCACTCGCTGACCACGCCCAGGGTACGCAGGGAGAGGAGGTCGATCTTCACCAGCCCGAGCGCCTCGATGTCCTCCTTGTCGAACTGCGTGACCACGCGGCCCGGCATGGCGGCGCGCTCGATCGGGACGAGGTCGATCAGGGGAGTGCGCGTGACGAGCATCCCGCCGACGTGGATCCCCAGGTGGCGCGGGAAGCCGTCGATCTCCGCGCACAGGGCGAGCAGCCACTGCCAGCGGTTGCGGGGAGGTGCGTGAGGAGCCTCCAACCCAGATTCCCGCCAGATATGCATGGGGGGACTACTAGGCGCGGATTGAGCCGATCTCGGGCCAAAATCACGCTCCACCGGGTCCTCACCACGCTCAGCTCGGCCGTCACCACGCTCGACTGGGCCGCCTAAGGGTCCCCCGGTGACAATCTGGCGAGATACGGGCTGGGCAGATACGGGAACCACGCTCGGTCGGCGGCGCTCCTCAATCGGCATACCGCTCTCCGGGTCCACGCGCACGATGGGCGGCGGCACGACCTCCGACTCTGTCCCACCCTCGTCGACCTGGCGCAGACCGCCCGGCCCGTAGCGCTTCTGCTCCCAACCCTCGTGCTTGACCGATACCACCGACTGGTCGAGCACGCCCGGCCGTCGCGGCGGAACCCAACCGCTCTTGCTGTACGGCCGCCCGTCGTGGTCGCCGGCCGCGTCACGAGCGCGGGACTCCGCGGCCGCCAGATCGGGACGCAGGGCGGGGCGCGGGCTCGAGCTCCAGCTGCTGTCGGCGTCGTGGGCGATCAGCGATGGGGTGCCCGCGACCACCGCCTCCACCTCTCCCGCCCCCATCTCCTCGAAGAGCCAGCCGAACGTGCCATCGGCCGCCAGGTCGCGGGCGACATCGGTCGCGTCACGGGTGTCGAGTGCCTTGGCCACCCGGTCCACCAACTCCAACGGGAACCCGAGCGCCTTGGCCACCTCGCGCACTGCTGATCGAGCCCGGTAGGTGATCACCGTGCAGACCATCGCGGCGTGATCGGCGCCGTAGCGGTTGTAGAGGTACTGGATCACCTCCTCGCGGCGGTTGACGTCGAAATCGATGTCGATATCGGGCAGGGTGCGGGCCTCGTTGATGAAGCGCTCGAAGAGGAGCTTGTGGGCGATCGGGTCGACCTTGGTGATGCCCAGGCAATAGGCCACGATCGAATCGCCGGCACTTCCCCTCCCCTGACCGATGATCTTGTTGCGCCGCGCGAACTCCATCAGGTCCCACACGATCAGGAAGAACTCGGCCAGGTTTGTCCGCTCGATGATCTCCAGCTCGTGCGCCAGCTGCTGCACCGACTGGCGAGTAATGGGCCGATAACGGACGCGTAAGCCCTCGTGGGCAAGCTGGTACAGATATGAGAACGGCGTCTCGCCCTCGGGGACCGTGAAGCCCGGGAACCGGTACCGCTCGAAGTTCAGGTCGAGCTTGCAGGCCTGACCGATGACCGCCGCCCACGCCATCCCCGCCTCCCAGGCGCGCCGGGCGCGCGCGTCGGGCAGTTGCCTGCCAATGGCGGCCAGTTCGGCGGCGCTCTTCAGCCGGTACTCCGCGTTCGGCAGCAGCAGTTCGCGCGCCTGGTCGAGCGTCGCGCCGTGGCGGATGCAGACCAGCACGTCCTGTAGCCGATGCCCACCGGCCGTCGCGTAGTGCACCTGGTTGGTGACGAGCGTCGGCAGCCCGGCCGCTTCGGCCAGCTCGGCAAGCTGGGCCACGAGCCAGTCGTCATCGGGCTCCAGGTGATGCGAGAGCTCCACCGCGAAGTCGCCCTCCGGAAAGTGGCGCGCCCAGTAGCGGGCGGCGTCGTGGGCCGCCGCCTGCTCCCCGGCCAGCAGGCGGCGCGGCACCTCCCCGTTGCGACATCCGGAGAGGCCGATCAGGTGGCCGCGCCCCTCGTCGAGCGCCGCGGCGACCAGCGTCCGCGCGAAGACCGGGTACTGCTTCTCCCCGGCGAGGTGGCCGCGACTGGTCAGGCGCGACAGGGCGGTGTAGCCGTCGGCGTCGCGGGCCAGCAGGACGAGGTGGTCGCCGGGGATCGGGCCGGCGTGCAGCTCGCCGGGCCAGCCACGGCTCGCCCGCTCGCCGCGATACGGGTCGTTCAGCTTCCGGCCGCGGCGCGCCAGACGCAGCTCGTCCTCGTTCCGGGGGATGGTCAGCTCCAGCCCGATGATCGCGGTGACCGGAGCCAGGCCTGCGGCCCGGGCGTCATCGGTCCGGGTCTGGGCCGCCGCCTTGGCGAGACGTACGGCGCCGTACAGCCCCGCGTGATCGGTGATGGCCAGGGCCGGCAGGCGCAGCTGCGCGGCGCGGGCGACCAGCTCCTCGGGGTGGCTCGCCCCGTCGAGGAAGCTGAAGTTGGAGTGGGCATGGAGCTCGCAGTAGCCGGCTGGCAGGAGGGTGGTGGGGGCGGTGTCCGGCGCATGCATCGGACTCGGAAGATTAGGACAAGTGTTCGATAGTGTCTACATGCCGGAGCGGGTCAGCGGCCACGCGATCCGAGGTTGCGGCATTCGTATCGGTCTACAGCGATGTCTTCGACGCGCCCGGTCAAGCCGCCTACCTGGGCCACTTCGCCCAGAACGACGACTTCATCGACCCCGCCCGGGCGGCTGCCGCCAGAGAGACGCTCAGCGGAGCGAACGCCGCCCACCTCTACCCGGGAACGAAGCACCGGTTCTTCGAGTCGGACCGCCCCGAGTTCGACGCCGAGGCGACCGAGCTGGCCTACGCGCGCACCACCGAGTTCCTTCGGGCCAACCTCGGCTGACCGATCAGGCCGGCGTGGGCCGGGACCTCCGAGTGTCCACCACGATGGCACCCGCCAGCACCACCGCCAGGGCGGCGGCAACCAGTGACAGGGACGCGTAGGAAGCCGCCGCGACCACGTACCCCGCGCTGAGGCTCGCCACCGCGGCCACCGTCCACACCAGCGCATCGGCGGCGCCCTGCAGGCGAGCGCGCTCGCCGATCGGTGCCTCGGACGTCAGGAGCGAGCTGCCGGCCACAAAGCCCAGGTTCCAGCCGACTCCCAGCAGGAAGAGCGGAACGGCCAGGACGGCACCGCTGTCGGGGATGACGGCAGCCATCAGTCCCGAAGTGGCCAGAACAGCGAAACCGACCAGGACCATGGCGGTCGCCCCGAATCGGTCGGTCAGGCGTCCGGAGAGCGGCGAGAAGGCGAACATCCCGAACGTGTGGGCGCTGATCACGAATCCGACCGTCTCGAGCCCATGGTCCATGGAGCGAAGGTGATGCGGCGTCATGACCATGACCAGCGTCATCACCAGCTGGCTGATCACCAGGGCAACCACCGCTGTGCGACCCCGCGATCGGCGCAGCAGGTCTGCCAGCAGCCGGCGCGCGGGCGTCGCGCGGGTCCCGGCGGCACGCCTTGGCTCGTCGAGGTGCGGCTGCGACGGTGCCGACGGACCGAGGAGGGCGACCAGGAGCGCGGCGACCAGGAAGACGAGCGCGAGCACGAATCCGCCGGCGAGGGCGGAGAGACCGAGCGATGGAGCGAATGCGCCGGCAGGGCCGATCAGGTTCGGCCCGAGCACCGCACCGATGGTGCCGCCCCAGACCACCACACCCAGTGCGCCGGCACGTCGTTGGGGTGGGTACAGGTCTGCAGCGGCGTAGCGGGACAGGTTCATGGCCGCGTTGCCAAAGCCGACCGCGGCCATGGCAACCAGGAGGAGCAGGATCGAGCCGCTGACCACCGCGACCATGGCCAGCGCGCTGCCGACCACCGCGATGCTGATCCCCAGCACGATCCCTGCCCGCCGGCCACGACGCGCCATGACCGATGAGAGGAGGGTCGCCGCCAGCGCCGTGCCAGCCACCGCCGTGGCGCTCGGCCAGCCGCTCGATCCTGAAAAACCGGTGATCTGCGGAGCGGCCAGGGCGGCGACCGTCCAGGCAGCGATGTAGGCGATGCTGGCCAGGGCGGCCGCCGTGAAGTAAGTGGCCAGTGCCCGCGAGCGGTGGCGTTCGATATCGGGCGGTGGCATGGGGTGCATCGCGCGGATGATACCCGCGGCCCCGCGGGCCTTTGGCATGATGCGCGGCGTGGAACTGGTGATCCCGACCCTGACCACGGAAGACTGCTCCTCCGACCATTTCGCGAGGAACACGCCGCTGACCTCTTTGAGCTGTCGCAGGTGACCGGGTGACCGCGCGCGGCGGCCGCCTCGGGGCGCTGGGCGAGCCGCAGTTCCGGCTGCTCTTGATCGGCCAGGCGGCGTCCGCCTTCGGCGATGCGCTGATCCCGGTGGCGATCGCCTTCGCGGTGCTGTCAATTGGCGGATCCGCCATCGAGTTGGGCTATGTCTTCGCCGCGTTCACCGCGTCACACCTGGTGCTGGTGCTCGCCGGCGGGGTGTGGGCTGATCGGCTGCCGAGACAGCTGGTGATGGTCGGCTGCGATGTCGTGCGCACCGTTGCCGAGGTCGTGCTGGCGGTCCTGCTGCTGACCGGCACGGCAGAGGTCTGGCACCTGGTGCTCGTCGTCACCGTGGTGGGTGGGGCGGGAGCATTCTTTGTGCCTGCCAGCAGCGGCCTGGTGCCACAGGTCATCAGCCCGGGGCGCCTTCAGGAGGCCAATGCGCTGATGGGCCTGTCACGCAACGCCACCGGCATCTTCGGACCGCCGATCGCCGGCCTGCTCGTCGTCGGTTTCGGTACGGGGATCGTCTTCCTGGTGGATGCCGCCACGTTCGCGGTCAGCGCCGTTTCGCTGCTGATGTTGCGCGTCCCCGCTCGCGGGGCTCCTCCCGCAGGGCACCCGCGATTCCTGGCCGATCTGGCCGAGGGGTGGCGCGAGGTGACGTCGCGCCCGTGGCTGCTCGCCGCCATCTCCACCTTCGCGGTGACGAACATGGCGTCGGCACCGATCTTCATCCTGGGGCCGGTGGTCGCCGATACCCAGTTGGGTGGTGCGGCAGCGTGGGGCTTCATCCTGACCGGCGGGGCCATCGGCGGACTGGTTGGCAGCGTGCTGGCACTGCGTATTCGACCGCGTCGCCCGCTGATGGTCGGCTTCGCCATCAGTATCGCCCAGGCGCTGCCGCTGCTGGCATTCGCGGTGCCCCTGCCGGTGGTGTTGATCGCGATCGCCCTGTTCGTCTCGCTGACCTCCATCCAGCTGGCCAACACCTGGTGGTTCACGCTGCTCCAACAGCACATTCCGGAGCGCGCTCGCTCGCGGGTGAGCAGCTACGACTGGCTCGTCTCGCTCGTCTTCCAGCCGGCCGGCTACATGCTGGCGGGACCGCTGAGCAGCCTGGCCGGGCTGGCGACGACCCTGCTTGGCGCCGCGGGGCTGTCGATCGTCGCCAACCTGCGGGCCGCCAGCCTGCGGAGCATCCGGGAGGTCCGCTGGGTCGAAGCGTCCGCCCCCGACGCCGCGCCGGATGACTCCGAGGCACCCTAGAGTCGCTGGTAGGTGCCCTCGTCTCGGCGGGCAACGCGGGCGATCAGCACGACCCGCTCCGCGTCACGGATCTGGTAGACGATCCGCCACCCGACCCCCCATCTGGATGGTCAACGGTCAGGCTCCGGCCACGGCCTCCAGGACCGGGAGATGCTCGGTGCTGCCATCGGGCGCCAGGCCGATGACCGCCACGTGGTCGGCGCCGGCAGCGAACAGCTCGGCGGCGCGCGCCCGGAGCGCCTCAGCATCGCCCTGCGCGACCATCGCGTCGACCAGGCGATCGCTTCCCGGCTTCTCCCAGTCAGCAGCGACGAAACCCTGCTCCGCCCAGCAGGCCTGGTAGTTCGGCGTGCGCAGGTAGGGGGTCAGGTAGGCGCGCGCGGTGGCGCGGGCGGCATCGGGGTCGGACTCCAGGACGGCCGGCATGCTGACCGCCAGCACCGGTCGAGGGCGAACCGCGGAGGTGGCCGCGGCATCCAGCACGCCACGCGTCCAGGCGACGCGTCCAGGCGTGACCAGGTACGGGAAGGCGCCCTCGGCCTCGGTTGCGGCCAGTCCCAGCATCCGCTCCCGGAGCGCAGCGAGCAGCACCGGTGGCTCGTCGCGGTCGTCGAGCATCGGTCCGCGATAGATCGCCGACCGATACGCCGCCAGGTACTCGCGCATGCGGGTGAGCGGCCGCTCGTAAGTGTGGCCGCGGAGCCGCTCGGCGAGGTGCGCGTGCGAGACGCCCAGGCCCAGCACGAATCGTCCGCCCGTGGCTTCGGCCAGCGTCATGGCCGCCATCCGGGTCGTCTGTGCGTCGTGGCCCCAGATGCTCACGATGCTCGTCCCGAGCCGGATCCGGCTCGTCTCGCCGGCCAGCAGTCCGAGCAGGGTGAACGGCTCGCGACCGACCGTCTCGGGGACCCACAGCGTGCCGTAGCCGAGCTCCTCCACCCGGCGCGCGAACGCTCGTGCCGCGTGGATCGAGAGCGAGTCGAGGTGGCCCCAGACACCGAGTCGACCCAGGGTTTCTGCGGCGCTCATGCGCCCGCACTCCCGAACCGGTACCTCAGGAACAGCTCGCTCCCGGACCGATGCACGCTGATCAGCTCTCCCTCGCGCGGATGCTCGGCCCACGGCGAGCCGCCGGGGATGGGCGCGATCATCGGCAGGGCGTTGGTTCCCACCAGACGCGCCCCGATGGTCCAGTACAGCTCGTCGATCAGCCCTTCGGCCAGGAAGGCGGCGTTCAGGTGTGGTCCACCCTCCACCAGGACCGATGCACAGCCGGCCGCGGCGATCCGCTCGAGCAGCCACGCCGGCTGCGGGATGGCGCTGGGCGCGACCCACGTCTCCACCCCCTCGAGCGGCGCGGCGACGTACGGCGAGGCGCTGCCGACCGCCACGGCGCGCAGCTGGTCGTGGTAGGCGAAGAAGCGCCGGTCGGCGGGGACTCGCCCGCCGCCGGCGATGAGGACGGCCAGCGGCTGTGGTGGGCGCCCTGTGGCCACGCGTTGCGCAACTGCTGCCGCGCCGAGGTGCGAGTAGAAGTCGTCCGCCCGCAGCGTCCCGACGCCACTGGCGATCGCGTCGTAAGCGGCGCGGTAGTGCTGCATCAACTCACGGTCGGCGCGACCGGAGAGACGCTCCGAGGTCCCTGCCAGCTGGGCGCGGCCGTCGATGCTGGTGACCATATTGACACCGACCAGCGGGCGACCAGCGGGGGCGGGAGGCAATGTAAGGTCACCGAACGCCTCGTCCAGCGACAGGCCGGCGGCCGGATCCGGCCAGAGGCGGTCGATAACGTGCGCGACGGCCGAGCGCTGTTTCATCGCGGGGATGCTAGCGCCACCCGAGCTAGAGGATCAGCTGGGGGGTGAAGATCGCGTACCGGTCGAATTGACCGAATGCTCTATCAGACATGAACAAAGTGATGAAGGGATCGATCTTGAACCCGCGACCCAGCAGGTGATGCATGCCGTGCGCGTTGTGCCCGGGGAGGATGAAGTACATGTTGGTCGCCCCCAGTTGGTGAGCTCGCGTCTCCGCCTGGGCCAGCACGGCCGGCATGTCAGCCGCATCGAGCGCCAGGTACGGCCCGAACCCTCGCTCGGAGACGAAGCCGTAGCCCACCGGCCGGCCGCGTCGCAGAAACAGGTATCCCTCGCGGGTTTCCAGGCGCCAGCGGTGGTCCCCTGGGCGGCGATGCTCGATAACCTCGAGGTCGAGCGCGTCAAGAGCGGCGAGGTCGGTCGGTGCGTGGTCAATACGCCGCGTCACCAGGTCGGTGGCCACCTCGACCGGCGCCGGCGTGCCTCCGAGCTCGAACATCGGGAAGCGCGCGACCGTGCCAACGCGGTGGTAGCTGCGGATGGCCCGCGGATCCACCGTGGCCATGATGGCGCGGGTCCTCCCGCGTCCCGGCGGAAATGTTCGGTCCAGCAACTGCCGGCCAATGCCCCCCGACTGGCGACCCGGGCGGAGGAAGAACTCGGCAAGCTCGAACAAGCCATCGTTCTCCACGGAGCGTGCGTATCCAAAGACCTCGCCGTCCTCGGCATCCTCGGCGACCCAGTATTCCGCGGCGGTCCCGGCAAGGTGCCGGTCGAGCGGAGCGCGGCGCTCCCAGAACGCCTCCACCGCGCCCTCGAACGGGGCGCCACCCGTGCGCGTGACGAGATCGCTCACCGCGTCCCACAGCACCCGGTAGACCGCCAGGCCATCGTCCGGTGTGCCGCGGCGCAGGATGAAGTTGCTCAGCTCAGTCATTTGGGGGAGGGTAACGACCGGACGGCGCGGGGTCCAGAGGTAAGCCGCCCTGCCACCCGCTGCGGCCGCGCGGACCCGGAAGAGGCGGCAGCACGACTCGAAGTCGGCGGGCGTGCGGTGGCGCGTCGGAGGCTAGCGGCACCGGTCAGTCGAAGATACGCTCCAGGTGCCAGGTGCCGCGCATCTCGTCGAGGTAGACGGTGCACAGCAGCCCGTCGCGGGTGACCAGCTTGAAGTAGGCGCGGGCGGTGGGCGTGCGCCACCAGTCGTCGTCCACGCGCCAGCGGTTGCAGATCCCCACCTCGCCATGGTTGGTGCCGTCCAGGCGCAGGCGCAGCGGCGTGCCGAACGCATCGGTGTCGACCTGGATGAGGGGGTGGTCGAGGTACAGCCGCGTCACAGTCCCACCAGCCTGGCCCGATGTTCGGGCAGCGACGCGCTCGGCCGCTCGTGGCTGGCCCGCCACAGGCGGCCCTCCCCGAAGCGCATGGTCAGCCGCTCCAGCGACCAGCGCAGCTCCTCCCAGCGCCCGACCCGCGCCTCGAAGGCCGGCAACTGCCTGGTGGCAGGGTTCGCCAGCCGATCGAAGGCAAGACCGATGGTGACGATCCGCGGCTCCTCGTCGGCTTCGGTGGCCGGTTGCCGGGTGCGGGCGGCCTGCTCCAGGCGACCGATCAGCAGCCGCGCGATCCAGTCCGGCTCCAGCACCGGCTCGGGGAGCGCCAGCTCGATGCGGAGGTCGGGGGCGTCCTCCAGGGTCAGCCGCAGCGCCGCGCGTCCGGGCGCCAGGTGGCGGGCGCGCAGCGTGTCGCACAGCTCCGCGGCCAGGCGGCGCAGGGTGAGGGCGATCTCGGTGATCCCCTCCGCCGGCGGCTCGAAGGCGGCGGTCGCGGTGAGCCGCTCCGGACGGCGACGCGGCACGAGCGGGCGCGGATCGCTGCCGCGAGCAAGCTGCTGGAGCCGCTCGCCGGGCGCGCCGAACTGCGCGCCCACCGCGGAACGCGGGAGCGCGGCCAGCTGCCCCATGGCGGTCAGCCCGAAGAGCGCGAACCGCTGCCGCGTGGCCTCGTCCGCGGGGAGCAGGTCCAAGGGGAGCTGGGCCAGGGCGGCACGGGCGGCGGTTGCCCCGGCGGGGAGCGCGTGGAAGGCGGCCGGGGCATCGGGCGTGGAAGGGCGCGCCAGGTGCGCGGCGAGGACCGCCAGCCAGCGGTTGTCCCCTGCCCCGGCACGCACCGGGAGCGGGGCGACCTGGCGCGCCAGTGCCACCGCCCGCGTGGCGACTCGCCGCTCGTCGCCGAGCAGCGGTTCGAGGCCCGTGATATCGAGGAGCGCCACTCCCCGGCCAACCGCCTCGATCCTCGGGGAGAGGTCATCGAGTCGGTCCAGGATGGCGTCGAGGGGCGTGGCATCGGGTCCGTCAGGGGCACGCATCGCCGGCCAGACGAGCGCCAGCAGCCGCGTCACCGGACTATCCCGCGGTTCCGTTTACGCTGAGCGTAAATACCTGCCAAGTTGCACTCCGAGAGCGCCTCTGCTTGCCCCCAAAGCGCCTCTTCTTGGCTGTTACTTGCGCTGGGCGTAAGCCACGACCAAGTTGCGTTCCGAAAGCGCCTCTTCTTGGCTGTTACTTGCGCTGAGCGTAAATGGCCGGCCATTGCGGCGGCTCAGGCGGAGATGACGCGGAGCGGCGGTGCGGGGGCAGCGGCCACGGCGGGCTCCACTTCCCGGGGGGAGGCGGCGGAGCGCAGGAGCGGATCGATCCGGCGCCCCTCGCCGAACCACAGGTCCAACTCGGCGCGGTCGCCGGGGAGCGCCCAGCGGTGGCGGGTCACCGTCGCCTCGATCCGCTGCCCGACCAGGTCCTCCCCCACCGCCAGCCAGGCGAGCCGCTGGAGCGCGACGCGCACCCCCGCGGCGCGGGCGGCGGCCTCGGCGCCGCGAGGCCCGGAGAGGAGCAGGGCCGTGCCCGAGGCGCGCAGCAGCAGATCGGCCAGGCGATCCGCGAGGCGCTCGAGGCCGCGCGGCGGAGGGGCATCGGCCAGGTCCAGGACGAGCAGGTCGATGAGGCGGCTGCGGGCCAGCCAGCCGGCCAGCTCCAGTGCCTCGACGGGGTCGGCGGGGCGGACGACCAGCAGCCATTCCAGCGAGACGCCCAGCCGGGCGGCGGTCGACGGGTCGAGGCGCCCGAACGGATCGAGCCAGGCGACCAGCCCTCCGTCGGCCTGGCAGGCGGCCAGCGATCCGAGCGCCAGGCTGGTGGCACCGCTGCCGGTCGGGGCGTCGAGCAGGGCCAGGGCGCCGCGCGGCCAACCGCCGCTGCGCAGCGCGGCATCGAGCCCGGGCTGACCGGTGGGAAGAGGGTCGGCGGCGACCATCGGTCCGGGGTCCACCCCACGCCGCAGCCCACGATCACGCAGCGATTCGAGCAGTTCGGGGAGGGATTGGGCTACGGTCATGGCCCAACCGATGATAGAACAGATGTTCTAGTTTGGGAAGCCCCTTTCGGGGGCGAAGGTCAGGGTCAGACGCGGAGGTCGCGTCGGTTGAAGCCGATCACCGCCAACACCACCAGCACCAGGCTCGTCCCCGCCAGAACGCCGGCGTGCAGCGGGTCGATCCCGTTCCGCAGCGGATCGGCCTCGTAGTAGAAGTAGAACGGTGAGATGCGCGCAACGGGCTCGAGGAACTCGACCAGCGCCGCCAGCGACTGCACCAGGTACGCCGCGATCCCCACCGCGGCCGCAATGCCGATGCTCAGTCCGCGCGATCCAGCGCTCGCCCCCACCGCCAGCGCCAGGGCACCCATCAGGAACCCGAACAGGATCGCGCTGACGATCACCTCCGCCAGCCGGCCGGCGCCGATCTCCATGTCGACCAGCAGCGCTCCGGCCATGGTCACCGCCCACAGCGAGAAGCCGATGATGACCAGCCCGAACAGCATGGCCGCCGCCTTCTCGAGCAGCACGCGGGTACGGCTGACCGGGTTGGCCAGCAGCAGATCCAGCGTCCCGGTCTCTTCCTCACCGGCAATGGCGGCCGCACCGGCTCCGACGGCGTAGAAGAGGAAGAGGAGTGGCACGATCGACCCGAAGAGCTGACTGTTGAGGTAGCCCGCCGGCGAGACCAGGTCGCTCTCCCCGATGAGCGCCAGCACCGCCTCAGGCAGGCTCTCCATGAACTGGTTCAGCTCGGGGTTGTCACGGATGGCCGGATAGGAGCCGACCGTCAGGAACGCCAACGCAGCGATCCCCAGGTTCCAGAAGAGGAGGCCGCGCCAGCTGTCGCGCAGCACCTTGGTGGCGATGGTCCGCAACATCACACGCCCTCCCCCGCGACGCCGGCAGCCACCCGGGTCGGTGGTGTGGCGGCCTCATCGGTGCCGTCGTGGTAGTAGGTCAGGAAGACCTCCTCGAGGTCCTGCTCGCGGCTGATCACGTTCTCGACGCGATAGCGGCTGGCGACCTTGATGATGTCGTCGACCATCCCCTCGATCACCAGCTCCAGCATCGAGTTCTCGGCGCGGACGCCCCGCACCGACGGCAGCCGGCTGAACTCCTGCGGCGAGACCGGCGCCGAGAAGTACAGCTCGATCTTGCGCAGCGCCTGCGCCTTCAACTCGGCAAGGCCCGAGATCACCACCGGGTGACCCTGGCGCAGGATCGCCACGCGGTCGGCGGTGTGCTCCACCTCGGCGAGCACGTGCGAGCTGAGGAAGACGGTCCGTCCATCGGCGCGCACCTCGCGCAGGATCCGGTAGAACTCCTGCTGGACAAGCGGGTCGAGGCCGGTGCTCGGTTCGTCGAGGATGGCCAGCGCAGGCCGATGCATGAGCGCCTGCACGATGCCGACCTTTTGCTTGTTGCCGCGCGAGAGCGAGCGGATGGGCCGCGACAGATCCGCCTCGAGGCGCTCGGCCAGGGTATCGGCGTCACCCAGGTCGGACATGCCGCGCAGGTAGGCGAAGTAGCGCAGCATGTCGCGCCCGGTCATGCGCTCGTAGAGGGCCATCTCGCCGGGCAGGAAGCCGATCTGTCGCTTCAGATCGAGCGGTGCGTCGTGCGCATCGTGCCCCAGCACTTCCGCGGTGCCGGCAGTGGGGCGGATCAGGTCGAGCAACAGGCGGATGGTGGTCGACTTGCCCGAGCCGTTGGGTCCGAGGTAGCCGAAGATCTCGCCGGCATGGACCTCGAGGTCCACGTCCACGATCCCGCGCTTGGTGCCATACGACTTGGTCAGTCCGCGCGTGCGGACGACAGCGCCGTTCGACTCGGTCATCGGTTACCCCGTTGAAGGCCTCATTCGGTGCGCCATTCGCACGGCGAGGCAGGGCAATTGTAGGGACCGATAGAGCGCTAGGGACGGTCCCGGCGACCCGTTGCTATACTTCGCCCGCTCCGTGGGGATGTAGCTCAGTTGGGAGAGCACTGCGTTCGCATCGCAGGGGTCAGGGGTTCGAGTCCCCTCATCTCCACCAT
>Ga0209521_10001960_pt1 | contig 16840 bp, 23 predicted proteins | sample Rifsed19ft4_FD_184016 | JGI IMG/M metagenome (GOLD analysis project Ga0209521, IMG submission 184016) | Soil microbial communities from Rifle, Colorado, USA - sediment 19ft 4 (version 2) | ecosystem: Environmental > Terrestrial > Deep subsurface > Rock core/Sediment | place: Rifle, Colorado...
GTTTTGACGAAACTGCTTCCGAGACACAGATGGTCGGGGCAATTCGTGAGAAACGTCTGGAAGTCGGTTACTCGGTTTCCGCGAGTGGAAAATGGCGTAGAAACGTCAGACGGCAAGTTCTGGCGCTGGGGACTGCGCTATGCGACCGACGACGTAGTCGCCTTCATCCTCTTGCCGGAACCAGATAATGACGAACCAATCGTCGTGGTTGTGGAAGACGGGGTCGACGACAGAACCGCAACGAGGACGCTTCAAGAGCCGCTCTTCGCGCTCGCCGGGGAATTCAGGAAAAAGTTGCGGGAGTATTCCCGCAAGATATAAAGGAGCCCGCAGAAAGGAGGAACTGGGCTCCTTACTCTTTTTATATATAAAGTCTTATCGTAGCGGCAACTATTGGGATTAGCCCAGTTGCGTAATCTATAATTTTCAACTGAACGCGAGTAATCTCTCTACCAGTAAATTTCTTGGCGACAACTTCCAAAAAATCAACGTGATCTGGAAAATGTCCAAGGTATTGCTGAAACCTCGTTATCGCGCAACCTCGGAATAGGACCAAGTGGAGCCTGTGTAAAACGACCAAGCCGATAACCATAGGGAGCGAGAGATAAAACCCAACCGTTACGCCGAAGGCACCTACAAGAAAGTGTCCCCAGAACAAAAGAATTTTCAACATTTATCTATAATCCTCGAGCTTCCCCTTTCTAAAAATAGACCGATGCGCTCCGAGCATGGTTATCCCCTGAACCAACAGGTATCCCACGAACGCATAAACCAGGAAGGCAAGCACCTCGTGAAGCTGGATCACATATCCACCTTTAAGTTCATAGGGCGAGAACGTACCGACAAAAGGCCAAAGCATTGGGTCGGTTGCCCTATTTATCCACTGTACAAACAAAGCATCGCTAGAGGCTTTAAGGAAATCCAATATAATCCTAACCATTAGAACAAGCTCCGCGAACGAAACCACCGTCCTTACAATGGACGTTATTGATAGTGTCAGCTTGTATCTGCTGGAAGCACTTTGCATACACTTTCATTATATCATTTAGACGTTCGGCACTAAAAGGAATAAACCAATAGCTCACTCTCGGATTGACAATGTTTAACCATTCAGTTAAACTTTAACATAGTGCTAAATAAAGATCAGGTAGAAAAACTACAAAGGGAATCAGCCGGTGACGATAAATTGTTATCAATGGTTTTTGATGCGCTAGGAGACCCTGGACGATTGCAGATTTTTAAGATTCTGCTTGAGAACGAAAATGTTTGTGTGAGCGACGTAGCAAACATTTTAGGTATTTCTGTCCCAGCCGCGTCAAAACAACTCACAATTCTTGAAATATCTGGGCTAGTGGAAAAAATAAGAAAAGGACAAGCGACATGTTCCAAAGTGCTCGAGGAAAACCCGACAACAAAGTCGATAATAAAAGTTCTCAAAATGGTCGAAGCTTGATAAAATAGCAAAATGACAAAACCAGTAATCTACACAACCCCATCGTGCACATACTGCAGAATGGCAAAAGCATTCTTCATAGAGAACCACGTGGAGTACGAAGAAAAGAACGTTGCCACAGATATGGAAGCGCAACACGAAATGATTAGAAAAAGCGGACAGCTCGGCGTTCCTGTCACAGACTTTGGAGATGAAATCATAATCGGTTTCGATAAGAGAAAATTCCAAGAAAAGGTGGGAGTAGCAAAATAACAGAAACGGAGAGGGCCGTTCTATTATCGTTTCTGCCGCCTTTGTCGTAAATGCAAAGATCATCGTAGAATGAAACGTGTGCGTCTTCGCACAGTTTCACTAAAAACAAGTGTGACGAGAGCTAAAACGACAAACATCCCAACTATTTTAATAATTCTCGGAGCTACCGGAGATTTAATGACGCGCAAAATTGCGCCCGCCCTATGTCATATGCTCCACGTTGGCAGCATCCCCGATATGTTTAAAGTAGTTGGCGTAGCGCGCCGCGATCTCTCTAATGACGACTATCGAGACTTTCTCGAAGAGAAAATTAAGAAACGCATTAAAACAAAATCTCCGCAACTCAAAAAGTTTTTAAACTTAACTTCCTATCACCAGGGGCTTTTCCAGAGTGCAAGAACATACGCCAGTTTAAAAAAAGTTGTAGAGAAAATAGACGACGAGTGGGGTGTATGCTCTAACAAGCTCTTTTATGTAGCCGTACCTCCCAAGTTCTATGAAACAATCACGAGGAATCTATCGAGCTCCGGCCTAACTGACCCATGCAGTCCAGAAGAGGGGTGGACAAGAGTAATCGTGGAAAAGCCATTCGGGGAAGATTATAAAACAGCAAAAAATCTCGATGTATTACTTAGCAAACTCTTTAAGGAAGTCCAAATTTATAGAATCGACCACTACTTGGCCAAGGAGATGATACAGAACATCTTAAGTTTCCGTTTCTCCAACACACTCTTTGAGCAAATCTGGAACAAAACGTTCATACAAAAAATAGATATCCGCCTCCTAGAAAAACTCGGCGTTGAGGAAAGAGGAAGTTATTACGACGGGATCGGAGCATTAAAAGATATGGGACAAAATCACATTCTCCAGATGCTCGCTTTCGCTACAATGGACCATCCGGAAAGTTTTGATTCAGATCCGATTCGATTTAGAAGAGCAGAAATTCTAAGGACACTTCGCCCGCCATCAAAACTAGAAACCAAAAAGTATTCCTACCGTGCACAATACGAAGGCTATAAAAATACAGCAGGCGTGAAGAAAAATTCAAAAACGGAAACATACTTCAAGATCGGAGGCACGTTTTTAACGTCACCGAGGTGGAAAGGCATTCCCATCACGCTCGAGTCCGGAAAACGTCTTGGTGATGTCAAAAAAGAAATGGTGTTTACTTTTAAACACCCGACACCGTGTTTGTGCCCTCCAGGCGCTAGCCATTATGAAAACAAGGTTACTTTCTCGCTCGAACCGGAAGAGCTCATAACAGTCCAATTTTGGGCAAAAAAGCCAGGTACGGCGTTTGATATAGAAGAAAGAAATCTTGAATTTCGCTTGAGAGAAAGCAAGGGCAAAACTCAATATGTAGAGGAATATGAACGACTTCTTCTTGATGTAATAGCTGGTGACCAAACGCTATTTGTGACGACCGATGAGGTTAAGGCTATGTGGCGTTTTACAGATCCGATCGTAAACGCTTGGCAAAAGAACGCGACAAAACTGCAAACTTACAGACCAAATACGAACGAACCGGTTGAAGCGGCGACATTCATAGACAAGCTTATCGGGTACACTTCGGGACCAGTCAACACAGAAATCAAGAAGAAAGGAACAATAGGCATAATCGGCCTCGGTAAAATGGGGGGCAACATTGGAAGACAACTCATAAGAGACGGCTGGCGAGTGGTCGGCTACGACGAAAACGAAAAAACCAAAAACGAACTCGAGCACGCCGGAGTAGAAACCGTCTCATCCATCAAGGAGTTAACAGAGAAGCTCCCGAAAAACAAAGTTATCTGGATAATGGTTCCGGCAGGAAAACCCGTAGATATCACTCTTAAAAATCTCACCCCGTTTTTGAAAAAAGGTGACACGGTGATAGATGCCGGAAATTCGTTTTTCAAAGACTCTATCGCGAGAGCAAAAAGAATGTCGAAGAAAGGAATAAATTACGTGGACGTCGGCGTCTCGGGTGGCCCAGAGGGCGCACTAGAAGGCGCATCTTTGATGATTGGCGGTACAAGAAATCAATTTAAGAAACTGGAACGGCTTTACAAAGACTTATCGCGTACTTGGGGCAGTTATGAATTTTTCGAAGGCGCCGGAGCTGGGCATTTTGTAAAAATGGTTCACAACGGCATCGAGTACGGAATGATGCAATCAATCGCCGAGGGATTTACTATTCTAAAACACGCATCTTATAAACTAGACCTTTCCAAAATTGCGGATGTGTATAACCACGGCGCAGTAATCGAATCAAGGCTTGTGGGGTGGCTCAAAGAGGCATTCGATCTTCACGGCGCCGGCTTATCCAAAATATCTGGTAAGGCTGAACACACTGGCACCGGCAAATGGACCGCTGAAACTGCGAAGGAAATGAATATAAAAGCAAAAATTATAGAGGAATCATTTAAATTTAGGGTTTTATCTCAGAAGAATCCGGACTTTACAGGAAAAATCATAAACGCACTTAGGGAGAGATTCGGCGGTCACAAAGTCAGCAAACAATAGGTGGTGATTTCCTATTGACTTAGGGGGGTCACCAATATAGAGTTCTTGCGGTGCCGGTGGGGGTGGGGTTTTCTGCTCACAGACCCTCACTCGGTCGACCGCACTCCGCCTCTGCCGGCACCATAGCTCTTAAGCTTGGAACGTGATCATCAAACCGCGTTCCTACAGATGCCGAGCGGGGCTCTGTCCCCTCTGTCCGCTCCTTCTTCCACTCCCGGAACATGAGACAGATCTCCCGCTCGGCGAAAATCATCGGGGCACCTCGACGTACCACACATGGCTCTGGTCACCAAGTCGGTGAACCACGGAGGATGAGTGGGCATTCCCCGCACACGTCGAGGTGCCCCGGCCCCTCAAAAATCCACAGCAAAGCTGTGGTCTTGTTTTTTCCAGACACCTTTATCTTCTATATTTTTATACGGGGTTACTTATTGCGCTTGAACGCTGACCAAGCCAGAACTCCCGCTACTACAACACCGAACCAACTTACCCACACTGGAACCTGCCAACTCCCTATAACAACGTCCCACGCGTTAAGGAGTCTTAACGCATGCAGAAGAAAAACAATCGCGAATATCGTCCCGGATAGGACAAAGTAGTTTTTCTGTGACATATTTTTATAAATCTTGCGACCCTTTTGCATTATTACGGCCTCTCGTAACGCCCCATGAATTCGACTTCTGCAATTATATGTCCATCCATTGCGTGCATAAGATCGCCCTTAGTCGTCGTATTTGGGTCTAGCTCTAATTCCGCATCAAGTGCGTAAAGTTTAAAGAAATACCTGTGTTCACGGTCGGGCGGACACGGGCCGGTATATTTTTTGTCACCTCTCGTATTTTTACCCTCGATGCCAGCTGGTGCCTCCCCTTCCCTAATCTCCTTAACGTCGGCGGGAATATTCCAAACAAGCCAATGGTCAAAAATACCATCTGGACGAATAGATTTGGGAACGTCTGGATCATCCATAATGAGCGTCAAGGTTTTTGTGCCCTCGGGGACATCGGAAATTGAAATCGGCGGGATAATATTATTCCCATCGCATGTATACTTCGCCGGTATAGTACCTTTATCTTGAAACGCACTGCTAGAAATCCTCATAAACTAATTCTAACCCATTCTAGATACTAGCTACTAGGTACTATGTACTGAACACTATGGCCAAATATTCACAGCTTTTGGGTAAATCTTTGTTAGAGGATGGTCCTCGCAATTGTTATGCACCCTTCTTCGGCAGACATGTCGGCCGTAGAGAACCAATCTATGGTTAAAATCCCCCCATTCCTTTCTGGGCAGTATCTCCATCAAGTCTCGTTCGATTTTCACTGGATCTTTGAAGCCCGTAAGATCGAACTTTCGAGCAAGCCTCGCGACATGCGTATCGACTGCTATCCCTTCGATAACACCGTATGCATTCCTCAGAACAATATTGGCAGTTTTGCGAGCCACGCCAGGAAGTGTAAGCAATTCTTCCATAGTTTTCGGAACTTTGCCGCCGTAGACTTCTTTTATTCTCTTCACAGCTCCTAAAACATTCTTTGTCTTGCTCCTGAAAAATCCGCTCTGACGGATATCCTTCTCGAACTCCTTTGGATCGGCATTAACATAATCATCAAGTTTTCTGTATTTCTTAAAAAGTTTCTCTGTAATCTCGTTTATTTTCTTGTCGGTCGCCTGTGCGGAGAGAATAACAGCCACGAGCAACTCCAGCGGATTTTTGTGGTTCAGCTCAATTTTAGCGTTCGGGAAAAGCTTTTTTAGCTCGCTATTAAGACGAGAAACACGCTGTTTTCTTTCTTTAAGTTCTTTCTCGGTCATGTCAGGACTCTATCGCCAAATGCGCGAGCGCGTAAGAGAAATCTGAATTTACTTTCTTCCCGGGGTTAAATATATTATCGGGGTCAAATATTCTCTTGGTCTCCTCGAAAAATCCGTAAATCTTATCGCCGTACATCTGTTTCAAAAAGGGACTTCTTATTAATCCATCATTGTGCTCTCCGGTTATCGAACCCCCAAATTCGATAACAAGATCGTAAACTTTATAAGAAAGCTCCGAAATTATCTTCCCCGTTTTCGGGTCATTCAATTTCATAAGCGGAATGATGTGAAAATTCCCATTGCCCACATGCCCGGCAATTGTGTAAATCAAATCGTAGTCATCCATAACGTCGTCGAGCTTGGGGAGAAATTCTGGAAGTTTTTCAGGACGCACGACAATGTCGTCAATAAACGGCGCTGTCCGCCTTCCATGCGCATGATGTCTTAGTAAGTTGAAGCTCTCGCGTCTAACTGTCCAATACTTTTTCTCCTCTTTGTCCGCTTCCATCTGCGTCTCCCCCTTCGTCACCCGAGTCTTTAAGCCAAATTCTTGAAGATCTTTTTGCGCCGCGTAAGCCTTTCTGTAAATCTCCTCCTCGGTGTCTCCGGTAAATTCTGCCTCCAAGAAAAGTTTCGGCACTCCGCCGGTAACGGCCATCCAAAATTCCGGCAGGAATTGTATGCCCAAGCTCACCAAACTCTTTGCTCCAAGGAGTTTAATCATATCCGGCAAATATCGCAGGGCAATTTTCAGAGTGTGGTCGTCATAAGACTCAAAGCTTTCTGGGTTGTGTTTAAGAACTTTTTCTACTACACGTCCCAAATTCTTTAAATCTTTCAAGAAAATTACAAGCAGGGTCGAATGTTTCTTCGGATGGATTAATTTAAACGTAATCTCTGTAATCACGCCAAAAGTCCCTTGAGAGCCAACAATCACTTTCGGGATATCAAATAGCTGGTTATCCTTATCCCAAACATTCCACAAAAAATATCCGGCCGAATTCTTAGAAATATTCGGCTTAGCGCTTTTAATCGCTTCGTAGTTTTTATCAACTAGTTCAAAAAGCTTTCTATAAACCTTGCCTTCAACGGTTCCAAGTTTCATCTTTTGAGAAAGCCCTTCTTTGTCGAGCGGTTTAAACAAATACTCGTTCCCATCACAAAGCACCATTTTTACCTGATCAACATAGTCTTCCGTCTTTCCGTAAGTCAGTGTCTTTTCCCCTCCCGCGTTATTTGCGACCATTCCGCCCACTGTGCAAATTTCACGCGAAGCCGGATACGAAGGCATAATCAAATTCTTTCGCAAAGTTTCTTTCTCGAAATCCCTATAATACATCCCGGGTTCGACGACTGCGTAAGTATCCCCCACTTCTTTAATTTGATTTAGGTGCCTATTAACATCAATTACAATTGATTCTGTGAGCGTTCCTCCGCTCATATCCGTTCCACCCGACCTAACAGTCAACGACAAAGACGGGTCTTCGCTTTTATTCTCCGCAACAAATTTAACAATCGCTTTGATATCATCAACATCCACAGGAAACACAACAACGCGTGGCTTAATTCTAAAAAGACTTGCGTCTGTACTATATTTGGTTAGAGTTTTCTCGTCGTCTAAAACCTCTCCTTTTATCCGCTTCTTTAACTCCTGCGTTAAATCCATATTAAAATTCTAACACAGTAACGAAGCCCCTATTGAATGGCCTCGACGCAAATCTGGAGTTCTTCTACTTGTCCGTTATACGTCTTTACCAATGCGTTAATCTCTTTTAGCAAGGCGTTATATTCTCCGACTAAATCGTTATATTCGGCCACCATTGCATTATACTCTGGGCCGCTTTTGGGATTTGTGGCCTCTATCTCGTCACGCATCTCTGATAACAAATCTTCTAATTCCTCAAGCTCGTCTTTGCCTTCGTTAATATCTTGAAGCAATGACTCATCAACAAAATCACATTTAGAGTATGGAGTTCCGAAACTCTGGACGGCTATCCACGTTTCTCTACCATTAAACATTTCCCTACCAACCGCGATACCAATTTCTTCGTAATTCTTATTCAGGATATTCTCCCTGTGACCCTTAGAATTCATCCATGCATCTACTAACTCTTTGTCGTTCGCAAAATCTCCATAAGCAAGATTTTCTCCTATGAGAAGATATTCGTACCCAAAATCCACAGCCAAATCGTTAATATAATCGCCGCTAGGCGACCCGTGCGCAAAATACTGTTTTGCGAACATATCATTAAGCTTGGCGCCTGCGACCTGATCGAGGAGAGCATTTCTCGAAAGCGGTTCAAGTCCGCTGTTTACTCTCTCGAAATTCATCCATACAAAAACGCCAAGTTCTGTGATGAAAGCACTCGGATGAGGTTCGGTTTTCGTAACATTCTCACCGGGTAGTGAAAGCTCGCCAATCTCGTCAACTTCAATGGGAGTTTCTTCTTCAACATCAGCTACGGCGCTATCCTCTGGACCAGCGGCCACCTCTTCGCTAGAAGTCGTTTCGTTGCCTGTTATAAAAACTGCCGGCAAGTTCAAGTTCCCGGCATTAAAAAATAAAAAGGCTCCGATAAAAAGAAGGGCGGCTACAGAAAGAAATTTTATAATCATAATTATTTTATACGTGGGTTCTAGATTATTTTCAGTAGAGAACTAAATCTTTACTTAACCTCTCTGCGCCCTGCCGAACAACTCTGAACTTTCCGCGATCTAAAAGAACCAGCGTCGAAGGTGTATTTTCGATCTTCCCGCCGTCTTCGTAAAAATCAACGTCGCTACCAAAATATTCCTCCGCTTTAACGATTGTAGTCGCGGGCTCTTTTCCTTCTAGATTCGCGCTCGGCGCAACAACAGGTCCTGTAGCAAGAAGTAATTCCCTTAAGTCCTCATCGTAAGGCACCCTAAACGCTATTGAACTCGTACCACAGCTAAGATATTCGAACTCAGGATTGATACACGGCAAAATTACGCTAACTTTCCCTGGCCATACCTTGCTCAAAGCTTCGAGGTCTTCGCTCCCCAATTTCATACCGAACTTTCTAAATTCATCCGACGAGGAAATCAAAACTATCATCGGTTTTCTCCTGTCTCTGTGACGAATGGTATAAATCCGGTCTACAGTATCTTTATTCATAGCAGAACCAACAACACCGTAAATTGTGTCTGTCGGCATAATACCAACGCCATCTCCTTTAAGAATATCCCAACACCTTTCAGAAAACTTCATACTAAAACTTGAGAGCCGTATCGCGAGCCGTTAAAACCTCTTCTTCAGTTATATCAAAACTGTTCGCGTTTTTATACATGAGGCTCGACTTGTCGAGATCCGAATGTCCGAGACCAAGAATATGACCAATCTCGTGCGCAAGAACCCTAAAATCATAGACGGTCGTTAGATCCGGCACCGCTACCGCCCTCAATCCTACAAATGCTATGCCGGTTACATCAGGCAAATCAACCAGGGACTTAGAGAAAAAGATATTTATAGCCTCTGGGTCATATTCGTTTAGCGCTAAAACGAAATCACGAGGATTTTCGAAAAACGAACGTATCTCATCATCGCTTACATCGATAAAGACAGTTTGCTTAATTTGAAAATCAATATCAGCTTGGTTCCATATATCAGAAGCGTTACTCACAATCTGCGCTATGTCATCTTGTGTTCTGCCCGAGCCAAAATTTCCATTATTTCTAAATACGATGATATTGAGCGACACTATTATTGTCTCCGCATTCAACAAACTCTCCGCTTCCTGCTGTGGCGTACCAAGCGGAGTTTTACGAAAGAAAAGCGCCTGCTCAACGCCTGTGATGTAAATCAGGCCTGCAATTATCAAGAAACCGATTACCCGATATACTCGCCTACTTTTCGCAGGCTCGTAATCCTCAAGATCCTCGATTTCCGTCGGATACATTTCTTTATTGTTATCCATCGTGCTCTAGATTACATCCCTAGAATACGACATTCAACACAAAACCCCGCAAAGCGGGGCTTGTGTTCGTTCTCAACGATATATGCAGTAATTACGTAGATGGCTCGTCGTCGTCATTCGTAATTGTACAAGTCTTGTCGTCACTCGCTACAAGCGTGACATCTCCGTCGCTATCACAAGCTCCGCTGAATGTCGCTGTGTATCCATCGGGTCCGTCTTCGCTAACTTTGTAGGTACCTGGGTTAAAGTCTTCTTCTTCGCCGCTATCAACTTCTTTTGTGCCAACGGAAAGTTCGAAGTCTCCGACGCCTGAAGTACCAGCATCATCGTTCACGACAACTTTGATGACGGTAAGTTTGGCATCATCTTCGTCTTCATCTTCATCCTCATCCTCGTCATCATCACTATCCTCATCACAAGGACCCTCATCGTCTCCATGCGCCAAGTGCGCCCTCAACGCAGCTGGCGAACCAACCTCTATTGTCTGAACATTATCAGAGTCTCCCGGTGTAATGTGACAGAGTACCTCTTTCCACTCATGTTCTGACGCGTCAAACAATCTTCCGATTCTTCTACCTGGCGTCGTTGTAGCATTTTCATCCTCATCATCTTCACCCTCAACGCTAAATGGTCTGTGGTCGAACCTAAACCTTAACTCGTCTCCAGAGATTCTCGCTTCTACCCTTAATTCCTTAAGCTCCTCGCGAGTTTCTGCTATATTCTCGTGAAGCTCTGTAAGATATGCGATATGATCCTCTGCAAGATCTATTAATTCCGCTATTAAAGCGTCGATTTCCGCGACACCCTCTGTATCGCCTTCTTCAACAAGATCCTCTCTTATAGCCTCTAAACGATTAAGCGCTACGTCTAGAACATGCTCCGCTCTTATAACTCCTCCGATACGACCATTAGAATCGCCGTCTGTCGAAGTTGAAGTATTATCAGTTGACGTTGAAGAGTCATCGTCATCCGAAAGTGCAATTATTGCTTCTGCTTCCGCTAATCTCTCTTCTGCGAACTCGAGTCTTCGCTCTGCCTTATTTTCTTGTCTGGTAAAGAAGAGTTCTACTTTCTCTACGAATTCGTCAACGGGGAAAAGAGTGTCCCCTGGGGCCGCCGCATTTGCCGCGGACACCGTGAACGCTGAGCCACTTGTTAATACCAATACAACAAGTACAGCAACTGCTACGAACCTCGCACTCATACCAAATATTTTGTTCATATTTTTATTGTAATTTTTCCTTGCACGAATTCCCCCTTCGATCTTCGACCAAAGGATATGTTTATCGTCGCCGCTAAGTCCGACAGGTTTTATATTCTCTAATTCCTTTTCTATGTTCTTCATTTCTTTATTTTCCCCCTTAACTTTTCTATCGCCCTATGGTGTCTTACTTTCACCGTCCCCTCATTTGTATTCAAGACAGCGGCAATCTCGCCGAAAGTGAGTCCCGACCAGTACCGCAATCTCACAACCTCCCTATACTTAGGAGATAGTGAATCAACTCCATCCATCACAAAACGATAATCCTCAACTTCTATTTCGTATCCTTCCTCGGATCCCAAATCATCAAGCGGCACATCACCTCGCCTTGCCCTGTGCTGTTTAGCGATCTTTCTTTTCAGCACTTTAAAAACGAAGCCGCTAAACTCCTCGTCGGATCTATATTCAAATTTCGTGAGCCCATCCCAAAGATCGACGAAAGTATCCTGCACAACATCAAGCGCGTCCTCTCTCGTTGCTGTACGCGACAAAGAATAGCCGTATAGTCTGTCTACAAATTGATCAAAGATCACCCGAAAGGCATCAGTATTACCGTTCCGAGCTTCTCCAATCAGATTCGCAAGATTTGTGTTTTCTTGTTTATCCACTTCTGCCTTTCTAAATATGATATGCCGTCTTGTGACTAAAAAGTTACATTTGGGGGGCAGAGATAGGGCTGTAGGCACTCGCAGTTGCTTACAGCCCTATCTCTTCGAGTGGCGAACTCTCTTGCCCAGACGGTGGAACCCGTTGTGCGCGTGATGGACTCTCTTGAAATAGGCTCCGGAGAACTCAGTTCCAACAGGCCTCACACGTCCATCCTTTCTCCTCACTATTACCACGAACTGCGGATGGCTAAGGTGGTCCAAACTGACAACCCTCATGCCGCTGCCCGGCCTAGAGAGAGCCTTCGGCGACTTTCGTCTCGCGAAGTCAACGCTCCAAGTTCGATCAACTATGAACGGTCCATTTCCATACCGGCCTGCTGGATGGACAAAGTCCTTGCTGTCTAGATGAGCGGCGAACGATCCATTTCCGCGCCGACTAGTCGAATGAGCAGAATTCCTCCCAAGCCTGGGGACCGAATCAAAGTCCCAATCTACAACGTCTCCCTTGTGAAAAATCGGCGGAAACCGAAACCGCAACAAGAGAAAGAGCGCTGTAAAAAGGACCTCGACGACGACAATCATGAGCACCGCTGTATTCATTGAGGTTCACCTCCTTTCTTGTATGGGTGCTGTCCTAAACGTACTAGATTTATTCAAATTGACAAAGGAATTGTGGATGTGCAAAACTGGAAACTTAAAAGGAAGTTCTTCGAGGAAGGAGTAGGGGGATGACAGAAAGTCGGATGCAGATTCCACGAGCGGACTGTGCTCTTTTCTCCGTAAAGGATTGCGATGGCACGCGCCAGTGCAGTCCGGTGGAGCCTCCGCAAAACTGCGGATGCGGGAAGCCAGCTTTCGAGGGAGTTTTCGGCCGGCACCACGGTGAATCTTCGATCAAGGTACACCATCATGACCAGCACCTTGCGTCTATCTGACGGCCCGACGAGACCTTTCGCCGGGCCTCGTCGCTTTTTTGGAGTCAAATTTTAAATCTAGAAAGTAGTTATGAAATAGAAGGAGCCGCCAGGTGGGGAGAGTGCGGCATCCAGTGGGAGTGCCGTTGGCGGCTCGAGAAGGAACGCACATTGAGTGCGAAGAAGTGAAAATGTGTGCGTCCTTAGTGATGTAAAGGAGCGATGCGCCGAGGGGGTCGGCGCGGAGTCCCCGGAGGGACTCCGCGCACCAACCCACGTTCTCCCGACGAGGAGGCGAATGGACCGGCCACGCAGTACCGTGAGCGATCCGACGCAAAGGGTCACCTCACGCGACCCTATGCCTACATACTACTAAATATCCCAAAAACGTCAACCCCCACACCTGTATACAGGTGGTGAAGGATGAGCCCCTATCCACAAACCAAAAAAACGCCGATTTTACTTATAAAAACAGTCCCTACAGACAGGCTTATAAACATAAGTCCCATCCTCCGGGATAATGTCAGGTAACTCACTTCTGTCGATTGGCTCCCCATTACTTCTTGAAACTTTTGTAAAACGCGCGTCTATCACGTCGCATTCCTCGCAAACCGCCCTCTCGTAACGAACATCTGGGACAAGTTCAAATAAACGCTTTACGGTTTTCGCCAACGTTCCGTTGCCAAGCATGTCGAGTGATGACACGACAACTATTTTGCCGTCCATTAACCACTTCTTGATAGTGCTATAAGTGTCATCCGGATCAAACATAAAGGTCTCATCAATTCCCACGACATCAACTTTGTTAATATCAACTTCCTTTTCCAAATCGCTTAACCTCTCAACTTTAAGCGCCTTACGCTTCAGCCCTATTCGAGACTCCACGTTTTCCTCTCGAACATTTTTAATAGAATGGACCGTTACAACGTTCTTGTGCGCGTGCTCATACCTATCGAGCTCCGCGATAAGAGCAATGGACTTTCCGCTCGCCATCGGCCCTAAGATCAAAGTGAATTGCCCTTTCATAGATTTATTTCTTCTCTAAGTTTAGCGCGCAGGAATTTATACAATAATGTTTGCCGGTCTTAGCTCCCTTGTCATCAAAGATATGCCCGAGATGTGACCCACATTTTGTGCAAACCACTTCCGTTCGGCGCATGCCGTCACTTGTATCTTCTTCAAATTTCACGCTCCCCGGGATTGCTTCATCAAAACTCGGCCACCCGGCAAGACCGGGCGTTGTAGAATCAAATTTTGTATCGGATAAAAAAAGTTCCGCCCCGCACCCAGCACACTTATACATTCCGGGATCTTTTGCGTGCACATACTCCCCGCTAAATGGCGCTTCTGTCCCCTTCTCCCGCAAAACGCGATATTGCTCGGGAGTAAGTTCCTGCATCCAATCTTCGTTTGTTTTGATAATCTCCTCCGCCATATCCAAATGATACCATCATCAATACGCATCGCCCATTCACCCAAATTGACACTCTGAATTAAATAACGTAAATTCTATGGAACCCCATCCTTGAGAAGGGAGTGGAAATGGGGTCGTACACTGGCAGAAGAAACGGGTCGTTCGGTCGAAACGGGACCAATAGGGTCATCCGCTGGAAGGCGGAACCGTACGCGAGCGAACCGCACTCACACCCGGTCGTCACATGCGCGACCGAAGGCTGCGAAACGCACCTGCGTTCCGGCAAACCGGAGGGGTCGCTCTGCGACCCGTGCATGATGGCGCGCTAGCGCGCCGATCGCCGAGTTGCCTCGGCGAACTTCCCCACCGCGGGTCCTCACGCAACACAACGGTGGGGATTCGCACGTTTAGAGATGCGATTTTTATAACAATTTCGTTTGACATAATTTCAAGAATATGTAGAGTACTAGTACTCGCGAGACGCTCTCGCGTGGCTGTAATCACCCGAAAGGGGTGGAAATGAAGCCGAAGATGATGTGGGTGCCAATGGCGGCACTCCTACTCGTAGCTGCAGCCTGCAGCAGTGACCCGACCGAGTCCGAGGAGTATCAGACGCTCCTCACGGAACGGGGTGCTCTTTCAGAACAACTGGCCGACGCGACCACCGATCTCGAGGCGACGACCCAGGAACTCATGGACATGACCGCGGCTCTCGCAGATAGCGAGGCCGAAGCGGAAACGCTTCAGGTGAAACTCACGGACCGGGAAGAAGAAGTCGCCTCACTGAGAAACGCTGGCAACGACGTTCGTGATCTTCTCGTAACCGCAGACGCGGCGATGAAGGCGAAGGCCTTCTTCGAGACGTGGATCACGACCGGCTTCTACGACGAGCTCGCCGGACTCCAAGTTCCAATGGAACTCGGAGACCAAGTGATGATCTACCTCGACAACCAGTGGGTGACTTGGAGGGACCTCGTCGAGACCGACGCGCTCTTCGATTTCAGGGACATCGTCCGTGAAATCGGCGACGACGAACTGATGGATGCCTGGGATCGCTGGCTCGACACGCCCGTCGGAAGCGACGAGGAACTCGCCGCCGCCGTCGAGCTCGACCTGCGACTGGACCTCGTCATCTTCGAGATGATCAACGACGCACTCGAAGTCATCGGACCCGAGCTCGAAAGGACCTGATAGTCGAACCGACTCGTGGTGAGACCGCGGAGCAGACGCTCCGCGGTCTCACCTCACTAAATTTTCACCGCACGTGCGGTTTTTTTATTTCTTCGCAACTAAAAACGTTTGACACAATTTTAATAATCCGTATACTCCTAACGCTCGTGGGAAAAGCCCGCGACAAACAACAAGGAGGTACGCGTGAGACGCGTCCCTATCAAGCTGATCGCCCTCGTGGCGGTCATCATGCTCTTTTCAACACAGACGGCTCTCGCCGTTCCGCCGCCGGACAAGCTGGATCACCATTCCACGACGCCGCAGGCTTGCGCCGGAGACGGCGCAACCATCCTGGCGAACATCACGGAGGACGTACTCAACGTCATCGACAGTGGTTTCGGCGGGAACTGGTGGGCACACGACGACCTCAACCGGCACTTCCAGATCTGGCAGGTGGCCGAGAACGACTACTGCGTCGCCGTGAGTTTCCGAGACGGGGAGCCAAAGATCGATCCGGGAGCAAGCCAAATTTTACGAGGAAATAAATCAAAATAACTGTGGAAATGCGCACGCGCCTCTGCTATAAGCACACTAAATCTTTTTATTCCTGAAGGAGGAAAAATGGCAACAAAGAAACGCAAACCGAACCCAGCTTTCATGAAACCGGTGCAGCCCGATGCCGCCCTCAGCGCCGTGGTCGGCAACAAGGCGATCCCGCGCACTGAGTTGACGAAAAAACTCTGGGCCTACATCAAGAAGCACGGGCTCCAGGACAAAAAGAAAAAAACCAACATCAACGCCGACGACAACCTGAAAGTGGTCTTCGGCGGCAAGAAGACGGTCACCATGTTCGAGATGACCAAGTTGGTTAGCCGTCACGTAAAGTAGCAAACTTTCCCGTCACAGAGTTAACACCCGTGCCAAGACCGTTTCGTCACGGTCTTAGCATGGGTGTGTTTTGATCCGAAGGTTCGTGGGCTTCGGCTCATATGTTTCTCTGAGAAACCGAGCTCAGAGGGCGGTTTTTTCACTACACCTCGCGCATGTGGAGGTGGTCACGGATTGTGACCCCCTCGTTACTTGTCTATCTTGCAAACTCATTGACCGTCTTGTTCATTGAGGACCACGAGCCCTCGTGGGCTTTCCGCATAGTGCGCGATTGGGTTTTGGGCGGCGTCTGCCGATCTCATCCGCCGCAGGCTTGCGGAAGCTCAGCGGCTCAACAGGCAAAGGAGCAATTGACAATGGCGATTAAAAAAAGAAAACGCATGACTTTCGAAAAAAGCAGCGGCAACGTGTTCGCCGACATTGGTTTAGCGAATCCGGAACGCGCGCAGCTCAAGGCTCATCTTACGCTGCGAATATACCGCATCATCGATGACGAAACCAAGTTAGTAGAGCTAGGCAAGTCTGCCTGCTAATGGGTGACGATCGCTTCGTGCGTCAGCTGAAAAGCGCGAGATAAAATAGAGGAAGAGCAGTCTTCGAATGGCGGTTATGGATGTGG
>Ga0209521_10001964_pt1 | contig 16825 bp, 17 predicted proteins | sample Rifsed19ft4_FD_184016 | JGI IMG/M metagenome (GOLD analysis project Ga0209521, IMG submission 184016) | Soil microbial communities from Rifle, Colorado, USA - sediment 19ft 4 (version 2) | ecosystem: Environmental > Terrestrial > Deep subsurface > Rock core/Sediment | place: Rifle, Colorado...
ATCCTGGAGTTCATTTACGGTAAGGACCTCGAAACTATTCTCAATGAAACTACTGGCTTCCTCTCCGAAGAAAAAGTAGTGGGTTGGGCCGTCGAACTATGCGATGTGTTGCAATACTTGCATGCTCACCAACCAGAAGCGATCATCTTCCGAGATATGAAGCCTTCTAATGTGATGATCAACCAGCACGATCACGTAGTATTGGTAGATTTTGGCATTGCAAAGACCTTCCAGACCGGTGAACGAGGCACAATAATCGGCACAGAGGGGTACTCACCACCTGAACAATACCGCGGCGAGGCAACCACCCAGGCAGATATTTATGCCCTGGGGGCAACCTTGCACCACCTGCTTACTCGCCGCGATCCAAGGTTTGAGCCGCCCTTTTCATTTAATGAACGCCCGGTCCACCAGATTAACCCCCAAATCTCGCCAGAACTGGAAAGCGTGCTCGTTACCGCCCTCCAATACGATTGCTCCGAACGCTTCCAAAACGTTGAGGAGATGAAAGCCGCCCTGCTTGATGTGATCAGGAAGACGGGATTTTCCCAGTCAACCTCCGCTTATACAACCAAGATCGCGATCCCCAAGGCCAGCATCACCCCGCTGTGGACATTCTCCTGCACAGACGAAATTCGCGGCACGGCTACTTATGCACGCGATGTCATCTATTTTGGTTCCTACGACCATCACCTGTATGCCCTCAACGCCGCCTCTGGAAAACTACTCTGGAAATATGCCACCGATGGCGGCATTGTCAGCAAACCGGCGGTCTTTGGCGATTATGTTTATTCTGGATCCGAAGATTACCGCCTGCACGTCGTATCAACCCGTACCGGCTCCGTGACCTGGACCTATTTCACCGATGGTCCGGTGCGCTCTTCACCGTACATCGCCCACGGGCACGTCTTCATCGGTTCTGATGACGCCTCTTTGCATGCCGTCAACCTGGCAAATGGCCGGGGGATTTGGAAGACCGATAGCGGAGCCATGATTCGATCCACCCCTCTGGTAAACCAGGACGACATTTTCTTCGGAAATGAAGCGGGTGAATTACTCTGCCTCGGTTTCCAGGGCGGGATCAAATGGCGTTTCAAAGCCAAGCGCGCTATCACCTCTTCACCAGTTGTTTCTGACAGTCTTGTTTTCATCAGCTCCCTGGACGCCATGCTTTACGCACTCGAAGCGAAATCAGGTTGGGTGGTCTGGCGCTTCCACCTGGACAAAGGTTCCATCTCTACTCCTTGCCTTGTGGATGGCCTGATTTTCACCGGCTCTGTGGATGGCAACATCTATTGTGTAGATATCCGTTCTGCGAAGGAAGTCTGGCGCTTTTCTACCGAGCATCAGGTCACCGGTTCACCCGTTATCTATAAAGATGCGCTCTATTGTGGCTCGGTCGATGGCCATATCTACTGCCTGGAATACCGCACTGGCCAATTACGTTGGAAGTTCCCCACAGGCAATCCCATCACGGCGACCCCGACCATCCAAGACGATGTCATCTACATCGGCTCCACCGATCACAACTTCTACGCCCTCCCAGCCACATGAAACCCGGTTGAAAGCGATCCTTCCCAGATATTGGAGAGACAAATACCGTGCCAGGATTTTTCCAAAGGTTATTCAGGAAAAGAAAAACATCACCACAATCAAATCTCGTAGATTCCTCAACGGATCAACCGACCCAGCCACTTTCGAAGCCGCTGGCGGAGACCACGGCGGAGGAAACTCCGGCGGAGAAGACTCTGCGGAAGAAGGCGGCGGGGGACAAATTACTCGATCAATCGCTCCTGAAGCCCCCACAGCTGATCGTCGGCATCGGCCATTCTGCAGGCATGCAACGCGATCACAACGAGGATGCGTTGTTCGCCCTCACATCAAACTTGATCAGCGACGAAACCTACCTGCCTTTTGGCTTGTATATTGTCGCCGATGGGATGGGTGGCCACAAGCATGGGGAAATTGCCAGCGGGATTGCCGTGCGCGCGATGGCCAGCCTTGTGATCCACGAAGTATATTCCCCCCTGATCAGCCCGCCCCCCACCAAGTCATCAGAATCGGTGCAAGAGGTTATGCGCAAAGGAATCCAGGCGGCGCACCTGGCCATCCTCAAACAAACTCCAGGAGGAGGAACCACCCTAACGGGTGTACTCGTCTTGGGCGATCAGATGACCATCGCTCACGTTGGAGACAGCCGCGCCTATATCCTCCATCCGGATGGGCGGATCCAGGTGCTCACCCGGGATCACTCGCTGGTGAAGCGGTTGGTCGAACTTGGCCAGATCACCTCCGCTGAAGCAGCCGTGCATCCCCAACGCAATGTGCTTTATCGTGCCCTGGGTCAGGGAGAACCGATCGACGCCGAGATCATCACCACGCCTTCGCCAAAGTCCGGTTATGTGTTACTCTGCTCGGACGGGTTATGGGGGGTGGTTGCCGAGCAGGAAGTCTTTGATTTGGTCACCTCCGCTCCCTCCCCAGCCCAGGCCTGCCAAAGCCTGGTCGCAGCTGCCAACGCTGCTGGAGGGCCGGATAATATCACCGCCGTCCTTATCCACTTGCCAGACTGACCAGGCCCACGCCATAGGTCCTGGCATTTTTCACGCCTTAAGGAAACCCAACATGTCGATCTCAGTTGTGCTCCACATCCAAGCCGGAGGCCGGGTACTCGCCGAAATCGACGAGCTACCCAACCCACGCGACCATCTGATCAAGCTCAACAACCCGCGCAGTGTCGAGGGCAAAGACCTCGACTACCTGATGGATAAAGTCGTGACAGTTCTCTGGCCACTTGATAAAATTAACTTCATCGAAATCCTCTCCGGGGAGGAAGACGAGGATGTCTTTGGTTTTGTCAGGGAGTAAACCAATGGAAGAGAGCTTCAAGGACCGCCGCATACTAATCGTCGACGATGAAGAGCGGATGGTTCGCTTCATCCGGTTGAATCTAGAATATGACGGATTCCAGGTGATCGAAGCATTTAACGGATCTCAGGCGATCAACAAAATCCGCAGTAACCTGCCCGATCTGGTTTTGTTGGACGTGATGTTGCCGGATTTCGATGGCTTCGAAGTGCTGCGCATGATTCGCGAGGTCAGCACAGTGCCAGTGATCATGCTCACTGCCAAAGGCGAGGAGGAGGACCGCGTGCGTGGCCTCGAGATGGGCGCCGACGATTACATCACAAAACCTTTCAGCCCGCGCGAACTGGTCAGCCGCGTGCGAGCCGTACTGCGCCGCACGGAGATGACCGGGGTCAGCACGCATGGCCTGATCGAAGTCGACAACCGTCTGAAAATGGATTTCGGCCGGCACGAGGTATGGCTTGAAGGCAAGTTGGTCAAGCTCCGTCCGACTGAATATCGCTTGCTGTATCACCTGGTGAAAAACGCTGGCTGGGTGCTGACCCACGATCAAATCCTGACCAAAGTCTGGGGATACGAGTACCGCGACGAACCCCACTACGTCCGTCTGTATATCAATTACCTGCGTCAAAAGCTTGAGCAAGACCCGGCCAATCCGAAATACATCCTCACTGAGCGAGGCGTTGGATACCGCTTTGTAGACTTTCGCCGCGGACAAGAAGAACCAGGAAGTTAATCTGACCTTGCCAGTCCGCAAACTCTACGCTATACTCTCCCTCTGAGGATAGTATTCTGATGCCGAAGCAACGTATCCTGCTGGTAGACGATCATGAGGTCGTCCGGCTGGGTTTAAAAGCCCTCCTAGATCGCCACCCCAATTTTGAAGTCGTCGCCGAGGCGAGCACAGCCAGGGAGGCCCTTGAACGAGTGACGGCTTACACCCCAGACGTTGTCGTCATGGACATCCGGTTGCCCGGTGGTTCGGGGATTGAGGCTTGTGAGGAAATCGCCCTAAAACACCCGCAAACCAAGGTGATTATGTTAACCTCCTATGCTGAGGATGAAATGCTGTTCTCAGCCATCCGGGCTGGGGCATCCGGATACGTGCTCAAGCAAATTGGAGGCGAGGACCTGGTGCGAGCGATTGAAGCCGTAGGCCGGGGGGAGGCCTTGCTCGATCCGGCGGTTACCCAGCGCATCTTCCAGGAAGTCCGCAAAGCAGCTAAAGAAGAAGAAGCCTCGGCCTTCTCTGCCCTCACCCAACAGGAGCGGCATGTGCTATTGCTGGTCTCGGAAGGCAAAACGAATCGCGAGATCGCCAAAGCCCTCTTCCTGGGCGAAGGTACGGTGCGTAACTATGTCAGCAGTATCCTGTCGAAACTGGGGGTAAGCAATCGCGCCGAGGCCGCGGCCTACGCTGTTGAGCATAACTTAAAAGATTATCTCTAACTTTTAGGGGCTTTCTTCCCGGCAGATCGGGCACGGGCACAGCTTGCGTAAATAATTCCAGGTGTAAATACCATAGTGATGGCCGTCTTCCCATTCGATGGTCAGGGCGTAAGACCCAACGGCTTCTACCCTTTGCATGTGGGTTGCAGGGGTATCCTCAATTGGTAGGGTAAAGACCAATGGGTCAGGATCGGCGCTCATATTGGCATGTCCCCCGCGGCACTCCGCGCAGGGGCAGGCGTTCCGCAATAATGTGAAAGAATAGACGCTGGTGTGCCCATCGCTCCATTGGATACTCATTTGCCGCGCCTGCCGGTCAGCAGTGACGCCGGTTGGTTTTAAATTATTCGTCACAGTTTCCTCTACTAACAGACCTGGCAGGTTTTTTCGACGAAACGCTTAAAAACCTCCAAGATCTCTCTAAGGTTAGGGGTTTTGCACCACCGCCAGGTAATTGGCAACCGCCCAGCCGCGCCGCGTTTCGTCGACTGGCGCCACCAGATACCACCAGTTGTAGCCATCCGCCTCGTGCGGGCCATCCTTGACTTGAAATACCTCTGCCTCTAGGCCAAGCATGCGCACTTCGCTCCCAAGGCCGGGTTCAGTGCGCAGCCGAAGACCATCCCCACCTGTCCCGGAGATCTGTACGTAGGCGTCCAGAGATATATTGCCTGGCGCCGGCGGAAGCAATTGGACTGGTGTTGGGGTGACCGGAGTGGTGGGAGTCGGCGAAGGCGCCGTTTGCGTCGCGGTCGGAAGCGAGACGACTGTCACCGCTGCAGTCGGCAAGCCATCCGCCGCCTGAGGGGAACGCGTTACCCATAATAACAGGAGGGTGGCTGCTGACAAGACGACCCCAAATCCGATGGCACCCAAGACCAGCCAGGGATCAAACAACCAGCGAGCTAGATTACGTAGATCCATTCCTTTTCAGCCAGCTCATCCAGGAATCAGGAAGAAGGTTAACGCAAGGATCAGGTAAATCGCCAGCAATTCCGCTCCCTCCAGCCAGTTCGATTCGCCATCCTCCGAAACTAACGCCGTGATCAGTACCCCAGCAACCAACGCTACCAGCTCCAGCTGATTGAAAATTAATTGTAAGGGGTTGCCAAGCAGCAAGCTGATAAAAACCAGAACCGGAGCGACGAACAGGGCGATCTGTAAACTCGAGGCGACCGCGATCTCCACGCTCAACTCCATCTGGTTGCGCGCCGCCACCTGCACCGCAACCAGGTGTTCGGCCACGTTCCCAACGATGGGTACCAGGATAATTCCCAAGAAAAACTCGGAAATCCCCAGACTGGCGACAACCGGTTCTACCGCGCCTACCAGAAGTTCGCTGGCGATGACCACTCCCAGCGTGGCGAAGCCCAGGGTGAACAGTGCCTTCCGCACGCTCCATTCCGGTTCAAGGATCGACCCCTCGGCCGGTTCGTGAGCCAAAGGAGCGCCATGGGACTTAAAGCTAAACAGTAAAGCCAGGGCATACAGTACGATCATCACAGCCGCTACTCCCAGGCTGAGGGCTTCCACTCGCAATGCGTTTGGCTGGCCGAGGTAGTGGCTGAGAATCGATGGGATTAACAAGGCCAGCACCGCCAGGACGAGCAGGATGGCGTTGCGGCTGGCATGGCGGCGCTCGAAGGTCTGCACACCATACCGCGCTCCCCCCACCACCATTGACACTCCCATCACAAGGAGCAGGTTCCCGAGGATAGATCCGGTGATAGAAGCCTTGACCAGCTCCAGCAAGCCCTCGCGTATGGCTATAATGGTAATGATGAGCTCGGCGGTGTTTCCCAACGTAGCGTTGAGCAGCCCGCCAATGCGCGGGCTGGTGCGCGCAGCCAGCGCTTCTGTCCCCTGGCCGATGAAATCAGCTAGGGGGACAACGGCCAGTGCTGAAAGCACAAACACCCAAACCGGGCCCCAGTCCCCAAATTCGGCTAACAATGCCAGCGGCAACGCCAGGACAAGTATCGAAAGAGGTTTTTTGAGTAGAAAGGTAAAGAGAGGTTTCATTTGTTGATCCTGGCTTTCTTCGGCCAATCGCCTGGCTCTCCAAGCGGGGCTCTGGCAAAAAGAGTCCGGGGAGTGATGTCTGGCACCAGAACTTTTAAGGCGCGGGGGAGCACCTCGATCGTAAGCAGCTCGCTTCCCTTCTCTGGCTCCCCATCGATTTGTAAATGGATCGGGGAATCTGACTCCAGGGAGATTTTTTGGAACTGGATTTGTCGTACCCGGTTAGACTGGATATGGCGTCCGGCCCACAGGTTCCAGGCTTGCTGCACGGCATCCTCCAGATTCTTCCCTTCAAACAACCACAAGTCCATCAAGCCATCGTCGAGCAAGGCGTTGGGAGAAATGTTTGCAATACCGCCTGCGTAAAGGTGGATATTGCTTACCACGGCCAGCATGAAATGGCCTTGCGTCAATTCGCCTCCCTCGATCACACCCAGATTAATGCCGTGCCAGATTGTAGCATTCCAGACTGCCGTGGCTAGGTAATGGACGACAGAGAAGTTTTTCTCCCATTGGCTGCGTGGTTCGATGTGGTGGACGACAAACGCATCCAGACCTACACCCGCCCAGAGCAGGAATGGGACCTGATTGCATAGACCGACATCCACTTCCCACACCTGGGCTTGCGCCAGCCGCCGGGCGCTTTCTTCGAGCGCCATGATGCGCGTCCAGGTCAACCCGGGCAAGCCAATTTCCTGCGCCCAGACATTGGATGTCCCCGCTGGCAAAACACCCAAAGCGGTTTGCGTGCCGATCAGGCCCGGTAAAGCGTGGCCAAGTGAGCCATCTCCTCCAACCACATAGAAAGCGTCCAGCTTTTCCGCAGCAGCCTGATGGGCGAGCTGGGTGATATGGTTCCCATCTTTGCTCGTTTCGATCTGGATTTGCCAACCGTGCTTCTGCAACAGGCTGGCTGCCCGCTCAGTCAACAACCGGGAGGGGTATCTCCCGGCGACCGGGTTATAAACCAATAATGCGCTGGGCATCGCTCTACCTTTTCATCCGGGTACGGAGAATGGAATGATTTTACTACAACTGAATTCAAAGATCAGCGTGGTAAAATTCGCATTAGTCCGCTACGTGGGAACAGCATTATGCCAGAAATGAACATCTTGAACAATCGCTACCAGCTCGAGCAACCTCTGGGCAGTGGGGGGATGGCAGTTGTTTACAGGGCGCGTGATTTGATGCTCGAACGTACGGTAGCGATCAAAGTCCTGCGTGCAGATTTCTCACGCGATGCGGCGTTTCGCGAACATTTTCGCCAGGAAGCCAGGGCAGCTGCCAATCTGTCCCACCCGAATATCGTCACGGTGCACGATTTTGGGTTGGATGCCGGTCGCCTGTTCATCGTCATGGAGCATGTGTCTGGCACCGATCTGAAGAGCTTGCTGCAGAAGCATGGCCGCTTCAGCATTGCTGAGACGCTCTCCCTGCTCATCCAGGCATGCGCTGGAGTCGGGTATGCCCACCGGGCTGGCCTGGTTCACTGCGACCTCAAGCCGCAGAACATGCTGATCACCCCGGACCAACGCCTGAAAGTCGTCGATTTCGGTATCGCCCGCGCCTTGGCTTCCATCCGCCCCGATGAGAAGGCCGAGGTAGTCTGGGGTTCTCCACAGTACTTTTCACCAGAGCAAGCGGCTGGGTTGGCACCCTCCCCGGCGTCGGACGTGTATTCGCTGGGAGTTATGATGTACGAAATGCTCACCGGCCAACTGCCTTTCACTGCCTCCTCCTCCACCGAGCTGGCCCGTCTGCACCGCCAGGGCATCCTCAAGGCGCCGCGCCAGCTCAACCCGGCGATCCCTCCCGCTTTGGAACAGATCCTTTTAAAAGTGCTTGCCAAGGAACCCGCTGCACGCTACCGCACCGCTGACCAATTCGGAAGGGTGTTAATGACTGTCCAGCCGCATGCGGATCCCGCAGTGGAGGAGGTTCCCCCGCCCCAAAGCCTTCCTCCGCGGGCAAGCCCCGTCCCTCGGCCTACCCCATCCCCCAGTGCACCAGGACAAAGTCGGCCAACCAGGTCAGAAGTGAACCCCTTAGAGATCGATTGGATCACCATCGCATTAGGGTTGATCGCTTTTATCGCCGTTGGAGGGCTAATTCCCTTCTTCTTGTGGATATACTTCGTTTTTAACCCCCCCATCCGGTAGTTCTCCGGCCAATAAAAATCACGGCCAGCGCCGTGATATTATTCTGTGAAAAAATTCAGGCCTCAAGAGCCTTCTAAAGTTGGGGTGCAGGAAAGTTGGTTAGTCAGTTTTTACCAGCGTGCGGATGCACTTGGTGCACAATACTTTACGAACCTTGCGCCCGTTCACATACACGGAGACGTTTTGCAGGTTAGGATGGAAAGTCCGCCGTGTGGCTTTCTTCGACCAGGGGCGATTACGACCAAAAGTCGTTTTCTTCCCACAATTTTCGCAGATTGCCATTGCCTGTCTTCCTTTCTTGAATGATAATTGCACCCAACCACGCGAGGTACCGGCTGCTGGCATTCTTTGTTTCACCAGGACAGCTGCATTCGGAATGCCTCCCGGAAACGGGCCGCGCAATCTTACCATAAATCGTATCTGATTACAAGCTAAGTGTTAAATCATAACAGAGGTTGATATGACCGGAGAAACCACTCCCATTGGCAGCATCCATGTCGCACCCAGGGCAGTCGCCACCATTGCCTTTCAAGCTGCCCTGCAATCCTATGGCGTTGTTGGACTGGCACCCAAAAACCTGATCAACGGTCTGACCAATGTCCTTGTCAAAGACCCAACCCAAGGGATCGAAGTCACTTACGACAGCCAAAACATCAACATCGATATTTATATTGTCATCGAATACGGGACACGCATCAAGGCCGTAGCCAGCAGTGTTGCCAACACCGTGCGGTTCCATGTCGAGAAAGCCCTGGGAATGCCAGTAAACCAGGTCAACGTCCATGTGAGTGGATTGCGGATCAGCGATCTGGATTAATCCCCTCTTCGACTTTCTACCTAAGACTACGGATCTCTTGATGAAATTAGAATCGCAATCCTTATTAATAGCGAAGCGACAGAAGCAATTCCGCATCGCCCCCATAGACGGGCAAGCCTTGAAGAAGCTGATCGAAGCCGGCCTGACCTGGCTGCGGACCAACCAGCAGACAGTTAATGTACTCAACGTCTTTCCAGTCCCAGATGGCGATACCGGCATCAACATGGTGCTCACCATGCAATCTGCTTACGACGAGATCGCCGGATCACCCGAGCGCAACTTCGGTAAAATAGCCCATGCCGTCGCGCATGGCGCTCTGATGGGGGCGCGCGGCAACTCCGGTGTCATCCTCTCCCAATTATGGCGCGGTTTTGCCCGCGGCGTGGACAACCTGGAAGAGCTCGATGGGCCAACTCTGGTACAGGCTTTCGCCGCAGCGCGCGATACGGCCTACAAAGGCGTCGTGCGCCCCGTAGAAGGCACCATCCTGACCGTCGCCAAGGACTCTGCCACGGCTGCCAGGGAAGCCCTCCAGGAAACAGTGGACCCAATTACCATCCTGGAACGAGTGGTCGCAGCCGCAGATATATCGGTCGAACATACACCCGAATTGCTGGCGGAGCTCAAAAAAGCCGGCGTGGTCGATGCTGGCGGGAAAGGCCTCTTCTTTCTCATGGAAGGCATGTTACGCTATATCAACGGTCTGCAGATCGATTCTCCGATCACCTCCGTCCAGCCCCTTTCTGCCATGAACCTGGAGGACACCTTGGAAACGATCGAGCCAGGCCAGGATTACGAAGTCGTGGTCGACTTCCGACCAAAAATTCCACTCAACCTGGAAAAGTTTTACGATGACCTGCAGAAAATGGGCACCTCCATTCAAGTCGGCGAAGGGGATGGCATGTATCGTATGCACATCCACGTTCCCACCGAGAAACGCTACGAACCGATCGATTACACCATGTCGTTGGGCACGATCACAAAAGTTTCGATGGAGAATCTGATTGAACAAATGGAGGCAATTGAACGCAAGGCGCGCGGCGGCCGGCTGAACCTGACGCCCATCGAGCCAGGCCAGATCGCCGTGGTGGCTGTTTCGCCCGGACTAGGCATTGCCCGCGTGTTCGCCAGCCTGGGGGTAGCAGCCATCGTCGAAGGCGGGCAGACGATGAATCCCAGTACCCAGGATATCCTGAATGCTTTTGAAAACCTGCCCACCGATCAGGTGATCATCCTCCCCAATAACAAGAACATCATCCTGGCTGCCAAATCCGTAGCAGAGCTCTCCGTAAAGAATGTAGCCGTCATTCCCAGCTGCACCATCCCAGAAGGGTTAGCGGCCATGCTGCGCCTGGTTCCTGACGGCGATTTCGATGCGGTGATCGCCGAGATGAACGAAGCCCTGGATGAGGTTCAAACTGGTGAGATCACTACCGCCATCCGCGATGCCGATATCGACGGTGTCCGTGTCCGCGAGGGAGAGATTATCGCTCTATTCAACCGGAAATTGGTTCACTCGACGAGCAACTTAGAGGATGCCTGCCTGGGCCTACTCAAAAAAGCCAACGCGGCGGACTACGAGCTGGTTACGCTCTTCTACGGCTCTGATGTAACCAGGCATGATGCCAACCACATCGCTGACGCCATACGCATTGCCTACCCCAATCTGGATGTTGAACTCCAGGATGGTGGCCAGCCACATTACCAGTTTATCATATCCATCGAATGACCTACTTGCCTGGGGTTTGTATCCTCACCGACAGCACTGCCCAGTTTACAGTCTCCCCATTCCCAGCGCAGGATTTGGTGAGTGTCATCCCCCACAGGATCAATCTCAACCGCGTGAGCTACCTTGACGGCCAAGGCCTGTCAATTTACGACCTGCCGCTCACCGCCCGTGACGGTAAATCCGCCCAGGCACACGCGCCGAATCCAGAGGAGTTTCAGCGGGCTTTCCTCTCCCTGGGAGAGGAACACCCAGAGATTCTCGCTATCTTGCTCTCGGCGCGTCTCAGTCAGGCCGTCACCAATGCCAACCAGGCCGCCGGGACCCTACCGGGGCGAATATCTCTGACTGTACTCGATTCGCAGACTACCGGCGTCGGACTGGGGTTGCTGGTCCAGGCAGCCGCCGAAGCCGCTCGAGGTGGTGCGACCGCGAAGGAGATCAAGCAGCTAGTGCGCCACCTGGTAGCCCACATTTACACGGTTTTTTGTGTGCAAAGCCTCTCATACCTGCCGCTGGGCGGCCATATCGACCCGGCTCAGGCTGTAGTGGGTGAAATGTTGGGGGTGATTCCGATCATCCTGTTAGAGAACGGCCGCTTGGTGCCAGTTCAGAAAGCCCGTTCCTTCCACCACCTGCTCGATTTACTGGTTGAATTCCTCGGAGAGTTCGGCGAGTTAAAGCACATTTCCCTGCTCAAGGGCACCTTACCTTTCGAGAGCGAAGTCTACAATCTCCGCCAGCGGATTAAAGACCTTTTCCCCGCCACCGCCTTCAGTGAACACACTCTGGGTACCGGCCTGGCGACCATCCTCGGACCGCGTAGCTTGGGATTGGTGGTTATGGAAGGCTGAGGTAATCCAGGTCAGACTAACCCATGCAGATCGCGATTGTCACCGACAGCACTTGTGATATACCCTATGATCTCGCGCACCAATACCAGATTCACATCGTGCCAAATATTCTGGTGATCGATGGAGAAAGTGTCGCAGATGACGAAGGATTCTCGCGCCACGACTTTTATGTTCGGCAGCCTGGAATGAAAACCTTTCCAACTACTGCCACGGCCTCATCAGGGACTTACCACGCCCTGTACGAAAAACTCTTCCAACTGGGCGCCGACCACATCATCTCAATCCACGCCTCCCGCCTACTGAGCGGTATCTTTAACGCTGCCAGTGTAGCAGCTCAGACCTTCACTGGCCACATCCATGTCATCGATAGTGAAACAGTCACCCTCGGGTTGGGATTCCAGGCCTTGGCTGCCGCCGAAGATGCAGCTGCCGGTCTTTCCCTGGAGGCGATCTTAGCTCATCTGGTACATATCCGCCCCCGGGCGCGAGTGGTCGCCCTTTTGGATACACTTGAGTATGTGCGGCGTAGTGGGCGAGTCTCCTGGGTGCGCGCCGGCATTGGTTCCCTGTTGAACATTAAACTCCTGGTAGAAGTAAAAGATGGCCTCGTCCAACGCCTGGGGGAAGTCCGCACTCGGGGCAAAGGCATCGCCCACCTCCTGGCCGTCTTGCATGACCTGGGCCCTCTCGAGCGCTTGGCTATTTTGCATACCAACGCCGAATCCGAGGCGCGCCAGATTCTGGAAAGCTTCGCCCCGCAGCTGCCCACCGCGCCTTTGTTGGTCAATATCACCACTGTGATCGGCGCTCATGTTGGACCGAATGGACTTGGTTTTGCCGCGCTGACTATCTAACGAATTGACTGGGTTTGGGGGATACTATCCTGGTAAAATACCTCAGATGAATCCCTCTCTGCAAAAATTACAAAAATTCTTCAAGCTGGAGTCCGAACGCGGCTACGACAACCGCGCCGTGGTAGGCGGCCTGGAGCGCATGCTGGACCCCTGGGAGGCGGAAGCGCACGCCGATGGTCTGCCAGAAGAACTGATCTCGGCTGTCATCTCCCGCCTGCGAGATTACCATCGCTTGAGCGCCGCTTCCCGCCAGGAAGCCCTGCAAGGCCTGTGGCGGCGCATCCAACGAGGAACGGAAGCGGAAACATCCCCAGTCACCTCCCCCGCAGCCGAGCCAGAGGCTCTGCCCCCCACAGCTGCACCAGCAGGCGAAGAGGTGGAGATCGATATCGAAGTTGAAATGAAAGAAGAATCTCTGGAAAAGGCAGAGCAAGCTGAGCCTGCACCGCAGCCCAAGCCGGTCCCACAACCCAGGAAACCCCAGCCAGCGCCTCCCCCGGCTTCTCCTCCGGCCGCGCTCAACGCCTCAGTAACCGTGCTGCCCGGTGTGGGTCCGCGCCACGGAATGACTCTCAAGCGACTGGGACTCGAGTCATTGGGGGATATGCTGTATTACTTCCCACGCCGTTACGATGACTACTCTCGCCTCAAGCCGATCAATCGACTGTGGTATGGCGAAGAGGTGACCGTCATCGCCAGCGTGCAGAGTGTTGCCAACCGTCCACTGCGCAGCGGTCGTGCCACGATCACCGAGGCCGTGGTCAGCGACTCAACGGGAGCCCTGCGCCTCACCTGGTTCAACCAGCCGTGGATTGGTAAGCGCCTGCGCAACGGCATACAGGTCGTGCTCTCTGGGAAGGTTGATCAATACCTGGGCCGCTTGGTAATGAATAACCCGGAGATCGAGCAACTGGAACAGCAGAACCTGCACACCAACCGCATCGTACCAGTCTATTCTCTTACTGCCAAAATCACTCAACGCTGGTTGCGCCGCTTGATGCACCAGGTAGTTTCCTACTGGTCGCCGCGTGTGCCAGACCCTTTGCCGAAGGGGTTGCGCCGTTCCGCCGATTTGGTCGATCTCTCTACCGCCCTGCTGCAAATCCACTTCCCCGACTCGTGGGAGCAGCTCAAAGTTGCCCGGCACCGCTTGGCTTTTGACGAAATTTTCCTTTTGCAGCTGGGCATGTTCAGCCAAAAGCGCGCCTGGCAGGAGCGCACGGCGCGTGTCTTTGAAACCCCCCAGGATTGGCTGGAGACCCAGGTGGCCCACCTGCCCTTCAATCTCACGAACGCCCAGCAGCATGCCCTGGAAGAGGTGCGCACAGACCTGGCCAGCGGGCACCCAATGAACCGTCTACTTCAGGGTGACGTCGGTTCGGGCAAGACGGTGATCGCTGCACTGGCGATCGCGATGGTGGTCTGTCACGGTCCACAGGCGGCCTTGATGGCTCCCACCAGCGTATTGGCGGAACAACATTACGCTAACCTGCAGCGGTTGCTTACCGGCGTAGATGGTGTGCTGACAGAAGCCCAGATGTGTCTGATGGTTGGTTATACACCAGAAAGCGAGAAGCGCGCCATCCGCGACGGCCTGGCCAATGGCGAGATCAAACTTGTCATCGGCACGCACGCCTTAATCGAAGAGCCGGTGGCTTTTGCCGACCTGCAGCTGGCCATTATCGATGAGCAACACCGCTTCGGTGTAGAACAGCGCGCCACCCTGCGCCAGAAGGGTCGCGATCCACACCTGATGGTGATGACTGCCACTCCCATTCCCCGCTCGCTGGCCTTGACCGTTTATGGCGACCTGGACCTGCTGGTGATGGATGAAATGCCTCCTGGCCGCCAGGCAATCAACACCCATGTGCTGCTCCCCCGCGAACGAGAACGCGCCTACTCCTTGATCCGCAGCCAGGTGGAGCAGGGGCGCCAGGCTTTCATTATTTATCCCCTGGTGGAGGAGGGGGATAAAGAGCCAGATGAAGGCTCTCCCGACGGAGGCCGGGCTGCGGTGGAAGAACACCAACGCCTTCAAAGCCAGATCTTCCCGCAGCTTAAACTGGGCTTGATGCACGGTCGCCTACGACCGGAGGAGAAAGATGAGGTCATGACCCGCTTCCGGGATGGAGAAGATAACATCCTGGTCTCAACTTCAGTCGTAGAAGTCGGGGTGGATGTGCCGAACGCCACCGTCATGTTGATCGAGGGCGCCAACCGCTTCGGATTGGCCCAGCTCCACCAGTTCCGCGGCCGAGTGGGACGCGGCCAGGATCAGGCCTATTGCCTGCTCATCCCCGAAACGGACGATTCCGCCGAGAACGAACGTCTTTCCGCTATGGTGGAAACTAACGATGGCTTCCTCTTAGCCGAGCGCGACCTGGAGCAGCGCGGCCCCGGTGATTTCCTGGGCACGCGCCAGTCCGGTTACACCCAACAACTGCACCTGGCCAGCCTGACCGACGTCCAATTGATCGAAAAAGCCCAGAACTCCGCCCGGACGCTGTTTGAACACGACCCGAACCTGGCGCTCCCTGAACACCAGGCTTTGGCAGCGCTCCTGATCGACTCCGGGAGTGGCGGTAAGGAAGCCGCTAAAGGGGATATCAGTTAAAATAAATTGATTCGAATATGATCCACCCTGACAATTCTGGCCCAATAATTGCACCCTAACATCAACGAGGAATTATGGTTCGAGCCGTATTACCGGGTACATTTGACCCAATCCATTTTGGCCATATCGATATCGCGCGCCGCGCCGCGCATCTTTTCGACGAAGTCATCGTGGCGGTGTATGACCGCCCCCTCAAATCCCTGCTTTTTCCACCGGAGAAGCGCATCGAGCTGGTCAGCCAGACGTTTGCCGGCGATGCCAAGATATCCGTCATGGGCTACAGTGGGCTGACGGTGGAGCTCTGCCAGCGGATCGGCGCCCAGGTGATCGTGCGCGGCCTGCGCGTCTTCTCTGATTTCGAGTACGAGTTCCGTTCTGCGCTCGCCAACCACCGCCTGGCATCAGGCATCGAAACGGTGGCCCTGATCACCAATGAGGAGCACACCTTCCTTTCCAGCTCTACAGTGCGCGAGATCGCCTCCCTGGGAGGCGACGTGACCAGCATGGTGCCAGCCCATGTTGAAGCCGCCCTTAGGGCGCGCTTCGGCGAGCTGGGCGACAGCCAGCAGATCGTCCCGACCACTTCAATGCGAGATTAACGACCACTTGACTATAAGACTAATCGCGTGTAATCTTAATTCACTCACACTCTTCTAAAGAGCATCCCCTGCTCGCGGAGGGACCCCGATGGACATCCTGCACCTGATTGACCGCCTGGAAGAACTCTTCAACGAAAGCCGCGCCATCCCATTCACGCATAACGTGATCGTGGACGAGGATCGCATGTTAGATCTGATCGACCAAATGCGGGTGGCGATTCCAGATGAAGTCAAAAAAGCCCAGAAAGTCACAGCCGAACGCGACCGCATCCTGGCGCAGGCCCAGGAGGAAGCGAACCGCACGCTGGTTCTGGCGCGCGAGAAGGGTGAGCAAATGGTCGAGCGTGAGGCCATTGTGCAGTCTGCCCAGGGGCGTGCCGAGCAAATGACCGCCCAAATCATTGCCGATGCAGAGCAGACCCGCCGCGAGGCAGATCAATATACCATTGAAAAGCTGACCAACCTGGAGATGGAACTCGAGCGCCTCGTTAACGAGGTGCGGAATGGCATCCGCGTCTTGCATGACTCCCAAAAACCAGAAGGATAATCGCCTTGATCGACGCCCTCCACTACCGGAGGGCGTACTGTTTTTCAATCTTCGAGATAAGAATGCAACGCAAACGGCTTCCCCTGATCCAGCCCTCCACCCGCTCATTAGCCCGCGCCGGCCGACGCACCCCGGGATACCGCCTGTTCGACTTCTTGCACGGCTATTTCTACGGGCGTTGGCCTTATTTATACATCGGCATCGGCGTCGGAGAGCACCCGCTTTCCCCAACTCTCGCCCGCATTGCTGGTTGGTGGTCGCGCCTCTTCCCACCCCGCCCATCAGACAATGGCGCCTCCCCGAAGCCTGCCAACCT
>Ga0209521_10001965_pt1 | contig 16819 bp, 17 predicted proteins | sample Rifsed19ft4_FD_184016 | JGI IMG/M metagenome (GOLD analysis project Ga0209521, IMG submission 184016) | Soil microbial communities from Rifle, Colorado, USA - sediment 19ft 4 (version 2) | ecosystem: Environmental > Terrestrial > Deep subsurface > Rock core/Sediment | place: Rifle, Colorado...
CCCCGAGAAGTCCATTGAAAGCAAGCAACCCGCGTGGAACTTCCGGGAGCAAGCCACGAGCTTTCGAAAGGTTCGACGCAAAAAAGGATGAAAATAGCACCCGTTTCTGCAATTCGAATTTTTTAACCAGCATGCAAACGGACTCAACAAGATGATCGCCCGGAGTGTTGTAATTCGTCAGTTCAACATTGATGAACATGCGTTTCCCCAGCGCTTCAAAAACCTCTTCAAGGGTTGGAACTTTCTCCCCGCGATACTTCTCCGCAAAAAAAAGGCCTGCACCCAGAGAACGAAGGTCTGCCAGTGACATATCTTTCACGCGGCCATGCCCATCCGTGGTGCGATCGACTGTCGCGTCATGGATGACAACGACGTGGCCATCCGCGGATAACTTCGCATCCAGTTCAATTCCCTCGGCGCCTTGCGCCAGCGCCAGTTCAAACGCGGCCAGCGTGTTCTCAGGAGCATGAGCAGATGCGCCGCGATGAGCAAAGATAGTGGGGCGAGGCAGGGTTTCCAGCATGGTGAAAATCATCGTTATTGCGAAGCAATCTTCCTCAGGGTTGGGTTGTTGGCAACAAGAGAGGAGATTGCTTCGTCAGGGAGAACCGCGAAGCGTCCTCGCAATGACAAAGCAATTAAATATCAACAAAATATGCCAATGCCGCGCGGTCAAGCATATCACGTGTCATAATGGGTGGGACGGCAAGGTAGCTTGATATATCAAGGATCTGGTCGCAAAGGTCACGCGGATGGGAGGCGCGCAGTTTACGGTTGCGTTTGATATACCATTCCTGCAGCAGGTAGGCCAATCCCTGATCGCTGTATTCGACCTTTTTGTCTGCCGCAACGCGCTTGAAGATCTCACGATACTCTTCGTAAGAAGGATCGCCGATCTCTATCTTGTGTCTCAGACGTCTAAGGAAGGCTTCGTCCACGAGGTCTTTTGGCGGGAGATTTGTCGAGAACACGATCAAAACGTCGAACGGTACTTCAATTTTCCGGCCGTTATGAAGTGTGAGGAAATCCACGCGGTTTTCGAGTGGTACGATCCAGCGGTTGAGCAAATCACGCGGACGCACTTGCTGGCGTCCGAAGTCATCAATCAATAAAATGCCGCCATTGGCTTTCACCTGGAACGGTGCTTCATAAAATTTATGTACTTCATCATATACAAGGTCGAGACCTTCCAGGGTCAGCTCACCACCGACCACAATGAATGGCCGGCGCACCTTCACCCAGCGAGGATCGCGGCGTTGACTTGTGCGGAGATTGCCCGTACCGCTGGCATTTGAAATTTCTGCCCCCGGCGCGAGTTTGTGGCTGACCTGATCATAGACTTTGATCACCTGACCATCGAGATACAAAGCATAAGGGATATACATCGCCTGGCTAAGCACCAGGTTACCAAAAGCACGGGCGACGCTCGTCTTACCGTTGCCGGGAGGTCCATACATGAAAATAGACGTTCCCGAATTGAGGGCAGGACCTAACCGCTGAAATGTGGATTCTGAAAGGACCAGCTGCGCAAGGATCTGGCGCATTGTACGCGACGTGACGGCCATGCGGCCGGTCTTCTGGCGACGGATCGCCTCGTTGTAGACTTCAAAGGGGACGGGTGCGGCGCCCGCATATTGACTGCGTTCCAACGCTTCACGCGCATGGGTGATGCCTGCTCCCGTTATACCGTAGGTATACGCCCCTTCACCCAACCCGCCCTGTGACGATTTCACTTCCAGCAATTTTTCACGTTTGAGTGACTCAAGGATGTTATCTGTGACTCCGGCAAAAGGTAGTGCGATCAGTTCGGCGACCTTAAACCCGCTCATATACCCCTGAGAATAGAGTATCTTTAGAGCCAGGTCCTGCAGCCAGAGTGCGGAAAGACCCGTATCCTCCACTGTGTTGATCGGCGGCGGCGAGAATAATGCCGTGCCCGCCGTTGGTTTTATAAAAGGGTTGCTCATAACGTCTCCCAGTCCGGGATTCTCCCTGTAGTCAGATTAATTTCTGCTCCCAGATTATAGCACGCCAAAGATGGTTTGAATTCGGCACGAGGAATATCGTATATAATCCATAGCGCCATGAACCTCTCCGTCATCATACCTGTCTATAACGAGGTTGAACATATCCGTGAGATCGTGAAGCGGGTGCAATCCACGAAACTGATTAAAGAAATTATCATTGTAGATGATGGTTCCAAGGATGGTACGCACATTATCCTGCAAGAGCTGGACGGCAAGAAAAAAGTCCGCGTTATTCTGCATGAACGCAATCGGGGCAAGGGCGCGGCAGTTGTTACAGGGCTGAATGCCGCCAAAGGTGATGTTTTGCTGATCCAGGACGCGGACCTCGAATACGACCCGCGCGATTATGCTGTTCTCCTTAAGCCCATCAAGGAAGGTGTTGCAGATGTAGTCTATGGTTCCAGATTCCTCGGCGGCACTCACCGCGTCACCATGTTCTGGCATATGGTCGCGAACAAATCGCTGACCCTCATGACCAACATCCTTTATAACACCATCCTGACCGATATGGAAACAGGCTACAAAGTTTTCCGGCGCGAGGTAATTGAGGGCATGACGATCAAAGCGAAAGGTTTCAACTTCGAACCCGAGTTCACAGCCAAAATACTCAAGCGCAAGTATCGCATCTTCGAAGTGCCGATCTCCTTTAATCCGCGGGATTACGCCCAGGGGAAAAAGATCAAATTAAAGGATGCTTTTGAAGCGGTCTGGACACTATTAAGATACAGGGTTTCGGATTAACACAACATGAAGGCGCGTTCGTCTTCCGTTTTCTCGCTATTTCTCAACTGTCACATAATATTCAAATATATAGTCCCCGGCCTCATAATCTGCAAGCCCATCGTTGATCTTTTCGTCGAAGGTGGCAACGGCCTCCAGCTTATATTCGCCGGCGGACCAATCTGACAACAACACTCCATAATCAAGGCAGAGCAGATTATTTGTCGAGGCATATGGCAGGTTATGCACTACATCATTGCCGAGTTCATCGCCGTTGAAATAAAGTTTTACAGCAATGTGTTCAAAATTCTGCCGTAAAGTTTCCTCGTCAACGGCGCACCAGCCATAATTGAAGTAGGTCGGCTTGTCATCTGTGATGTTTACAGTGAATGTCAGTGTACCGGGCCGGGCGAAATCCTGCTCAGTGTACTGCTCTTGTGCGAGTGATTGCAGGGAATGCCAATCCTGACCAGTTAATACTCCAATAACCGCATCAGCATTCTTTTCCATCGCCGGCATGGGCGCGGCCGGGATGGGCGTCAGCGGAATCATGCCAGGCAACAAACATGACATGATCAAAAGTGCACTGACAACGATAGTCACAAAGTTTGGCACATATTCTCTGGCTTTCATAAGCCACCTCCTTCAGATGACAGATTATAGCCAAAGACTCCGGAAGTCTGCTGAAAATCGCCTGGATCATCGGGCCTCACAAGGCTGCCAAAGTCACCCTGTGAGTGATCGCACTGTATAATGTGGGCAATGGGAAATTGGCAGTCAGAAATACAGGCAGAATTTGAGCGAGCGGGGCAGGCGCGCACTCACGGGAATGAGGGTCAGGCACGCGTCTGCGCCCGGCGTGCGGCAGGAATAGCGGCACGCGAATATTTTGCACGCCGCGGCGAAAAAATCCGAACGCCCAGCGCGTATGACCTGCTTAATAGGCTGGCACAGGACCCGTCGCTTTCAAATGAGCTGCGCCGGTCCGCTGGCTACCTGACCTTGCGCGTCAATGAGAAATTCACGCTGCCTGTAAACGTGGATCTAGTTGCTGAAGCCAGGAAGCTGTGCAACGAATTACTTAAATAAGATTTTCGGGGTCTTTATTTTGATGGGTTCAACCCAGCTGCCTGCGTCCCACCAAATGGAACAAGGCGCGGGCAATTGTGATCACCAGCAGCAAGACAGACATCACCCCGCCGAAGACAAGGAACATCCTATTCCAGTCGCGCAGTCGTGAAGCAATCTCCTCACGATACGGAAAGTGGATGCGTTCGTGCAGTCGCTGGATAACATCGTTCGAAAGCGGAACCCGCTTCAAGGTCCCGGCCAGATGCGCTTCAATAACGTCGAGTTGGTCTTCGAAAACTTTGTTCCTGCGTTTGGTCATATTCCTACTCGTAATTTTGTCAATCATCCGGACGAATGTTACTCACCGTCCAGGTTGATATTCTGATCACCGATCTGGTCGCGCAGTGCCAGAAGCGTTCGATGATAGAGGCTTTTTACAGCTCCTTCACTGCGTCCCATGATCTGGCCGATCTCCGCATTCGACATATTTTCGACAAACTTCAGGATGAGAAGATTTTGTCGCTCTGGCGGAAGGCGTCGGATGAGGCGGAGAAGCGATTCCTGTTCCTGAGAATGAACCAGATTCCGCTCGGGATGGTCTCCTCTGGAAGGCAGGACTGGCACATCGTTCAGCGGGATCTCCTGTCGGCGGCTTCGGTCGCGATGCCAATTAGCAACCAAATTATGTGCGATCCGATACAACCAGGCCGAGAACGGGACGCCGCGGTCTGTATAGTTGTGAATGTGATTCATCGCCCGCTGAAAAACGCGCGCAGTAAGATCCTCCGCATCATGGAGGTTCCCCGTTCGGTAGTACACATAGTTGAAGATGCGGTCTATATAACGTCCGTAGAGTTGACCAAATGCATCGCGGTCACCCTTCGAGGCGCGGATGAGAACATCTTCTTCGTTGAATTCGATTTCCGGCACGTATGATCCCTACCGGCGGGGTCTGTTGGGAATAACACCACCGGGTTTTGGAAGTTGCTGGGAGTATATCACGCAACATTTTAATTTCATTGCAAGCCCAGGCTTCGGTAGGACAAATGCTCGAGCATGCAAAGATCAGGCCTCCAAAAACTTTTCACCACTTATAACCCGATGAACGTTTTCTTGCCTGCTCGAATATAGAAAATGACAACAAGGTGTTTCTGAGCTTGGCCGAAGGCAAACGAATCATGCACACTATGGAAGGGATGCACGGACCCGTCTGGGAGTTGATCTGCCCATAATCATGATTTCAATACTTCCTCAACATGATCACCAACCGCGTCAGCCCCAGCGCGGCGAGCAGGACCAACCCCACGGCGACCTCAAATGCAAGCCGTCGAATATGGATAAACACGCTCGATAATGCCAGCCCAAATCCTAGCGCGGCGACAATTCCCACGCGCTCCAAATGACGGCGCTCCATCCCCTGAATATCATCCATCGGCGCGGCGTAGCCTAATCGCCTCGCAAAATCGGACAGGTCCCAGCCGAGCAAGCCGCCGAGCGCGCCGAGCAACATCCATATCGTGGGGAACTCGCGCCACACCCCATAGGCTGCGGCGATGATCGTGAGCAACAATCCCACCGAAGAGAACCAGTACCATTTCCGCCAGTGCGCCGCGAGCCATAAGACTCCCAGAAGCACGAACCAGAGCGCGGGCCTAGTGAGGCCCATTTGCGAATACCCAATCGCAAGCGAGCCTGTTCCCAGAATAATGCCGATTATTAGTGCAATGATCGTCATATAACTCCAACAAACCCGTTGGTTGAGCAGGGCGAGTGCTTTTGGAGCCCGTATCGAAACCAACAATTAACAGAGGTATTTCGCTTACATGATAGTCTCGACACCTGCACTTGCATGCAGGTGCAAGTGTACGCTGCTCCTTTAGTCACGCTTACTCGACCATCGGATGAATCATCTCCCAACCGCGCGCAACCAGGCCGGCGGACGGCTCAACCTGCGTTTCACGACCTGATCAAATGGCTCTGCCACATCCCAATCCAGAACCTGGATGCTTGCGCGCTGGATCTTTTGCAGCAACAATGCGCGCTCCATATGGATCACACGCGCGGCCAGATCCACGTTGGGATTCCGGGGCAAATAGGACAGTTCGAATTTTACAGGGTCAGGACTGACGACCAACACCTGATAACCCTGTGCACGTAACTGCACAAGCGGCATCAAGTCATCATCCGTTAATGGTGAAACCAGAATGATCTGTGATTCCGCCGGGAACAGGCGCGTCGGCAAATGCTCGAGGTCCGAAAATACTTCACTCCCGCCAGGCTTTGCGTGAGCCAGTGAATGTAAAATGCGCGCGCGCTGCACCTTTCCATACCCGGGCAACGTCCATCGCAAAAACGACGCATACACAAGCAGACCCACACGGTTACCCTGGGTCAACAAGGCATCCGCCAGGGACGCCGCGGCCTGCACTGAATGCTCGAATAACGAATGACCGCGCGTGAATTCATTCGTCCGCATCCGGCCATCGAGCACGATGCCAACGTCCGCCACACGTTCCTGCTGAAATTCGTTTGAATACAGCGCCTCAACATGACGCGCGCTGGCGCGCCAGTTGATCGCACGCGGTGGATCACCGGGTTGATATTCGCGTACGCCGAAGAACTCCGTCCCTGTACCGCCTGCACGCGCGGGGATCGTACCGGCATAGACGCGCGTCCGGCGCGGCCGGATGGCAACATGACGCAGACGCAAGACAGGCGGGAAGACAAACAACATTCCCTTCGCTTCAACCCGCGCCGTATGGCTGGTCACGGCTAAATGGTCGTTGGCTTGCACATGAATCTTTTCGAATCCGTATCCACCGCGCGGGCCTGAGACGGTATACCTAAAAGTGTAGGAGCCGCCCTTCGGGAGCCTCAACAGGTGCCGGCTGAATCCGGAGCGGATCGTCAGATCCTCAGGCACTTCGTCTTCAAGCAAAACTTCTTCCAGTTGAGAGCCGCGATTGGTAATCGTCACGGTCACAACGACATCTGCATTTGGAGACGTTCGTTCCGTGCTTAAATGCCGCGTCGCTTCAATCTGCATCTCATCGGGCGCGCGCAAAAAACCGGCAAGCAGATAAACGACGAACGGCAACGCCAGCGTGAGAAGTTCGCCGCGCACGGTAAGAACGCCCGCGAGCAAAAGGCTGTAAACAATAAGGCTCAGCAGTAGTGGGCGAGACATGAGGTTTTCTTCGCGCTGAGCGGAGAGAGGATGTGTTCTCCATCCGAACGCAGACGAAGCGCTTCGTCTTCCACTTCGCTCTGCTCAGTGTCCGCTCAGCGCGAATACTATTTCACCACAGGTACGGGCGTCTTGTTTAGAGAGTCCTGGATCACATCGCCGGTGACCTGACTTGCCATCCAGAATTCAGGCTGAAGGATGACGCGATGAGCAAGTATAGGCACCGCGTAACGTTTGATGTCATCCGGGATGATGTAATCGCGTCCCTCGAGCGCGGCATTGGCGCGCGCCATCTTGAGGAACGCAAGCGAACCGCGCGGGCTCGCGCCGACGGCGACACGTCGATCTGCACGGGTAGCGTGGACCAACGCCGCAATATAGCCTTCGAGATCGGAATCCACGTGAATGGTTTCGACCACGTCGCGCATCTCGAGCAATTGTTTTGCTTTCGTGATCTGGCGCAGAATGACCTCGTCCTGTTTTCTTTCGCGGCGGCGGCGCAAAATCAATTTCTCCTCCTCCATATTGGGATATCCAACGGTAAGTTTCAACATAAAGCGGTCAAGCTGTGCTTCAGGCAATGGGAATGTGCCTTCATATTCGATCGGGTTCTGTGTGGCAAGGACAAGGAAAGGTGCAGGCAGGGGCAAAGTCTCACCTTCAATCGTCACCTGGCCTTCCTGCATGGCTTCCAGCAAAGCGGATTGCGTTTTCGGCGAAGCGCGGTTGATCTCATCCGCAAGGACGATATTTGCAAACAAGGGGCCCCGGCGAAGTTCGAACGTAATCTTTGTGCGATTGAAAATGTAGCCACCTGTAATGTCACCCGGCAGCAGGTCAGGCGTGAACTGGATGCGCTTGAAATCCAGGCCAAGTGCTGTTGCAAAACTGCGCGCGACAAGTGTCTTGCCCAGGCCCGGAAAATCCTCGAGCAGAATGTGTCCGCCGGCCAGCACGGATGCCATCATCATTTCAAGGAGGGCGCGTTTGCCCACCACCGCGCGCTCCACTTCGGCAATGACTTGTCTGCTCAGGGATGAAACTTGTGAAATATCTGTCACGTTACTCTCCATCACCTTGGGTGCAAATGATCAATCTGTAATTCAAGAAAATCAACCGCTTCATCCACATTAAGATCAAGAGGGGTTTTTGCAGGTGAAGCAAGGAACTTGCGAGGATTCGGGAAATCCGCGAACGAGCGTTGCAGTCCTGATTGAAGATAATTCTGCAAATTCGTAGTGGGATCCCAGTCCGGCCCGGTAAGCGGCTCGAAGACCGAACGCGGCTTTCCATTACCACGCTGTAAGAGGATCTGATAAGCCAGCTTGCCCAGCCGGTTCGCAACCAGCCATTTGAAATAAATACCGTCCCTCGATTTATTCAGCCATCCGGCAAGGTCTTCCACCTTTCCACGCACCGGTCTGGCCCTGGCTAAGATCTTTCCCGCGGGGCGAAGTGGAGGGGACAGACTCCTCGCAAGGATCCAGATAACCATCACTGCGAGGATCACCCACCATATACCCTGGGACAGGGAACGATACAGCAAGCCAAGCGCCCATAACAAATAAGCAGCGGGGACAACGATGGCTTCGTGAATCGTCTCCCGCAACGGGAAAGCCAGCAAGGCGGCGATCACAACCGCACCTGCCAGAGCCAGCCCTCGGCGCGTCATACCGTCTCTCCGCAATAATGCAGGATGGTGGTGAGACAGGCGACGGCCTCGTTCACTTCTGTTGGACCTGATCTATGACCACCATAGCGGACCTTCTCAAACAGGCGCGTAAGTCTTTTCACTGCTTCTCCCGGCAAACCGGCATGCTCGAGGCGGATCGCGAACTCGGCAGGCGTCATTGCCGTAGCGCGCTGTAATCTCCGTTTATCCGCGACCACATCGCTCATACGAAAATAGCAATTCATAATTACGTCTGTTGAATCTCTTCCCGAGGAAAGATCACGCAAAGAAGAGCGCGCAACCCTGGCGATCTCATCCAAAGACCTGCCCCCGGCCCGCCCGGCATACTCCCTCCAAAACCGGAGAAACCTCCATGTGAAAAAAGCAAGGAACAGAGTGAACAGCAAAGCAACCAGGTAGGATACCCACGCTGTTTCCTGTGGCGGCTCGAATACGGGGGGCGGGAGGTCTCCCAGCCCATTCGCCGCTTGATTATTGCCCCGGGCATTCAGGTTCATGCCAAACGAAGCAATCACATCGCCATAACGTGTGAAGAAAAAATATAATGCCCAATAGGTAAACGCCACGCGAATGAAGATCCGGAAAAGGCGCTTTCGCAATTCCGGAGTCAGCAATACGCCAATCAAGACCACCAGCAGAAGCAAGGATACCCAAACAATGATCTGGGATTGCAGTGAAATCTCTGGGACAGGGCCCATGACGCCCGGTGGAAGAAGTTCAAATGGCTCCGCCTCCCTCCGACCAAATGGCTGCGCCTCGCGAAAGGAAACATCACGCAAGCCGATAGCCAGTACCGTTAAAGCCCCCAGGGCGAGTACCGAGAAAATTAAGACCCAGCGCTTGTTTTGAAAAAAGGAACGCATGGTGAATCAAGGAATTTTACCATTAGGGCTATAATTGCAAACAGCCTCGCCATGACTGATTCAATGGATGACCTGTGTAACACCCCATTACACCCGCAAGCCGCGGCAGGACTCCGCCTGTTCAACGCGGGAGAATATTTCGAAGCGCACGAAGCGTTGGAAGACGCCTGGAACGCAGAAAAAGGGCAAATTCGCGAGTTGTATCGCGGGATACTGCAGATTGCAGTTGTCTATTTACACGTGAAGCGTGGGAATTACAATGGCGCGATCAAAGTCTATGGGCGAAGCCAGAGATGGATCAAGGATTGGCCTGAGATTTGCAGAGGCATCGAGGTTGGAAAATTACGCAAAGATGCAGAAGCAGTCATCAATGAGGTACGGAGGCTGGGTCTGGAACGGATTTCCAAATTCGATACAACCTTACTGAAACCTGTGAAGTGGGACGAAAAGGAAATCGAGAAGAAACGCGCTTATATCTGTGACCGCTGCGGGCATGAGATGTATGAAAAGAACTGCAAAGTCACTTGTCCAAATTGCGGGAATCGCTTTGATTGCTCGGATTTGAACATTTATTTTGAGTAACAAGAAGTACCTTACCCTCTTATACCCTCCTACAACCGTTTTAACATCATGACTGAATGAGTATGGCCCTCGCAGGCGCACCATCCGAGCCAGCAAGTTTCAACGGCAGGCAATACAGGTCATAAAAGCCGCGCACCACTTGCGAGAGATTCAATCCTTCAACCACAACAACTCCGGCCTTTAGTAAGACCGTGTGCGTCGGCACAGAATCTCCGTATGGCGCGACGGACAGATAATCCACACCAACCAGTTGAATACCGCGTTCGACCAGCCATTCGGCGCCATCTTCCGTGATGGCGACAAAATCGGTTTGAAATTTTGATTCGCCTCTTCCCCACAGATGCGAGTTGCGCGTTCCAAATAACACACGCTTCATATCGGAAGTGATTTCTGTCCGCTCCAGCACCTCGGACGTGATCGCTTCGATCCCATCGGGAAGCTGGGTCACATAACATGGACCGGTCAGCACTTCGAGCGAAAGGCTTTCAACCGTGCGACCATCGTTGAGAAAATGATGAGGCGCGTCGACGTGTGTGCCGAGATGCACGCTTGAACTGATGCGTGTGACATTGGCATGCGCGCCTTTATCCATGGATTCGAATTGCTCGAGTTCAAGTCCTGGATCACCGGGCCAGGTGGGAAGATTTGGCGAAATGGTGAGGGAAATATCATAGATGGTCATCGTGGAACTCCTTGTTTCTACATGTCGCGCTGAGCGGAGTGAGCCGACAGGCGAACATGGACGAAACATGAAACGGGACGCTTTATGGGCCTGGACTCGGCGTAGTTGACGGAAACAGACCCGGGGCTTGCACTGAGCCTGGTCGAAGTGTCCCGGAATGAGGCGGGATGGACATCGGGGTCAACGTCGGCGTGATAGTTGGAGTCGGCGTCGCATTAAACGGAATCCATCCGCTGTAATAAAAATATTCCTGCAAGAAACCAGCGCGCTCCGCCGCTGTCATTATACGCGGACGTGAATAATCTTCAAGCAAAGCCGTGACCAATTCCGCGCTGATAAATCGCCCGTCATAGATCACATAGCGATCAAGGAATTCACGCCGAATGCCAGGTGGCATCCAATCCTGGTCACCCATTTGGTCGAAGAACAAATTGCCAAGGCCGTAATGAATGAATGCACCCTCATGAAACTCCATCGTTTGTGCATAATGCGCCTGACTGCCACTGACAATCGACGCGCCTGCATCAGCCATCAAACGGAAATCATCCTTTTGCTGAGGGCTGGGACGCGCGTCATAGCTTTCATTCCACTGAAAAGTGGAGATGACAACATAACCTTCCGCTTTCAATTGATTGATCTTCTGCGTGAGATATGAGAAATCACATGGCGCTGCGCCGGGATGAAAATCCGTTGCAGTTGGGAAGCGACCGACATCAGGTTTATTGCAACCGATGAATGCAATCTTGCTGCCATTGACTTCAAACAGCGCGGGCTTGAGAGAATCCTGCAAATCCACGCCGCCGCCAAAATATGGGAGTTCTTTTTCTTCATAGATTGCAATTGTTTCCAACATTCCAGCCGCGCCACGATCAGCAAAGTGATTGCCGGCCAGCTCCACAACATCGGTTCCAATGTCGGTGAGCAAATCAATATATTTCGGGTCACTGCAAAATACGAGCGCGCCTGCGTCCGGCTTGGGAAATGTACAGCCGGTAAAGAACGGGATCTCATTGCTCACATGTGCGATGTCCGCCTCACGCATCAGATCCCGGATCTTTTCGCCGGGATAGGTCGTACCTTTCACTTCCATCGTAAATGCAGTCGCGCGCACAAGCGCGGTCACGCCAGTCATGATGACTGTTGTCAGTTTGGATGGATCGTAGTTCGAAGGCTTGCCCTGAGCGAGGTCGAAGGGATGAAGGGTGAACGCTTCGCGTGAAGGATGAGTCGATTGAAGAGTGAAATTAACAACGAGAGGATATTTTGAAAGATCAAATTTTTTGCGGATCGGCGATTGGCCATCAACGGTCAACACCTTCCAGCGCGGTTCGAGCGATTCAAATGGGATGATCGCCCAGGATGGGATATCAGTCCATGCAATATCAAGCAATTTATCCGCCAGCCCGATTCGAACGGAGCCGGTAGCTGGTTCGCCCCAAAGCGCGGTGAACGCGGCGAGAGTGGATTCCTCCATCAATAATGGGATCCCGTTGAAAGGAGGAGGAGCCTTACCTTCACTCCACACAGCACGAAGTTCTTCAAATGTTACCCCATCTATAACGGTTGGGAACGGCGCAACGAGCGCGTAAATCCATTGGAAACTCGTTTCATTCGCCTGGGCTTCCTGCGCCTGATCCGCGGAAATATCAAGTCGTAGACTGGCATTCGTTGGAATATCCCAGCTCTCGGCTTGCCCGCGCAGAGATGCAGGGATTGAATCGCCAATCCACAGACCGGCAGGAGCGGGCGTGGATGCAACGATCTCAACGGAGGAATTTACAGGAAGAGATTCTTGAGTAATTTGTGGAAGAGGGGTTGCGTGCACACCGCAAGCTGAAAGTGGCAAAGCAAATAGATTCACAAGAACCAACAAGTAGCGCGGAGATTGCTTCGTCGTGGCGCCAAAGGCGCCACTCCTCGCAATGACATTCTGTTGTTTTAAAGGCATGGCGCCTTGATTATACTATTCTGCTTTGAGGGTGATCTCCGAGAGCGCAAACTGCTTAAGCGCGCCTTCATCAATCGTCACGCCCAGGCCATGACCATTTGGCACATTTATTGTGCTATCGTCATTCAAGACAAAGCGTTCATTAGTAATATCGCGTTGATAATAGCGATCCGAGGCAGAGATATCTCCCGGCAAAACAAAACCAGGCAATGAAGCAATCGCCAGGTTTGACGCACGCCCCACGCCCGTCTCCAACATCCCTCCGCACCAGACCGGCACATTCCGCGCGCGGCAATAATCATGGATCATGATCCCCTGGCTCAGCCCCGCTACGCGGGCGGGTTTGATGTTGATGATCTTGCAGGACTTCATCTCCAGCGCATAACGGGCGTGGCGCGGCGAGACGATACTTTCATCCAAACAGATCGGCGTCTTGAACTCCGCCTGTAATATGCGATGATCCCAAATATCATCTTCGAACAAAGGCTGTTCGATCAACAGTAAATTTAGATCATCGAGAGGCTTGAGCGCGCCGGCGGTCTCCAATGTGTAAGCAGAATTTGCGTCCACTTGCAGGCGCAGGTCAGGATAGGCGCGTCGAACTGCGGAGGTCTCGTCTACTTCGCGGCCCGGTTTGATCTTGATCTTGACGCGGCGATAACCTTTTTCCAGATAAGATTCCACGCTTCGCACCAGTGCGGAGGCTGATTCCTGGATCCCAATCGAGACCCCCACCTCAACTCTATCGGGCGTGCCCCCGAACATTTCCTTCAACGATTTGCCATCGCGTTTCCCAAGCAGGTCCCACAACGCCATCTCCACGCCAGCCTTCGCGAGATGATGTCCGCGAATCCCTTCCACGCGTTTCTGGAAATCGGGCGCGTCTGTTACATTTTTTCCAAGAATTAGCGGAGCAACGAAATCCTTGAGGACATGCCACGCAGTCCCTGAAGTTTCGTAGTTATAGCCAGGGTCACGAGTGGCGACGCATTCACCGTAACCCGTTAACCCTTCGGCTTGCAACGTGATCAGAATACACTGGCGATCTGTCTCGCGTCCAAAGGATGTTTCAAAGGGCGAAACCAGGGGCATGGAAATATGACGAAAAGTCATTGATTCGATTTTCATGATTGCCCTTCCATGATGAGGGGACGACTTTTTTGTTTCTCGTCCCTTATGGGTTATTCTATCTTTACTTCCCCAGGCTCATCATTCAGCTTCAAGCCGCGCAGGGCATCGTCCATGCTGGTCGCGTCGCGGCGCATGCCGGCCGCGGGCGTCCCGCAAAATGGACAGATATTCCACGGCAGTTCCAGCAACCTGTTGCAGTTCTCACAGTTCTTCTTCAGCTTCGTATGGCAATTCGGGCAGACCTGCCAGTCATCTTTCACGCGGCGTTCGCAACCCGGACAGAGAGGCAGATCTTCCAGAGCTTGAAGCAAGGCTTCCTCTTCAAGTGTCCGCTGGTATTCTTCTTCAAGCGTGCGTTGAGGACGAAGAATAAGGTAGACCAGCACGCCAGGCAAATTGAGAACAGCAACAAGCAAGGTAGCGAGCGTTTGCACCAGCGGGTCACGTGCGCGTGTACGGATGTCACGATACGTCCAAATGACAAGTGAAATCCAGAGAGCCGCAAGGAACGCGCCGCCGAAGCCGGTCAGCACAAGAAGGAGATTACTTACAAAGGTGGGATCAAGAGTCATAAAGTTTCACAGATTAGTGAGGTTGGCTCAGAGGCCGTCTGAGACCTGTTGGGAGCACTCAATGTATTTTATCCCATCTCAAGGCACTTCGTGATGGAAATGCCATTCACCTGCATCCTGATCCACGTACGAACGCGCGCCAAGCACTTGATAGAAAGTGATTCCAGGTCGCAGGTAAATCGGTGCTCCATTAAGACCGGCCAATAACAATGGTTGATCTTTATTTGTTCGATACCAGCGTGCCAGGATTCCCACACCATCGCGGAACACATAAGCTTCGCCTGAACCGGTCAAATCGATCTTATACACTTCATCTTCCTGGTCAAAAGTATTCGAAAATGTGTGCGGTGCAAGGATATACACAATATTGGATGCATGAACCGCCGTCGCCGTGACAGCGTCCATGAGTACGTCGTAAGATTCAGGTTTGTCATTGCGGGTATCGGCTATTTCCTGATAACGGACATATTGCTGAGTCTCCGGGCGGTATAACCAGTAATTATATGAATCTACTGAATAGTAGGTGAACATCTGCGTCCCGAGCAGATCGGACATTGGTACGGTCTCGCTGAAGAAACCACTGCGGATAACTTGACGCTGATTCTCGAGTCCATCCCGAACGACGCAATCCTCCCACAAGATGGTACTAAAGTACGAATTGTTATATACCTCTATGTTTCGGCTGGGTAACAGCCGGAATGGAGGACACGACCCATTTGTGGGCACAACAAGAAAGTCGGAAAAGTCGCTGGCCTGGAAATAATTAAGCTCACGCGGGTCGGCGAATTTAAAAACAAGGTAGGAATGGTACATGCGCTGGACATGTTCATCGAAATAACGTCCCGAACGGACAGGCCCCACCCACTCAGAGTCATTGCCATAAAATACTGCGATAAAACGCGTCAGCCCGGCTTCGATGTAATATTCAAAGACAGTATCCGCAAGTGTCAATCCTGATTGCGGACGGACATAACGCGGGTAATTTGCCACTTTGATGGCGAGGGGACGGCGTTCCAGGACTGAAGGGTTTGAAGGAGGCAGACCCGTCAGAGGATTAATGCTTGCCGGTGACGTAAAGGTAGGGACAGTGAGCTCTGCTGGAAGCGATTCGGGCGGGACCGCGGTGTCAATTGGCGCAGGAGGCAGAGAGGTCACTGTCGGAAGGTACACGGGTGTTGGTGCCGCAGCAGAATAGGGTGAGTCTGAGGCGTTTGCTGATCCCGGCTGAAATGGAGTCGGAGAGGGGATTCCAATTGCAGACGTGTTTTTCGTCGGCAAATCGCATCCGGAAAGGAACACAAGCAGAATTAAAAGCAAAGTGGAAGTAATACGCATGCGGTTGATTGTACAATAAAGAGCCCACCCTGCAAACCTGATAAAATTACTGCGCATGTTTATTCTTATCACAGTCGCAATATTATTCCTGACAGGTCTTTCAGTGCTGTTGTTGCGGTTTATCCTGCCCGCGTTTCGGTACACGTGGCTGGTCGCGACAGGCGGCGGGACCCTGGCGTGGATCAGCGTCTTCGCATGGCAGGCGCAGATGCCCATAGCCCTGCAGTTTTCCATCTGGCAGCCTACTTTACTCTTCTCTCAATCACCCACATTTATCGCGGACGGTATTGCATGGGCGTTTGCAGTAAGCCTTATTACATTATGCCTCGTAATCATTATCACGTCCGTTGTGCGCAGTAATTTTCCGAACACCGTAAGCTGGACGGGCATGTTAGTACTTACCTCGCTGGGCGTTCTCGCCACGGTTGCCGATAACCCGCTCACGCTTGTGCTGATCTGGGCGGCCATCGACCTTGCCGAATTGATCGCCCAGATGCGTTTTGTGGAAGAGCCAAAGTTAAGCGAGCGCGTGGTCATCGCATTTGCTTCACGCGCTGCGGGCACGCTGATCCTGTTGTGGGCGGATATGATCAGCGCGGCGAACGGTCAGGCGTTTGACTTTCGCTCCGCCCCTCCTCAGACAGGCTTATATCTCCTGACCGCTGCCGCTCTTCGCCTGGGTGTGCTGCCACTTCATCTGCCCTATCCAAATGAATTATCCATCAGACGCGGTTTTGGTACGGGTCTGCGAATGATCTCTGCTGCATCCAGCCTGATATTGCTCACAAGGATTCCATCCAGCAGTGTGACGTCGCCCCTCACGCCTTATCTATTGATGCTGGTCGCTTTCGCCGCGATCTATGCAGGCTGGATGTGGATGCGCGCGCCCGATGAACTTACCGCTCGCCCCTTCTGGTTGATCGGGATGGGTGCTCTGGCAGTTGCCGCGGCATTACAGGCAAATCCGGTTGGTGCGGCTGCGTGGGGGTGTGCTCTCATTCTGGCGGG